>Ga0334901_1003113_pt1 | contig 13013 bp, 9 predicted proteins | sample GraSluR3_MG_3_FD_207216 | JGI IMG/M metagenome (GOLD analysis project Ga0334901, IMG submission 207216) | Sludge microbial communities from methane-producing bioreactor in Wageningen University, Netherlands - Granular Sludge_15_08-R3 | ecosystem: Engineered > Bioreactor > Anaerobic > Unclassified...
GACGAGGATATGCTGGGCATCGACCTTGTACTGCCCGATTTCTCCTACATCGTGGAGAACCAGGATCGGGTCGTGGGGGTTGTACTCACCCACGGCCACGAGGATCACATCGGGGCGCTACCCTATCTTCTCAACCAAGTCCTTCTGCCCGTGTACGGCACGAGGCTCACTCTGGGCATCCTGAACGGGAAGCTGGGCGAACATCGCCTGCAGGGGGCGGCCGACCTCAATGAAATAAGCGAAGCCCGTGGCCTCGAGCTGGGTCCGTTCTCTCTCAGTTTCCTGCCCGTGTGCCACAGCATCCCTGACGGCGTGGGGCTTGCCATCCGCACACCGGTGGGCACGGTCGTCCATTCGGGTGACTTCAAGCTCGACCAGACTCCCATCGACCAGAGGCTGACCGCCCTGCACCGCTTCGCGGAGCTGGGCGAGGAGGGCGTACTTCTTTTCCTCTCCGACTCCACCAACGCCGAAGTACCCGGAGTCATCCCTCCGGAGCTCTCTGTCGGCGAGACGCTCGACGGCATATTCTCCCAGGCGCCGGGCCGCGTCTTGGTGGCCTGCTTCGCGAGCCACATGCACCGCGTGCAACAGGTGATCGATCTCTCCGCGCGACACGGGCGGTCGGTGGCCATCGTCGGCCGCAGTATGACCCGCAATGTGAACATCGCTGAGAATCTGGGCTACGTGAACATTCCCGACGGTCTCATCATCCGCGCCCAGCAGATCGGGGAGGTGCCGGATGACTGCCTCACCGTCATCTGCACCGGGAGCCAGGGCGAACCCATGTCCGCTCTCGCGCGGATGGCGTCAAGGGCCCACCAGTGGGTGCAGGTCAACGAGCACGACACGGTAGTCATCTCCGCCCGCCCGGTTCCCGGTAATGAGCGTAGTGTGTCCCGCACGGTGAATCGCCTGCTCGCCCGGGGCGCTACCGTCATCCAGGGGCCAGGGGCGGGCGTGCACGTGTCCGGACATGCGGCCCAAGAAGAATTGAAGCTCCTGCTCAATCTCGTGCGGCCGCGTTACTTCGTGCCCATCCACGGTGAGTATCGCCATCAGCACAATCACGCCAGACTGGCGAAGGAAACCGGCGTGGCGGCGGATAACATATTCATCATGGAGAATGGGCAGGTCCTCGAGGTGGGTCCGGAGCGCGCCAACATCGCCGGTAAGGTGCAGGCGGGCATGATCCTCGTTGACGGTCTGGCGATGGGCGAGGCGGGCGAGTTGGTGCTGCGCGACCGCCACCACGTCGCCACCGACGGGATCATCATCGTGGTGGTCAGTCTCCGCACCCAGGACTGCGGCATCACCGGCATACCAGAGGTGGTGTTCAGGGGCTTCGCTCATGGCGGCAGCCTGGAGGAGTTGGTGCAAGATGTTCAACTCGAGTTGGTGGATGCGCTTCACAGCGACGAACTCCGGCAGATAGGTGATGTGTCCCTCCTCAAAGAGCACATCCATGAGGTCACCCAGAAGTTGCTGTTCCAGAAGACACGGCGGCGGCCGATGATCCTACCCATCGTTGTCGAAGTGTGAGCATGCCCACCCGTGCGACATCCAGACGCAGAGAGGAGATCGAGGCGAGCCCCACAGCGGTGAGGCCCCGCGCGCGCAAAGGTAAGGCCGGGGGCCAGGGTGGGGTGGCCGCCGGCCGGAAGAAGAGCAGCCGCGAGGGCCACGCCCACGAGCTCACCGGCTTGGCGTTCTTCGGGCTCGCGGTGTTCCTGGGCTTCGTGCTTGTCGCCGGTGATGTCGGTGGTGTGGTCGGCCGGGGGGTGAGTGGAGCCCTCACGTTCCTGTTGGGCAGGTTCGCCTTCCTTGTTCCGCTGCTGCTGATCGGTGCGGCTGCCGTGCTGGTCTTCGACCGGAAAATCGAGTGGCGCTCGGGCTGGTTGTGGGGAGGAGCGGTGCTGCTCGGCGGCCTCATGCTTCTCACCACGGCCGGTTTTCCTCCCTTCGGCCCGAGCCATGCCCCGGAGATGTTCATGAGCGAGGTGTTCCGTGCGCGCGCCGGAGCCGTGGGCGAGGCGGGGTTCGCGGCCCTCTCGGCCCTGCTGGGGCAGGTCGGTGTCACCGTGGTGGGATGGCTCCTCATCGTGGCCGCCGTGGTCCTCATCACCGGCAAGACCATGCGGCAGATGGCCGCCGACACGCAGAAGGCCGCCCGCACTGTGGGCAATGCGGCGGAACGTACGACCGTACGCATTCGGCGCCGGCTCGAGCCGGACGAAGGCCCGCTCGATGACCCTTACGTCACCGGTTTCGGTCCGAAGGATACCGGGGTGCGACGGCAGGCGCCGGACACCGCCTCAGGCCGGAGTACCGCCTCGAGCCAGAGCACGGCGGAGGCTGAAGGTGCGGAGCGCATGCCTTTCGGCACCGGCGTGGCTCAGGCGACGTTCGCGGACACAGGCGTGCGCTGGGCCGGCGAGGCTGGGGGCGAGGTGGACGGGTTTGTTCCCCGTGTGGCCGTGAGGCCGCGTTTCCACGACGGCGCCGAGGTCTTCCCCGACCTGTTCGGGCAGGGAGCGGTGCAGGGGCAGCCGCTCCACACGCAACTGGGCCACGCAGAGGGGGCGGCGGCCGGCACCGAAGCCTCTTCCGGCGAGCAGCCGCACGGAGCAGGCGAGGGCGCCCTTTCTCGGGGGCGGGCCGTCGATGCCGGAGCCGCACCGGGCGAAGAGGCCGCCGCCGGGGGTCTGGCCCGCGAAGATGCCCTCGCCCACGAGGACGCCGCCCACCCGGGCGCTGCCACCGCCATCCTGACTGAGGAGGGCGCCCCGTCTGCTCCGTCACAGCCGGTCTGGCACATCCCTGCTGCGGCGCTTCTGCGCAAGAGCACCTCTCGGGTCGACCCCGGCGCCAAGACCGACGCGGAAGTATCCCGCGTGCTGGTTGACACCCTGGAGAGTTTCGGCGTGGAGAGCCGTGTGATCGGTACGGTGGTGGGGCCTCGCGTCACCCGCTTCGAGCTCCAGTTGGCACCCGGGATCAAGGTGGGCAAGGTGTCGGGCCTCAAGGATGACCTGGCCTACGCACTCGCCACCACGGAGATCAGGATACTCGCTCCTATTCCCGGTAAGAGCGCCGTGGGGGTGGAGGTACCCAACCAACGCCCCGACTTTGTCACCCTGGGCGACATCTATCGCGATTTTCCCGCTGAGGCGGGTCCACTCATGGTGTGGCTGGGGAAGGACATCTCCGGCAAAGCTGTGTACACCGACCTCACCAAGATGCCTCACCTTCTCATCGCCGGCACCACCGGGTCGGGCAAGAGTGGCTGCATCAACGCTTTGATCTCTTCAGTGCTTCTCCGCTCCTCCCCGAGCGTATTGCGGATGGTCCTCATCGATCCGAAGAAGGTGGAGCTCTCGCATTACGACCACGTCCCCCATCTGCTCGTTCCGGTGGTCACCAACATGAAGAATGCGGCGGGGGTGCTGCACAACCTGGTCGGCGAGATGGACAACCGCTATGAACTCATGGAACTCAGCAAGGCCCGCCATCTCGATGAACTGAACCGGGCGCGGACAGCGGCGGGCGAAGAGCCGCTCCCGTACATCCTCATTGTCATCGATGAGCTTGCGGATCTCATGATGGTATCGCCCCAGGAGGTCGAGGACTACATCATCCGCATCGCACAGAAAGCGCGGGCTGTGGGCATCCACTTGGTGGTGGCAACCCAGCGTCCGTCGGCCGACGTCATCACCGGCATGATAAAGGCCAATATCCCCTCCCGCATCGCCTTCGCCGTGTCCAGCCAAACCGATTCGCGAGTGATCCTCGACGTGAACGGAGCGGAATCGCTCCTCGGCTTGGGTGACATGCTATTCCGGCCGCTCGGATCGAGCCGGCTGCAGCGTATCCAGGGCGCCTACGTCACCGAAGAGGAGATCCAGATACTTGTCACCCACTGGCGCCGCCAGGCCGAACCCTCCTTCCGGGAGGAGTTGCTCCAGACCCCCGAGGAGGCCATGGCGGAGAACCCTCTCTTCGACCCCGACTCCGACGAACTCCTCCCCGATGCGGCTTCCCTGGTCATCGAGACGGGCAACGCCTCGGTATCAATGCTTCAGCGGCGTCTGCGGGTCGGCTATACCCGTGCCGGTCGGCTCATCGACATGCTGGAGCGGCGGGGTGTCGTGGGACCCTACGAAGGGAGCAAGCCCCGCCAGCTGCTGGTGGAGCGTGACGAACAGGACCACGTGCTCGAGACGCTTCGATCCGAGAGCACGAGGCACGGTCTCCAGTTGGAGCTGGGGGACGAGGAGGAGGCGGCACCCACCTCCGAATGACACGGTATCCGGTGTGTGACACTCATAAGGCTTTGGCGTTGGTCGACGAGCGATGACCGGTCTTTCGTTGCCGACCGTTCCCGCCCAGGAGGCCGTGGAGTCGGGTTGTCTCATCATCGATGTGCGCTCGCCGGCTGAGTATTCGCGTGGCAGTGTACCCGGATCGATAAACCTTCCTCTGCTTGGAGATGCGGAACGGGCCGAAGTGGGCACGATGTATGCCGAACAGGGTGCCCGGGCGGCCCGCATGTGTGCCGTGGAGCTGGTGTCGCCCTCACTGCCCGAGTACCTCTCCCGTATAGCCGCCATACTTCCCCGAGGAGTCCGGCCGGCCGTCATGTGCTGGCGTGGTGGGGAGCGAAGCCGTAACGTGGTACTACTACTTGCGCTCGTGGGAGTGCAGGCACTGCAAGTAGAGGGCGGATACAGAGCCTACAGGCGCACAGTCATGGAGGCGCTCGCAGAGTGGCGGCCTCCTTGCCCGGTGTTCACGCTCTATGGTTACACGGGCTCGGGGAAATCGGCGTTGTTGAGAGCGATCTCCGCAGCCGGCGCGGCCGGGATGATACCGAAGTTGGCGCCAGGATCGGCCGCGAAGAGCGGACCCGCCCTCGCTCACTCGTGCGTGCCCTGGGTGCTGGATCTCGAGGGTCTGGCTCTTCATCGAGGCTCACTGCTCGGGGGGTTGAACCAACCCGGCACCCGCAACCAGCGCGATTTCGAGGCACTGTTGTGGAAGGAACTCCGTCGGCCGGCCGGGGACTGTCTGCTTCTCGAGGGAGAGGGGCCGAAGATTGGTGATCTCGTGCTGCCACGCCCGGTGGCACGGGCCGTGCGGGAGGGGATACCCATCCTTGTGGAGTCTAGCCTCGAAGACCGCACGCGGAGAATCATGCTGGAGTACGCGCCGGAGAGGTGGACCGAGGCGGAGAGGGTCCATTTCCGGCGCGGTCTGGACCTCATAGGCGCTCGGCTGCCGGCAGGGTTGCTGCGATCCTTGAGAACGGCTTTCGATGATGGTAGATTTGATGAGGTTGTCAAGGGGCTTCTGGTTCACTACTACGACCCCCTGTACCAGCGCTCCAGCGTACACGGCAGGGCTTTCGTATTCACTCTCGACGTCGGCTTGGCCCCTGAGGAAGATGCGGACAGGCTGGTGTCGCTCATAGGGGAATTCTTCGAGAGAACGGCGTTGAAGCGGCGTGTTTGAAATAGGCAACAGCCTCCGCGAGGCGAGAACCCGCAAGGGTCTCTCCATCCGTGACGCCGAAGAAGCTACCAAGATCCGCACCAAGTACCTCCAAGCGCTGGAAGAGGATGATTTCGACGCCATACCGGGTCCCGCCTATGTCATCGGCTTCCTTCGCACCTATGCGCAGTACCTCGAGCTCGATTCGGCCGCGCTGATCGGCGAATACAAGAGCCAATTCCAACCGAGATTTCTTGAAGGCCACACCCTGCCGAAGAACCGGCCGTCGGGGAGGCCCGGGCGCATGACCTCCCGGCGTAGGCCCAACTACGTGGTTGTCGGCGTGGTGGCTCTCATCATCATCCTCGTATTGGCGTGGATTGGATGGGGCAACCGGGGCCAGGGCCGGACGGAGATCGAGCCCGATCCCTCTATCACCGCTACCGTGACCACGGCTGCGGCGCCGACGGACGGCCAAGGCGAGGCGGGAGAAGATAACAGCAGCGAGGGCACGACCTCCTCGGTTGCGGCCGGTGTGCCGGTGGAGGGCCCCATCGACGTCACCATTCGTGCGGTCAACGACCGCTGCTATCTCATCGTGCGCGACACCAACGCCGGTGGACGTACTCTGTTCTCCGATACACTTGACCAAGGCCAAGAGGTCGAGGTCTCGGCCGAGCGGCAGCTGTGGATGAACATCGCCAATCCAAAGGCTCTCGTGCTCATCATCAATGGTGCCGAATTCACCGTGCCGGAGCCTTATGGTGAGTTCTTGGTCACGGCCGCAGGGATTGCGCGCATCGCAGAGCAGTAGGGGCCGGTGATGCAGGCGCCGCGAGTGTACATCCTCACCCTTGGGTGCGCGAAGAACGAAGCCGATAGCAGGCGTCTCCTTCGGGCACTGCGACCGTACGGCGTGCAGCAGGCGGCCAACCCCTCCGAGGCGCAGCTTCTCCTGGTGAACACCTGTGGATTCGTCGCCGAGGCGAAGAAGGAGTCTGTCGACGTCATCCTCGGTCTGGCGGCGGCTCATCCTCTCTCACCTTTGGTCGTAACGGGGTGTCTGGTTGAGCGATACCGGCGGGAGCTCCAAGAGGGCATTCCCGAGGTGGCATCCTGGTTCGGCGTGGAGCCTCCTGAGGCTGTGGCGGCTTTCATCGCCCACACCCTGGGCGCCACACTGATGCCGAACGATGGTGCTCGGCGGAGGTTGACGGAGACGGCGAGACCGGATGGTAGTGTGCGTTCGTATGCGTACGTGAAGGTGTCCGACGGGTGCGATCACCGGTGTAGCTTCTGCGCCATTCCCCTCATCAAAGGTGCCTACCGCGCCCACTGCCTGCAGGAGGTTCTCGAAGAGGCACAGGCCGAGACGGCGGAAGGAGCGGCGGAGATCGTCCTCGTAGGACAGGACACCTCGCGGTGGGAGGAGGGGCCGGGGGGAATCGCCGGCCTTCTTGAGGCGGTGTCAAGCCTGGAACGAGTGGCCCGAGTCCGGCTCATGTACCTTCATCCGGAGAATGTGAACGCTGAACTGCTCGAAGCCATCGCCGGCGCTCCCAAAGTGTGCCGGTATCTGGATGTCCCCTTCCAGCACTCTGCACGTTCGGTGCTCAGGCGCATGGGGAGGGCTGGGTGCGGGGACGACTATCTCGAGATGGTGGCTGCGGCCCGTGGGCGCATGGGCGACGTTTCTCTGCGCTCGACCTTCATTGTGGGCTTCCCCGGTGAGACCGACGATGATTTCGAGGAGTTGCTCGAATTCGTGACTGCGGCTCGTTTCGATCACGCCGGAGTGTTCGCCTTCAGTGAAGAGGAGGGCACGCCGGCGTACGGGCTCGAGCCCAGAGTCCCGGAGGCTCTGGCGCGGGAGCGAGTGGCACATCTCTCCGGTCTTCTCGCCTCCGTTGCGGAAGAGAAGAACCAGGCGATGATCGGGCGTGAAGCCGAGATCATGCTCGACGCTCCTACGGCCGGGACCAACGACGCCTCTGTGGGAAGGACGGAGGGCCAGGCGCCCGAGGTCGACGGCGTGACCTATCTCGAGGATGGTCTTCCCCCCGGAGTGGGTGTGGGATCCCTGCTTCGTGTCACCATCACGGGTTCTTTCGGCTACGACTTGTCGGCGAGGTGCGTGAGAACTGAATCTTCCTAACGCCATCACGTTTCTTCGTATCCTGCTGATACCGGTGTTCATGGCCTTTCTCCTCGGCACCGTTCCTTATGGGGACGCACTTGCGGTGGGCACCTTCACGTTGGCGGCCGCGACCGATTCCCTCGACGGGTACTTCGCCAGGAGGCGCAAGCAGGTCACCATACTGGGTGCCTTTCTTGATCCGTTGGCCGACAAGCTGCTGGTGACCGCCGCGCTCCTCGCTCTCGTGCAGTTGGGGAAGATCTCGGCCTGGGTCTCCATGGTGATTATCGCGCGTGAGTTCGCCGTCTCCGGCCTGCGCATGGTGGCGGCGGCGGAGAACGTCGTCATACCGGCGAGTGTGTGGGGTAAGGTGAAGACCGCCGCTCAGATGACGGCCATAGTGTTCGTTATCGTGGATCAGGGCTGGCGTGTGGGGGTGGTGAGCGTGGGCGACCTGCTGGTGGCGGTCGCCGTGCTCGTCACCGTGGGGAGCGGGGCGGACTACTTCTTACGGGCCCGGGGGCGTCTGCGGGCACCGGCGAAGCCGGAGGGGTGACAGACGAGCAGCCGCGAGACTTCTCTGAAGAGACCCGACCTGCCCGTCGGGTCTTCCGCAGCGCCCGGGCACGACGGGCGCGGGGAGGGTGCCCGCCTCTTCGTAGCTGTGCCTCTCCCTCCCGGGTTGCTGCCTCACGTGCAGGCGGTGCAGGTACTGTTGCCGTCCACACCCGGGCTCCGCCTTCTCAAGCCGGAGCAGCTCCACGTCACGCTGGCCTTCATCGGCGAAGTGAGCGCGGAGAAGGGCAGGGCCGCTCAGTCGGTGGTGGAGGAACTGGCGGAGAGTCTGGGAGGGACGGCACTCCTGGAGGATTTCCTGCTGCTACCCTCGTCGGCGCATCCCCGCGTGGTGACCTTGAGTATTACGGATACGTCCGGGGTGTTTGCTAGGCTGTACGAGATGGTGATCACAGGCCTCGAGCAGGCGGGGGTCATGCGGCGCGAGAAGCGGCCATTCCGGCCCCATCTCACCATCGCTCGGGTGAAGTCGGGCAGAGTCCAACCAAAGGCTGATGCGGCAACCGTGGTGTATGCGATAGAGTCGGTGCGGTTGTACCGGAGCCGTCTCGCGCGTACTGGGGCAGAGTACACTGTGATTACAGAACGGAGGCTTGGAGCGCCGTAGTAGGGTGGGGCGAGAGAGAAGCCGATGCGCGACAACAAGCTGATGCCCACCGGTAGGGCTAAGGCTGCGAGGGAGGCGACGTGGAGAAAGACAAAGCGTTGGAGATGGCGGTCGTGCAGATCGAACGCCAGTACGGCAAGGGCGCCGTCATGCGCATGGGCGATGAGTCTCTGGGTATGCGGGTGGCAGTCATCCCCACCGGTTCGCTGGCGCTCGATCTTGCGCTGGGTGTAGGGGGTGTTCCCCGAGGCCGGGTGGTGGAGATATTCGGGCCCGAATCGAGTGGAAAGACCACGCTCGCCTTCCACATCATCGCCGAAGCCCAGAAGCGCGGGGGCAAAGCGGCTTTCATCGATGCCGAGCATGCCATGGACCCGGTGTATGCCCGCCGCATCGGCGTGAAGGTCGACGACCTGCTTCTGTCGCAGCCCGACCACGGCGAGCAGGCCCTCGAGATCGCTGAGCTTCTCATTCGCAGTGGCGCCCTTGACGTGTTGGTCATCGACTCGGTGGCCGCACTGACGCCGCGGGCCGAGATCGAGGGCGACATGGGCGACTCCCACGTGGGCCTTCAGGCCCGACTCATGAGCCAGGCTTTGCGCAAGTTGGCTGCCACCATCAACAAGACGCAGACCACCGCGATCTTCATCAACCAATTGCGGGAGAGAGTGGGGGTCATGTTCGGCAATCCCGAGACCACCACCGGGGGCCGGGCGCTCAAGTTCTACGCCTCGGTCCGACTCGATATCCGCCGCATCGAGACGCTCAAGGAAGGCGACACCGCAATGGGCAACCGCGTGCGGGTGCGCGTGGTCAAGAACAAGGTTGCGCCTCCTTTCAAGCAGGCCGAGTTCGATATCATGTTCGGCACCGGTATCTCCTATGAGGGTGACGTGCTCGATCTGGGCGTCGATCACGGGGCGGTACAGAAGAGCGGATCATGGTTCTCCTACGGAGATCAGCGCTTGGGCCAGGGGCGTGAGAACGTGAAAGCCTTCTTGCGCGACAACCCGGATCTCACCGGGGCCATCAGGCGCGATGTGGTGAGGATGGTGAGCCCCGAGTGGTTGGCCGACGAGGCCGCCGAGGAGTCGCCGCCTGAGTCCGAGATTGTGGCCCGGGCACGCGACGACGCCGAAGGGAAGGCGCAGAAGGGCGAGGCCGCTCCGGCTTCGGGCCCGGCCGCGGAGAAACGCGCTCCGGCAGGTAAGAGCTGATACCGGGGTGCAGTCGGTTCCTCCGGGGGTCCTCGAGGGGCTGCCATTTCAGGGGAAGGAGCGGGCAGGTTCGTGACACCCGAAGAAAGAGCCGCCGACACCGGTCTCGCCCGGGAGAAGGCCCTCACCTTCCTCGAATACCGTGATCGCACCCGCAGGGAGGTACAGCTGCGGCTTCGGCGCTATGGCTTCGAGGCGGAGGTCATCAGCGAGGTATGCGGGTGGCTCGAGGGCATGGATCTTCTCAACGACCGGCGCTTTGCCGAACGCTACGCGGCAGAAAAGGTGGCGGCCGGGTGGGGAGCGAGGCGCATAGTGAGTGAGTTGGGGAGAAAGGGAGTCGACCGTTCGCTTGCATCTCGGGCGGCATCCACGGCCCTTCGAGAGGAAGGCGCCGCACCGGGGGGTGCACGTGGGTTATCAGCCGCTCCGCCCGGCGTTATGGCAGCCGGTCTCGTCGACATGGTGGTTCGGCGCTTCGGCCCGTTACTTGCGAGCGACCCGCAGAAGGCTACACGCCGGGCGGCCGATTTCTTGGCCCGCCGGGGCCACGAGTGGAGTGCCATTGACTGGGTGGTAGGTGAAGCTCGGCGCCGGGTGGCGGGTGCTCAAGATGCCGAGGGGCCCGCGCAGAATGCCGAGGGGCCGGACCTGGGTGACCACATTCCTGATCAGGATCATGCCGAGGACGCAGAGTAGGAGCGCAACCTTATGGTAGTACCAACGGACCATAAGGGTTTCCTTGACGACCGGGTTTGCACGAGAGTAAACTGCTTGATGCTAGTGACGAACGGTTGACGACGGTTCTTCGTGGTCCTGCTCGTATCGATATAGATAACCTGCATGTCTGCGAATCCTTTGGAGATTCGATAGAGCGCCTGGGAATGTGTTCCTGTACGGAGGTGTGGACATCAGCATGTGAGATCCGGGCGCGGAGTCGTCCGCGTCGATGTTCCTGACTGACGGCATTCCTAGTTCCCTCTTCTAGCGGGCGGTTTCTTCGCGCGCCATGTGCGAGTAGTCGCTGCTCTCGTTCTGTCGTCGCCTTTCCACCGGCAAGGACTTACGTTATGTGCATGGCTGTGGCCAAACTGGAGTGGTGATGACATGAGCGGCATCGTAATCGCGGTAGTGATAGTGCTCGCTGTGGCTGTGGTGGCACTCGTGGCCGTCATGGTGGCATTGGTGTTGCGGCGCAAGGCGGGCGAATCCAAGATCGCCTCTGCAGAGGACGAAGCGCAGAAGCTGAGAGATGAAGGCCTCCGGCAGGTTGAGGCCATGCAGCGGGAGGCCCGGCTCGAACTCAAAGAGGAGCTGCACCGCCTGCGCACCGACACCGAGAACGAACTCAAGGAGCGGCGCCAAGAGCTCCTACAGCTCGAGAAGCGGCTGATGCAGAAGGAAGAGGCCCTCGATGAAAAGCAGCGGGAGCTGGGCCGCAAAGAGCAGTCGGTGATCGATCGTGAAGCTCATTACAAGCGGGTGGTTGAGGAAGCCGAAGCATCGCTCAAAGAGCAGAAGAAGGTCCTTGAAGACATCTCCGGACTGACTCAAGAAGCGGCGAAGGAGCTTCTGCTCAAGAAGGCCGAAGACGAGGTCCGCCATGATATGGCCAAGATGGTGCGGGCCATAGAAGAGGATGCCCGGCGCGACGGCGAGGGCAAGGCGCGGCACATTCTCTCCCAGTGTATTCAGCGTACGGCGGCCAACCATGTGGCCGACACCACGGTGTCGGTGGTCCCACTTCCCTCCGATGACATGAAAGGCCGCATAATCGGCCGCGAGGGCCGCAACATCCGCACCTTGGAGAATCTCACCGGTATCGACTTCATCATCGATGACACACCCGAGGCGGTGGTTCTCTCCGGGTTCGACACGGTCCGCCGGGAAGTGGCCCGCCTCACCTTGGCCAAGCTGGTGGTGGATGGGCGCATCCACCCGGCCAAGATAGAGGAGATGTTCACGAAAGCGAAGGAGGAGGTCGACAGGGAGATCAGGGAGACGGGCGAGCAGGCTACCTTCGACGCCGATATCCATGGGCTTGCGCCGGAAGTGGTGAAGCTCCTCGGGAGGCTGAAGTTCCGCACCAGCTACGGCCAGAACGTGCTCTCACACTCCTTGGAGGTGGCACACCTCGCCGGTCTCATGGCCGCCGAGATCGGTGCGAACGTGAAAGTGTCGAAGAGGGCAGGGCTGCTTCACGACCTGGGCAAGGCCGTCGACCACGAGGTCGAAGGTTCCCACGCAGTCATCGGCGCCAACCTCGCGCGCAGGTATAGCGAGAACGAGTCGGTGGTGCACGTCATCGAGGCCCACCACAACGACATCGATCCCGCGACGGTCGAGGCTGTGTTGGTAGCGGCCGCCGATGCCGTCTCGGGTGCCCGCCCGGGTGCCCGTCGGGAGACCCTCGAGACTTACATCAAGCGCCTGGAGCGCTTGGAGAACATCGCCGAGGCCAAGAGCGGTGTGGAGAAGTGCTACGCGATCCAGGCTGGCCGAGAGATAAGGGTCATGGTCAAGCCGGAGGAGGTCGACGATGACGAGGCCGCCCTCCTCTGCCACGAGATCGCGAAGGAGATCGAACAGGAACTCGACTATCCGGGGCAGATCCGGGTGACGGTGATCCGGGAGAGCCGCGCGGTAGACTACGCGAAGTAAAGCCGGTGAGCTGGTGCTGACAGGCGACGCTCACGATCGGCCCGGCGGGGTTGCGGACGCCGCTGTGGTGACAGACAGCTTCCCGCGCACCTTCTACTTGAGGTCGTTCGGCTGCCAGATGAACGATCACGACGCCGAGCGCATCCACGGCATGCTGGCCGATATGGGAGTCCGGCGGGTGGAGGCGCCTGAAGAAGCCGATCTTCTCGTCTTCAACACCTGCTCCATCAGAGAGAAGGCCGACAGCCGGCTCCTCGGCCATCTGGGGGGTGCAAAGCGGCTGAAACAGGCGGATCCCGGACGCATCGTGGCGGTCACCGGATGT
>Ga0334901_1003119_pt1 | contig 13001 bp, 12 predicted proteins | sample GraSluR3_MG_3_FD_207216 | JGI IMG/M metagenome (GOLD analysis project Ga0334901, IMG submission 207216) | Sludge microbial communities from methane-producing bioreactor in Wageningen University, Netherlands - Granular Sludge_15_08-R3 | ecosystem: Engineered > Bioreactor > Anaerobic >...
AAATTTTACTAATATGATGGAAATTTTTGCCCGATATTTACAATAATGATAATATGTTGTAAAATAGAATAGAGGTGTAAGGATGAGAGAATTAACTGATCAAGAAATTATTCGTCGACAAAAGTTAGAAGAACTTAAAAGTTTGGATGTTGATCCTTATGGAGAAGGATTTGAAGTTAATTCTAATTCAAATGAAATAAAAGAAAAATATGATTCATATAATAAAGAAGAATTAGAAAAAATGAATATTGAGGTTATTATTGCGGGTCGTATAATGACTAAAAGAAAAAAAGGAAAAGCGGGATTTATGCATATTCAAGATCGGTTTGATCAAATTCAAGTATATGTCCGATCTGATAATGTTAGTGAATTAGAATATGATTTATTTAGTAAAGCTGATTTAGGTGATATTATTGGTATTGAGGGAAAAATATTTCGCACTAATACTGGGGAATTAACTATATGGGCTTATAAATATATACATTTAGCTAAAGCGCTTAGACCTCTTCCAGAAAAATATCATGGGTTAACTGATATAGAAGAAAGATATCGACGTCGTTATGTTGATTTAATTATGAATGAAGATGCTAAGCGAATTGCTTTTATGCGACCTAAAATAATTAGAACGATTCAACATTATTTAGATAATTTAGGTTATGTTGAAGTTGAAACACCAATTTTAGGTACTGTTCTAGGGGGAGCGAATGCCCGTCCGTTTGTAACTCATCATAATACTTTAGATATTGATATGTATTTAAGAATTGCGACAGAGTTGCATTTAAAAAGGTTAATTGTTGGTGGTATGGATGGTGTTTATGAAATAGGACGATTATTTCGTAATGAAGGAATGGACCGTAATCATAACCCAGAATTTACGACCATTGAATTATATAAAGCTTATAGCGATATGAAAGGAATGATGGAATTAGCGGAAAATCTTATCAAACACACGGTTTTTGAAACTTTAGGAACGTATCAAATTAATTGGAAAGGAAATATTATTGATTTTGAACAACCATGGCAAAAATTACACATGGTAGATGCTGTTAAAAATGCTTGTGGAATTGATTTTTATCAACAATATACTTTAGAAAAAGCTAAGGAGTTAACTAAAGAACATAATATTGAAATTGAACCTCATTATGATGTTGGCCACATAATTAATGCTTTCTTTGAAAAATATGTTGAAGAAAAAATTATTAATCCAACTTTTATTTATGGACATCCAATTGAAATTAGTCCTTTAGCAAAAAAAAGCAAGGATGAACGTTTCACTGAACGTTTTGAATTATTCATTTGTGGTAATGAATATGCTAATGCTTTTAGTGAATTAAATGATCCGATTGATCAACGAGAAAGATTTGAAAACCAGTTAAAAGAAAAAGACCTTGGTAATGAAGAAGCAAGTGAAATGGATGAAGATTATATTGAAGCTTTAGAATATGGTCTACCACCAACCGGTGGTATTGGAATTGGCATTGACCGTTTGGTTATGTTAATTACTAATTGTGATAATATTCGTGAAGTAATCTTATTTCCACATATGAGGAATAAAAATTAGAAATAAGAATTAAAGGAGTGATAAAATGAAAAATAAAAACTTATTAAAAACATTAGGAATTACTATTTTGGTTGTTATATTATTAACTTGGATTTTACCTTCATCTACTTTTGATGGCTATAATGTAACAAAAGGAATTATTGTTCCAACTGGTATTTGGGATATTTTTAGTGCTATTGGAGTAACTATTGCTTACTTTTGGCAACCAGGAGTGTTCTTGCTATTTGTTGGAGGATTATATGGTGTTTTAAGAAGCACTGGTGCTTTAGCCGGAGTAGTAAATAAAGTAAAACAAATGGCAAAAGGAAACGAAAAGATTTTCTTATTAATTACACTTGCTATATTTATGAAAACGACAGCATTTACTGGTGTTAGTTTTCCACTAATAGTTTTTGTCCCATTATTTATTGCTATTATTTTAGCAATGGGTTATAGTAAATTATTAGCATTATTGTGTACTGTAGGGTCTATTATTATTGGTAGTTTAAGCACAATTAATAATACTTATATTAATGAGGTTTTACATATAAATGGACTTTCATATTTTTGGTATAAAATTGCATTATTAGTATTGTCGTTAGTTTTAACTGGTTTTTATGTTTGGAAAACAGCTGAAATGAAAAAAGGACGTAAATCAGAAAATGTTACGGAAGAAATGAAATTTTTAGATGAAGAAAGTACCAAACAAGGGGCAAAATTATGGCCAGCATTTACTGCTTTTGGTTTACTTTATGTTGTGTTTATTTTGGGATTAACTTCTTGGACACAAATATTTGGAACTGAAATGTTTATGAAGTGGCATAGTACAATTATGGACATTAAAATAGGTAATTTCCATATTTTCCAAAATATTTTAGGTCAAACAATTGTTCCGTTCGGACAATGGAATATTGTTGAATGTATTACCGTTATTGGTCTTATTACCTTAATTTTAGTATTCATATATAAAGTAAAAATGAAAGATATGCTTACTAATTTCTTAAATGGAGTTAAAAAAGCATTACCAATTGCTGCGTTAGTAGTTTTAATTAATGTGGTTGTAATATTTACTTTGAATTCTGGTTTTTATGCAACTGTTATTAATTATTTGATAAATTTAACTGATAAAATGAATGCGATAATTATGGCAATTAACGTTTTCTTTGGTTCTATTTTAACAGTTGATAAATTATATGTTTCAAATTACTTACTAAATATTTCATCTGTCTTAATTAATGATCAATCAGCGATGCCATTACTAATGATGATCACACAAACTATGTATGGAGTTGCAATGTTAATTGCACCTACTAGTCTAGTATTAATTGCTGGTTTAGCATACTTAGAAGTTCCTTATACGAGCTGGTTAAAATATATTTGGCGTTTATTGTTATTTATTTTAGTTCTAGTAATTGCTATATTAACAATTATTATTGTCGTATAAAATAAATATAGAAAAGTTATTGTAAAAAAAGTCATAAAAAAGATGGCTTTTTTTGTGTATTTTTAGCATTGACATTTTTAATGAATAAAAAATGATTGGTATTAACAAAAAGGGTATTTTATAGTATACTAATTATTGTAAAGCGAGGTTAATCATGTTTAAACATAAAAAGATATTTGTTTTAGGTATGGCCCGTAGTGGATATGAAGCGGCAAAGTTATTAATTAAAATGAATAATGAAGTTGTTTTAAATGATTTAAAAAAAGAGCAAGATCAAGACCATATAAAAGAATTAAGTGATTTAGGTGTAAAAGTAATATTAGGAGAACATCCAGATGATTTATTTAATCAAACTTTTGATTATTTAATTAAAAATCCAGGGATTCCTAATAACCATAAATATGTAGAAAAAGCAATTGAACATGATATTTTCGTTATAAACGAGATGGAATTAGCATATCAACTATTTCCTAAGGATATAACCATTATTGGGGTAACTGGTTCAAATGGGAAAACAACTACGGCAACCCTTATTTATGAAATATTAAAACGAACAAAATTTAATGTTCATTTAATGGGGAATATCGGGTATCCAGCATGTGCATATGTCGATAAAGTAAAATCAAATGATATTATAGTAATGGAAGTATCAATTCAACAGTTATGTAATTTTAATCAATTTAAAGTTGATATTGCTGTTTTAACTAATTTATATGAAGCTCATTTAGATTTTGTTGGTAATTATAATAATTATTTAAATATAAAGAAGCGAATTTTTAAGCATCAAGAGGCAAGTGATTATGCTGTATTAAATATTGATAATTTAGATGTTGTGAAGATAACAAATGATATTAAAGCAGAAAAAGTATATTTTTCTAGTAAAAAGAATAATATTAATGGTTGCTCCATTAAGGATAAAACTATTTATTATTGGCAAGAACCAATTATTTCTTTATCAGAAATCAAATTAAAAGGGAATCATAATTATGAAAATATAATGGCGGCACTTTTAGTTGCAAAAAAATTGGGCGTAAGTAATAAAATTATTAAAGAAGTATTAACTATATTTGGTGGTGTTGAACATCGAATTGAATATGTAACTAGTAAACAGGGAATACAATTTTATAATGATTCTAAATCAACTAATATTAAGGCAACACAAATTGCGTTATCATCTTTTCAAGAACCAATTATTTTGTTATTAGGTGGTTTAGATCGCAAGCATAGTTTTAATGATTTAAGTAATTATTTAAATCATGTTAAGTATATTATTGGTTATGGTGAGACGAAAGAACGAATTAAAGATTATTCAAATTCGGTAAATATAAAATGTGAAATCGTTGAAACTTTAGAAATGGCTACTAATAAGGCATATGAATTAGCAACAAAAGGAGACATTATTTTATTAAGTCCAGCTTGTGCATCTTGGGATCAATTTAGTGATTTTGAAGAAAGAGGACGTATGTTCAAACAATATATTGCTAATTTAATATAGAAAGGATGATAAAATGGCATTAATTAAAACTATAAAAGCTAGAGAAATTATTGATTCAAGGGGTAATCCAACGATTGAAGTGGATGTTGTATGTGATAACAATAGTTATGGTCGTTGTAGTGTCCCTAGTGGCGCTTCTACAGGTATTAACGAAGCGTTGGAACTAAGGGATAAGGAAACGCGTTATTTAGGGAAAGGGGTCTTAAAAGCAGTTCGCAATGTAAATGAAATCATCAGACCAGCATTATTAGGAAAAGATGTTTCTAACCAAGCGGCGGTTGATGAAATTTTAATAAAACTTGATAATACTCCTAATAAAAGTAATTTAGGTGCCAATGCCATGTTGGCGGTATCAATGGCTTGTTTAAAAGCAGCTGCTCATAATGCTAAAAAACCATTATATAAATATATTGGTAATGGTCGAGAACTTCCGTACGCGATGATGAATATTTTGAATGGTGGTGCTCATGCTGATAATAATTTAGATTTTCAAGAATTTATGATAATGCCTATTACTGAAAATTTTAAAGAAAGATTAAGGATGGGTGTTGAAATTTTTCATAACTTAAAAAAGGTTTTAAAAGAAAGAGGCCATAATACAGCAGTAGGAGATGAAGGTGGTTTTGCTCCCAATTTAAAAAGTAATAATGAAGCTTTTGATTTAATTATCGAGGCAATTACAAAAGCAGGATATGAAAGTGGCAAAAATGTTTTTTTAGCCATCGATGTTGCTGCTTCTCAGTTTTATGATAAAGAAAAGAATAAATATATTTTAAAAAGTGAAAATAAAGAATTAACAAGAGAAGAATTAATTGATTATTATGTTGAATTAGTTAATAAGTATCCAATTGTTTCAATTGAAGATGGGTTAGAAGAAACTGATTATATTGGGTTTAAAATGTTAACTGAAAAAATGGGCGATAAAGTTCAATTAGTTGGGGATGATTTATTTGTAACAAATTATAAATTACTACAAAAGGGTATAAATGAACAGGCGGGGAATGCTATTTTAATAAAACCTAACCAAATTGGTACCGTTACGGAAACATTAAACGTTATTAATTTAGCAAAAGAACATAACTATAAAACAATAATTTCACATCGTAGTGGCGAAACAGAAGATACTTTTATTGCGGATTTGGCTGTTGGATTAAATTTAGGTCAAATAAAAACTGGTTCTTTATCTAGAACTGATCGCACTTGTAAATATAATCAATTATTACGAATTGAAGAAGACTTTTCAAAGTAATTGTTTATCGATTAATAGCATGATATAATTTAATTATAATGATGAGGAGGGTAATATGCGTGCATTTGTTATTAATAATCAAAAAATTAATGATTTTATTGATTGGCTTATATATATAATTAGTTACACTATTATTTTAATTACAGTATCTATTTTGTTTGATTCTATTTATATAGATAATACTTATTTTGGTTTTTGGGCTTTAATAGCATCAATTATTATTTATATTTTAAATCGTACGATTAAACCTATTTTATTTATTTTAACTTTACCAATTACTGGTCTTACTTTAGGTTTGTTTTATCCGTTTATTAATGTATTTATTTTAAAAATAGCTGATTTTATTTTAGGATTACATTTTCAAACTGATGGAATCTTTATTTTGTTTTTTGTGGCTATTTTAATATCCATTTTAAATTTTTTAATGGATAAATTAATTGTTGAACCAATCGTAAAAAGAGGTGACTTATAATGAATAATGTTATATTAGATTTAGGTTTTGCTCAAATAACATATTATTCTATTTTAATTTTATTAGGTGTTTTTTTAGGAGGAATTTTAGTCATAAGAGAAGCAAATAAATTTAAAATTAATAAAGATTTTATTGCTAATTTAATTTTTTGGTTAGTTATAATAGGTGTTGTTGGTGCTAGGGCTTATTATGTTGCTTTTAACTGGGATTATTATCAAGTAAATGTAACAGAAATATTTAAAGTATGGGAAGGTGGTTTAGCTATTCATGGTGGAATTGTCTTTGCTTTTATTTTTTTAATAATTTATACCTTTAAATATAAAGTTAATTTAGCGCGTATTACGGATATCTTAGTTGTTGGTTTAATTTTAGGTCAAGCAATTGGTCGCTGGGGTAATTTCTTTAACCAAGAAGCATACGGCCAAATGGTTAGTCGTGATTTCTTAGTTAATCTACACTTACCAACATTTATTATTGAAGGAATGAATATTTATGGTAATTATTATCATCCTACTTTTTTATATGAATCAATTTGGTGTTTTTTAGGATTTATTGCTTTATTAATAGTTAGACGCTATCGTTATTTAAAAATTGGTCAATTAACTGGGGCTTATCTTATTTGGTATTCAATTGGTCGTTTCTTTATTGAAGGATTAAGATTAGATAGTTTAATGCTTGGTGATTATCGAGTTGCCCAATTAGTATCAGTTGGTTTATTATTAATTGGAGTTATTTTAGTAGTTGAAAGAGGAAAAGGTTCAAGATTTGAAAATTTATATTTAGAAAAGGAGCAAGCTAATGAAGTTAAATTTTGATGTAGTGGTAATTGGTGCTGGTCCAGCGGGAATGACTGCTGCTATTTATTTAAAAAGAGCAGAAGTTAATGTTGCTATGATCGATTGTTTAGCTCCTGGTGGCCAAATGAATAGAGCCTTAAAAATTGATAATTATCCTGGTTTTACTACAATTGATGGACCTACACTGGCACTTAATATGTTTCAACAAACACAAGAATTAGGAATCCCTTATCAATATGGTCAAGTGGTAAAAATTGATATTGACAATGATAAAAAAATAGTTAAATTAAGTAATGGTAAAGAAATTATAGGCAATAATATTATTGTTGCTACTGGCCGTAAGCCTAAAGAATTAGGTCTTAAAATGGAAAAAAAATTAATCGGACGTGGTATTAGTTATTGTGTTTATTGCGATGGTCTTTTATTTAAGGGAAAAGATGTTATAGTTGTAGGAACTGGTGACACAGTAATTGAGGAAGCAAAATATTTAGATCAAATTGCCAATAAAGTTACCATTATAGATTATAATAATAAAAAGAAATATAATAATTTAACTCCTAATCTTGATGTTATTCATAATTGTGAGATTATTGATATATATGAAGAAAACAATAAATTAAGTGGTGTTAAAATTAAAGATAAAAAAACCACTAAAACAAAAATAATTAAAGCCGAAGGATTATTTATTAATATTGGCTTTACTCCTATTAGCGATTTTATTAATGATATTGGTATAAAAACAATAAAAGGTTATATTATTGTTAATAAGAAAATGAGAACTAATGTTGAAGGAATTTATGCTTGTGGGGATGTAATCAAAAAAGAATTATATCAAGTATCAACAGCGGTTGGTGAGGGCGCTAAAACTGCTTATCAAGTAATTCAAGACTTAAAACAATAAAATACGTTGTAAATACGTATTTTTTCTTATATTTCTAAAATCAAAATAACAAAATATAGTATAATGAAAAGGGATGTGAAAATGATGAATAAAGTTGTAGTTTTAGGTGGCGGGCATGGATTATCAGTATTATTAAAAGGATTAAAATTATTTCCAATTGATATTACAGCAGTGGTTACTGTTGCTGATAATGGTGCTTCAACTGGACGTTTGCGTGATGAATTTAAAATCCCTGCAGTTGGTGACTTAAGAAATGTAATTATTTCATTATCAGAGTCAGAACCTTTATTAGAGGAATTATTTCAATATCGTTTTAAGAGTACTGGTAATTTAGATGGCCATTCACTTGGTAATTTATTATTAGCAGCGCTTTTAGATATGGAAGGTAGTTTAACTAGTGCGGTAGCGTCTTTAAGTAAAATTCTTAATTTAAAAGGAAAAGTATTACCATTAACGGAAGATGTAATTAATCTTATTGCGGAAACAAAAAATAACGAAACATTAATTGGTGAAGTAGAAATTAGAAAATCAGGGAAAGAACTTACTAAACTTTATTATGATCAAGAACCTAAAGTTTTACCAGAAGTGATAACTGCTATTTTAGAAGCTGATTTAATTATTTTTGGTTTAGGTAGTTTATATACTAGTATTATCCCGCATTTAATTTGCCCAGAAGTAGTAACTGCTATTAAAAATAGTAATGCAAAAAAAATATATGTTTGTAATGCAATGACGGAAAAAGGAGAAACTGATAATTTTAAAGTTAGTGATCATGTAAATACTTTAAACAAATATATTGGGACAAAAGTTTTAGATGCTGTAATCGCTAATTCTAAACATATAGATATAGATATTCAAGAACGTTATAAAACTTTAGAAGATAGTGAACCGGTTTTGATTGATGAAGCGGCAATAAAAAAATTGGAATTACAATTAATAAAAGAAAATTTAGTTATTATTGAAAATGAAACTGTTCGTCATGATCCGATTAAAACAGGTTTTGTTATTTTTTCATATTTATTAAAAGGGAAGAAGTGATACAATGTCATTTGCAACTGATATTAAAAGCGAAATTACTAAACTCGATAGTAATCATACTGAGTATATTGCGGAACTATCAGCATTTATTCGTAATAATGCTTATATTGGTAATAACATTATAAAAATTCATACTGAGAATGCCGCTGTGGCACGTCGTATTTTTAAAATAATTAAAGATATATATCATATATATTGTCAAGTAACCGTACGTAGTAATTTTAATTTTAAAAAAAATTTTATTTATCTTTTAGAAATTAAAGGAAATTGTGATAGTTTCTTGGAAGATTTATCAATTAAAAATCGTGATGGTTATTTTATTAATATTCCTCGTGATTATATAATAAGTGATGATGAAGAAAAAAGAGCATATTTAAGAGGGATATTTTTGGCTTGTGGGAGTGTTAATAATCCTAAAACTTCTCGTTATCATTTAGAATTATTAATTGACGATAACGAATATGCCGACTTTATTAATAATATATTAAATGAATATAATCTTAATAGTCGTGTTATTAAAAGAGTTAGGGGTTATATGGTATATATAAAAGAAGCCGAAAAAATAAGTGATTTTTTACGTTTAATTAAAGCATATAAAGGCGTTTTATATTACGAAAATATTCGTATTTATCGCAATCAAAAAAATATTACTAATCGTTTAAATAATTGTGAACAAGCTAATGTGGAAAGAATGATTAATACAGCTTTAAAACAAATTGCTGATATTAATTTAATTAAGAAAAACATCAGTTTAGAAATTTTAAATGATAAATTGCGTATTGCTGCCATATATCGTTTAAAATATCCTGAAACATCATTATCCGAATTAAGTAATATTATAACTGAAAAAGAAGGGCAAGTTATAACCAAATCAGGTTTAAATCATCGTTTTCGTAAGATCAAAATATTAGCCGACAATATTAGGGAAAAGGAAGAAAAAGGAGTGTATAATAATGAATAATATTATTGAAGTAAAGAACTTAGAAAAAAGATATGGCAATATTGTTGCGGTGGATAATATTAATTTTAATGTTAAAGAAGGAGACTTATTTGCCTTTTTAGGACCAAATGGGGCAGGGAAATCAACTGTCATTAATATTTTGTGTACTATTTTAAAAAAGAATAGTGGCGAGGTTATAATTCATAATATAAAATTAGATAAAGAACCGGCGATGATTAGAAATAAAATTGGGGTTGTTTTTCAAAATAATATTCTTGATGATTTATTAACGGTAAAAGAAAATTTGATTTTAAGAGGTTCCTTATATGGAATGAAAAAGGAAAAATTAAATCAACAACTTGATTTTGTTCTCAATTATTTGGAAATAAAAGATATTTCTAATCGTCGTTTTGGAAATTTATCTGGTGGTCAAAAAAGGCGAGTTGAAATTGCCCGTGCATTATTAAACAAACCAAAAATTTTGTTTTTAGATGAACCCACTACTGGTTTAGATCCACAAACTCGTATTAAAGTGTGGGAAATAATTAAAAAATTACAAAATGAATTTAAAATCACCGTATTTTTAACTACTCATTACATGGAAGAAGCTGCTAATGCTGATTGGGTAGCAATTATTGATTATGGGAAAATAGTAGTAACAGGAACTCCTAACTTTTTAAAGAAAGAATATAGTTATGATGCATTACGAGTAAATTTTAAAAAACAAAAAGAAGCAATTAAAAAGTTGATAACCATGAATTATTCACCTACTAAAATAGCTGATATGGTACAAATTCCAGTTAAAAACAGTTTAGAAGCTTTTAAATTATTAAAAGAAATGGAGGGCACTTTTAATGATTTTGAAGTTATAAAAGGTAATATGGATGATGTTTTTATTAATATAATTGGACGTGAAATAAGGGAGGATCATTAAAATGAAACAAGTTTTTCAATTTACACTAAGAAATATAAAAGTTTACTTACGTGATCCCGTTGGTGTATTCTTTTCATTTTTATCAATGCTTATAATTTTAGGACTTTATATTTTATTTTTAGGGGATGTTAGTGTTAATAATATGCCTTTAGAAATACCAAATGTTAGTGAACAAAATATTAGATTTTTAGTTGATTCCTGGATTATGGCAGGGATTTTAATTGTTAATTCAATTACTATTCCCCTTGGGGTTTTTGGTATTATGGTTCAAGATCGGGCTCGAAAAACAATTGATGGCTTTTTAGTAGCGCCTGTTAAACGTTGGAAGCTAATTATGGGTTACATATTAGGCGCTGTAATTGTTGGTATTATTTTGAATTCAATTTCCCTTATAATAATTGAATTGTATATTATTATTAATGGGGGTGAAATTCTTTCATTAATCGCTATTTTTAAAGTTATATTATTAATTATTTTAAATGTATTTTCATCAACTTGTTTAATGTTCTTTTTTATTTCATTTATTAAAACAATGACCGGTTTCAGTACTTTAAGTAGTATTGTGGGAACTTTAATTGGTTTTATTACTGGTATTTATATTCCATTAGGAATCTTACCTAATTTAGTTAGAACCATTGCTAAATTAGTACCAGCTACTCATGGTGTTGCTTTAATGCGTTTAATATTTATGGAAAGACCAATGACAATCGTTTTTGCTAATGTTGATAAAGCGATACAACATGATTATTTAGAAACCCAAGGTGCCATCATTAACCTTTTTGGTTATAAAATTTCACCTATTGTAATGATACTTTACTTGTTATTAACGAGTATTATTTTCTTGTTATTATCAGTCCTAGTAATTAATCATAAAAAGAATAAATAATAGTTTTATTAGTAATTAACTTAAAATCATTTCCAAATGCTTAATTATTTGATAAAATATAAATATACCAATTATATTGACAAGCAAAAAGGAAGTGATGTTGGTGGGAAAAATAATATCATTGGTTAATCAAAAAGGTGGGGTTGGTAAAACCACTACTAGTATTAATTTAGCGGCTTCCTTAGGTGCTTTAGGGAAACTGGTATTATTAATTGATTTAGATCCACAAGGAAATAGTACAACAGGTGTTGGGATTGATAAAGGAATAATTAATAAAAGTATTTATGATGTTTTAATTGATGAAGCCGATATTAAAGATGTGGTTGTTAAAACTGCTTTTCGTAATTTATATTTAATTCCCGCTACTATTAATTTAGCAGGCGTTGATTTAGAGTTATTAGAAAAAGGCAAACAAGATAACCACTTTAATCGAACTAACCAATTAAAACGAAAAGTAAATGAAATAAAAAATAATTTTGATTATTTAATTATTGATTGTCCACCATCCTTAGGTATTTTAACTACAAATGCTTTAACAGCATCAGACTCAGTAATTATTCCTGTTCAATGTGAATTTTTTGCTTTAGAAGGAATAATGCAATTGTTAAATACTATTATGTTGGCTCAAAAAAAGTTGAATCCGGAACTTGATATTGAAGGGGTTTTATTAACAATGTTAGATTCAAGAACTAATTTAGGATTAGAAGTAGTTGAAGACATTAGAAGTTACTTTAAAGAAAAAGTTTATGATACAATTATTCCGCGCCTTATTCGTTTATCAGAAGCACCATCGCACGGAAAACCAATTATTGCTTATGATTATAAGAGTAAGGGAAATCAAGCTTATTTAAATTTAGCTAAGGAAGTGATCACAAGAAATGGAAAATAAAAGAAGAGCGTTAGGTAAAGGATTAGAGCAGTTATTTAATGCGGAAAATCTTAATTTTGATCAAATCGAAAACGATATTATAGAAAGTTCTACTAAAGATGAAATTATTAATGTTCGTTTAAATGATTTGCGTAATAATCCTTATCAACCGCGAAAAGTATTTGATGAAAAAGCATTAAACGAACTGGCTGAATCAATCAAAGAAAATGGCGTTTTTCAACCAATTATTGTTAAAAAAAGTATTAAGGGATATGAAATTATTGCTGGTGAAAGAAGAGTAAAAGCCTGCCGTAAATTAGATATGGAAACAATTCCCGCGATTGTTAGAGATTTTACTGATGAAGAAATGATGCAAATTGCCCTATTAGAAAACTTACAAAGAGAAAATTTAAATGCGATCGAAGAAGCGGAAGCTT
>Ga0334901_1003120_pt1 | contig 13001 bp, 11 predicted proteins | sample GraSluR3_MG_3_FD_207216 | JGI IMG/M metagenome (GOLD analysis project Ga0334901, IMG submission 207216) | Sludge microbial communities from methane-producing bioreactor in Wageningen University, Netherlands - Granular Sludge_15_08-R3 | ecosystem: Engineered > Bioreactor > Anaerobic >...
GTTCGATGCTTATACCCACTTTACTTCTCCGATTCGTCGATATCCTGATCTTGTTGTGCATCGTTTGCTCAAATTCTACGATTCCCAGAAGAGAGAACGGAAGAGACTTTCCCGATCGGAAACAGATGCGATGGTAAAACAGCTTAATGCAACCTGTGAACACTGTTCAAAACGTGAGATTCGGGCTACCCAGGCTGAACGAGAGTTCATCAAACTCAAATCCATGGAGTTTCTATCAACCAAGGTTGGCGAGACCTACGATGGAATCATCTCCGGTATGGCGAGCTTCGGTATGTTTGTCGAACTGTCCCATTATGTGATCGAGGGGTTGGTACATGTTTCAGAACTCAAGGGAGATAGGTACGATTTCGACAAGGACGAATATACGCTCACTGGAAGGAAGACAGGAACAGTCTATCGTGTGGGAGATGCAGTCAAGATTCGAATCAAGAGTGTTTCCAAGGAGGAGAAGCGAGCAGACTTCCTCCTTGTAAATGATCAATAGATATGATGAACCCCTCACCATGTTTCATCATGATGAGGGGTTTACGTCTATGCGGCAGACTGGACTTGAACCAGCACAAGCTCTCGCCCACTAGCACCTCAAGCTAGCGTGTCTACCAAATTCCACCACTGCCGCGAACTGACAGGTGAAAACCTACACTATTGAGGTATTTTCGTCAATACCAATTCGGTAAATAGCCCGCTCACCATCTCACTGTTCACTATCTACTTCCTCTCGAGCCTTCACCCTCCTCTCCTCACGGAATATCACCGGAGAGGCTCCAAAAAGATACCCTTCGTCGAAAGCTGTTCTCTCCATTCGGATAAGCTCCGATGCAATCGTGGTCATATTCCGCTTGAACTCTGGACTCGCTATGCCATCGACCTCCTTACCTCGGGCCTTACGATAGTGCGAATAATGTTTCCAAAGGCTGTTCGTGATTTTTCTGGTAGAAGAAGGCTTTCTCAGAATCTCGATCAACTCAGCTCTGAACTGCACTAGGAAATCTGGTGACTGCTTAAGATTGATCTCCGCCAGGCGCTTGCCCATCGCTCGTGCCCACGTATTGTCCAACTCCTGACAAAGAAACTTCAAGCGATACCAGACGGTATACAGATCCTTCATCGAGTCTAGCTCGACAGTGCTGAACCATGAGAAAGCAAGCAGTCTCCGCCGCCAATCCCACCATTTCAATGGACTTTGCAGATCGGATGACGGAATGAGGAAATACCCCTTGTCTAGTAAGAGAGACCCGAACAGCCCGGGAGGATTCCCTCTCCGTTGATTCTTCAACGTGGTCCGATAGACTCCACACGAAGGACTCCCATCCATATAGACAAACGCAACAGTTTTGTATCGCTCAAGCGTGTCGAGCGAGACTTGGCAACCGATCTTCATGGCATCGGTTATCTCCTCTCCTCCGCGAGTTCTGACCGAAGCAGCATGCTCCCAGACATCCTTTCCATTTCCCCCACTGAGATGCACGGGATCTCTGGGAACACCGAGACCAGCTGTGCACTCAGGACACACGGGGCACCAGATAAAATCGTTTTTCTCCCTTCCCAAGTGGTGCAACACATCGATCCCCTTCCCATTGTACCGAACTGGAGAGCCCATACAACACGAGCTGATACCGATTCGTATTTTTTCCGTCACAACCACAACACTCTTATCCATGCTGACAGGCCTCCTTAAGGGACGAATTTGGACCAATGTATCACCGACTTGGTACCCTCTGCGTCATTGGCAACCGAAAGGGCTCCAAACGAATCAGCTATACGTTCGGTCAATGTGCACTCTTCAAGCCTGCACCACAAAGCGGAATCACGGTACGATCGTCTGCGGCTATGAGTCCAGCAGCTAATGCAGCACGGTAGCCAGCCCAGTTTGCCGCACTGGTGAGTTCCACATAGAGACCACGCCGTGCCAGTTCATCTCGTGCCTCGAGAATGCTCTCCTCGGTGACCGTTATGAATGTACCGTTTAACGATCTCATCTCAGATAGAATCTCCCGTGCACGAGCTGGCTTGGCACTTGCAATCCCCTCTGCCAGCGTAGGCGTAGTCACTAGCTCTTGAATGTCGAGAGCTCCCCGCTCATAGGCATCTGCCAAGGGGGCACAATTCGCTGCTTGTATCGCAAGAACCCGTGGGAATCCAGAGATATAACCCCAACTGAATAACTCTTTGAGAGCAAGCGCTATACCAAGCAGTAACGTCCCATTTCCCACAGGCGAGATCAGAACATCGGGAAGGAGAGCTCCGCACTGCTCGAATAACTCATGGATATAGGTCTTGGTCCCCTCGATAAAGAGTGGATTATAGATATGACTCGCATAGAAGGATACTGTTCGCTTAACATACTCTCTAGCAGCACTAGCAGTATCTTCTCGTGAACCCGCTACTCGATGTACTGTGGCACCATGTGCATGAATCTGCTCAATTTTCTTCTCACTGGTATGGGCCGGCACGAACACATCACATGCTATGTCGGTTCTAGCACAATAGGCGGCCAATGAAGTGGCTGCGTTTCCGCTGCTATCTATGACACAGGATCGAATATGCAGCTCATGCATTGCTGCAGCCAAAACCACTCCTCCACGATCTTTGAACGACAACGTGGGCATGAGGAAATCGGCTTTACCCTGCACATGCGATCCCAGTGATATCAACGGTGTTCCACCTTCTCCCATGGAGGTCTCTGCGACAGACTGGAAAGCGATCGGGGGCAATGCATCCCGATACCGCCAGATAGACCGCTCGGGGACTCTTTTGAGTGCCATGAAATCGAGAGGCTTCTTCTCATACTCCAGTTGGAACAGACCTTTGCAGTCGCAGATATACCGAGCACTATCGATTGGATAGTGAGCTCCGCAGGATGTACAGACCAGTTTCATATAATCTCCTTGACTTGTGTGTTCATCACACAGATTATATATGAAACATGAGGAGGATGCACATGCATATTTCACAAATCGATACTCCAGCACTGCTGATCGACCGAACGATCATGATGAGGAATCTCACAGAGATGCAACATCTTGCCGATCGTTGGCATGTAGCACTCCGACCACACACGAAAACGCATAAGTGTCCCGAAATAGCACAGTTACAAGTGGAAATCGGAGCCTCCGGAATCACTGTGGCCAAGACAAGCGAAGCCGAAGTGATGGCTCACGCTGGGCTCGATGATATCTTCATTGCGAACGAAGTCGTCGGTGTGCACAAGCTGTCACGCATACAACGGCTCTGTGCCGAAGGAAAGCGCATCTCTTTCGGTGTGGATTCGATCGAAGCGATCCAGCAGATCGCCCACATATTCTCCTCGGAAGTACCCGCCCACGTGCTGATCGAAGTGGAGACAGGAGAGGGAAGGAGCGGGGTGACCAGTACAGCACTCTTCGATTCATTGCTTGATTCGATCAGGGCGAAACCGAACATTGTATTCGAAGGCATTTTCAGTCATGAGGGAAACTCCTACAGCGCACAGAGTCTTGAACAGGCTGCAGTGATTTTTACCGACACACAAAAGCAGACGCTCTTCTATGCTGAAAGGGCTCGAATGGCGAACATGCCCTGCAAACGTGTCAGTATTGGCTCCACTCCCAGTATACTCAGTGCCAATGTAAAGGATGTTCCGATTCTTGAAGGCATACATGAAATACGACCAGGAACCTATGTGTTCATGGATGCCGGACAGGCTGCGATCCTTGGATCATACGATTCGTGTGCAGCGACTGTTCTTGTAAGTGTCACTTCGAAACCTACTGCATCTAGAACGATCGGCGATGCAGGAGCGAAGGCTCTCACCATGCAGAGTAGAGAGTCGGGAATCTGCTACTCCCCGGGAAAAGGGGTTATCCTCGAACCGGTGCAAACCACAGTAACGAGTGTATACGATGAGCATACCGTCATCATCGACCCGGCATTTTCGCAAGCAGTATCGATTGGTGACACGTTCCGCGTCATACCGAATCATATCTGTCCAGTCGTAAATCTCTTTGATACGCTCTATCTCATAGAGGGCGATCATGTTGTTGATAGGTATGCGATTGCCGGAAGGGGTATGACCACCTGATCAGTCAAGGAAAGCGGGAGATCTGCTTCTTCTCTCCAAAAGAAGCGTATCCGACCAAGTCCCATCTGGTAACTGGCCAATCCGCTCTCTCCGTCCGACCACGCGAAATCCACACGATTCATGTAGTGCTATACTCGCTACATTAGAGACAAGAATCACCGATTGTAGTGTCCAGTATCCTACCTGTTCGGATTCTGCGACAAGGGCATCGAGCAACTGCTTCCCTAGAGACTTCCCTCGGAAAGGTGAAGCAATGTAGATAGATACTTCAGCAACACCACGATAAGCAACTCTACTGCTTACCGGAGAGAGTGCCGCCCACCCTATCACCGTACCCTGATCAGATTCTATAACCAGCCTACAGGTTGTAAGGTGTGTTGCATTCCACTGCTCATAGCTGGGAACCTCTCGCTGAAATGTCGCAACCCCTGTTTGCAATCCCTCTTCGAATATCTGCGAAACCAGAGGCCAATCCTGTTCGCTCATCTTCCTAATGTTCATGACAGCAAAGCATACCGAATCCAGTCTGGTATGAAAAGAGCATGGTATGGCGTATGCATATCAAAGGATTATATCCATTTGGATACAAAAATATCCCTATTTAGGTGATTCGCTAATATCCTGTGCTGGGATACAGTAATCAGAATGAAGCGCGATGAGTATGAGCGGGAAATAATTGACAATATTCGAAAATTTCGTCAAGCCCGAGGTCTTACCCAGGAAGAACTTGGACGTAGGTGTAATATGCCTACAGGATATATCGGTGGAATCGAGACCTACAAACGGTTTCCCAAGGTGAAGAACCTCAAGCGAATTGCCGAAGGTCTCGATATAGATATTGCCTATCTCATGAGCCCTAGCATTGCAAAACGGTTCTTCGAAGCTTCAGATATTACCGAGGACTTGCAGAAACAAGTGAAACGGTATCTTGATGATTATCTGAAACCGCAGGATTGAAGATAGTTAATCATTTTTCGTTCTCTCGTCGTTCGATTTCTTCGTGAATTCGATCGATTTGTACTTGGATCCTCTCACGTTGTTTCTTTACCTGTTTCTTGTCTTCGGCATCTGCAGACTCTTTCATCGATTCCAGTGACCCGATCAGTTTCTGCTCCTCTTCACGGAGCACCTCAAGCGATTCAGCCTCTTCCGCCTTATCGAAAGCCATCTCCTCGATATCCTTCATTTCCCCGGTATTCTGCTTCTTCACAGATTTTGTCGTAGGGATGTATCGATGATCTGCCGAAAACTCTCTTCGATCGGAAATAGCAGGAGAAGCAATCTCGATGCTCTTTTCGTGCAGAACATCCAATACGGCCTTGTGGAGATCGCTCGTCTTGCTGAGACGTTCCGAAAACTCTTCTAATAATCCATACACACGGTATTGAACTGCATGATCGAGCAGTTGCTCTACGAAAACGAAAGGCTCCTCCAGCTTGATCGATTGTGCCGCCTCTTTAAGGGCCTCCTCAACAATACTATGCGAGACCTCATACCCAATGGAGACCGACACATGTATGAACGTGCCCCCTCTTCGCGTAACTTTCACCGCCTTCTGCACCAGCAGGAGGTTTGGAAGACTCACGATATCTCGGGTGATCGTCTGCATCTCAGTGTGAAAAATGCCGAAATCGGTCACTCGGCCGACCATCTGCTCGACTTCGATGAAATCTCCAGCTCTGAACTCGTGCATGAGTCTCAGCATGATTCCTGCCATTGCGTTTCCCACGAGTGTCGTTGAAGAGAGTGCGATGATAGCACTGAACAAGACTCCGAGCACACTGAGAATCTGTACTTTGACCTCATGTTCGATTGGCAGCAGGCCAATACCAAGAAACATCCCCAGTAGGATCACTACAAAGGTTATCAATTGTCTGTGATAGGGGAAGCTATTACTGGACGCCTTCCTGATCGAACGATTGAACAAGTATCTCAGAAGGATCACCAGTCCCACTGAACCAAGAATACTGATAAAGGAACCGAAGAAGTCGGTTATGTGCATGTATGACCTCACTCACCCCAACTGGCAATCTGTCCATACTCATTCGAACCGGTGGCACCAAGAAGATCTGACTGAATGAACAACGTAAAATCTCTCCCAGCAGAGACCATCGATACGGATTCTCGCAACGGCCTCCATTCTGTTATCATGCCGGGAAGGGCCCGATCCAATTGTCCTGCCGTATTGCTTCCTGTTCCCCAGAGAACACCATCGGTATCGATATAGAGACTATGATCGTCTCCTGTCTCTATAGTCGTAGCACCTGTTGCTACTTGCACGAAAGTTGCATGAGCCTTCGGCTCACCGGTTGCGAGCTGACCTCCCGTGTCATCTCCCATAGCCCAGACCGTCCCATCCGACTTCATGAACAATGAATGTTTGTTCCCCGCTGAGACCTGCACGACATCATCTGTTATATGCACCGGTCTTCGTCTCGATTGAGTCGTTCCATCTCCTAATTGTCCATCGGCATTCCACCCCATTGCCCACAATGTGCCATCTGTTCGAATAAACAATGAGTGATACGCGCCTGCACTCACAGCCTGCACATTGTCAGCAATTCTCACTGGTGCAAAGCGATTCGTATCGGTCCCATCACCCAGTTGGCCATCTTCATTGTTGCCCATAGCCCAGAGTGAACCATCCTCACGAAGAACCAATGCATGTCCATTCCCTGCTGAGACATCGACAACCTTGTCCATGATCACAACTGGATTCACTTTCGGTTGCAACCGTTGGGAATCGCCAAGCTGTCCGAAGTAGTTGTCTCCCATACCCCACAACTGCCCATCGTTGTCGATAAAATATGAGTATCCAGCACCGGCTGATACACTTCGTACCGACTCATGGACTGTTACAGGAGATGTTTTGCTCGTGCGAGAACCATCACCTAGCTGTCCTTGCGCATTGTATCCAACGGCTAAAAGTGTTCCATCATCCAGAAGCATCAGTGAGTGGGTGCTTCCAGCAGCGAGTGTCTGCACAGGCAGACTCCATTGTGGAAAAAGATGTACTGGTTCCGCAGGCATCTCGAACCGCTCCTGAGGAAGGTAGGTAGTGCCAGTACCATCTTCCAGTGTGTTCCATCCTGTGAATACAAAACCATCCCGCTCTGGGCCAGAAGAGACCGATACCGATTCTCCATACCCATACTCCTCCGATCGGTCGCCTGCATATGGAACCTCTTCATCTACATGGTAGAAAAGCGGATACTGAATCGCCTCCCATTGGGCATAGATCACAGAATCCTCATATACTCGATTCATTGGATGCCAAGGATCGTCTCCGTCCAAGTCGGTCGCCCACCCCGCGAATCGATGACCGGTGACTTCGGCTAGTTGTGGGACCTCCGCCTCGCTACCGTAATAGACATCCTGTTTCACGATGTGCTGTCCTGCTGGATCGAGATGGAAGGTGATCGAAAGTGAAATAGGTTGCCATCGCGCATATAGATTCATATCCCGATCGACCGGTTTTGAGAAATCCCATTTTTCGCCACCTTCGATATCTGTGTACCAACCCAGGAAGATGTGTCCATCTAATTGGGGATCCTGCGGCTGCTCGAGCGTTCTACCCTTACTGACTTCGCGAAGAAAAATCGCAGTCTCATTCTGTGAATCGAATGCTACGGATTGTTTTCCACACCCTACGAATAGCAATACGGTGCTCAGTAACACAACCAAAATTCCAACTCTTCTCATGATCCCGATCTCCTCACTTCACCAAGTCTACAGGCACACCATTAGTTTCACAACTGAAAAGCATCCTACCATGGGAAAGGTTACCTTCCTACCCGCATATTCCCGAAAAAAGGGGTGAAGCTCTAGTCTTTTGACTTTCGCAACACCCCTTTGGCTGATCTTACGATTTATATTCTACTCTTCACGATCGATCCAGTACTCCTGTGGAACCGGATTGCTCCCTTCCCAGATGACTTGTCTGAACAACACTGGATCGGTATTCCCTTCTGTGTTGATCAACAGTATCTGACTACTATCATCTATCTGCAAAAAGTCTCGGAGCTCTTCTGCTCCACGTTCTTTGAGTATGGAAATGAGCGCACCCAAAGTCACAGCCCCACTTTCGCCACTTACAATGAAGGGATCTCCTTTCAGTGGTGTCGCATAGACACGCATTCCACGCGCAGCAATGTAATCGGGAACTTGAATGAATGCATCTCCAGTATCCTTGAGCACATTCCAGGCGATTTCGCTAGGCTGCCCACAAGCAAGACCTGCCATGATAGTATCCAGAGCACCCCCAACAGAGTGGGGTTCTCCATCATCCTTCCGGGCACTCTCAAAGATACAGGCGGCTTTGTCCGGTTCAACGATAATGCATTTCGGAGCCTTGTCCTTGCATAGACTATGGTAAAAGCCGGTGACCGCAGCTGCGAGAGCCCCGACTCCTGCCTGCACAAACACATGAGTTGGCCGTGGGATTCCCTGACAGCTCAACTGCTCCTGAATCTCTGCCATCATGGTCGAATAGCCCTGCATGATCCAGGTAGGTACTTGTCGATACCCTTCCCAGCTCGTATCGCTAATGATCTCCCAGCCGTGCTTTTCGGCATCTACTACGATCTGTCGAACGGCATCGTCGTAGTTTCCGTCGATGATCTTCACCGTTGCGCCGTAGCTACGGATTGCATCTATTCTCCGTTTACTTGTCTCCTTGTGCACATATATGACACAAGGATGTCCCAATTTCTGAGCCGCCCATGCAATGCCTCTCCCATGGTTTCCGTCTGTGGCGCTTGCAAAGGTGATATCACCAAGCAGATCCTTCACCTCTTTCGAGATCAAATATTCGTAATTCATCTTGCTGTCATCGATATTGAGCCGATTCTGGATGAATCTATAGAGTGCGAACGAGCCGCCGAGGACCTTGAAGCTGTTCAATTCCAGTCTAGAGGCTTCGTCCTTTACCCAAATTCCACCGACTCCGAACATTGTCGCAAGATTGGATAATGCAACAAGTGGACTCATCTGATACCCAGGTATCTGTCTGTGGAATCGGCGTGCAGTGCGAGCCACTTCTATGGGGAACATCTCGCGAGCCGAGTCCATATGTCGTTCATCATGCTTTTTGATAATCCAAGAAAAATCGGGGGTACTGTTTTCCACTTCGGCCTCCTTAGACCAGGTCTCAAATACGTTGGTGTGTCGTGTGTATTTTTTTTGAATCGAATAGGTTATACCGTTTCAAGTCACGCCATTCAGTATAGGATATAAATCCATTCTGTACAATGGGAGGAGTGTTCCTGCCAAGAAACGACACAACGGCTGCCAGAAGGAAACGATACTCGCCGACAGCCGTAGCATAACAAGATCGGAGTACAATCAGAGCGCGTAATTGACCATTGCTGCGACTCGCTTGAACTGTAAGTCGACCTTTTCGAATGCTCTATCGGCATCTGTACCCTTCGTAGTCAACTGTGGAATAACAGTGAGATTCAGTCGATCGGTCAACCCAAAATTCATGACCAGACCGACATCCATGAGCATTTCCACCTCAAGGTCGTTATCAATGTTGTCTACGTAGGTCTCGAGCATAAGAGCAACCGTATCGATGATGAGCGGCATTTGGTATCCGATCAGATACTCACCTTTATAGTTTAGTCCATCTTTGTGCAGGCCTCCAGTCTCGAATTCCCAGCCACCTGAAGGCGTATTTCCAGTCAGATATCCCTGATAGTTCACCTCATGATAGGTTCGCATGACCACACTGGTCCAATCGCCTGGCCAGATGGCTGCCGTATCGAACTGCAATGCCACTCCGGCCTTCCCTTTATAGTACATACCACCTAACGAGTCTTCCTCTGTTTCAGCTCCATCGTTTCGTCTCAGACCTTCAATTTCCATGAGATCGAAATTCCAACCGGTTCCCATCACGCCTCCAACCGAGAGTTCCATGACGGCTATCGGCGTGAGAACCGCCTCGAATGTGAGAGACCCTGTAATGGGGGTCACGCCGAGGACTCCCTTGAGTTTCAGGTTATTCTGGCTGAACAGCGGACCTTCTCCCTGAAAAAGTGGCATTCTCACCGTGTATCCGGCTTCAACCTTTGCTTCATTGACCCAATTGTCTGGAGGCGCCGTACTCCCGATAAATCTGACATTCCCGGCAATCTCACTCTCAGAGGCCCAGAGGGCTCCTCCCATGAGAACCAACACCATAGTAAACACCCCGAACATTCTGATGATCTTCATTTAGCATCTCCTTTTTGTCAGCACAAATTCGCTCAAAGCATATCACAAGGTAGCTGTGTGGAAAACCTATTTTCCCTGCTACCCTTCACTCTTTAGGAATACATGAGTTCCGAACAGCCTTCAGTGTGTCGTCAAGCACAGAACGAAGGTGCGCATATGCCTTCTCGACCTGCTCTTCTTTCAGATTACCGAATAGACACTTACCAAGACCTCTCGGAATCGAACGTGCCTTCTCCTCCAACTTCACCCCCTCACCACTCAGTGAGATCAGCACCGTTCTCTCATCGCTAGGGAGGCGGTTCCTAGTAACAAGTCCTTTCTTCTCCATCCGCTTCACTAGGGGAGAAATTGTTCCTGTATCGAGACCGAGTACTTCGCAGAGCTGTCCCACCGTCACCTCCTTTTTCTCCCACAACACAAGGAGCACCAAGTACTGTGGGTAGGTGATACCGAGATCATCAAGCAGCGGTTTATAGGCTTGCTGTATTGCCCGTTCCAGTGAGTAGATGCGGAAACAGATCTGGTTCTCAATCAACAAAGATTCGTGTGCCATTACAACTCCTGTTCGATATCCCCTTTCAGGTCTTCTGGTTCAACGGTGGGAGCAAACCGTTTTACCGTTGCCCCATCGGAGGATACGAGGAATTTTGTAAAATTCCACTTCACCGAAGACCCGAGTGCTCCGGGAGCCTGTTTTTTCAACCAATCGTAGAGTGGATGTGTCCCCCTACCGTTCACTTCTATCTTCTTCATGAGTTGGAAGGTGACGCCATAGTTCAATGAACAGAATTGTGCAATCTCTTCATCGTTGCCAGGTTCCTGATGGGCGAACTGGTCACAGGGGAATCCAATGACTACCAGCCCCTGGGGGCCGTACTCTTTATGCAAGGACTCTAGACCGGCGTATTGTCCAGTGAATCCACATTTGCTTGCTGTGTTCACGATCAGAATAGGTCTGTTCCGAAAATCGGAAAAGGCGAGCTCTTCTCCGTTATTCTTCTTGGCGGTAAATTCGTATACTGTCTTTTTCATGGTATCTCCTAGTCATGTGTATGCTTTACGCATTTTTATATTGTTCACAACATAATGTTGTGCAATACTTTTGTCAAGATGCATTGCAAGTCCCCTACGAAGAACTGCCGCCCAGGAACGAGTCCCAAGCGGCAGAAGGAGGTTATGAGTCGGTATGGTGTTATATCGGCTCTATACTGGTAACTGTTTGTGTTTTCCAGGCACCATCGAGAACTCGCGTATTGCCGGTCACCACCACTTCTTGCGTCCAGATAAGATCTTCGGAGGAACGGCCAATACTCAATGAAAATGTACCCGGTTCCACCACCCGTGTATTCATGTCCAATACAAAAGAGCAGACATCGACAGGAATGGTGAAATGAATTCGTGCCCGTTTCTTTGGTTCGAGTGAAACACGGGCAAACCCTTTCAGTTCGAGAATGGGTCGTACGATCGATGCGCAATGATCGCGAATGTACAACTGAACCACATCGTCACCGGCCATACTTCCCGTGTTCTTCACCGTGACAGAGAGATTCATCTCTCCGTTCGACGGAATACTGTCACTCTCAAGTGTGATATCATGGTAGGAGAATTGCGTATAGGATAGTCCGAAACCGAACGGGTATCGTGCACCAAACTCTCGCTGTCGTGGCAATCCAGATGCCTTCTTCACATGGTTGTAAAAATAGGGCATAGCTCCTGCACTCAGCGGAAATGAGACTGGTGTTCTTCCACCTGGTGCATACTTACCATACAGCGTACCTGCAATGGCCTCTCCTCCACCCTCTCCGGGGAGCCAGGCTGCCAGTATGGCAGCAGCCTCCTCATCTGCTCTGCCGAGCACATAGGGACGACCACTGACGAGCACAACCACCACCGGCTTCCCTGTATCGAGTAGCGCATCAAGCATCTGCTGCTGCACACCAGGTAGTTGCAGAGTCGTGGTATCGGAACCTTCACCGACAGTTCCCTGTTGGAAAAGTCCAGCCATATCACCGACGACCGCTACCACTGCATCTGCTTTATTAGCCGCCTTCACAGCAGCACCGATTCTATCGGTGTCCATACTCACACCCTGGAGATTTTCGTCTTGCTCCTTCACATCTCCAGGGAAGAATATCGCTTGACCAAACGACTCCTCAAACAGAACGCACCCTTCGCTGTAGGTAATGCTACTACCTTTCGCAAACTGCCTCATTGCCTGCTCAATCGTCAAAGATAACTTGGGCACGATATCCATATCGCCTTCAGTTCCCCGTAGATGAATCGGCGGAGAGTACCCGTTGTACATGGCATTTGGGTGGCTGGCCAGTGGTCCCACGACAGCAATCCGCTTCGAACGATCCAGAGGAAGCGTTCCATCATTTTTAAGCAACACCAACGACTTCTGCGCAGCCTCGACTGCGAGTTCATGATGTGCATGCGAGTTCAACTCGATCGCATCCACCTCAATGAATGGGTGATCGAAGATACCTTGACGGAATTTTTCCTGAAGCATACGAAGCACAGCATTGTCAATCTCTGCAATATCTATAAGCCCCCGATCGACGGCCTCATGCAGACCATCCTTGAAGCAGGAGCTACTCGGAAGCTCCAGATCCATACCGGCATGCACGGCCATAGCCGCAGCTTCAGCAGGATCGGATGCGATATGATGATCCTTGAATAGCTGAATCGGAGCCTCATAGTCGGC
>Ga0334901_1003123_pt1 | contig 12986 bp, 13 predicted proteins | sample GraSluR3_MG_3_FD_207216 | JGI IMG/M metagenome (GOLD analysis project Ga0334901, IMG submission 207216) | Sludge microbial communities from methane-producing bioreactor in Wageningen University, Netherlands - Granular Sludge_15_08-R3 | ecosystem: Engineered > Bioreactor > Anaerobic >...
CTTGCTGTATCAGCCTTCGTCCTTCAGCCGGAGCCAAAGCAATAAGCTTTGATAAACCTTTTTTTGCACGGACAACCGTCATATCTTCCAATATTGCACCGATTGCCATAATAAAAGCAACCTCTCCGGCTGCAAATAGCTCGCCAATGCTGATAGATGCAACCATGGCAATGGAGATAAGCAGTGCCGAGGAAATCCATTTTTCATAGACAAGTCTTGTAATAGCCAGATAAAGCAGCGGATATCCGGAAATTATAACCGTTACCCATGCGGGATCAAGGGGAATTTTCTTCCCCATTAGCATCAATATCAGACTTATTAAAAGAAAAATACCGGATACTATAGTCATCTTCCATGCGGAAAAATAATCGCTTGCTGTTTTTAACATATATCTATCCTCCTGCTCGTACTTCTTGACATTCTAAAATCAAAACAGTACAATATATTTATTATCGAACAATGTGTTCTATAAAAAGTATAACAGTATTCCTTTAAACTTCAACAATCAAATAAAGAGGAATGTTTCTTACTGAACACTTATCAATTTTTGTTCGGTTTGGAGGATAATATGGACAGAAGGCAACAAAAAACAAGAGATGCTATTTTTACAGCGTTTAATGATTTGCTAAATAAGAAGAAATATAACAGCATTACTGTACAGGATATTATTGACAGAGCAAATATCGGTAGAAGTACCTTCTACTCTCATTTTGAAACGAAGGACGAACTTTTAAAGGCAATGTGTACAGATATTTTTAATCATGTCTTTTCCAAGCACTTGGATTCAGAAAAAACGCATGACTTTTCAGATGCTAACCATGGATTAGAACCTACGCTAACGCATGTGTTATACCACCTGCAGGACAGCAAGACTGAACTGACCGGTATTTTATCAAGCGAAAGCGGCGAAGTATTTATGAGTTTTCTTAAGCAATACTTACGAGAGCTATTTTCTAAGTATATGGATATTATAAAGGTAGATGCACCGGATGATTTCATTATTAATCATTTAGTAGGAAGTTTTTCGGAAGCAATTATCTGGTGGATTAATGCAAAGATGAAAGTCAAGCCAGAGCAAGTGGCAAAATATTTTGTTAATGTCATAGGACTTGGCTGTTGCAGAGATTGTAGGCGTTTTTCCCCCTCATGGTTAGACAAATGACAATGAAGTTTACAGCCAATAACACAGCAACCCTCATCAACAGATGTTGGCACTAACATCTGTTGATGGGGGCTGCTTATTTGAGGGACATATATGATGGTTAAGATATAAAAGTAATCAGAAAATCAAAAACCGCTCACTGTCCTTTTGCAAGGATACTCTGGACGATACTCGGTATGTAAGCAGGGACAGATTGACTTCCAGTGCATAAAGTGATATTATAATGGTAAATATAATAAATATAATCAAGCCATATAATATCACTCAACCGGGAGGTGAAGCACATGGAGCAGATTGGATATGGAGAACACATTGCAGAAACCGTTAAAAATATTCCCTACGAAGCAGCCATCCAAACAGAAAAAATAGCGGCACAGCTGGCGGGAACCTTTGACTTGCCCTATGCGCAGGCCAAGGCCCTGACCAATGTGAAGCTGAAGCGGATGGCGGACAAGGGCGAAATCCAAAGGCTGCAAAAAGGCGTCTATTGTCAGGTGAAGCAGACCGTGTTCGGGAGGGTTACGCCCAGCATGGATCAGGTGATGAAGAAAACCCTGATGGAACAGAATGGCGCCAGAATCGGATACGAATCGGGGGCATTCCTGATGAACCGGCTGGGGCTGACCACCTTAATTCCCCGCGACATGGAGATTACCACAAACCGCTACGGCGCAAAGCTGCCAGAGGATTGCCACATCAAAATGAAGAAGCCCGCTGTGCCGGTAACAAATGACAACTGGAAATATCTCCAGTTCATCGATCTGACAATAGCGCTTGCCGATGCGCACATAGATGCACAGAAACCGGAGCTGCTGTTGGCGGGCTACGCAAAGCAACAGGAACTGGACGGTCTTACCTTGCTGTTTACCGCACGCAAGCATTACCCGGCAAAGGTGGTACTGCCCCTTATTGATTTACTCATGGAGGTGAACGATGAACTTACATCAGGATAAAGACGCATTTGAAGCCTTGCTCTCGGACGTCAGCCGAAGAACAGGCATCCGAAGTGACATTATCGAAAAGGATTATTATCTGACGCTGCTGTTATGGGAACTGTCCGAAAAACAGGAATCCCTTCCCGCATACTTTAAAGGCGGGACCGCTCTGTATAAATCCATCGGCCGCATGAAACGCTTTTCGGAAGATATTGATCTGACGGTTGCGGTTCATGACTGTTCAAAAAGTCAGGGAAAAAAGCGGCTGGAAACATCGGCAAACGGCTATCATACCCTTTCAAGGACAACCGATAAAGCCAGAGAAAGCAATCAGAGGGGCAGCATCACCAGCGTATATGAATATGTCCCAGTAACTGCGGTGGATTCCGCTGACGCGCTGCAGCGTTTTGGCTATGTCAAAGTGGAAGCAACCTCCTTCACCATCAGTGAGCCGGTGGAAGCCCTTGAAGTTTCACCGCTGCTTTATTCAGAAGCAATCGGTGAGCAGCGGCAAATTCTCGAATCGGCTTACAGCGTAAAACCCTTTCCTGTGCAGACCATCAAGCTGGAGCGGATCTTTGCGGATAAAATACTGGCTGCGGAGTTTTATTACCAGCGGCGAATGCTGTTTGATACCGCAAAGCACCTTTATGATCTTTCCATCATGATGGAACAGGAAAGAATCCGCACTCTGCTCTCAGCGCCGGAAGAACTTACAGCCATGCTCGCCTATAAGCGGAAAGAAGAAAGGGAGCGGATCGGAAGTAATCTTTCGGAAAAGCCTTTTTCCGAATTTACACTGTTTAATGCGGTTGGCACGGATACCGAGCTGACGGCGGCCTTTTCAAAAATGCAGGAGATTTATGTGTTTTCGCAGCGGGATATCCTTTCGCCGGTACAGCTCTCTGAAAGCATGACAGCCTTGAACAAAACCCTGCTCCAGCTGGATGAGGGGCTTGAAAGGACGCAGGCTCCCGGTGGGCAAACCCAGCAGAAAATGCTGTAATGCGCAGGAGGTGATGCGGTGAACAGCAATGATATGAAAGGGAAAATCCATAACTCCATGTATCAGCAGCTCCAAAGGAGCGGTATAGCAGCGCCCGTGCAGGTGCTGATGGATTTAGGCATCCTCTCCAAAGAGGATTATGAGCGGTGGCGCTTCGGCAAGGTGGATTATTTGGAGCGTGTCTGTAACGTGAATCTCTCCAAGCTGTCCCTTATCATGCGGGAAATCCGGAGCTATGCCGCGAAAAACAAGCTCAAGGCTTCGTGGACATTTTATAAGCAGTGGGGACTGAAAAACCGCCCCCATGCAAAGAAGCTCCGGTTTTCCAAAAGCGGCGGCGAGGACATTGAAAAAGCCTATGCCACCCACTATATAGACCCCGTCAGGATAAGCGAGCAGAAACAACAATCACAAATATGCTCCAAGGCGCACCGTGAATGAACCCACGGTGCGCCTTTTTTATTTCCCCCAAAAGGCGTTTGCAGCAGCAAAACAAGGAGGGCGGCAGAGCCGCTCTCCTTGCTGTTTGCAAACGAATTTCGCTATTTATCGTTGTCATCTGGCTCCGGATCTCTTTTGAGCTCCACAATAACGCCGTCATCGCCGGAGATGAAAATCTCCTCCGTCTTTTGCTGCGCACGCTGAAGCAGCGAGATGGCATCCGTCACATCGTTAAACAGCGAATCATACATTTTTTTGTAGTCTGCCACGCAATTGACCTCCTTTTTCTTATTTCGGCGGCCACCGTTGTGTGGTATTGAAGCTCTGAATGAGCGGATTGTCAAGTCATTTTTAAAGTTTTCTAAATCTTCACGTCCTGCCCGGAATCCGTTCAAACAGATACGCAGGCACACCGCAGCATTGCTATGGTGTGCCTTTTTTATTTCCACAGAAAGGGGTGAGAATCCAATGTTTATCTGGGACTTTGTCCTTGGAACCGTCATGGATCAGATCATCGAATGGCTCTATGGACAGGTGGTCGGCTTTCTGGCCGACTTTTTTGCACAGATGGGAAACATGGGCGTGGAGCTGTTTGAGATGAGCTGGGTACAGTCCATCGTCCTGTTTTTTTCCTATCTGGCTTGGGCGCTGTACGGAACCGGGCTGGTGGTGTCGGCATTTGAAACCGGCATTGAATACCAGCACGGCCGGGGCAGCGTGAAGGACACCGCCTTAAATGCCATCAAGGGCTTTATGGCGGTGTCTCTTTTTACCATCGTGCCGGTGGAGCTGTTCAAGCTCTCGGTGAATCTCCAGAGCAGCCTCACGGCAGGCATCACCGGTTACGGCACCAGCTTCGGCGACCTTGCGGGGAACATCATTTCCGAGCTTGGCAGTTCGGCGGATATCGGCGGCGCCATGGGCTCCGGCGTGTTCGGCGGGCTGTCTGTCATTACCAGCCCGATTCTGCTGCTTTTTATGATTATCATGATGGGCTATGCGGTCATTAAAGTGTTCTTTGCCAACTTAAAGCGCGGGGGCATTTTACTGATCCAGATCGCCGTAGGCAGCCTGTATATGTTTTCCGTTCCCCGCGGCTACATCGATGGCTTTACCCAGTGGTGCAAACAGATCATCGGCCTGTGCCTGACCACATTTTTGCAGGCGACCATCCTTGCCGCAGGGCTTATGGTCCTGCGGACCCATGCTCTGCTGGGGCTTGGGCTGATGCTGGCCGCCGGAGAAGTGCCGCGCATTGCCGGAGCCTTCGGGCTGGACACCAGCACAAAGGCCAATGTGATGAGCGCCGTGTATACCGCACAGGCAGCCGTCAACACCACCCGCACCATCGTACAGGCGGTAGCGCCAAAATAGCACAGAAAGGAAAAAGCCTATGAAGCTAATCTATGTGGCGTCCCCCTACGCCGGGGACATTGAACAGAATACCGAATATGCCAGGAGAGCGTGCCGCCATGTGATGAACGAGGGGCACGCTTTTTTTGCGCCCCATCTGTTGTATCCTCAGCTCCTTGATGATTCCAATCCACAGGAACGCCAGCTCGGTCTGGATATGGGGCTTGCCATGCTGCCCCGCTGCGACGAGCTGTGGTGCTACGGCGACCGCATCTCTTATGGAATGCACCTTGAAATTGAGGAAGCGGTCAAAATCGGAATCCCGGTTCGCCGGGTGATGGAACAGGAAAACGGCTTTGCTATCGGCAGAGCTAAAGGCACCGAACCGGCCGAGGCTCCCACACAGGCGATGAGGATGATGTGATGATGCGCATGGGGAGCCTCTTCGATGGGATCGGAGGTTTTCCATTGGCGGCTATCCGCAACGGTATTACTCCCGTATGGGCCAGTGAAATCGAAGCCTTTCCCATCGAAGTGACGAAAATCCGATTCTCCGAAATGCTCCATGTCGGGGATATTACAAAGCTGGACGGAGCGAAATTGCCGCCTGTGGACGTCATTTGCGGCGGCAGCCCATGTCAAGACCTTAGCGTAGCTGGCCTGAGGGCTGGCTTGGCCGGAGCGCGCTCCGGTCTGTTTATGGAGCAGACACGAATCACGAAGGAGATGAGAAAAGCCGATGAGCAGCGAAACGTACCAGCTCACCTTGTTCGACCTCGATACCTCGTTTGGGAGAATGTCCCCGGAGCTTTCAGCTCCTCGGAGGGAGAGGATTTCAGGGCGGTCATCGAGGAGATCGTCCGGATTAAGTACAGTGCCTGTGATGTGCCTCGACCTGAGTCCGGGCGCTGGGAATCTGCTGGGGCTGTCCTATTGGGAGATGAATTCAGCCTGGCTTGGAGAGTCATGGATGCTCAATTCTGGGGAGTCGCCCAAAGACGCCGTCGCATCTTCCTTGTCGCAGATTTTGGAGGCACGACCGCACCAGAAATACTATTTAAGCAAGACAGCCTGCTTGGGGATATTGCGCAGAGCGGAGGCCCGCGGCAAGGAGCTGCCGCCCCAGCTGAAGGATGCCCTGATGATACAGGCGGGGCTTGCCTGACCCCATGGGATGTACAGAGCCGCCGCATTTTTGAGGAAACCGGAACATGGCCCGCCCTCTACGGCGGCGAAGGCGGCGGGCACGGATATATCCAGACAGAAGAAAAAACACCCATTGCTTTCGCCGCTAACCAGCGTGACGAGGTGCGGGATTTGCACGATGTTGCAGGGACGGTACAAGCCCAGCCGGGTATGAAGCAGCAGACCTTTGTGGCACAGCCGCTGTTCTGTTTGAACGATCAAGGCGGTGAACGGATGGATGTTACCGAGGATGTGGCGTCTACACTGCGCGCCGGTATGGGAGGACATCCTCCACTGGTATCCCAGCCCAATTGCATGAACGGCTGGGACACCCAGCAAAGCCGTGTGTTCACGCCGGAGGGTGTGGCGCCGACCCTTGCCGGTGCGGACGGCGGCGGGGGCAGAAATCCGGCAGGGCTGCTGTTTGCGGCAGGCGTTGTCAGCAAGGGGGACGGGGATTGTTTTCTGACCCCCGAAACGCACACCTCGCTCACCGGCGGTGGCGGGCAGGCCGGACAGGGTTACCCCTGTGTGCTAACCGCAGGCTTCTGCGGCAGCGCCAGCGCCGAAGCCAGAGGAATCGGCTATCAGGCGGAGTGTTCCCCTACCATTAAAACGGGCACTGCGCCATCAGTTCTGTGCCTCAACGATCAGGGCGGCAGCCAGATGCACTGCTCCGAAGATATCACCGGTACGCTCCGCGCTCAGGAGCATGGGCATCAGCCGCTGGTCATGGCGACCCAGCAGGGCGGCGCTGAAATTGGCGAGGGTGTCTGCCCAACCATTACCTCCGCCGCAGGAACCTCCGGCAATAATCAGCCCGTCTTGTTTGAAAATCACGGCATTGACAGCCGCTATACCGGTCCGCATGCTGTGGCGCCCACCATGTCCGCCCGTATGGGTACCGGGGGCAATAATGTTCCACTGGTGGGAAGTCCCGCAATGCAGGAAACCATCTGCATTGCGGGCAACACCATTGACCGGGAGCCGGAAAACGGCGGCAATGGTCTCGGCTGTCAGCCGGACATCAGCTACACCATTACAACCTCTGACCGGCACGCAGTTTGTGAGCCATACCAAGAGGTGGTGGGCGCACTTTGCCGCGGGGATGAGAAAGGCATCGGCAGCCAGTATGTCAGTCAGAATAAATGCATCGTGGAACGGCGCAACCTGATCCGCAGGCTGACGCCTTTGGAATGCGAACGGTTTATTTAGGAACTGTACACGATAGTTAATTACACGATAGAAAGGATGGTATAAGCCTTGCCATTACAGTCTTCTATAAGCGTGTTACAATATCAGTACCTGTAGGGTTCCCCGCAGGAATTTTATTGTATATCGCTTAGGAGGTTTGTATGGAAGAAGAACGAGTTTTCAAGGTGATGCGTGCACGGATGCAAGCATCAGCAAGTGGAGAACGGGAGCTATGGCTGATCACAAGGCACGGTATCCCATTTTATCCAGTTAATGAATGGCTGGATTTGAAAAGCATTCGAAAAACCAGTACCGGAAAGGAGTATGCACACAAGCTTTGTGTATATCTTAACTTTCTGCATGGGCAGGGAATATCATTTGAGGATGCCGTAACAGATGATGTTATGGCATTTTTAATGCGGCTCATGGGCAGGAGCTATGAGGACGACTGTATTATTCGGCTGCGGGCGCCGTTGTCCTACAGCACACTCAGCAAGTATATCACTGTCATCACCGAATTCTACAAATGGTTAGAGCAGACCGGCGTGCATCATATAGGGTTTCAGACAATGGACAATGCGAAGAGAGCTCAGAAGTCATTTCTCTATGGACAGATCGGTTCTTATAAATACAAGTATATTATTGATCGGCACATATTAAGGCTGACTGCGAAACGGGAGTACCTCAAGTGGTACACGGATGATGAAGTGGCGGCCATTTGCTCCTGCTTTCTGACACTGCGCGATCTGGCTGTATTTTTGGTCACATTGGAAGGCTTCAGGATAGACGAGGTGTTAAGCATGCAGCTTGAAGACTATGATTCTCAAGCTGGTTGTATCAGTCCAAGCCGGTCAAAAGGCAAACCGGATGCATCCTCCGCAGATTTCAAGCACCGCACCATCTTTCTCCCGCAATCGACACGTGAAGTATTGGACAGCTATCTTTTGACAGAACGGGCTGGGGCGGAAACACAATCCGGCCTACTCAGCCAGATGATCTTTATCAATCAGAAGGCTGGGCGCAGCCAAGGTGCTCCCCTTGCATATCGCAATTACTGGGAGATTTTGAAAAAGTGTGCGGTTCGGGCGGGCCTTGACAGTAAAAAAATCCGTACCCACAGTGGCCGCAGTACGAAAGCCATGCAATTTCTGGAGCATCAGGCGACTCATCCGGAGGATAACATTTCCGACGCGATGATTTTGGAGCACTTTGGCTGGAAGAGTTTAGACTCTATCGCGCCATACCGTAATTACAACAATCCAGTTATCGCTAAGGCGGTGTTTGATAAGCTACAGAAGGCGAAGGAGGGGCAAAGATGACCTCATCATTCACGGCATTAGAAGAAGCATTGCGTTCCGGAATCAGTCTGCAGCCGATCCTGGATTCTATCGGAGTAGCGGAAATGATCCGGATTATGGAAAATGCCCCTCCAAATTTGCTTGCGGCATATTTTCAGGGGAAATCGGCAGAATTTACTGCCAGACGAGAGATCGTTACGAGTTTCAAACTGCTCCAAGTAGCATTTACAAACAAAAAACAGGCTTCTAGATTTTATGGGACATCTCTTGCTAATGTAGTAAAAACGATTGCTGACACCGAGTTTGAGAAGCAAAAATCACTTTTCAGGCAGGGAAACCGTCAGCAATTGAGTATTCATAACGATATATGGCAGCTGTTTTATCTGATCGGGCCCAATCTGCGAAGCAACAGCTACAACTTCACCAAAATTCATAGCGCATCACTGCGTTTGGAACTGAAATACTTTATGCTATGGTACCTTCAAGGCCGCAGCGGCTATCGGACCCCGATCCTTGCCGCAGTAATCAAGGGAATCAACTTTCTCAGCGGCAATAATCCATGCATCCACTATTTCGCAGATATATCCGATGTGGATGCCCGCGAACTCTACAACTATCTGGAAAACGACTGTTTATCCAAGCGCGGGGACAGACTGTCCATCAAGTCTGTTGCCAACACCATGCGTGCCTGTGGCCAAATCATAGACTACCTTTGCGGAAGCATGCGTGATTCTAGTATCCGAACACCGATACCGACAAGGAATCCATTTTCAAAGTATCACTTTTTCAACCTGGACAACATGTCCATAAATACTGAGATAATCCCCGACCCGGTAGCGATGGTGATTGAAAAACATAGTCACGAGTTAAGTGATACACACCGGGTTTTATACAGCATTTTTATTAATACCGGACTGAGATTGTCGGAAGTCATACTGCTGAAAGAGGATTGCCTGGCACCATCGCGTTTTAAGGGGCTGATGATTCTGCGTTATGTACCGCACAAAACATTAAGCGCTCGGCGCAAACGTGGTATCGGCGATACCTGTGAAATGTTGGTACCTGCTTTTCTGTCAAGAGAAATCATCTGTCAGATTAAGAGAACACAGGACCTACGGGAAAAATGTGACGAGCCATATATATTTTTGGTCCAAAACGGAAACAACCGGCCTGTTCTTCCCTGCGGTGACGGGTTTTGTGAGGCGGTAAACCGGTTGATTACGAAGCACCACATTACCGATGAAAATGGCCAGCTCTGGAACCTCACAACAAGGCAGTTCCGAAAGACCATTGCCGTCACGCTGGTGGAAAGCGGAGCATCCATGACGGAGCTCGCTTATTGGCTGAGCCATCTCTCACGGAAAACCTCAATGAGGTATTACGCCGAGGTTCGAAAGAAGCGGCTTGCTGAGATGAACACTTCCTTTTTCAAGGGAAAATTTGATATTCTGTTGAACAATGAGCAGCTTGATCAATTCAGTGAAGAGCAGCGTCGTTTGTTGTTTGTGGACTTTCGCTTGGAAAAGCGCAGGGTTGAATTGGGATTTTGTATGCGTGTTTTTGCTGATGGGGAATGCAGGGAGCGCAACCGAGCGTTTAGCTGCGTCAACTGTAAAAACCTGTGCACAGGGAAACCCTATCTGCAATACTGGATATCCCTACGGGACTCTCAGCGTACCATTGTGGACGGGCTTGTTGAGTCCTACCGGGAAATGGGAATTGCGGATTACCATCTATACCGGCAGTATCAGCAGGAAAAGGCGCTGCTTGATTCCTACTCGGATGCGGTGACAAAAATTGAGACAGCTTTTGGAGGTGGTGGGCATGCCAAGTAACGCTGTGGTACAGGAAAACTTTCAGGAAGATCGTAAGGCTGAATATTGCGCCTTTGTTGCCAGCATTTCAAGCAGCGATTGCTTTTGGGATGATATATGGCACTGCGACAGGCTAAAAAAGCATCCGGCTGACAGATCTTGTGTGATCCACTTTGTGAATGTTCCGGAGCAGTTTAAGGAAGCAGCCAAATACTTCATTGTGCTGAAACTGCTTGGCGGCATGCGCGTATCATCAGCCCGGCAACATGTAATCCGGCTGATATGGTTCCTGCAGTTTTTAGAATTGCAGGGTAAAGAAGATGCGCTGTATTGCAGCACGCCATCCTTTGTTGCCGAATTTAAAGCATATCTGGATAAGAATTGCACGAAGGAGCAGGTCAAGAACGGAATATGGCAGGTAATAAAGAACTTTTTTGATGTCATGCAGGGATGGGAAGGCCGGAAGCTATACAATCATTTCGCAGGAAATCCATTCGTTCAGCCTTTACACAATGATGAAAAATTGATTCCGCCTTTTGTTGAGCGCCAGCTTGACCGGTTATTTCTGATGCCGGAAATACAGCTTCATATTCGGGTTGTATATTGGATTATGAGGCTTTTCCCCACACGGGTCAGCGAGGTTTGTGCAATGGAGCCAGACTGCATCAAGCAGTTTGACAGGCACTTTGTGCTGTTTCTCCCCTCATGGAAGCAAAACGGCGGTTACAACCAGGCAGAGATGCGCAGCATTCACATAGAGTATGAGGGAACTGGGAAGTATCTGATAGACCTTTTACATGAGCAGCAGGAAGCGCAGCGTGCCCTCTCCCCTTATCTACCGGAAACCCAGCAAGGACTACTGCTGGCTTACAAGAAAGCATGGTACAGATACGGAAAGTGGGCCGAAACTGTTATCCGGAAGCACAATGTCCTGACAGCTACCCCTGACCATATCAATGTGTTCTTCAAACGATACTGTGAAATGTACGATATCCGTGATGAAAACGGAACCACATATGTTCTGAAAAGTCACATGCTCAGACACAACGGTATTACCGACCGACTGGCAGAAGGTTTTACCATAGAACAGATTGCCCACATGACAGGACACAAGAATGACCAGATGATTCTCAAATCATACAACCATCTTGATCTGCGACCAGAGGTTCTTACGGAAAAACAGCGGCTTGTTGTAGGAGAGGCTGACGGACCATCCCTGGTCATGTTTCGAGGGAGAATTTTGAGAATGAATCCGCAGATAGAGGCCAGGTTGTTGGAGAACCTGCGTGCTCACAGGGTGCGCGGTGGCATCTGCAGTGATATTACCAGCTGCAAATGCGATATGCAGACCTGCTTAAACTGCCGATTTTTTGTACCTGAAATTGAGCAGCTTCCATTCTTTAAGGAACAGGTGGAATCCTGGCGCATAAAAGCGGTGCGGTTCAAAGCCTTTCCTATCATTCAGAAAAATGCCGCTGCGAACGCCGCTTTATACCAAGAAATCATAAACAAAATGAAAACATATCTGGAGGTAACTGACGATGAGAAAAATTCCTGATTCCCTGCTTAATCTACAGCAAAGGCAGCGCGAGCAAACGATATCTACTATTAAAAGCGCAATACAGGAGCTGCAGGCGGAGGGTTATCCGATTACCATAAAACGCTTATGCGAACGGACAGGACTTTCACGTTCGGTATTTAACAAGCCACACGTGAAAGCCCTGCTGGATGAGGAACTCTCTAATTGTCCTGCAAAGGCTATACATGAAGGGACATTGGAGAAGCAATGTGCAAAGCTGCTCCTGCAATTGGAGAAATCCAAGCGCCGAGAAATCGATCTTAAGCTTGCAAACATGCAATTGCGCGAAACTGTACAGGAATTGCGCTCTGAATGTGAGATGCTTCGAGGAGAGCTCCATTCTCTTATGCAGCATGAAATACGGCTTCAAGCGGGAGGTGATCGAAAATGATTTGAACAGGAAAAAGCTGAGGACTTGGGAAAAATCTGCACATCCGCCACCAAAGCTCCTGACTTTCTGAAATGACATCTCCATATCTTCGCAACGAAAATACAGCATATGGCTTCGGCTGTATTTTTTTCGCCAAACATCAAACGGTCTTTAACTATTATTTTTTTTTATCGTATATGCACACGATACAAAACCATGGAAATCAGGAGGTGTTTCTATCGTGTACACCACGAAAACTAAACAAAACGAACGGCTCCAAGGCTTTCCCGACGGCTGGACACTGATTCCCGGCGCATCGGACAGCGCCCGGTATAAGGCGCTGGGCAACAGCGTGGCGATACCCTGCGTGGACTTTGTCCTCCGCGGTATCGCCTATTTTTTACGAAAAATTTATGAGGAACAGGAGGAATCACCCCCATGTACATCTACCCCGACAACCTAAAATCCAAGGCGACCCTGTGGCTGTGGGAGCTGCGGGACATCGGAATCATCGGCATCGGCTGCCTGATTTCGGTCTTTGCGCTTTCACGGCTGGGATGGCTGCCGCCCATTGTCCTGACAGCGGTCTATGCCTTTTTATCCATCCGCTTCGAGGATGTGAGCATCCTTGATTTTATCCGCCATGCCG
>Ga0334901_1003124_pt1 | contig 12986 bp, 12 predicted proteins | sample GraSluR3_MG_3_FD_207216 | JGI IMG/M metagenome (GOLD analysis project Ga0334901, IMG submission 207216) | Sludge microbial communities from methane-producing bioreactor in Wageningen University, Netherlands - Granular Sludge_15_08-R3 | ecosystem: Engineered > Bioreactor > Anaerobic >...
CTGTGCTTCATTACAAATTGTCATAATCTCTTCAACTACATCGTCACAATACTCCTTCATGGAATAATTGCGACTATTACCAGAGTTGGAACTGCTTCCATCGTAATCAATGGCAAGTCCACCTCCGATATCGAGCAATCCCATTGGGGCTCCCTCATTAACCAGTCCAACATAAAATCGTGCTGCCTCAGTTGCTCCGAGACGTATGTCGTGAATATTGGGTATTTGGGAACCGAGGTGATAGTGAAGTAATTTGAGACAATCGAGCATCCCCACCTCGCGAAGCTGATCAACCACGTGGATAATTTGCGTCGTATTGAGCCCAAATGCACTGCGATCACCGCCACTATCTGTCCAATGTCCGCTTGCAACCGTTGAAGGCTTCATACGAATCCCAATGGTAGGGCGAATATCGAGTTCCCGAGCTCGTTCAATAATCACTGAGACTTCGCTTGGCATTTCTACTACTAAGACGGTTTGTATTCCCAGGAGAATACCGCGAAGAGCGAGGTCTATGTATTCTTCATCCTTGTAGCCGTTACAGACCAGATATGCATCAGGATCATCCAGGTATGCAAGGGCTGCAATAAGTTCTGCTTTGCTGCCGGTTTCCAGCCCATGGTGATATTGTTTCCCAAAATGGGCGATTTCTTCTATAACCTGTTGTTGCTGGTTAACTTTGACTGGGTACACACCGCGATATGAGCCGGAGTATCCGGCATCGGAAATGGCTTGAGCAAAACTCTCATTAATGTATTTTATCCGATCATCGAGAATATCACTGAAACGGAGGAGTACAGGCAGTTTTAACCCACGGTCCTGCAATCCGTTTGCTATTTGCTTGAGGCTTATGGAAGATTGATGCGATTTCCCTTTCAGTCTGACATGCACTTCACCATCTTCGGCAATGTGGAAGTAGCCATTGCCCCATTCATCGATTCGATACAACTCTTTTGCATCCTCCACGCTCCATCTGTTGGTTCCTGTACTTCCCATGTTCCTTCCTTATCAACGTAATGTAAATGGTATCTGAGAGTATACCAGATAGTTGCTTCATGTTTAAGGGATAACGTTATTCCTCATGTGGTATCTTCTGGACGGTAGCCGAAATACTTACTATATTATGTATAAAGCAATCGCTTATCACGCAAATCATATTGCATATTTCTAGGAGGATTTACATGCCATTAGTATCTGTTATAGAGTCTCGTCGTGCATATCGTGCACTCTCAACAAAGAACATAAGTCGGGACGTTATTAGTCGTCTAATTGAGGCCGCACATACTGCACCATCGAGTGGAAATAACCAGCCTTGGAGGATTATCACTGTTGATGATGATACTCAATTAGCTGCACTGAAAGAGACCCTGTCGAGAGGTAATTATTGGGCTCAGAAGGCTCCTGTCATTGCAGCGTTTGTGACACATCCTTCTTGGAGTATGCAAATAGGTGATCGAGATTATGCCTTCTTTGAGCTAGGCATGGCTGCAATGTCATTTCAACTTCAGGCAGTTCATGAGGGGCTGTATGTTCACCCAATTGCCGGATTCAATGCGGATGCAGCGAAGAAGGTTCTCGGTGTACCAGAAGAGTTTGTGCTTGAAACTCTGGTGATTCTCGGTCATCCAGGTGAAATGGACGATTTGAATGAAAAGCATCGTGAATCTGAGATAGGACCACGCCTGCGAAAACCTATTGAAGATATTGCCACATTCTCCCGATGGGATGAGCGACTCGTTCCAAAAGATAAGTAGTATTTAATTTTGGTGTTGAGCTATCGGTAAGGTGTGGGCCTCTGATAGCTCTATTCCTGCAAGGGCACCTACATCGTGGAGTACAACAGTCTGATCTTTCAATCGTGTAATTGTCAGGTTGATAGTTCCCTTGAGGCTTTCGAAGATGGTCCTGTCCATGGATCCCTGGCGGGGAGCCGCGAGGTGTCCTGTTGGTCCAAGTTCTGCATAGAATTCATACAGGTGACGGGTGTCACGGATGCGTAGGAATGCTGTTGTTTCAGTGGTTTCCAATGTTCTTATGCTTGCCCCAGTATAGGTTCCAAATCTGTACAGGGTTTCACCTGAGGATACAAAGCCAAGAAATCCGGTAAATGTTCGTCCCAAAAAGGGAATTCTCGCTACAGAGACCATACAGGATGTATTACCGCTGATGTTGGAAAAAGTATTTGATTGTATCCAGAGATAAGCACTTGGAAATGAACTGCCCCAATCTTTTTCACAGTATCCACTTCCTCCGGAAAAATCATGTATCGTCCCATTAAGTGCTAGTGTTCCGGAGATGATATGGTTAAGCGAAACAACACCATGAAAACATTCCATTCGTGGTACGTATGCGTACCAGCCCATAATCCCTGGTGCGGCGAGTGTCACGGGGAAAGGGTGAAAGTTTCCATGCATAACTGTTCCCTTGAGCACGAGTGTTTCATGATTGATTGCTAAAGTGATTCCATTTTCATTAAAATGATTGTTTCCAATCCTGATCTCAAATTTTCTCGTATCGGCAAAAAATTCATCTGCCGGATATCGTATGTACCAGCTCCGATTTTCCCTGCTTGAAAATACCTGTATGAATGCGTGACTATCAGACTGATCTCTACCTCGAGATATTCCAGGAATCACGGCCAGAACATCACCTTGTTTCTCTTTATGTGCGGCAGCAGATGAACGGCTGGTAGTCATTTTAAAGTACCAACCCTCAAAGTACTCTGTTTTCTTGTGAGTCCCCTGATACACCGGAGGATTGAGGCGAGTAAAGATACTCATAGAAACTCCTCTGTTATTTTCCACGTGAGGAGCGGTTCGAATGATGCACCACGAGCTGCTGGTAGGTAACTCGTCTCTTGCTGATCGAATGCTAAGAATGCATCGGTAGTGGTTCCTTTTTTAAGTATCGGAATAGGACGTGGTCCTGCAACTCCTTTTTTGGGTTTATAATGGGTGTAGGTGATGGTAATACGGTCCCCTGGTGATAAATTAGTGGCACTGGTTACTACCGATTCCACTTCCGCTTGCACCGTGAGATTTATGGTGCGACTGAATAAAAATCTTCGTGTTGAAACTTTAAGCACGTTGATAATGATGTGTTCGGGAGCCTGCTGCTGCATACGAAGATACTCTTCCGGAGCAATTTCAGCTAAAAGAGTTGCTGTTCCAATGATAAAAATACTTATGATTAAGATGAATTTTTTCATAGATAACCTCGTGTATAGATAGTCCTTTTGACCATTTCTTTATTAAAGAAAGTTTTGTTATAAAAGTTACACATCTTTCATCTCTTATTGAAAAGGCGAAAGAGGTGTTCGCCTATGAAAGCGAGTAGGCTGATTACTATGGTACCACTGAGGACAAGAGCAGAATTCCGTAATGTAAGACCACTCATAATGATGATACCTAATCCATCACCTCCGATAACTGCGGCGATGGCAGCTGTTCCGAGATTGAGTATGTAACTATGTCTGATGCCGGTGAGTATCATGGGGAGAGCTTGAGGAAATTCTGCAATCCACAATTGTTGGAACCAGGTCATGCCCATCCCTTTCGCTGCGTCGATAACTGCTGGTTGTACTGTTTGAAATCCGACGACTGTGTTTCCAAGAACAGGGAATAAGGAGTAGAGGAATAGTGCAAGAAGTGCTGGTTTCCAACCGAACCCAAGTACAGGAAAAGCTAAAATAATGACGGCGGAAGGTGGAAAAGTTTGTATAAATGCATTCATTCGCAGCACAAGTTGTTGAAAATCCTTTCCCACATTTCTCGTGACGACTACACCGAGAAGAATTCCTATTGCAGCTGAAAGCAGGGTAGCAGCAAGTGTTAGGGAAATATGAGCACCAGTCATTTCAAGAATTGTCTTTCGTGCATGAGTAAATTGAGTCTCTGACGGGAAGATAAGGCCGAGTAATGTTTGTTGAACTGATTCAAAAGAGATGTAGATAAAGAGGAGCAGTGCAAGTATACCGAGGTATAGTATCCTATGAGATACTAATTTTTTGAATGGTATCAAAGCGAACCTCCCCAAGTAATTTTCCCTCTTCATCGACCACTGCTGCCGCCGGTAGCCCCAAACTGAGTATTGTAGACATACACTCCTTCAACGATGAATAGGTTTGTACTTTGTGTGATGCACTACAAATTTTGCGTTCCACCACAGAACCGTGGAGTCGAGTAAATCCAGAAATCGGTTTTCCTTGCTCATCGATTTGCCAGTAACAGTCGTGTGTGCCAATCGGCAGTTGATCTTTTGACGGTCGACTGGTCCCCGATACTACCTCTCCCACACAACAGTGGTCGGCCGTGTAGAGCGAGAGCCGTTTAAGCGAGCGGTCTGGGCCGAGAAACCGTTCTACAAAATCATCCACTGGATTAGAGAGTATCTGTTCAGGAGTGTCTGCCTGTACAATTCTGCCATCTCGCATAATAACGAGGTAATCGGCTAGTCTAACAGCCTCATCAATATCATGGGTGACAAAGATTACGGTTTTCTTGAGATGTCTTTGAATACGAATGAATTCATCTTGCAGCTGTTCTCGAGTGAGAGGGTCGACAGCCCCAAAAGGTTCGTCCATGAGGAGCACAGGGGGATCTGCTCCTAGAGCCCTTGCTACCCCAACACGTTGTGCCTCACCACCCGAAAGCTCGTGAGGATATTTTTTTCGGTACGTCTGGGGTTCAAGTCGTACAAGATTCAGCAGCCGGATAACACGTTCATCGCGAGTGCTTCTATCCCAGCCTAAGAGCCGTGGTACCAGATCAACATTATCCTCTACCGTTAAATGTGGCATGAGTCCTACCGACTGAATAGCATACCCCATGCTACGTCTTAAATCGGTTTCACTTAATGCATGGACCGATGCGTCACAATAGTCAATTTTCCCTGCAGATATTTTTACCAGGCTATTGATACATCGTAATGTGGAGGATTTTCCACAACCACTTGGACCTATGAGTACCGTAACTCTATTGCTCGGAATTTGGAGCGAAACATCCTGTAATGCGAGGGTTTCACCATACTTTACCGATATATGCTCTGTCTGTAAAAATATAGTTGTTTCGGGAAGTACTGGGTGTTGTGATGATCTGCTCATGTTCCCTCCTGAACGAATTGTTCGTTCCTATCCCTCATGAATCACCTCATGAAGCTCGCAATGGTTTTGGTGTACTTAGGGTAATTAAGACGTAAAGTATTCGGTCGGCAGCCAACGTTAACGCTATGATAAGCATCATGCCGAGTAATACCATATCGACTGAAGCTTGCCCGAGTCCCTCAAAAACCAACACCCCTAAGCCGTCACCACCGATGAGTTTTGCCAGTGTTGCGTTACCTATTGTTTGGACGAGAGCTACCCGGACACCTTGAAGTATTCCCGGTGCAGCTAACGGAAACCGAACGAGTGTCCATATCTGACGTGAATTCATTCCCATCCCTTTGGCAGCGAGGACAATGCTCCCATCAAGGTTTGAAAATGCAGTAAAGCTATAGCGAATAATGGGATAAATAGCATATATACTTAATGCGATTATTGCAGGGGTATTTCCTATTCCTTTTATGCCCCAAGTTCTTAAGAGGGGGAAAGCCCGGGAGAGTGCTGCGAGCGGTGCGATGAGTAATCCAAAGAGGGCAATTCCGGGAATAGTCTGCAGCACATTAAGTAGGGGGAAAATTAACTTTCTTACTCGTCTATTCTGAAATGTTAACAGTGCAAAAGGAATGCCGATACTCATACTGATTATAAGACTTATTCCCGTGATTCTGAGGTGTGCAAAGATTTCTCGACTTAGTCGATTGCCAAAGTTTTCAGCCTCTAAAACAATACCAAGTTGACTATAAGCTCCAGTGGCTCCTAATGAGAGTAGTACTCCAAGGATTATGATAAATCCAGCATAATCACGAAGTTTTAATCGAGCATCCATGATAAAGATCATGGAGGTCGCAATAAGATAGAGGTACATACCCGAACCGGGACTGAATCGAGAAAAAGCTCCAAGTGTGGATATTCTTTGTGGTCCGATTAAAGCTAAGATAAGCACTGGAAACAAAATGCCGAGAAAACCGCTCAAGGTGCGAACCCACTCGGTTACCCGTACATTGCGAAGTATCCCATACAGAATCATCATTCCCGGTGGAATGAGGAGTAGAAGAGTAAATCCTAATCCAATATCTATGATGGTAATGGGAATTTCGGGGGCTATTCTGTTTTCACGTGTAAGCAAGAGAGGCAAGAAAAAGCTTACAGTAAACATCAACAGGACGATGCCAGCAAGCTTTCGGTGGACTTTTTGCTGAGAATCATTGAGTTTCACCTATTCTCCAGTATGCAGTGCCGTGCTCTATTTATTCATTACTCCTATACCAAGACCCAATCTACTTAGCATGAAGATAGCAGGGAAATTTAACAGAATCAAGTTTTTCCGCTTTTTATGGTTTTTCTGTTTAGAACTATTAGGGTTGCCTTATTGGACACCACCTCATATATTTCTAGGTACATGGCGATGAGCTGAAGAGTTGTTCCAGGGTCTTCATACGGAGGTAAAAGCATGAAACTATTCAATCGAAGAACTTTGTTTTTTGTTTTAGTGTTTATAACTGTGGCTATACCCATATTTTCAGGTGGTTCTCAAGAACAGGTTGAAAAGGTGGAAATAACCGTTGGCTCAAAGATTGATACTGAGGGTGCTTTGCTGGGGAATATAATCGTGCTCGTTTTGGAAGATGCAGGGTTTGATGTGATCGATAAGACTCAGACCGGTGCGACTTCGATTGTTCGTTCAGCAATTATTGCCGGCGAGATTGATATCTACCCAGAATATACGGGAAATGCCTACTATTTCTTTTCAGGTGAGTCCGATGCCGATATTTGGAAGGATTTCCAGGCTGGGTATGCGAAAGCAGCTGAGTTGGACTTAGCGGCAAACGATATTGTATGGCTGACTCCAGCTCCTGCAAATAATACGTGGGCAATTGCCGTGCGTAATGATCTAGCTCAGAATGCCAATTTGGAAACACTTGAGGATTTAGCTTTGTATATCAATAGGGGAGAGCACTTTAAATTAGCAGCAAGCGAGGAGTTTGTTTCCAGTGAGGCAGCATTGCCGAGTTTTGAAGCGGGATATGGGTTCTCACTCGATGAGAGTCAGTTACTCGTGTTTTCCGGTGGCAATACGACGCTCACAGAACAAGCAGCTGCATCTGGCCAGGAACAGGTAAATGCAGCCATGGCTTATGGGACCGATGGACAGCTTGCCGCTCTTGGTTTAAAGATTCTCACCGACACCCGAAATATTCAGCCAGTGTATGCTCCAGCCCCTATCATACGATCAGCAGTGCTTGATCAAAATCCCGAAATTGCTGGAATTCTTGAACCGGTATTCACCAGTCTTGATCTTGAGACGCTTCAAGTACTGAATAGCAGGATTGCTGTTGAAGGGCAATCAGCTCGTGAAGTTGCTCGTGCTTATCTACAAGAGAAGGGGTTTCTTTAGCACAATAGTCTAAAAAGATGGAATGAGAAGTTAGGTTTAAGGTGTAGTACTTGTACGCTTGGATGTGATGAGATTTATGGGGAATAGGTAGTGAACGGTGAACCCTGTAGCATTTCAACTGATGCTCCAGCTGGTGTTATGGGATCAGCGAGACAGGCGTATCCTCCAGCCAGAGCTCCTATCCCAATAATTGTATGAATGATTATTAACAAAACTCGAAGGTATTTCATTTTGTTTCTCTCCTTGTAACCTGCAAACGATTAAAAACCGCATGTTCCCTACCAATTTAACAAGAATAGTGAGTTGCACGACACAAGCTCAAGATAGTTCCCTCTGTATATGCGATAGGCACTAGGATGGGCGTTCCTTTTCCTTTCTCTTCAGTATCCACCCCAGTAGAAAGAGGACTCCCATAACAAGAAGGGGCAGTGCAATGAAGACGAATTCGCTCCAATGTAAATCAGCATGACTAAATGGGAAGATATAGAGTATAGCGAGAACTATTGCACTTACCGCACCAATCCATTCCCATTTCCATGAAAAGATTAGGACTATGATGAGGATATAGGTCGGAATGAGATGGATTAAGAACCCTCCTAGAGCCGACCAGAAAGGAATACCGGGCTCAAATACATCTAATGCAAAGAGACTGACAAAAACAGCAAAGGCTATCCAAAGAATTCTAGGACTCCAGAAGATGAAATTTTTCAGTGTTAATTTCATATGGATGAATCCTCCTACCGATTCGAGAACCGGTACAACTTACCATTCATCTCATTATAGATTAGGGCTGAGGTGGTAGATTGTAAAGAGGGCATACTGTCAATGAAATCTAAATGTGCCGAAAAAAGGAGGGAGCCTCATCCATATTTCATACAGATTTGACTCCCTTACTCTTGCTCCCCCGGACGGACTTGAACCGCCGACAGGGTGGTTAACAGCCACCTGCTCTACCGACTGAGCTACAGGGGAATGCACCATACTTTGTGCGAACAATGGGTAATCTACCGGATTCCCCATTTCATGTCAATAGGGTATTTGCCTGGTATGCTTTCCAGGTAGTTTCAATTATCGTATCGACTGAACTGTAGTGTGCACTCCAACCAAGAGTTTCTTTGGCTCTTGCAGAAGAGGCTACAAGTTTTGCTGGGTCTCCAGGACGTCTTTCCACCACACGAGTAGGGATAGGCTGCCCCGTAATCTCCCGTGCTGTTTCAATAATCTGCTGAACACTTAGTCCTTGTTCACTCCCGAGGTTCACGATAAGTGATTTTTTCTGTTGCTCAAGGTAATCGGCTGCTCGTGCATGGGCATCAGCTAAGTCGGTGACATGTACATAATCTCGTACTCCCGTACCATCTATCGTAGGGTAGTCATCTCCAAATATCTGAATCGATTCTCTTCTTCCGCTAGCTACTTCCATAACGACAGGAATAAGATTAGCTGGGTTGCGTTCCAGCCCGGTCATCTTCCCTTCAGGGTCATATCCTGCAGCATTAAAATAGCGAAGAGAAACGTATGTGAGGCCGCATAATTTTTCAAACCAAGCGAGATTCTCTTCGATGGCAAGCTTGGTATACCCATAATAATTTTCCGGTTGTGTGGGATGATTCTCATCAATTGGGAGATACTGTGGTTCGCCATACACTGCCGCAGAAGAGGATAGGATGAACTTGTCTATGTTATGTGCGACACAAGCAGAGATGAGTGTGAGTGTTCCAGAAATGTTATTTTGAGCATATTTTGCAGGATTAACCATAGATTCACCTGCAGCTTTAAAGGCGGCAAGATGGATAACCACATCCCATGAGTGTTGAAGCACTGAGTCAAGAAACGTTCTATCTTGAATATCACCTTTATAGAAAGTTGTTCGAGCATCGATATTCTCAACTAATCCACTCGAGAGATTATCTACAATACCAACACGATTTCCCCGTTTCAAAAATTCTAGTGCGACATGGGTTCCAATATATCCAGCCCCTCCACAGAGTAACACGTTCATAAGACTACCTCGTTCTGAAATTTTTTTAACGCATTAAGAGAAGCTTCGAATAATGGTTGAAATCTCTTCTACCTTCTCTTTGAGCTGCTCTTCTGTTCTTGCTTCAGCCACAAGCCTTAAATAGGGTTCGGTATTGGACTTTCGTACATTGAACCACCAATCGGCAAACTCGATTCTGTAACCGTCCATGTCAAGCACAAGAATAGGTTTTTGATCAACAGCATACTTCTGGTAAAGTGCAGCCATTGCTTCATCTTTCTGTTCAAGTTTAAAGTTTTGTTCACCACTGTTAGCGTAGGTAATAATTGTGTCGATCAACGATGAGAAAGTTTTTCCCTCCTTTCGGAGCTGGACAAGCACTTGTAACACTATGAGGGCTGCTAACATACCTGAATCACAATTGTTAAAATCCCTGAAGTAATAATGGCCAGCAAGTTCTCCACCGAAAATGCCTTCAATCTCTCGCAGTTTTACCTTTGCGTATGCGTGACCAACCTTCCATGTTGTAACACGTGCACCTAATTTTTCCAGGTATTCGGTTGTAGACCGACTGGTCCGGATATCCTGAAGCACATTTCCCTTCTGATTCTTTAAATAATACATGCCAATCACAGCAGTGATATAATCTGGTTGAATGAATCTGCCTTTCTCGTCGATAAACATAACGCGATCAGCATCACCATCAAAAATTATTCCTAGGTCACTTGAATTTGCTAATACAGCGGCTTTAATGTCTGCACAATTCTCTTCTTCAAGCGGATTAGGTTCATGAGCCGGGAATGTGCCGTCAAAATGGTCATACAAGTAATTGTGCTGTTCACCAATGAGGTCTTTAGTGAGCAAGTTTGCCATGCCATGAGAAAGATCGATACTCAGGGAAACTTCACTAAGATCTGGAACGTATGCACGAAGGAATGCGAGATAATCATCTTTAACTGGTTTTTCGACAATTTTTCCGAGCGTCTCCGCCTTTGTAACTGTTCCATTAAGCACTAATTCTTCGAGTTCGCGTAGACCTGAATTTTCACCAACTGGTAAAGCTCCCGTTTTTGATATTTTAAGACCATTGTAAATTGCTGGGTTGTGGCTCGCTGTTATTTGTACTGAGGCATCTGCTCCCAGATGAACAGTAGCAAAGTAGACCATTGGAGTTGTCGCATGACCGATGTTCCATACATCGGCTCCGCTATCGGTTATCCCTTTACAGAGGTATTCATAAATTTCATCGCTTGTGGTACGAACATCCCTTCCTACCACCACGTGATTGCTCTTTACTAGTGAAGGAAGAAAAAATCCTACCTTATAGACGGTATGTTTGTCGAAATCCTTGTTGTAAATACCACGAATATCATACGCTTTGAATGCGCCCATCGGTCTCCTCCTTGATTGCCTGAACAAATTCCTTGGGATTGATTAACTCAAAAAAGTAGGTAGGACCTCCGGAGATGACCACCTTAGTCACCAATTGACTGAATATTTTCTGAAACATATTAGCAGGGCTTGTTGCCTCTGAATCTTTTGCTCCTCTTGCAACAGCTTGAGCATCCGATTTTGTGATTATCTCAATTTTTTCAATTGTTTTTGGGTCAAAGCTTCTTTCGAATTTTACATATGGAGCTTGTTTTTTGCTTGGTTTCAATGAGAATCCAAGCAACGATGGTTTGCGTTCAAAATCTTCAAAGTGAAAGATACCATTCACTTCAAAAATAAATACACCGAATTCGCGAATGATGCCTTCATTCGATGCAAACCAAGTACTAAATGTGCGGTACCCCACAGGGCCGCCAAAACGAGCTTCGAGATTTTCGATGAATTGTTTTGCATCGTCATCCATGAGTATATCTCTCCCTATCTTTTTTTTACTTTATCATATATACTCCGGCGATGAAAGGCAATCGAAAGGTAATGGACGAATACGTAGCGAAGGACTTTGGTAAAATTTTAAAGCGTAACGCATTGAAGATGCGACGTTTAATGCTTACAAACGATACAGATGTAATGCGTGTATATGACCGTAATCTGGTCGATATTCAAGTGACTGTTGATGTGTATGGGCTGTACGCTCGTATTACTGATTATAGTGAGATTGAGTTAGCTGATTCCTATATTGATACTATTTGTGACATTGTTTCCCGGATGGTCTATATAGAGCCGGATCGTGTTGTCTTTCATCGAAGAGTTAAACGCCAGGGTAAGGAACAACATGATCTACAGGATGATGATTCGCTCCTTGTCTCTGTAAGAGAGAATGGTTTACATTTTCTTGTTGATTTAACTAAGCGGATTGATACCGGTTTATTCTTAGATCAGGTTATTGCTCGAGAATCTCTTCGCACGATAAGTGCGGGGAAGAAAGTACTGAATCTCTTCTCCTATACTGGCTCGTTCAGTGTGTATGCTGCTGTTGGCGGAGCAGCGGAAGTAGTTTCAGTCGATTTGTCTTCAACATACACCCAGTGGTGTGAAAAAAATCTGGACGCGAACGGATTTTCAGGGGGTGCGTATCCCTGTGTTTCCCAAGATGCTGCAGAGTATATTCGGAAAGCTGTGAAAGAACGACGGAAATTCGACATTATTGTTTTGGATCCGCCGAGTTTTTCCAACAGCAGAAAAATGGAGCATGATTTTGATGTACAGCGAGATTACATCTACTTTATCAACCTCCTTAACGGGTTATTGGTTACCGGTGGAAAGTTATTTTTTTCCACAAATCTTGGTGGATTCCGTTTCGAGAAGCGAAATATCCACGGATATGAAATACGAGAGATAACGAGGGAAGTCGCGGCCCCGGGATTCTCCGTGAAGAAGAGTTCTCTAAGGAGTTGGATTTTGGAGAAGAAGGAAGATGTGAAGTTAGCTCTGGATCAAGAGTTGACGAAGACAGTCCCTGCCACCGAAGAGGTGGTTGAGCAGGCTGTTGAGGCTGTGAAGCCTTTGGTAGATGTACAAGATGATGATGCGATAATTGATGCCGCAGCATTCGAAGCAGATGAGGAAGATGATGTGTTCGTACTGGATTGGGATGAGGGTGATGTAGTCGAAGAAACCCCACAGTCAGAAAAGAAGAACGCTAAACAGAGACGATACGAACGAAGACACCCAGGTGAGACTGCAGCTCCAGTAACTACTGCTTCAGTTGAGCAGAGTGAAAAGAAGAGCACCTCACGTAAAGATGATCGACCACAGCGTGATGATCGACCGCGTAGAGATAATCGTTCACGCGATGATAGAGATCGACCACGAGGAGATCGTCCGTTTGACCGAGATCGGCCACCGCGCAGGTTTGACAATGACCGACCACGAGGAGATCGTCCGTTTGATCGAGATCGACCACCGCGCAGGTTCGATAATGATCGACCTCGGGGAGATCGTCCGTTTGACCGGGATCGACCACCGCGCAGGTTCGACAATGATCGTCCACGGGGAGATCGTCCGTTTGACCGAGATCGACCACCGCGCAGGTTCGACAATGACCGACCACGAGGAGA
>Ga0334901_1003125_pt1 | contig 12983 bp, 12 predicted proteins | sample GraSluR3_MG_3_FD_207216 | JGI IMG/M metagenome (GOLD analysis project Ga0334901, IMG submission 207216) | Sludge microbial communities from methane-producing bioreactor in Wageningen University, Netherlands - Granular Sludge_15_08-R3 | ecosystem: Engineered > Bioreactor > Anaerobic >...
CCCGTCGAGGAGGAGGCGGCCTCGGCCTTCGTTAAGTTGATAAAAAGGCAGCTTGCGGCTCATCTCCCGGTCCCCGATGAGAGGACGATCGTCGTCGAGGGGGACGGGACCTACATCACCATCAACGCCTGCCTCGGCCACCAGGCCAACGAGGCCCTGGGAAGGGTCCTGACCGCCCTCCTCTCGGCGAGGCTCGGGACCTCCGTGGCCCTGGACGTCGACCCCTATCGGATCGGCCTGGAGACGCCGAGGCCTATTCTGCCGGAGGAGGTGGCAGCCCTCCTCGCCGGAACGGACCCGGACCACCTCGCCCCGATCCTGGAGATGACCCTCAAGAACACCTCCCTCTTCACCTGGAGGATGGTCCACGTCGCCCGGAGGTTCGGGGCCCTCCGCCGGGACCTCGACCGGGAGGTGGTGAGCCTGAAGAGGGTCCTCGGCCTCTTCGTCGACGGGGTCATCGGCGAGGAGGCGATGCGGGAGGTCCTCTTCGACAGGATCGACGTCGACCGGGCGAGGGAGGTTCTGGAGGATCTGAGGGCGGGGAAGATCGCCATCACCACCTCCTCGGCGAGCCCCATCGGCGCCGAGGGAAGGCGGGGCGGGAGGGACGTGACGACCCCGGAGCGGGCCGACGGTGCCGTCATCGACCTCCTCAAAGACCGGATCATGAACGACCGGGTGATCCTCTTCTGCGTCCAATGCAAGGGGTGGAAGTCGCTGCGGATGGTCAAGAACGTCCCCGAGGTCCCCGAGTGCCCCGTCTGCGGCTCCCGGATGGTGGCGGCCCTCAAGCCCTGGGAGGAGGAGGAGATCAGGATCGTCAAGAAGCCGGAAGCGGCGAAGACCCCCGAGGACCGGCGGAGGACGAAGCGGGTCTACCGGAACGCAAACCTCGTCCTCACCTACGGCAAGGCCGCCGCCGTCGCCCTGGCGAGCCGGGGCCTCGGCCCCGAGACGGCGGCGAGGTTGATGCGGAACCTCAGGAGAGATGAGGCCGACTTCTACCGCGACATCCTCAAGGCGGAACGGGAGTACGCCAGGACGAAGAGGTTCTGGTCCTAGGAGCCCCAAAACTTAAGCCCTCCGAAGGTCTAGGTCCTATCCATGGCTTTCGATCTTTTCCCGGCCGTCGACCTCCGCGGCGGCCGATGCGTCCAGCTCGTCGGCGGCGTCCCGGGAACGGAGGTGGTATCCCTCGACGACCCCCTGGCGGAGGCGGTCCGGTGGGCCGAGATGGGCTCCTCGACCCTGCACATCATCGACCTGGACGGGGCGATCCAGGGGGTCCGGATCAACGGCCCCATCCTCCAGGAGATCGTCGAGACCCTCGACCTCTTCATCCAGGTGGGGGGCGGGATCAGGTCCCCGGAGGATGCGGCTTCGCTCCTTGACCTGGGCGTCGACCGGGTGATCCTGGGGACGGCGGCCCTCGCCCGCCCTGAGATGGTGACGGAGGTTGCGGAGGAGTTCGGGAAGGAGAGGGTGATGGTCGCCCTGGACGTGAGGCGCGGGAAGGTGACCACCGAGGGGTGGCAGCGGAACCTGGAGAAGGGGGCGATCGAGCTTGGGCTCCTATTCCAGGAGCAGGGGGCGGGCTCGATCCTCTTCACCAACATCGACGTCGAAGGTCAGGTCCGGGGGATCGACCCCGAGCCGACGAGGAGGCTCGTGGAGGCGGTGGAGATCCCGGTCGTCGCCGCCGGAGGGGTCACCACCGTCGGGGACCTCCTGGTCCTGAGGGGCGCGGGCGCCGCGGGAGCGGTCGTCGGGACGGCGATATATACGGGAAAGCTCGACTTCAGAGACGCCCTCTCGGCCCTCCGATCCTGATATTGATCGGTCATGGAGGGTTTGTGGAGGTTTCATGGAGATCGATCTAGGGTTTATGGAGGAGGCGTGGAGGTGGAGTCTTGAGGAGGGGTGAGGGAAGCTCCGAGGTCGGAGGGGCGCGAGCAGTCGTCGAATTGGACCTGGATGGCCAAGGGAACTCGGTCCTTGAATCCGGGTCGGGGTTCCTCGACCACATGCTGAGCGCCCTCGCGAGGATGAGCGGGATCGACCTCTCGGCTAAGGCCGGAGGGGGGATCTCCGCCCAGAGGTCGAGGGCCTTGGGGCTCGCCCTGGGGGAGGCGATCGCCTCCGCCCTGGGGGATAAGCGGGGGATAAGAAGGTACGGCTGGGCGGCAGCCCCCATGGATGAGGCCCTCGCCTCGGCGGCCCTAGACCTGAGCGGGAGGGCCTACCTGGTGATGAGGGGCGAGTTTGCCGGCGACCTCGTCGGGGACCTGCCGACTCAGGATGTGGCGGCGTTTCTCTCGGCCCTGACGGAGGGGGGCCGGCTCACCCTCCACATCAGGTTCGAGGGCGAAAACGACCACCACCAGGCCGAGATCATCTTCAAGGCCCTGGGGCTCGCTCTGAAGGAGGCTATGAGGAGGGAGGGTACCCTCGTCCTCAGCACCAAAGGAGTCCTCTGAAACTCCAGGAGATCACTCGAACTCGATCGTCCCCGGCGGCTTTGGCGTCAGATCGTAGACCACCCTGGAGACCTCGGGGATCTCCCCGGCGATCCTGTGGGATATCCGCCTCAAAACATCCCAGGGAAGCTCGATAACGTCGGCGGTCATGGCGTCCCGGGAGGAGACGGCCCTCACCGCCACGACGTAACCGTAGGCCCGGATGTCGCCCTTGACGCCGGTCGCCTTCCCCAGGACCGCAGCGAAGGCCTGCCAGGGCAAAAACCCCTTCAGCTCCTCCTCGACGATGGCGTTGGCGATCCGGACGACCCCGAGCCTCTCCCGGGTCACCTCGCCGAGGATCCTGACGGAGAGGCCGGGGCCGGGGTACGGCATCCGCTCGCAGATCTCCGTCGGCATCGAGAGCCCCCGGGCGACGGCCCTCACCTCGTCCTTGTAGAGGTCCCGGAGGGGCTCGACTATCCCCTTGAAATCCATATGGAGCGGAAGGCCCCCGACGTTGTGATGGGACTTGATCCCCCCCTCCGACTCGATCAGGTCCGGGTATATCGTCCCCTGGATCAGGTATTCAGCGCCGACCCGCCTCGCCTCCTCCTCGAAGACCCGGATGAAGGTCTCGCCCACCACCTTCCTCTTCTCCTCGGGGTCGGTCACCCCGGCGAGGGCGCCCAAAAACCGGTCCTCGGCGGTGACGGTGATCAGGTTGAAGTCGGAGAACATCTCGGCGATCTTCTTCGACTCGTTCAGCCGCATCAGGCCGCTGTCGACGTAGACCGGGATGAGACGATCCCCAAGGGCCTCCCGGGCTAGAAAGGCGCAGACGGAGCTGTCCACGCCCCCTGAGAGGCCGATGACCGCCCTTCCCTTTACTGTGCGGCGAATCTCTGCTATGGCTTCATCGATGAACTGGGGGACGTTGATGCCCATAGGGGCCTTTTGGCCAATTCCGAGGATAATAGGGTTGCGGTTATCGGCGGCCCGGATTTCAGATGAAACCAACGTGAACCGCACGTGAAAAATAATCATTTAAAGGAGCGGGTGTTAGGGTATCTCTGCGGGAAGGGGAGTGGGAAACAACAGATCGCCAGACCTCCTATGAGGATGAGAGGGCATCTCCCTCCGCCCTCTCATCCATCGTCCCTTTTGCTCATTTGGTGATCTATTCTTCTTCCTGCCTTTTCATTCACCCAATGAAGCGACGATCTTCAGGCCCCGCATCGATATCCGTCTCTGCCTATCATTTGTAGACCTCGCTCCCGCATTTCAATGAGTAGCTCCCATCGAAGACGCTGGTGATGGCGGCATCCCTCTCATCGGTGTGGCTCTCGATCTCGTATATCGCCATCCCGGTGAAGTTCGCCTCGGAGCTGAGCCGGAGCCTCGTGCTTCTGACCTCAGCCTGGCCGGTGGAGTTGAGCCGGTCGGCGCGAAGGTACCGCTCCCGGATCATCGAGCCCCGCTTCTCGTCGATGCAGAGGTGGCTTGCGCTCCACGCGGAGTCGAAGCGGATGGCGCGGCCCAGGGGGAGGGCGAAGGCCGTCGGGGATTTGACGGCGTCGAAGGACCGCTCCATCTTCATCCTGGAGGTCCTGTAGCTGAGGACCTCCTCCGATCTGTACCTTCCCGAGCCATGCTCAGCGAAGCTGAGGGTCGTCCCGACGATCGCCTTCACCGGCGTCGCGACCCGCCCACGCCTCTCGAACTGGTCGCAGGATATCCTCACCTGGTTCACTATCGTGGAGGGCTCTCGATTGGTGGTGAACCTCCGCCGGACGGAGACGAAACCCTCCCCGGATACCTCCCCCTCCACCTCCGCGACGAAGTTATGCTTCACCATCTTCATCACCACGACGATCTGGCCGTATTCTCCAGGAAGGAGGGTCCCTATCGTCCAGACGTTACTGGTCCCCGGGTCAGGCGGCGGGTCTGCCGAGATGATGGACATCCTCGGGTCGTAATGCTCCACGATCACCAGGTTTGTTATCGGCTCCAATAGGTCGTTGCCGTAGGTTATGATGTAGGTGATCTTGCCCCCCTGGCTTATCCTGCTCGGCTTTCCGACCTTCACGTTCGGGCCCTCGCCCGGCTCGAAGCTGGCGATCATGCCGTTTATGCTGAAGTAATCGAAGAGCCAGATGGCACCCTCAGACGGAAGCTTTTTCGAGGAGGTCTCAAACCTGACATACAATCGTATTAAATTTAAATTTTCTGTCTCATCAATCCATTCTTGAATACTGAATTTCTGAGGATTTGCTCTGGATCTCCCATATTCGAGGTCCAGGCTATTGAGCTCTGTCCATTCATCGATCTCCAATCCCATACCTTCGACGCCATATCTCGACGTAAATAGCTTTAAGTCGGATTTGCTGCTACTGGTCCACTTTTCATCTCCATCACCATCAAGCCATAATTCTATATAAATATAACCACTGTCGGTGAGAGGCTTAATATGCATACAAAGCTCTTCTAAATCATCAAGAGATATTGGCTCCAAAAAATCGATCCTGACATACCTTATTTTTTGATCATAATCTAATCGAACCGAATGGGCTCCATGAAAACCATCCCCACCAAATGGTTCCCCCTTGCCTCCGATATCATATTTAAGGCCGTAAGACCCAGCAGCCGCCATGACCATCGAAGAGAGGATCAGAACTAAATCGAATATAGTTAGAAGTCTCATGGTCGACTATTGGGATAACTCTAGTATAAAAACTAATCTGTATTTGAGAGATCGTGTCCCCCCTAATTCGTTAAAAATGACCTATGTTCCATCCACCGCCTTCTCGTCCCTCCATCCCCCGGACGCCTATACGAGTTTCACAGGCGGTTCACATAACCGAGACGAGCAAAAATCGACTAACAGGGACCCAACATGAAAAATAGGCTTTTAAATTTCCCAGGCCAGGCTTGGTTGGCGTATGGTTCGCTGAAGATGCGCTGAAGATGTAGGTGATTGAGCATGGTAGGGGGATTGGTTACGACTAAACTGGGAGAGGAGTCCCTGAGAAGGTTGGGGCGGGAGGCGCTCGTCAAGGAGAACCTTCCTTACGTCATGGGGACGATCTCGCTCCTATTGATGGTTCTGGCTACGGCGGTATCCTCCGCCAACGCCGCTGGCATCGCGACTATTCAGAGCACGGGGTCCGGCATGACCTATTCATCCATCTCTTGGTCCGGCTACAGCCTTCCGACCCCCGTTCCTGATGGGGCATATTACTATAGGAGTAGCTTCGGAAGCTACTTCTGGCCGGAGGTGCCCCCAGAAGGCCGCGACCCCTGGACCTCAGGCCTCTGGACGAGCCCGCGGCCGGGCAGAAGCTGGTATAACCAGCAACCAGTGGCCACCGACCTCTATCCGAATGTCGCAGGTCCCGCGACGGCAGGGACGGCCGTCACCTGGACTGCCATGGCGACGGATCCCGATGGTGACGCCATCCTCTACAAGTTCTGGCTGAAGGGCCCCTCGACGGGCTGGGCCTGGAAGGATATGACAGGATGGACGGCGAGCAACAGGTGGACCTGGAGGACGGCCCCCTCGGATGCCGGGACGAGCTCGGTCTGCGTCAGCGTCAAGGACGGGCGGAACGCGGGCCCCGACGGCTCCAAGTGCAGCCTGACAAGAGAGTTCAGCGTCGCCCTACCCAGGACGAACGGGCCCCCCACGGCGACGGGCCTCTCCCCCAGCCGGGGAAGCCCCGCCCTCCCGGGCGCCTCCGTCACCTGGACGGCTACAGCTACCGACCCCGATGGGGACCAGATATTCTACCGGTTCTGGCTGAAGGGGCCCTCTACAGGAGACGCCTGGAGGGAGATGACGGGATGGACGGCGAGCAACAGGTGGACCTGGCAGACCACCTCCTCCGACCTCGGGACTAGCCAAGTGAACGTCTGGATCAGGGACGGAAACCACGCCGGATACGACAGCTGGGACAGCTACCAGGTGAGGGACTTCCAGGTGGCGGCCCCCAGAGCGAACAGGCCCCCGACGGCGACGGGCCTTGAACCGAACTGGAGAAGCCCCGTCGTCGCGGGTTCGGCGGTCACCTGGACGGCGAAAGCCGTAGACCCCGACGGGGACCAGATATTCTACCGGTTCTGGCTGAGGGGGCCCTCTACAGGAGACGCCTGGAGGGAGATGACGGGATGGACGGCGAGCAACAGGTGGACCTGGCAGACGACAGCCTCTGACGTGGGAACGAGCCAGGTGAACGTCTGGATCAGGGACGGAAACCACGCCGGATACGACAGCTGGGACAGCTACCAGGTGAAGGAGTTCACCATAACCTGGTGACCCCTAAGCCGCCGGAGGGATCGGCAGAATCCGCTGATCCTCCTACCTTACAACGATAAGAGAAAGCCGGCGCTGGGAGGATCTTCGTCTCCCAGAATCGATATGATATAGATCGCCCCAAAGGGAGGGGTGGATCGACGAAGGGGGGGCGTTGGGAGGGGGGCTCCCTCCCAACTTTCCATCACCTTGACCGGCATCTACCCCGGCCAGAGGCCGCCTCTTTTGTATCATCCAGGACCGGCCCGCAGATCCAGAGCTTGGCCTGAAGCCACTTCTCCGCCCCCGCTGGGGGTTTTCGCGCGAGGGACGCCCTCAGCCCGATCCGAGACAGTTTATGGTGGCGATACCCTCTCCTCCGCCGAACTGATCAGAAGATTTAAGATTAAAGAGCAACAACCGATGAGGAGGGGACTAGATTGCAGATAGAGATCACAGCACTTTTGGATCAGGACGTCTACACCCAGCGGGGGATCTTCGTCGGAAGGGTCGACGACGTGGTCCTCGATCCGGATGTGGGGGAGGTGAGCGGCCTCGCCCTCGGGAACGTCAACAGGTCCTTCCTCGACCTGAAGGGGAGGGGCATCATCATACCCTACCGGGGGGTCACCGCCGTCGGGGACATCATAATCACCAAGCACTTCGGCACCGTGCCCGTGCCTTACAGCGATGAAAAGAAGGGCTGAGAGCCGGGAGGTTTACGCCGACCTCCGGGTCCGGGCCCCCCTGGTGGTACGGGCCGACGGCAGAGGTTTTGGAAAGCTCCTCCGGAAGGCAAATAAGCCCTACGACCTCGAATTCGCGAGGGCGATGGCGGGGGCCGCAGGGGCGTTCGTCGAGGAGTCGGGGCTCGCCCCCGCCTTCGCCTTCACCTTCTCCGACGAGGTCAGCATCCTCTTTCTGGAGGCTCCCTTCAACGGCCGGCTGGAGAAGATAGACTCGGTGGTGGCGGGGTCCCTCTCGGGCCTCCTCTCCATCGGCCTCGGAAAGGCCGTGGCCATGGACGCAAGGTCGATCCCCCTCTGCCCCGAAGAGGTCGTCGAGTACTTCGCAGGAAGGCAGGACGAGGCCTGGAGAAACCACGTCTTCTCCAGCGGCTTCTACGCCCTCATCGAGGACGGCCTCGCCCCCCGCGAGGCGATGGGCCGCCTGCGGGGGATGAAGGGGGCCGAGATCCACGAGATGCTCTTTCACAGGGGCGCTAACCTCGCCAAGAGCCCAGCATGGCAGAGGAGGGGGATTCTGATCCGCCGGGTTTGGGTCGGTGACGAGATCGGATACGCAGGCGGCGAAGGGACGGGAGAAGAGGAGAAGAGGGCGAGGACGAAGATCGTCGAGGAGTGGGAGCCTCCCCTCTTCCGGTCGGAGGAGGGAAGGCGGATCCTCGACGGGACAATTCGGAATCTTTAGGAGCTGGGTATCATTTTAGGAGCGGAAGATCATGTTCTTGGATGAGAAGGGAGAGGAAGAGGGGAAGAAGGATACGGCGAAGCCGAAACAGTTCATCCCCCGGGCTTTGGGCCAGAAGGTGACGATCAGGCTTCTGGACGGGAGGCCCCTGATAGCGAAGCTTGAGGCGCAGAACAACTACGAGCTCCTCTTGGACCTGGGGAAGGGGAAGAAGATGATAGTCTTCAAGCACGCCATCGGCACCCTGGAGTACGAGGCCCTGGATGAGGGTAGGTGAGATCGGCTACCAGCCACCCGCCCGCCGGAGCCTCCGGCCGAGAGCCCCGGGAATCTCAGACCACGCGACCTCGTGGACGCCCTCGCTGTCGTGGACGATGCATCTGCCGAAAGGCGAGGGCTCGCCCCTCTCGAAGTCTTCATACTTCAGGAGAAGCTCGATCGCCTCCCGGATCTCGACGATCTGCCTTCTTTTGAGAAGCTCGGCCAATTTCAGAGAGTCCTCGGTCCCGATCTCACCCCCGAGACCCCGGCACTCGGAGCAGCGGAGACGGCCGTCCTCTAAGTAAAAAGGGTAGGTCTGGCAGAGGAGGGGCCTTCCGCCGTAGATCCGGCACCCGCTGTTCGAATAATATCGGCAGTTCCGGCCCTCTTTTCGGAGCCGCCACTCCAGGGTGTGAAAGTTCCCCTCGCAGTCCCACTCCCCCTCGACCGGCGGCTCCGCCGCCGCAAGCCACCCTCCGCCCGTATCGGCCGTGATCGTCCTGACCTCGAAGGGAAAGACGACGACGCTGTTCTCCTCGCCCCGGCAGCAGTCGCCGCAACGCCGGCAACGAAAGCCGATCCGCATGATCTCGCGGGCGATGGTCTCCGCGGAGAGGCTCTCGGCCCCCTCCAGCTGGAGCGCCAGCTCCTCCAGCATCTCCTCGATGCCGCTGGGACCGGCGGACCTCTCTATCTCCGACATACCTCAAGGAAGTTTTCCAGGAGCTTGATGCCCCCTTCGGTGTGGACGACCTCGGGGTGCCACTGGACTCCATAGAGGGGCCGCTTCTTGTGCCCCATCGCCTCGATCTCGCAGACCTCCGACCTCGCTAAAACCCGGAAGTCCGGCGGGAGGGAGACGACCTGGTCGGCGTGGGAGGCCCAGGTCTTGATCCTCGGGGCGAGGCCCTTCAGGATATCGTCCTCCTCCAGCACCTCGACCTCCACCTCAGCGTACCCGCCAACGGCACCCTTCTCGACCCTCCCGCCGAAGGTCTCGGCCATCACCTGGAGGCCGAGGCAGATGCCGAGGATGGGGATCTCGAGCCTGGTCAGGTACTCCGAGCACCTTCCGGCCCGCTCAAGGGTGGGGCCTCCGCCGAGGATGAGCCCGTCGGCCTCGATCTCCTCCGCAGGAGTCTGGTTTGAGATCATCCTCGCCGGGACGAGGTCCCTTATGCTCCGGTGGATCAGGTGGTTGAACTGACCGTAGTTGTTCACTACCAGGACTTTCATTCTTGCTCGCCGTATCTCGCCATGAGATGATAAAGCTTACATCCCGTTTTGGGGAGAGGAGACGAGCCCTTCGATATCCTCGGGCCCCGCTAGGACGGTGACCCCGGGGATCCTCCCGAGCCGTTCTATGTTCTCTCTGTCCAGGGGACGGCTGGCGACGGAGATCGCTCCCCTTCTTATGGCGCCCTGGGGGCAGAGGCCCCTGCAGATGCCACAGCCGTCGCACCTCAAAAGGTCGATCTGCTCTCCGATCGCCCCCCTAGGGCACGCCGCCCGGGGCTCGCAGGCCTCGCAGCGGAGGCATAGATCCCTGTCGATGGTGAAGGGCGGCTCGGTCTCCGCCCTCTCCAGGACGTCGGTGGGGAGGACGTAGAGGGGGACGGCCGCCTTGTTCGCCAGGGCCGCGGCGTTAGTCGGGAGGGTGTCGGCGATTCCGCAGACGATCTTGGCGACGGTGTTGGCCGTCGCCGGCGCGACGATCAAGAGGTCGAACTTATTCATCATGAACCGGCCGGCCTTTGGGCTGCTCGACCCCTCCTCCCGCTCCAGGAAGACCTCCTCCAGGTATCCGCCCCCCGATATCTCTTTGAGCCGGTCGAAGAGGCCGTACATCCTCAACACCTCCTCGCCGGCCTCGGAGACGAAGGTGCAGACCCGGTTCTCCTGCGAGATCTTCCCCATGGCAGCCACGCTCTCGGCCAGGTAGTGGCCGGCCCCCGTGACCGCCCAGGCGACGTTCTTCATAGATCAGATCACCCCTCCTATGAGAGACCAACGGCTCTGGCGGCTTATCACCCCGGCGGTCGGCCGCCTGTAACGAAAATATATAAAACATCATCACAAATAGTTGAGAGGGGCTGGCCGCGATGTCAGCCCTGGAGAGAACGAACCATGACCCACCACTTCGAAAAAGCCCTCGTCGGAGAGGCGCTGGTAGGAGAAGGGCCCGAGGTCGCCCACATAGACCTCGTCATCGGGAGGAAGGGAAGCGCCGTCGAAGATGCCTTCGTTGCGGCCCTCGCCTCGCCGAGGATGGGGCACACCCCCCTCCTGGCCGTCCTGGAGCCGAACCTCATCCCCAAGCCCGCCACCCTCATGGTGAACAAGGTGACGATCACCAACGCCACCCAGGCGCTTCTGATCTTCGGCCCGGCTCAGGCGGCGGTGGCCAAGGCGGTGATGGACTCGGTGGCCGAAGGGACTATCCCGGAGGCTGATGCCGAGGATCTGCTGATCATCGTCTCAGTCTTCCTCCAGTGGGACGCCGAGGATAAGAAAAAAGTCGCCGATTACAACTACAGGGCGACGAAGCTCGCCATCGAGCGGGCGATGAAAGGAGAGCCGACGGTGAAAGAGGCCCTAGCGAGGAAGGACTCGGCTAAGCATCCCTTCGCCTGAGATGGCTTGGGATTTTTAAAATCGGTCCCCAGGCCGAGGGAAAGCTATCCCGGTGCCGGTCGAAGGTCTGCGGCTGGCCCCGGGGAGGCTTTTGGCACCATCCACCTCCGGGGGTTCTCTCCATCCGACAAACTTTACTGTCAGGAGATACTAACTTATCCAGTTGTGCGTCCATACGCAATTTACATCCAGTTCACGTGAAACGGAGTCTGGAGCATTTAGCGCCACGAGACTCTGATATGAAAAATAGGTACTTAAAATCCCAAATCGACGGATTGGTCTTGATACGAATTTGTCGGTCGAAGATTGGAAGGTGTTCGATATGGTAGATCCCTCATCAAAGCCGGTCGCCTGGGAGAGACGGGTCGATCTCCCAGGGGATCTCTTGGAACGGAGCCGAACTTTAGCTCGTCGCCTGGCTCTGTCGCTGCTGATATTTGGAATGATACTCACTTCGGCGGCCTTGGCCAACGTTCCACCGACGGCCTTAGATCTCACCCCAGACAAGGGGAGCCCGCAGGAGGTTGGAACCGCCATAAAATGGACCGCGACTGCTACAGATCCCGATGGAGATCCAATCAGTTACAGGTTCTTCCTGAAGGGGCCGTCCACGGGCGATGCGTGGCAGCAGGTCCAGGACTGGTCGGGGACCAACAGTTGGGACTGGACCCCCACCCAGGATGGAAGCTACGAGGTGAACGTCTGGATCAGGGACGAATTCAACGCTGGACCTGACAGCTGGGACTCATTCATGATCACGCCCTTCTCCGTGAACCCGGCCCCCGTCCCCAACCAGCCGCCCGTGGCTAACTCCCTCAACCCGAACGCCGCAAGCCCCCAGGACCCCGGCACATCCATCATATGGACCGCCAGCGCAACCGATCCCGATGGAGACACCATCCTCTACAAGTTCTTCCTCAAGGGGCCCGCCACATCCAACAACTGGGCCGAGACGAGAGGGTGGGACCCGTCTCCAACGTGGACCTGGACCACTTCTCCCGCTGACGCGGGCGTAAATCAGGTCAACGTGTGGGTCCGGGACGGAAACCATGAGGGGCCCGGAGGGTACGACTCATTCAAGGTCGCGGACTTCGTCATAAACGCGCCAAACCAGCCCCCCACGGTCACTAGCCTGAACCCGAACCCATCGAGCCCCCAGAACGCCGGCACTCCCATCAAGTGGACCGCTGCAGCTTCGGATCCAGATGGCGATCCCATATCGTACAGGTTCTTCCTCAAGGGGCCCTCCACGGGAGACGCATGGCAGCAGGTTCAGGACTGGTCGGCAACGAACTTCTGGGACTGGGTCCCAGCCCAGCAGGGCGACTACGAGGTGAACGTCTGGATCAGGGACGGAAAACACGCGGCCCCCGACAGCTGGGACGCCTTCAAGGTCACGCCCTTCTCCGTGAACCCGGCCCCCGTCCCCAACCAGCCGCCCGTGGCTAACTCCCTCAACCCGAACGCCGCAAGCCCCCAGGACCCCGGCACATCCATCATATGGACCGCCAGCGCAACCGATCCCGATGGAGACACCATCCTCTACAAGTTCTTCCTCAAGGGGCCCGCCACATCCAACAACTGGGCCGAGACGAGAGGGTGGGACCCGTCTCCAACGTGGACCTGGACCACTTCTCCCGCTGACGCGGGCGTAAATCAGGTCAACGTGTGGGTCCGGGACGGAAACCATGAGGGGCCCGGAGGGTACGACTCATTCAAGGTCGCGGACTTCGTCATAAACGCGCCAAACCAGCCCCCCACGGTCACTAGCCTGAACCCGAACCCATCGAGCCCCCAGAACGCCGGCACTCCCATCAAGTGGACCGCTGCAGCTTCGGATCCAGATGGCGATCCCATATCGTACAGGTTCTTCCTCAAGGGGCCCTCCACGGGAGACGCATGGCAGC
>Ga0334901_1003133_pt1 | contig 12954 bp, 14 predicted proteins | sample GraSluR3_MG_3_FD_207216 | JGI IMG/M metagenome (GOLD analysis project Ga0334901, IMG submission 207216) | Sludge microbial communities from methane-producing bioreactor in Wageningen University, Netherlands - Granular Sludge_15_08-R3 | ecosystem: Engineered > Bioreactor > Anaerobic >...
GATTCTTTGTTTATTCCTTTATCTCAGAAGGTTGATGAATAAGCAGACGCTCGTAAAACATGGCCAGAGAAGTATAAAAGTAGGGAAGCAGCCAAAGATACATCCAGGCGCTGCCGAGTATTCCGATAGCAATCAGCAAGTAAGAAACAACGTCATTGATCAACAAGCTAATGGCTCCTGCTGCTATTATTCCGACAATTAATGGTATGATTGATAAAATCCACCAACCGATAAAGCTTAGATTGAGCAGAAAGAATTTCCATTTAAAGCCGATCATTAAATGCTTGCTTTCTTTAACCGCTTTACTGGCTGAATAGTCAGGGTGATCTTTTAGGACAAAGTAGACCTGAGAGTAGGATAATGCCTTTATGATCCCGGGGATAACGAACAAGATGGACCATAGAACAAGGAAAATACCCATAAAAATATTAGTCCAAATGAGCTTAAATACTAGCTTTCCATGTTCATAAACCTTAAATAAGAATGAGAAATTCAGATCCTGTTCTCGAATCAGATTCATGAAGTACCAGTAAACAGCAACTTGCATCGGAATACTTAAAATGTAATAGAGCAGTTGAATTAGATAGGACAGTGGTGGAGAGTGCAATTGATTTGTCCAGTTATCAAAACCACCGGACAGTATGATATCGATGATTGTCGGCGGGAGCTCAGCGATTAAGAAATAGAGCAGGATAAACAGTCCACTTGAAACGGAATGACCTTGCAACGCTGTCCGCGCGTCTTCTTTAATTCTGGATATCCACATTTAATGGAATCCCTCCTTAAAATTTACTATTATTTAGTTTACCATTTATTAATCATAAGATGTCTTGTGTACTTGAATTTTTAATCTTCTTGAAACAGCTGTTTATCCTAAATATATCGTTGTTTTAGTGTTCGTGGTAGTTGATCTATATTGTTGCAATGGAAACAAAAAATGAATATACTCTTGTTAGTGCACCAAAGGAAGGAGGACCGACGATGAATAAGGAAGAACTAGTTGTAATAAATTTTAGAAAATTATTTAATAAAATGGCTTGGCTAAATAAAAATAAGATGGAAGAAAATCTAAAGGGATTTAAGTCTGCTGAAGTTCATTGTATTGAATGCATTGGAAAAAATGTTGATCCTAACGTGACAAAACTTGCGGAGTCCTTATATATGACTAGAGGTGCCATAAGTAAATTAACGAAAAAACTTATAAAGAAAGATCTTATTGAAAGCTATCAGAAACGGGATAATAAGAAAGAAATATATTTTAGGCTTACTAATCAAGGGAAAGTTGTTTATAAAATCCATGAGGAACTGCATAAGGAATTCCAAGAGCGGGATAAAGTTGTATTTGAACAGGTAACTGAAGAACAATTTGACAGTATGATTAGCTTCATGGAAAAGTACAGTAAGCATTTGGATGCAGAAATAAAAAAACAGGGGATTGAGATTCATTAAGTTGGATAAAAACTATGGGGAGGCCCGATTCTATTGTGAACGGGCTGTTTTTTATTCATTTATAATTGTTGACAAGGAAACAAAACGGTGATATTGTTTCCTTGTCAACAATATGGCTGCTATTTAAGGGAGAGAATCATATGACTAGAGATAAAACAAAAAAATCAGGGTTCCCAAAAGAAATTCTTACTGCATCCTGGGCTATAGCACTTGGAGCAATTGCTCCAATGCTTGATTCAACCATGGTAAATATTGCGATCAATGAACTTACTAAGGATTTCAACACAACATTGGACACCATTCAATGGGCCATTACAGGTTACGTTTTAGCCCTTGCGATTGCAGTTCCGGTATCCGGATGGTTTATGAACAAATTTAATGGAAAGAAAATTTTTATCGGTGCAGTTATCGCCTTTGGCGTCATTTCTGTTTTTGCTGGAATGAGTTGGAACATTTCCAGTTTCATCTTTTTCCGTTTGCTTCAAGGATTCAGCGCGGGGATTATTACTCCGCTTATGTCAACGCTCTTAGTTAAAACAGCTGGTCCAGAAAATATAGGTAAAGTTATGGCAATCGTCAGCACACCTATGATCTTTGGTCCAATTTTAGGTCCCGTCATTGGAGGCTTAATCGTTCAAGGCGCATCCTGGCACTGGATTTTCTTCATCAACGTGTTCATCGTTTTAATTGCCGCACCGCTTATGATGAAAACTATTCCAGATTTTGAACCATTCAACAAAAAGAGTAAGCTCGATGCTTTTGGAATAATAGATTTATCCTTAATGAGTGCTGCAATGATTTATGGTATTACAAAGGCGGCGGATCATGCAGCATTTAACAATAGTGAAACAATCCTCTGGGGGGGCATTGGCCTCACCTTAGGCATAATATATCTCGTTTATAATCGAATTAGAAAGAATCAAACCGTGCTTCCGATGAATTTGTTTGCACACAAGAGCTTCTTGGCATCAAGCATTGGTTTGTTCTTAGCAAACGTTTCTATCATGGGTCCAATGTTGATTCTTCCTCTATTTTTCCAAAACTTTCGTCAGTTCACGGCAATTGAAGCAGCACTAGCGTTAATCCCTCAAGGTATTGGGATGCTCATTACTCGACCTATAATTGGTAAAATGATTGATAAAATCGGGGCGAAATATGTGGTGATGGTCAGTCTTGTTCTTTCACTGATCGGATCCATTCCGCTGATCTTTATTACTGACAGAACAAGTATGATTTGGATCTCCTTTGCATTATTCATCCGAGGTACGAGTTTTGGAGGAATTATGCTCCCATTGACGAGTGATGCTTATACCGGACTTGACAGTAAACAACTTCCGGAAGCAGGTGTCGGTATTAATATCATTGAAAATCTTGGTTCCAGCTTCGGTTCGGCTGTTATTGCAACTGTTGTTGCGACTGTTGTACAAGGATTACAGCCTACGATCGCCAATGGCTTAAAGGGTTACCATGCAGGGTTCTTCGTTTCTGTAATTGTTCTTGCTATAATCTTCATCCCAAATTTATTTTTAACTCATAAGAGCGCTAAACAATTGGTCACTTATAAAAACAAATGAGGGAAGCATTAAAATGATGAAAAAATATTGGTAGGCTGCACTATTTTTGAAAATTGCGGTAAGGGTTAGATTGAAACTCTCGTTGTTTTGTCAGAACAACGAGGCAGAGGTTGATCAAATGGATTTGAAAGGGCATAACTTGTTGTGTCGCCAACTTATAAAACGAACAGTAAAACATGATCAATCATTTAGCTTTCGTGAAGTGAAAAAAAGCATGATGTTTTTATTGAGCACACGCTAATCAAACAGTACAAAATTAATTAACAATAAATTTTTGTAGTTTGCATAAGAAAGAATAAAGAATATTGATGGAGTGCATAAGTTGTTTGCCAAGTATATAGCAGAAATGTTTCCAAAAATTGAAAGGAAGGAGCGATGATTTTATTACCAGTGAGCAAATAAATCTTAAGAGTAGAGTAGAATTTATTACTTTTACATTACTACGTAAAATATAATTTTGACGAAGTAATGTAAAAATACATTTATGAAATTACCTTTATTGGCTGATTTTTGCCAGCACCGTATCCATGACTTTCTGTTTGAGTTTTTGCGAATCACTCAACAGTTTTTTCCCTTGTTCCTGATAGTCCTGTTTAACCGCTTCATTTTTAATGGTGGCCAAATTAATTTTTACTGTCAGCCATGCGGATTGAATGGCTGCATCCAATGAAATGACTGCAACACCGAGATCCGAGATCACGTTTTTATTGAATTGATCCGAAGCATTCTCTAAAATACTCATTACATCACGACAGCTTTTCATTAATTGAAGCGGAACATCCGCTGCCTGAACTGCAGCGTTTTGCAGCTGAGTCGTACGTTCACGACGTTCATCAGCAGTTTCTTTGGGCAATCTCAGTGCAATCATAAATCGGTTAAACGAATCCATATCTTGCTGGGCAAAGTATTCAAAGCCGTCTATTACTTTTTGAAGATCTGCAGCCATTTCATGCATTCTTGTTTGTACATGGGCAAATTTTGGTCCCGTTGACAAATTTGCAACCATAGAGCCCATGGATGCGCCTAATGCAGCACATAGTGCAGCAATACTGCCTCCCCCGGGTGTTGGTGCAGAAGAACTGGCTGATTCAATAAACTGGCTGATCTTCTGATCAAAGACTTTCACGTTGTCGTACCTCCTCTTGGCTTTTGGTTATTTGAAGACGAACCGCTTTTAAGAGATTTTCAAATAAAATCATTGTTGTTACCTTACCTACTCCGCCTGGTACCGGGGTTGCCGCCTGGACGATTTCTAAAACTTCGGGCTGAACATCACCAACAATACCGCCTTTTAATTCATTAATGCCTGCATCAACGATCACCAGATCACGGTGAACCATGTCTGTTGTCACTAAATTAGCTTTCCCCACCGCAGAGATTAAAATATCTGCTTTCTCAATTTGCTTTTGCAGATTATTGGTATATTCATGACAGATTGTCAGTGTTGCGTTCGCGCGTAACAAGAGATGAACAAGCGGTTTACCAACCGTTTCACCACAGCCGATCAATACAACGTTTTTTCCTTTTAAGGGATAACCGAAATAATCAAGAATTCGGATACACGATTGCGGTGTGGCTGGATACAATCCGTCATCGCCAGTAAAACATGCTAATTTATTTGCCGGAGATAGACCATCAACGTCTTTTTCAGGAGCAATGGCAGAAACCATTTTTTTGGCGTCAAGATGTTTTGGTAGCGGCAATTCAAGAATAATGCCGTGAATCGATGGACAGCGATTCAACCATTTAATTTTGGCCAGCAGTTCAGTTTCAGTAATTTGAGGGTGTACAGATGTAAGCAAATAACGAATGCCGAGTTTTCGAGCGATTCTTTGTTTTGCTTTGGCGTAACATTCAGATGCGGGGTCTCCTTGAACGATGAGCACAGCGATTGTAGGATCAATTCCCTTTTCTTTCATACGTTTAACTTCTAAGACTAAGTGTTCAGAGATCTGTTTTGCCATGCCTTTTGTTTGCAGTAGTTTTCCCATTGGTTATACCTCCGTAAGCAAATAAAAAAAGCATCTGGATATCGACCGAAAATGGTTTCCAAATACTTTGCCCAGGCGTACGGCTTGTTCAGATCCTCATGTGCTCCCTCATGGTTTTCCCATGCTACGCCAGTTACACACGATTTATTCAATTTAATAACGGACATCTCATCTTTAACAATATACCATGAATGATATAAAAATAAAATATATTTCATAGATAAATGATATATGTCATAGACATGGTGGGATACTTTCTTCAAGTCAATGTGTCTTTCATCTCTTTCGTCTTGTTTACTTCGTAAAATATTGTTATTTGTCTCGCTCTGTGTTACACTTAAATTGTAAAATAATACCATTTGATTGGAGTTTTCTTTATGGCTGATGAACGAACAACACATCTTTATGACCGCATTGATGAGAAAACAGCACAGCTCCCATGGTACGTTCGTGAATATGTAGATAAGAAAATGCGAGTGATGTCCCCTCGTTCATTACTAAATTATTGTCACGATTATTTGATTTTTTTCGACTGGCTGATTTCCGAAGGCTTTTATCAAGGAAATCGTAGTGATATTTCACTAGATTGTCTTGAAAAGTTAACGCCTCAGTCGATTGAAAATTTTCTTTCCTATCTCCAATTTCGCCTACGTAATGACAAGTTCACCATTAATCGCAAGCTTTCTTCATTGAAGTCCCTCTTCAATTATTTACAAAATGTTGCTGAGACTGATGATCTCAAGCCTTATCTCGTACGCAATGTAATGGCGAAAATCGCATTCAATAAAATAAAAGAAGATCAAGAGACCGTTGCACAGAAAATGGCGGGGAAAATCCTTTGGAATGATGAATATGAGGCCTTTCGCCAATTTGTTGCTCAAGATTACCGTGAAATGGTGAAGGATAATAAGAAGCTGCTCAATTTCCATTCACTAAATGCAGAACGTGATACTGCCATTATCTCATTGATTCTCGGCTCCGGACTTCGTTTATCAGAAGTAGTCGGATTGGATCTGCACGATGTTGATTTTCAAAAACGAATGGTGCGCGTCATTCGAAAAGGAAATAAAGAACAATATGTCTTCTTTAGTGAACAAGCAGGACTCGATCTTGAAGATTATATTACCGTACGTACAAAAAGGTACAATCTGCCGCGTACGAATCAAGCGCTTTTCGTCTCTGCAACTATGGGGCCGAAAGGTACAACGCGCAGGCTTAGTGCCCGATCCATTGAAAATCTTGTAAAAAAATATGCCATCGCATTCGGAAAACCATCACTGTCTGTTCATAAACTGCGCCATTCGTTTGCAACGCGTTATCAAGCAGAAAATAACGATATTCCAAAACTGCGTCGTCAACTTGGTCATTCGGCGATCCAAACAACAATGATTTATACTCATCTGTCAAACGACGAATTGAAGCGTGCGGTGGATCATATGGACGATCACTTTGATGAATCACAGGATCACGAATGACTCGTCAGCCAATTAGTTTACATAAATATTATTCAGTCATTTATAGAGCCTCATGTCCTGAATCGTGCTGCGGTCAATGAGGCTCTTAATTGTCTATTCAAAGTAAAATAGTGCAAAGCTCGTCAAGCTTATGTATCTCGTAATTCGGTTTCACATTAAGATCAATGTTTAAATGTTTGGCATTGAACCAGCATGTTTCAAGCCCCGCTCGACTGCCGCCCTGGATATCAGAAATTAAAGAGTCGCCAATGATTAGGCCTTGATCTGCTTTAAAATAAGGAATGTGTTCAAACGCATAATCAAAAAATCGTTTGTCAGGCTTATGGTATCCTGTATCCTCCGAAACAAAAATCTGCTTAAAAAAAGGAGTCAACCCGGAATCTCTTAGCCTTTTGCACTGCGTTTCAGCGACACCATTTGTTACAATATATAAATCAAAACGCTCTTTTAAACGTAGCAATAATTGACTCGCACCATTGACAAGCTGGTGACCTTCGCGCAGAAAGCGACGATAGTTTTGCTCCATTGCAACACCATCGACATCCTTACCGAAGGCTTTAAACAATTTGGAAAATCGCGTGTTTACTAATTCATCACGCTTAATTTTTCCGTTTTCGAAATCCCTCCATAATCCCTTATTCATCACTTTATAGTAGTTTTTTATTTCAGGTGTCAAGATAATTTGTTGGTCATCGAATAGCTTGTGAAGTGCCGACTCTTCTGCAGCACCGAAATCAAGCAGCGTATCATCGACATCAAAAAATAGAGATGTATAGTGTGACATTAGTATCCTCTCATTCTTAATTAGTCATCAAGAAAAGTAATTTTATTGTTGGCAAGCGATGAAATTCGAGCAAGTGAATAAACCGGATAACCGGCATGATCAAGCCGAGATCTGCCTAATTGGAATGATTTTTCAATGACAATACATACTCCTGCAACAGTTGCTCCAGCCATTTCGACTAAACGCGTCAATCCGAGCGAAGCTTCACCATTAGCGAGAAAATCATCAACAATTAGAATTCGATCATCTGCCGAAAGCATTATTTTCTCAAGATAAACCAAATTATTTGTGCTTTTCGTATAAGATTGAATGTTCGTAACTAACGAATCTTCGTTAAGCGTTGACGGCTTTTTTTTGCGTGCAAAAAGAACCGGGACATTCAATGCCAGTCCAGTCATTAATGCCGGCGCTATTCCTGAAGACTCAATCGTCAAAACTTTTGAAACACCCGTATCCGCAAAAGTATGGGCAAATCGCTCAGCGATCTTTTTCATCAACCCTGGATCGATCTGATGATTCAAGAATCGGTCAACCTTTAAAATGTTGGAATCGATCACAATTCCTTCCTCACGAATGCGTTGTTTTAATTCTTCCATTGTGAATGGGATCTTCCTTTCCTCTATCATTAAATCAATGCAGAGCATCTTTTTACAAAGTATACACTGGATTCGCCGCCTGCACTAGCCCGAAGCAATTCTTTCACTTTGTTCTGTGATATCTATTCCTGTAGAGAATATTGAATGATTTTCTGCTTGTTTATTTAAATACACGCATGGTGAATAATCACATAGAGTGACCCCTTGTTTACTTGTCAAACCAGCCTTTCTTTCGGAACCAATAATACATAATGATCGCGATCAGCCCCATGAGTCCGAGAACGAAGAAATAACCGTATTTCCAGTTAAGCTCAGGCATATATGCGAAATTCATTCCGTAAATACCGACGATAAAAGTCAATGGCATAAAAATAGTAGTAATGACGGTCAATGTTTGCATGACTCGATTCATGCGATATGTAGTCAGCGACAGGTAACTGTCGCGGATGTCAGACGTTATTTCCAAATTCGATTCAATCATGTGTGTGATTCTGCTTAAATTATCATTTAAATTACGCAGAAAAAATTCATGCTCTTCGCTTTTCTCAATAGACGATGAGCCGATCATCCGATTCGTAATATCCATGAGTGGTGCGATGACACGGCGAAAACTAAGCAATTCACTGCGTAACTGAAAGACACGGCGATTCATCTTATTGATTGATTCGCGCTTTGCATTCAAATCCAAATCATCAATTTTATCTTCGAGATCATTTGCAGCCATAATATATTGTTCAATCAATCGGCTCATCAGTCGTCGCAGAATTTCATCCGGAATATCCTCTTTGAAAAAATGCTCATCTGATCTGCAGCCATGCCACACATCATTCACTGCCTTTAAGTTGCTCGTGTGAAAGGTGACGAGTGAATTTTTCCCAACATATAGATAGAGTTCATGTGTTTTCAAAGTGTTCGGACTAATCACTTGAAGGGAAACAAAATAATAATTCTTAAACAGCTTTAACTGCGGTCTGCTTGAATGGTGTTCGTTTTCTTTTGCGAGACGATGAAAAGAAGGAAGAAAATCTTTTAACTGTTTTCGTTCGTCATCGTCAGGTGCACTCAAATCTAACCAATAATGATTAAGTGCTTGAGCGTCTAATTGGGTAAAATCTAACTGTGATGTGATTTGATCATTTTTGTCTTGAGCGAGAATACGTATCATTAATCAAGAAGCTCCTTTTTCATGGTTGTGATGTCGAGTTATATATCGAGAAATTCGCCGTCCTTAATTTCGTGCAAGGATCGATATAAATCCGAAGGTACATGACCGACCAAGTCGTCAATGGAATTGAAAACTTCCAGTTTTCGTAAATCCGGAGCCTCATCCTCCGATTCCTTTTGAAAAGGAACTTTGTTCATGTTTTCCCCTGCAAATTTTTCCATGATTCGTTTCTTTAACTCATTCTCAATCGACTGCTCCAGAGGTATTCTCTTCTGTTCACGAATAAACACTGCATAGCGGCCATGTGTTGTTTCGTAGACAACATAGGTCGTCAGCAACGAGTGATCCTCGTCATGAACGCTTGCGGAAGCCAACTCTCTGCCAATAAATCGTTTTCTCTTATAAAATCCATTTTCACCTTCAGAAATTTCAATATGCTCGAATCCTTTTCCTTCACCAATTTTTGTGTAAAATCTGAGTGCTTGCACAATCGTAGCAGATAAGTTTTTACCGGAGACTTCTTGAGCTTGATCAAACACTTCTAAATCAGCATCTGGAACATAAATGGTTTTATTCGGCATAATGATCTCCTTCGATAATTAATCTATTTACTTTATACATATAAATATACACGTTTATACGTAGATAATAAAGCATATTCTACATATTTTCTACATATAAATTGTTTGATACATACGCATAATATATTTATATCAAATGCTATTTGTAATAAATTTTTATTAAACAACACCTTTATGTGCTTCAATTTCTAAACTAAATAAAATGATAACGAATGGATGCCATCAGGTTAGATAGCTTTTAGAATTAAAAATCCGTATCTTATGAAACGAAAGAGTTTATTGCTATTTACTTAACAACTCTGTGCTTTTTACAAAATGAAATGGCACGATCTTTTAAGAGTCATGCCTATGTCTTCAAACGTCCCCTTCTCATTTAGTAATGCAAAACATACGAACTTTAGATTCCTTCATCTCAAGTTGAATCACATTAATCTCTTGTTGATTACGATTCATGCAGATGCTAGGCACTCTTTATAAGATCTTTGTTTTGCAAATATTGGATATAATTTGGGAAGATTATTAGCTATCAGGGAGTCACTCTATATGGGGATTGAGTGATCTTTTTGGTAGTCATATTCAACTCTCCTTTTCAAGAGTTCGAGTACCATTATCGACGATATAGTTTGTAGTAACGATAAAAATTCCGTAAAAGGTGTGGACCGCTTTCAGCCCTATTTTTTACAGATGTGAAAAGTATGGATGGTTATCATAAAAGTGGTCACGTGGTCTATGATATAAAGTACCATGTGGAATGGGTGACAAAATATTACTATAGAGTGATGAGGGGTTAGGTTGTTTTCCGGTTGCAGAAACTGATTCGCAGGGTTGTGACACCAGAGGAATCACGATTCTGCAAAGAGCTAAGAAAAGGACTTTTAGTAGATTTCATCTTAGGTGACGAAATGAATTCGTAGTCATTTATATCTGAACCCTGCTGCATTAGCCGGTGGTCATTTAGCAAAGGAAGTACGAATTATTAATCACAGGTACAAACATAATAATTAATTAAACGTATGTTTAATATCTCTGTTCTCTCATCTTTGCATGTAATGTTATTTATTATCCGCCTCAATCTGTGCTTCATTTAATTTTTTGATTAGCTTAATGAATTGTTTTTGTTCTTTTGATGTTAGCCCCTGAACTTGCTGAGCGAAATACTTCTTTCGTTCCGGAAGAACTTGATTAAGTAGTTCATTTCCTTTTTCAGTCAATAAAATGTATTTCGTTTTCCACTCTTGCTCCCGAGAAATGAAGCCCTCCTTTTCCATTTTAATAATTAATTGTGTGATGTTCCCTTTAGTAAGAAACATCTTCTCAGCCAATTCTTTTTGAGACATTCTTCCGCTTTCCCCAATTTTCTCAAGTACTTCATATTGTGAGATAGTCAACGTCCATGTCTTTAAAAATTGGCTGTAGCGCTTAAGTTGGATGTGATAGGCCCTCGAAAGGTAAAACCACAAAAGAATGCTTTTTTCAATCGGCATATCTGATAAATTATCTATTGTGCTTATTTTCAATTATTTTCACCTTTTTTGACTAATTGTCAGTTTAATGCTAAACTAATAATAAGTTGATTGAATCTTGGTTTTAGATGCTCTCAATAGGGTATTTAATTGATAACAATTTGACTCATTTCATACTGTCAACTTTAGCAGGTTATCCTCGATTTACATAGGATTATTTTCCTTGTACTATTTTTAACACTATTTTCATTTCAATCAGCACACATCTTCTAGACTTAGATTTATGTATTTTCCATTTTATAGGAGGAGATTCACTATCAGTATTAACAAACCTTTAGAATCGATGTAGGATGCAGCACTTTCTGATGATGGCGCCCATAAACGAAGCCCCAAAAAGTTTTTAAAATTAATTACACTCGTATCAACCTTCGGAGGCCTTCTTTTTGGTTACGACACAGGTGTAATAAATGGCGCACTTCCGTTTATGGCAAGACCGGACCAGTTAAATCTTACTTCATTTACCGAAGGTTTAGTTGCTAGTTCTTTGCTTTTAGGCGCAGCATTTGGAGCAGTATTCAGCGGACGATTGGCCGACCATAAAGGACGCAAGACGGTCATTATGTATCTCTCCATCGTCTTCTTGATCACCACTCTTGGGTGTGCATTTGCACCTAATGCTGCAATTATGATTTTCTTCCGTATTCTGTTAGGGCTGGCTGTAGGTGGCGCTTCTGTCACTGTGCCAACATTCCTAGCTGAAATATCACCGGCTGAGACTCGAGGTCAGGTGGTAACGCAAAATGAATTAATGATTGTCAGTGGCCAACTGCTCGCTTATGTATTTAATGCAGTCATTGCGAATTACTCTGGCGGTTCAACCCATGTATGGCGTTATATGCTCGTTATTGCAACACTTCCGGCAATCTTGCTCTGGATCGGTATGTTCTTCGTACCTGAAAGTCCAAGATGGTATGCGTCTAAAGGAAAATTAAAAAGTGCATTGCGCGTGCTTCATTTGATTCGCCATCCAAAACGCGCCAGGCTGGAATTAGTATCCATTAAAAAGGCAGTCCAAAAGGAACGGACGAGCGAAAAAGCGACTTTTCGTGATCTTCAAACGCCATGGATCAGAAGAATCGTCTTTTTGGGAATCGGCATTGCTGTTGTCCAGCAAATCACCGGTGTTAATTCAATCATGTACTATGGAACACATATTCTTCAAGATGCCGGATTCAATACAGATGTCGCTCTCGTTGCAAATATAGCAAACGGAATTATATCAGTAGCAGCGACTTTCTTCGGCATGTGGCTGCTTGGAAGAGCAAAACACAAACCGATGCTGCTCATTGGATTAACAGGTACCTCAATTTCCTTATTGTTGACCGGCATTTTTTCAATGACTCTGCATGGAACACCCTTTCTTCCCTTTCTAGTTCTCAGCATGACTGTAATGTTTCTTGCATTTCAGCAAGCAACGATTTCGCCGGTAACCTGGCTGATGCTTTCTGAAATCTTTCCCCAGAAATTGCGTGGGTTAGGTATGGGGGTCACTGTATTTTGTCTTTGGACGACGAACTTTCTCGTCAGCTTCCTATTTCCAGTCTTACTTTCCTGGATCGGTCTGGGATTGACCTACTTCATCTTCTTTTTCTGCGGAATAGCTGCATTCACATTTGTGAAGTTCTTCTTACCTGAGACTAAGGGGAAATCACTTGAAGAACTGGAGTTGTTTTTTCGCAAGGCAGGACTAAAGAAAAAAGTTTGATCCAACATGATATAGTCGAGTAGGACAGCGATTCACATCTTCTGTCCCCTCACGGAACCGTGCGTGCGCTATTTACGCACACGGCTCTTCTTGTTCATGGTTCACAGAATG
>Ga0334901_1003142_pt1 | contig 12917 bp, 11 predicted proteins | sample GraSluR3_MG_3_FD_207216 | JGI IMG/M metagenome (GOLD analysis project Ga0334901, IMG submission 207216) | Sludge microbial communities from methane-producing bioreactor in Wageningen University, Netherlands - Granular Sludge_15_08-R3 | ecosystem: Engineered > Bioreactor > Anaerobic >...
AAGGAAGATCTTGCTCAGATCGCAGATGTGGATCACGAGCCGGTAAGCGATCGCAACATGCTTTCGATCGTGGTTTCTCCCAAAAAAGATATTGACCGCATCATCAAAGAAGCTGCTCAAGCCAAAGAAGAAGCTAGTCAAGCCGAGCCAGACACCGACAAATCCTGATATTATGCTATCGGCCGCAGAGAAGATATCGGCCGTCTGATATAGAGAAAATTCAAGGAGATATAAAATGCCAAAGATCAGAACAAATCGATCTGCCGCTAAGCGCTTTAAGCTAACCGGCACCGGAAAGATTGTGCGCCATCATGCTAAAAGCGCTCATATCAAGACCAAGAAATCCCCAAAATTAAAACGTAATCTTCGCTCCAGCGCCATCGTGGCAAAAGCTGACGAAAAAAGAATTTACCGGATGCTGGTAGTATAGAGGAGTATAGAGATGCCAAGAACCACAAACAATGTAGCAGCCCATCGCAGAAGAAAAAAATATATGCTCGCAGCCAGAGGATACTTTGGCCGCAGAAGCAAAACTTACCGCGTTGCTCGCCAGACCGTCGAGCGTGCAATGGTCTTTGCCTTTGCACATCGTAAGTTGAAGAAACGCCAATTCCGCAGCCTTTGGATCGCCCGCATCAATGCTGCTTGTAGAATGAACGACATGAGCTACAGCCGATTTATCAACGGACTGCATAAGTCCAATATCGAGATAAACCGCAAGACATTGGCTCATCTGGCTTGGCACGATGCCACGGCATTTGCCCGCTTGGTGGAAATTGCCAAAAACGTATAAGACTTGGATTTTGCCATATACACTCGACTGAGTGTAGGCCACAAGATAAGAGAAAGCGGTTTTTCAGACAAAACCGCTTTCTGTCTATATATTTAGGGAAAAGGATACAATGCAAGAACAGCTTGAGAACTTACTAACAGAAGCCAGGGCTGAGATCGCCGAATGCGGCGGACCCAATGATATACTCAATCTCAAAGCGAAGTATTTGGGGAAGAAGAGCTATCTAAATAGTCTTTATTCACGCATGAAAGAGCTGGAGCCGGAACAGCGTCCCGCTTTTGGTAACCAGTTGAATCAGATTCGCAAACAGATCGAGGATTTTCTTTCGACCAGATCCACTCAGATCAAAGAGCTTGGTTGGCAAAAAAGCAAGGTGGAGATGGATCCCACAATGCCTGGCTACCCTTTGGAAAGAGGGGGAAGTCACCCTTTAAGCATCATCCGCAGGCAGATTGATGAGGTGTTTATCAGCATGGGTTTTGAGATTGCTGAGGGTAATGATATCGAGGACGAATTTCACAATTTTGATGCACTAAATACTCCCTTGGATCACCCTTCGCGGAATCTCGCAGATACATTTTATGTGGAAGGCGGCAAACTACTGCGGACCCAAACCTCCACAGTGCAGATTCGAGTAATGGAGAATTACAAACCGCCGATCAAGATCATCTCTCCAGGAAGGTGTTATCGCAATGACAAACCAGATCCTTCCCACTCTCCGGTTTTCCATCAGGTCGAAGCATTAGTCGTGGATAAAGGCATCAATATGAGTCATCTGCAAGATACTCTGCAGGATTTTGCCAGCATAATGTTTGGCCCCGAAGTCAAGAGCAGAATCCGTCCTCACTTTTTCCCATTTACCGAACCATCTGCTGAGATGGACATCTCCTGTGTCTCGTGTCGGGGAACGGGATGCCGTATCTGTAAAAACTCCGGGTGGCTGGAGATGGGGGGAGCTGGAATGGTGGATCCTGCCGTTTTTGAAACTTTGGGAATCGATTCGGAGATTTACACAGGTTTTGCATTTGGTTTGGGTATCGAGCGGATCGCGATGCTAAAATACAATATCCCGGATATGCGCATCCTTTTCGAAAATGATCTCAGGATGCTAAGACAATTCAGAGGAGAGCGATAATGAAAGTAGCACTATCTTGGTTACAGCGATATTTGGACCTATCCGGGACCCGGACTGAGCTGGCAGATTTGCTGACATTTGCCGGGATCGAAGTGGAAGGCATCAGCCAAATGCCGGCTTTGGGGCCCAGCGTAGTAGCAGCGCGCGTAGTCTCTGCAGAAAGAGTTCCCAAGACCGATCATCTCCAGCTATGCAAAGTAGATATCGGCACAATTGACTATGCAGAAAAGGATGAAGAAGGCTTGATCCAGGTAATCTGCGGTGCCCCAAACTGTGAAGCCGGTATGATGGCAGTACTGGCCTTGCCCGGCACGGAACTGAAAGAATTTCAAATTAAAAAAGCAAAAATCCGGGGAATTGAATCTCACGGCATGCTCTGTTCTGAGCGGGAGTTGGGAATTTCGGACAACCATGGCGGGATTGTTTCTCTGCCCGAGACTACGCAGATCGGCACTTTGGCAGACACACTTTTTGAGCTTCCGGATACTGTGTATGATCTGGAAATCACGCCTAACCGCAGTGACCTTCTGGGTTATGTGGGAATATCCAGGGATCTTTCTGCCAAGCTAAGTCGTCGCATGATAAAGCGAGTAACGCCACAGCTTGAGGTAGCAGGCGCGGATCTAAAGCTTGGTTTGTACAACGAAGCAAAAGAGCTGTGCCCCCGCTATACAGCGCGGGTGATCAAGTCAGTCAAGATCGGCCCTTCTCCTTTGTGGTTAAAGCTATCCTTGATAAAAAGCGGAATCCGTCCCATTAACAATGTGGTGGATATCACAAACTATGTGATGATGGAAACCGGGCATCCTTTGCATGCCTTTGATTATGATAAGCTTTCTGCCAAAGATGAAGCTCAGGGATATCCAGATATTGTGGTGCGCAGAGCGCAGGAAAATGAAGAGTTTATTGCCTTGGACGGCAAGAAATATATATTGGATGGAGATGAGCTGGTAATAGCTGATGGCAAGAAAGTATCGGCCCTGGCTGGCGTGATGGGCTCGGAGTATTCCGGGATTTCAGATGATACGGTCAACATCGTGCTCGAGAGTGCAGCTTTTCATGCTGGAAGCATACGTCGCTGCTCTTACAAACACAAACTTAGCACAGATTCATCCTACCGGTTTGAACGGGATTTGGCAGCAAACTATGCGGATTTGATCAGTGATCGGGCCGCGGAGATGATCGTGCGCCTGGCGGGTGGGAGCATCTGTGGCGAACTGTACGACAGCTATCCGAAGAAACATCAGAACTACATCTTGGGCGTGAGACCCAAGAGATTTGAGCATCTAATCGGCTATACTTTGCCTGGGGATAAAATTCGCGAGATCTTGGAGAATTTGGGCTTTACTTTCCTTCAATATGGAGACTTCATGCCCGGTATGATCTCGGATCTCGATAAGATCCAATGTCATCACGCCGAAGAGATGAAGCGCGGGGTTACCGAGTTTTCCGAGATCGACTTCTGCCAGCATACCCATTATTATGAAGTTCCTGCCTTTCGTAAGGACATTAGCCGTGAAGTTGATATTATCGAGGAACTAGCCCGGCTTTCCGGCTATGACATGGTTCCCCGTAAGGCACAAAAGCAACAGATAATGGACCGTCATGCTTACCGGATCGAGAATCACGCCGCAGATTGGCTGATCAATTGGGGAGCATTTGAAACTCTGAATTACAGTTTTTGCGATCCCACTCAGATGCAGGATCTGGGCTTTGATCTTGAAAAACTGGATTTTGTCCGGCTCATCAATCCTCAGAGCAGCAATCAATCTGTAATGCGCATCTCGCTGATACCGCAATTGCTGACAAATCTGGCCTACAATCTGAATCATTCTGAACGCAATGTTAAGCTGTTTGAACTGGCTAAAGTATATCTGCCAGAGAATGGTGCGCATCAAGAGAAGAAGCGTTTATCTGCTATCTTCACCGGAAATACTCATCAAGAAAGTTGGCAAGAAAAAGGCAGAGCAATAGATTACTTCTGGGTTAAAGGCTGTTTTACCGGACTTTTGAGGAACCTGGATCTGGATTGTGTTCCACAAGCATGTGATCTACCATATCTTGTTCCGTCAGAATCGTCCAGCTATTCCTGCGCAACGAAAGTGGTGGGAAGTTTTGGCAGGATCAAACCTGGCGTATTGGAAGCTTGGGGAATAGACAGCCTCAATCTCAAACAAGACGTCTGGATCCTGGATCTAGATCTTGATGCGCTGGTGGCTCCGTGTAGAAGTCGTAGCGTATGCTATCAAGAGATACCCCGTTTCCCCGCGGTAAGCCGTGATCTCTCCTTCTTGTTGGCAGATCGTTTCAGCTATGCAGATCTCAGAGCGAGCGTGATGTCCCTGGATAACAAATTGATCCGTGAAGTGGAGGTTTTTGACGAGTATCGCTCAACACAAATTCCCGAAGGATTTAGGAGTTTGAGCTTGCACATAAGTCTTCAGGATCAAGAAAAAACATTGACAGATGAGCGCGTTGATCAGCTCATGGCTTCAGTGTTAAAAACACTTGAAAAAAAGTATGAGATTTCAATGAGGTAAGAATGGAAAGTCCTATTCAAAACTTGCAACAAAGACTACAGAAGCTGATAGATCAATATACCAAAGATAAAAAAGAACTGGAAGAATTGAAGCATAGTTATGCTCAATTGGCAGATGAGAACACGCAACTTCTGGCTCAGATCGAAGATTATTCGAAATTGTATACCGAGACCGATAACGCTCTGCAGACTCTTAAGGTTGAGCATGACACGCTTGTGAATCAACAAGATGAGATGCAAAAGATGCTCTTTGGCATAGAGTCTTTTGCCGATGATGCGATTAAGAAGATAGATGGAATCTTTCCTAAGTTAGAGGAAAGCGAGTAAAACATGAAATCCGTAGAGGTGGTGATATTTGGACGGCGTTTTCGCCTGAGAAGTGACGATCCCACCTTCACTCAGAAGATAGCCGAGGATCTTTCCAAACAGCTATCCGAACTATACGAAAACAACGAACAGCTGGATTTTTCCCGTCTGTTGCTTCTAGCTTGCTTTCAGAGAGAAGAGCAGCTACAGAGGGCGATCAGAGAAAATGACGAACTCAAAGCAGAGCTCAACCGGGTAAACCAGATGCTGGAGAGTATAGTTAGTTTTTAGGAAAATGCCTGCGGAATTCGTGATATGTATTGCATAAAAGCCAAGAAATAAGAAGGGAGTCGAGCCATGGGTGGCGTGCGCGCCGACTTTAGTCTCGGATACATAAAGCTCACAAGGTAGATTCCCACCTGCATGATGGCTTTGTATAAAGTCAAGCATACACGGTTCTCGCGGGCGCTTAATTTCGCAATCTATGCCAGGGCGTAGATTGCATAAATAGATTGTAAGGATAATTATTATGCAGAACTCATACATTGCAAGTGCCATTGCTTTTGCTTTGGGCATTATCGTGGCAGTTGTGATTTATTTGATCAAGCGTCAAACGGCATTTAAGGTCGTTTCGCAAGCCACTGAGATAGCAGAAAACATCAAGAAAGATGCAAAAAACGACGCTGAAGCAGCAAAAAAGGCAGCTTTGGTTGAAGCCCGGGAAGAGTGGTTCAAACAAAAACGCATCCTGGATGAAGAAGTCAAAGAACGTCAGCGCGAATTGCGCGCACAGGAAAAGAAATACAATGAGCGCCTCGGCAGTCTGGATAAACGCTTGGATTCCCTGGATAAAAAAGAAAACAGCCTCAGCGATCAAGAGCGCAAGCTGAAGAACAAGGAAGATGAGCTGCAGGAAAAGAAGCAGGAGTTTGAGAGCATTCTGGCCGAGCAGAAGCAGAAATTGACAGAGGTGGCAGGCTTGAGCCGCGAAGAGGCTTTGGAACGCTTGCGCCATGAGCTGATTTCGACAGCCAGACAGGTGGCGGCAAACGATGCAAAAATCTCCATCGAGCAAATCAAGCTTGATGCCAGCAAAAAGGCGACTGAGATTCTTGCCACAGCTATCCAGAGAATGGCAGTAGATCACGTTTCCGAGAGCACGGTGTCTGTAGTATCCCTACCGTCAGATGAAATGAAGGGACGGATCATCGGCAGGGAAGGGCGCAATATTCGCACTTTTGAAAAGGCCTCCGGCGTCGATCTGATCATCGACGATACTCCCGAAGCCGTGGTGCTCTCGTGCTTTGATCCGGTTCGCAGAGAGATTGCCAGGCTTTCTTTGGAGAAATTGATCTCGGACGGCAGGATTCATCCCGGACGCATCGAGGAAGTAATCTCCAAAACTACAAAAGAAATGGATGAGACCCTGATGAAGATCGGCGAGAAAGCGGTATTGGAAACCAATATTCACAATATCTCACCAAATCTGATCAAAGTGCTTGGTCGCCTCAACTATCGTACTTCCTATGGGCAGAATGTATTGCAACATTCCATCGAGGCCGCGTGGATTTGCGGTATCCTGGCAGCAGAATTGGATCTGGATCAGGAAGTGGCACGTCGAGCCGGATTGCTGCACGATATCGGCAAAGCAGTAGACCATGAGTTTGACGGTACCCATGCGATTATTGGCGCAAATCTGGCACGTAAAAACGGCGAAGGAAAGCTTATCGTCAATGCTATCGAAGCACATCATGAGGAAGTAGAAGCGATCTCGGTCTATGCTGCACTGGTGCAGGCTTCAGATGCAATATCCGGTGCCCGGCCTGGCGCGCGGCGCGAAATGCTGGAGACGTATATGCAGCGTTTGGCGAAACTGGAAGAGATTGCAAACAGTGTGGACGGGGTAAATAAATCTTACGCCATCCAAGCAGGACGGGAGCTGAGAATCATCGTGGAACCAACAACCATTGAAGAAGCCCAAACCCCACTATTGGCATCAGAGATTGCCGCTTCGATCGAGAAGCAAGTGCAATATCCCGGACAGATTAAGGTAACGGTGATTCGCGAAACGCGTCAGATAGCAATGGCGAAGTAGATGAGGGTCCTGTTTTTCGGCGATGTCTTTGGTAAACCGGGGAGGATGGCTCTCGTCCACAGGTTGCCCAGCTTGATCAATCGCTACAGCAGCGATTTTGTAGTGGTGAATGCCGAAAATCTGGCGGATGGCAGAGGTGTAACCGAAAAAACCCTGAAACCTATGTTTAGCGCCGGAGTGGATGCTGTGACCAGCGGTAATCACCTTTGGGACAGAGAAGAATCATTGGATTATATAGCTCATGAGTCCAGGATCATAAAGCCCACAAATTACCCAGCGTCAGCTCCCGGTAATCGTTACTATGTAGCCCGCAAAAATGATCTGGCTCTGGGAATCATCTGCCTTACTGGTCAGGTTTACATGCCTCCCTGCGATTCTCCCTTTGCTGCCTTTGATAGTTTTTGGGAAAGCCGGGAGCAAAGCTATCCGCTATTGGTCGATTTTCATGCAGAATCAACTGCAGAAAAGCGCGCTATGGGATGGTATATTGATGGAAGAGCGTCAGCGCTTTTGGGTACCCATACCCACATCCAGACTGCAGATGAGGAAATTTTGCCAATGGGCACTGCATACCTCACAGACGTTGGGATGACGGGGGCTCATGACAGCGTGATCGGAGTAAAGAAAGAGATTATCCTGGAAAAATTTAGAACATCAGTGCCCCGCCGCTTTGAAACATCGGATCGGGGTTTGATGATCAATGCAGCCTTCATCGAAATAGATGATGTTAATCATGCTGCGACGAGGATAGAACGCATTAGAATCCCAGTGGAGTAAACATGGAAAAAGTCCTCAAAGGCAAGCCTATTGCTTTGGCGATTAACAAGGTATCCAAGACCCTGATTGCAGAGTATTCATTGCAGCCGAAGATGCTGTTGATTCAAGTGGGAGAAGATCCCGCTTCATCATTTTACGTGCAGAGCATCATTTCCAGCGCCGCAAAACTGGGAGCAGAGGCAGAGCTTTTGACCCTCTCGATTGAGACCAGTGAGCAGGAATTGCTTGCAACTATCCATGCGGCAAATGTAGATCCCCATATCCACGGGATCATGTTGCAAAAGCCATTGCCCCAAGGCATGGATGATGCCAAGATCAATATGAGCATAGAACCCAACAAGGATATCGATGCCCTGCATCCGCTGAATCTAGGTAAGATTCTGATGGATGAGGATGGATTTTTGCCAAATACCCCGGCAGCAGTCTTTTATACTCTAAAATACTATGGAATAGATCCTCAGGGCAAGAATCTGGTGATTCTGGGGCGCTCTAACGTGGTGGGCAAACCATTGGCAAATATGCTTTTGTGGAAAAAGCCATCTGCAAACGCTACTGTAACAGTATGTCATAGTCGGACCGCTAATCTAAAAGAAATCTGCAGAAATGCAGATATCCTGATCGCAGCCATCGGCAAGGCGAGATATGTGGACGCAAGTATGGTGAAAGCAGGCTCGATCTTGATCGATGTGGGCATCAACGAGGAAAAAGGTGAAGACTCAAGCTCCGTGTATGTGGGGGATATTGACTACAATGCTTGTTATGACAAAGCTTTGGCGATCACCCCTGTGCCCGGAGGAATCGGGAGAATCACCACAAGTTTGCTGTATCTGAACCTGATAAAGGCAGCATTGATTGCGAAAAAAGTGAATAAAAGAGTTGACGAATATATCGACATGATTTTTAGTGAAAACCAAAAGAAACAATAACCTGATGTTTGGGAGGACCGATGAGTAATAAGAGTTCTAAACTCTTGGCAATCATCTTGATAATTGCAGTGGCAGCGTTATTTGTAACCGGCTGTGGAAAGTCTGGTAGCAGATTTGAGAATCAGCTTCCATCAATTTCCATCACCTCGTTTGAGGGCTGGACCTACGATAGCGTTCCCGCTAATATCGACACAACTGATGTGGAATACACATTCCAACAAAGAGTTTTCTGGCATGCCACTGATCCTGATGGAGTCATCACCGGCTATGCTTTTCGTATCTTGGACGAGAATCGCGAACCCATCCCCACCCCCGGCTATCAATATATTGCCGATGCGGATGATGGTTTGATCCCAGATGATATGCTTACTAGTTTTGGAGCCGGATGGGTGATTCACTATCTGCCAAGCGCTGATCAGAGCATGTCCCTCGACGACCCCGAGACGGATCGCACCATCTGGACAAATCAAAAGTATGCCGTGATCAATTTCCCGGCTGCTGATGAGACCGGCGAACCGATGCCTACTATTTCCTACATAGAAGTAGTGGCAATTGACAACCGAGGAGCTGTTACGCCAGAGCCAGCATGGCGAAAATTCCGCACAAATTCTACTAAACCGATCTGCTCTGTAAGCACAACCAAGGGAAATCCCAATGGTGGAGACGTCGGTAGCGGTATCACATTGCATTTTTCGATGCGTTATCCGGATAGTGCTGGCATGATCGTGGATCCCATTCCTTACAGATATGAGTTTAGGATGATGAAAGTCAATAATGGCTCAGGAGAAATAGTTCCTGGCAGCCAAACTGAGTGGATTTCTACTGAGAACCAGCCGCATGTAAATGAGTATAGACTTACCCGCAGGACGACTCCCGCGCTTACTTATGACTACGAAAACGGTGTCACAACTACTACCACAAGGATCGAGGCACGTGCCATCGATCTGGCCGGAGTAGTATCCGACACATCCGAAACAGATCCTGTGCTGTTTAAGGTGAAACCCGGATTCCACCCCCGGACCCAAGTTTACAATCAAAAGATACTTGGTTTGGGAAGAAACCACTTTGAGGACAGACACGACGATAGCACTCCTGAAGATCTTCCCTTCAATATTGAGGGCGGCGAACAGCTTTTTGCAGCTCCGCTGTTTAAAGACATGGATAATCGAAATACAGTCGTACACAGCGAAAACCTGAAGGTCTACATCCGTTGGGGATGGTGGGGTGAATATGGAAAAGAGGAAAGTACCGGAACCATATCCTATCCGTTGGATAACCCCTACGAGAAGAAAGTGGATACCGTGCTCAGCGAACCTAATCCTGAAACAGGATATGCAGGTGGGGAGAACTACTTTGGTGAGATCACTCACTTCGATATACGCTACAATGGCGAGCCGTATAATTTCCCGCCCTTTGCCGAAAGTATCCATACTGATGACGACGGGACCCAATGGTTGCGCTTGCCACTGTACTCTCCTTTGAGACAATCCATCGTGCTTACCGGAAACCAGATCAGACCTGGCGACCACGTGTTTACAGTTCGCTGCGTAGATACGCAGGATGAAGTTTCACAGTATCCTGCTGAATTCAGATTTACTGTGTTACCATACAAAGCTCCTTCAGAGAGAAGCGGCATCCTGATCGTCGATGATGATCCGCATGATAACAACACCTCCCCTGAAGAGATTGTTAATGACAAGTATGCCCACATGACCGGGGATATCTCTAATGTGCGCATGGTTAAGTATGGCGGAACTGTCGAAGGTGAAAGGACATACAGAGACGTACGTGGACGTCACCTTGCCTTTTCGGACTTGCAAAACTACAAGGCCGTGCTTTATCATGCAGACAACCCTGCACGCGGTGGCACGATTGAGGATGAGATTGATGGATTATCACTGTACCTGCGTAAAGGCGGGAATCTGGTGGTATCCCATACCTCTCAATTTGCGTCAAAGAGTACCGATATTGCGACGAAGCGTGGCTTTTCGCTTTTGGAACTGATGGGACTTCCACAATTGCCTACAATGACTGCCGGACCGGCAAACCCCGCTCAAGGCCCATTTTTCCATTCAGCAGTCGGAACCGACGGATTCCCGACCTTGGACCTGCAATATTCGAATCATCCGTCCAGTAGTGGACATGCGAGCTTTAATCCATTGGTGGAAAACTTCCACGGCTTCTCCTCTGTAGCGTATCACAGACTTGTGGGAGACAGCCCCAATATCACTGGTGAAGCGATCTATACTTATGGGCCAAAGCCGATGGACTACACTCCATTTCCGCCCAATGAGACTCAGTTTAATAATCTCAATGGCAAAGTGATCGGAACTAAGAAGGTCAATGCCAACGGATCCAGAGCCTATATCTTCTCTTTCCCGCTGTCTTACATGGAAGAAGCAGATGGCAAGACTCTGATAAACAGGATCTGGAGCGAATTGCCCTAAGTATCCCAAACATCTATATAAAGAAAACGAGATTGAGCTGATGCTCAATCTCGTTTTATTTCTGGGCAAGATATCTTCGAGATGCTGTGTTTAAGATTTTTGATGCACCTTTTACATCTGTCTTTAGTTCGGGGTTGATGATGGAAAATTCTCAACAAACAGCATAGGCGCTAAGAGCCTGTAAAAAGGATGTTTATGTTTGTCGGTGAGGAATATGCATTTTATGAGGCTGAATGTCATGAGTAGTGAAGGCAAAAAAAGCAGGGTAATCTTGGGGAAGATCATTGACAGAAAGGGGCATATTGCTTTCGTGGTACAAGGCAAATAATATGGAGAATCAATGAGTAAACAGAAACGGACAGCTATAGAGCCCACTCGAGAGCAGAATTATGCACAGTGGTATCAAGAAGTGATTAAAGCAGCCGATCTGGCTGAAAATAGTGACGTACGAGGCTGCATGGTGATCAAGCCATGGGGCTATGCAATCTGGGAAAACATCCAGCGTGCTTTGGATCAGATGTTCCGGGAAACCGGGCATAGAAACGCCTACTTTCCCATCTTCATCCCAAAAAGTTATTTTGAGAAAGAAGCCGAGCATGTGGAAGGCTTTGCCAAGGAATGTGCAGTCGTTACTCATTCCCGCCTTGAGGACGACTCCCACGGTGGACTGAAAGTGGCTGGAGAGCTTACAGAGCCATTGATAGTGCGCCCGACCAGCGAGACGATCATCGGGGCTTCATTTGCCCGCTGGGTAAATTCCTACAGAGATCTACCGCTGCTGATCAATCAATGGGCAAATATCGTCCGTTGGGAAATGCGTACCCGTCTCTTTCTGCGTACGGCAGAATTTCTCTGGCAGGAGGGGCATACGGCGCACGAAAGCTCGGAAGAGGCTATGCAGGAAACCAGGAAGATGTTGGATGTCTATGCCAGGTTTGCAGCAGAGTATCTGGCAATTCCTGTCATTAAAGGCGAAAAGACAGATAGCGAAAGATTCCCCGGAGCTGTAAATACTTTTTGTATTGAAGCCATGATGCAGGATAAAAAAGCCTTGCAATCTGGTACCTCCCACTTCTTGGGGCAGAATTTTGCCAAAGCTTCCGGGATCAAGTTTCAGAACAGAGAAGGCGAGATGGAGCATGCCTGGACGAGTTCCTGGGGAGTATCCACTCGATTGATCGGAGCTCTGATCATGGCCCATAGTGATGACAACGGTCTGGCCCTTCCGCCCAAGATTGCTCCTGCGCATCTGGCGATCATACCCATCTACAGGGATGAGGCAGAAAAAGAGCAGGTTCTCGAGTATTGCAGTAAGGTTTCAGCGCTATTTGGCAAAGAGTATTTCGAGGATGTGCGGATCTATACCGAGCTTGACGACAGGGATCTTACTGGAAGCGAACGAAACTGGTATTGGGTGAAGAAAGGGATCCCGCTCAGGATTGAGATAGGTCCTCGTGATATTGCCTCTGAGGCAGTGATGGTAGCTCGTAGAGACAAAGAACCCCGCGACAAACAAAGTGTAGCTCTGACTGAATTGAAGAACTATGTGGTGCGTACCCTGGGAGAGATCCAGGACGCTTATTATCAAAGGGCTTTGGCTTTCCGGGAGGGAAACACGATCAAGATCGATGACAAAGAGGAGTTTTACAAGTTTTATACAGCGAAAAACAAAAATAAACCAGAGATTCATGGCGGCTTTGCTCATTCACATTGGTGTGGAGACTTTGCCTGCGAAGAGCAGATCAAAAATGATCTAAAGGTTACCATTCGTTGCATTCCTTTCGATAAAGAGATCGAAGAAGGAGCATGCATCGCGTGTGGAAAAGCTTCTCATGAGCGAGTTATCTTCGCTAAATCATATTGATCTATGGGCATATCTTGCGCGGTTATCACGATTGG
>Ga0334901_1003147_pt1 | contig 12892 bp, 11 predicted proteins | sample GraSluR3_MG_3_FD_207216 | JGI IMG/M metagenome (GOLD analysis project Ga0334901, IMG submission 207216) | Sludge microbial communities from methane-producing bioreactor in Wageningen University, Netherlands - Granular Sludge_15_08-R3 | ecosystem: Engineered > Bioreactor > Anaerobic >...
TCTGGAAGTATAACGCCATCGGCATTCCCATTTCATAAGTTTTCGAGGCTCAATCCCTTCAACCACTTGGCTTACGGCCCACTGGCTCGCTGTCTACGCTTAAAAACCAAAGTTGCTTTTCGTTCTCCAAGACTCGCTACGGATGAGTGGCTAGCTCTTTTCCGACGGGCTTCCCACCCGCTATAAGGCACGACCTTGCTCGGTCGCTCTATACTTTCTTATAGTACAAAAAATCCCCTTTGAATTATAGATATTCATCCATAATTCAGAGAGGATTCAGAGAACTTGTGACTTACAATTACAGTCCATTAATTGTGTAATACCAAATATTCTTGTCTACCGCACCGACAACACCGCTCGATGATCCGCTGCTCGTATACTGCCAGATATCAACATTAAAGTTGGCACCCGGTCCTTGCTGCGTCTCCGTACCACGATAACGTGCGAGCCATACCAAGAATTTCGGCTGCTGAGGCTGCGCAGCGACAACACCTGGTAAATCAATTGCATTATTATAGAACGAGAGGTTTGAATAGATTCCCAGTTGGTTAAATCCGTTCTTTCTCATCTGATCGATAAATGCAAGCACATTGTTCGTCAGCGTCGGTTTGTCAACATTGTTTTTAGTCTCGACATCAATAAAGAGATAATGAATGGAAACGCCTTGCGCATTTGCCGCGTGAATCTGATTTGAGAAAACATTGGCTTCGTTTCTGGAGCCGGCTTCATCAGATCCGCGGAAGAAATGATAGGCATTGACAGTCAATCCTGCATTTTTTGCTCCAACGGCGTTGTTGACAAATGTGCTGTCCGTACCGCCGCCTTCCGATGCCTTTGCAATGATAAAGCTGTTGCCATCTTGTTTGATCGCATTGAAGTCAATATTTCCTTTACCGGCATCATTTTGATAGTGTGAAATATCCAAACCAAACTGAGAGCCGTTGGTTACCGGCGGGTCAGTCGGCTGGTTGCTCGAAGCTGCGGGCTGTGTAGTAGTCAGGTATTTTCCTTGAACATAGCCGGTAATATTGCCAAATTTAACTTGGGCATATTTATTTCCTTTGCCCGTGACTGTCACACGATTATTGACCATCATGACCAATCGCGTCGTAAACTTAGCACTCGCATTATCACGAATTTTCAACGTGTTTGATGTGACATAAGCATTATACGCTTGGAATGGTTGCGAGTTTAAATGAATGTTTTGCACGTAACCGATCGTGCCGCCAAAATTAACGAGCGCATATTTATTGCCTTTGCCGATAACAGAAAGTTTATCGCCCATCGCCAACGTGCGGCGAATTGAGTAATGAACACTCGCATGGTCACGTACCTTTAATGTGTAGGAAGTCACATACGCATCAATCGGTTGGAATTTGCTCTGATTCAGATGGATGTTCTGAACATAACCGGTTGTGCCGCCGTAGTTGACTAGTGCATACTTCTTACCTTTGCCGATAACCTTAACCTTGTTCGTCATAGCCAAAGTACGCTTGGTCGAAAAATGAACGCTTGCTTTACTGCGCATTTTCAGTGTGTAAGAGGTTACATAAGCACTGTAAGACTTATATTTACTGCGGCTTAAATGCTGCGTTTGAACGTAGCCGGTTGTACTGCCGTACTTAATCCGGGAATATTTCCCTGATCGGCTCGTCACCGTGACTTTATTCCCCATGTTCAATGTGCGTAATGTGCGATAATGAGTACTTGCCTTACTGCGGACTTTCAATGTGTAAGAAGTGACGTAGGAACTGTACGAAGAGCTTGCCTGCGCGGTACCACCTGTAAAGCTTAGTGACAACGCAACCAAAGCCATTGCCAAAAGACCCGAAACCAAATGCCTTGCTTGTAGCTTCACTTTTCACTCTCCCTTTTTGTTGTTAGAACCTCCCATGGCTCAACTCATTGTTACAAAGCTGGAACACTATGTACTCTATAAAAATAGCACTTTTCTAGTAGAGTGTACATAGAGCCAAACACCTATATGAAAAATTCGACAAAGTTTGCAAGAGAAAGAATTTCCTGTTCAAAGAAAAATGTAGATTGACAGCAACGCCATTGAAAAACGACAATTTTAGAATGATTAATAGTCTCACGGTTTGATACCTGAAAATAGGCTGACTGTTCGGATTCAAAGATTGAGTCAGTGGAAATCTCCTCTCGCTCAATCTTTTTTACTCAATTAAATGAAAAGGTCACGACTATATTCGCAAAGACGTAACTCGTTTATATGGAGACGATACAAAAATCATTTTTCAGTTAGGTAATAAGTTCTATTGCTAGTATTTCCTGTATAATTTGGATGCATCGTTTGGAGTAAATATTTCGATGTTGAGGTGGATTCAAGTTGAAGAAATTGTTTACAATCCTGAGTCGTAATTTTTGGACCCATAAGCAATCGGTAGTCCTGTAGCGCCTGAAAATAAGCTTTCGGTGCTGTTTGTCGACAACTGGGACACTTCCAATTTCGGTGAAGTCGAATCATCGGAATGTAATCACAATGAGGACACCGCACACCCTTGATCAAATCCACGCAACTCACAGTTCCGTCCCTAATAAGATCCAGCGTTTTGGGATGGTGACCCTTTATAAGTTCCTTTGAAACGGATTTGAGCATCTTTGACGAAATAACTCTTGAGTTCAATTGATTATTTATAGCTATCGTTTTTTTCTTCAATTGCGAGCTGCGGATCACTTTTTGATCTTCATGATTTATTGCATTTATAAATCGGATAAACGTGGAGGGACTAGCAAAAACAACGATATCTTCAACCGGCATGCCCGGCAGGTAGCCACAGTGTTCAGCAAGCCAATCCTGCAACTGTTTTTTCAACATTTCCGATTGAACCGTTGGGTCTTGAAATATCTCTCTTTTATTATTGAGCAATCGAGTAAGAATATGGGCTAGAAAATCAAGCGTCAACGTTCCTGCGATATTTTTGACTTCCAGTACTAAAATGAATTTTGCCGTGAGGATTAGATAATCGATTTGAAAATAGTGGACACCATTGAATAAGCGGAGATCGTGAAAAATAAGATATTCTTTATCAGGGAGCGATGCAAGTAAGGGTTCCAGCATTTGTTCACCCCTAAATCCGGTCCAATACTTTTTAAATTGTGATTCAAGATTATGTCTAAGCTGGCTTGGCGGCAGCCTTCGCACGTACGCTTGATACTGCTCAATATAAACTGGGACTTCCACAGTTTTGAGAAACATTCATCGACTTCCTTTCTGATTATGATTCAATAAATAAATTCGACTTATTAATCAAAATCACCTGCATGGAATGAAAAAAGTTTATATTGGATTTTACCAATGTGCAATAATTAGCTAAAGGTTCAATAGGTTAACGAATTTTTTAACAGGTCAGCATGAACTTCAACAGGTTAGCCAAATCTTCAACAGGTCTGCCGGATCTTCAACAGGTCAGCATGAACTTCAACAGGTCAGCCAAATCTTCAGCAGGTCTGCCAGATCTTCAACAGGTTAGCCATATCTTCAACAGGTCAGCATGAACTTCAACAGGTCTGCCGGATCTTCAACAGGTTAGCCAAATCTTCAACAGGTCTGCCGGATCTTCAACAGGTTAGCCATATCTTCAACAGGTTAGCCAAATCTTCAACAGATCTGCCGGATCTTCGGTTGTTCACTGTTCACCTGTGCGAGCGAATTTTCCTCTCAGCTCTAAATTTCTTATTTATCTAAAAAAGCGCATATCCACAATTGGACATGCGCTTTTTTATTGATTCCATTTCTGTCATCCCCGTCCCTCATTCAGCGGTCGAATCGGATTGGTGTCAAACCGTACCACTTGAGCACTCTTCAGCCGTTGATAATCTTCTTCAGATATCAAGTCGAGTGCACGTATCTCTTCATCTGTAACCGGAGTCGGGTACGTTCTTCGATTTCGCCAGCCAAAACGACTTTTATTATAGTCGCGCCAGAAGCACATCAGGAACAGAAAAATGCTCCATACGATTACGGCTGCGTACATAAATAAACGTAGAGAATGGTCACTGATCTGCAACATGGCCTTGATTTGATTCAAGGTTGTCCATCGTACATGGAGTACCGCACTCGATAACATCAAAAACATCAGCACTCCATATAACCAAAGAACGGTGGTCAATATGAATGTGCCAATAAGCTTCCATACCGCAGATTTGTGTTCAATGATTAAAGAGGCTTGTTTGTACCCCGGTCCGGACTTGCCCATACCGCATACCCTCCTCTCAATCGTGCACGAACAGCCTTTGGAAAGGCAACAATGACAACAAGTGTGCTTAACATCCAATAGAAGATCGGATACCAGCACGCAACGAGAAGATAACGACGCACATCGTCATGCTTTGAATCGATTAGTGTGGCAGTAAGCAGTTGAAGAAAGCTCATCGCCACGAGGACAAATGAAGCGTACGACAGCCAAATCACGTGTTCTTGCCACGATTGCGCTGTAAACTGTTTCCAAATCATCAAGACAAGCCAGGAAAAGGACCAGAAAACACTCGCACATTGCTCCACATAAATTGGCCAGAGCCGCCGCTGCTTCCAGTCCAGAAAAATAGAGCCGTGTCTCAGCAGAACCTCTTCTCCACCTTGTGCCCAGCGCAAACGCTGCTTCCAAATTCCACGAATCGTTTCCGGAACAAGCATCCAGCACAGCGCCCTTGGTTCATAGCGAATATCCCAGAAACGACGCTGAAGCTTCCATGAAACAGCGATATCCTCCGTGATCATATCACGATCCCACAGTCCGACATCAACCAGCGCTTTTTTACGAAAAGCAACGACAACACCTGATACAGTCATCACCTTGCCGATCATCCGCTGTGTTCGTTTGATGGAACCAACAATGGAGGCATATTCAACAATCTGCAGCTTGCTGAGCAGAGAACTCCGATTGCGCACGCGTGGATTACCGGTTACCGCGCCAACACGCTCGCCTTTGTGTAAAAATTGATAAACGAGATAGTAAGCAGCATCCGAGTCCAAAATGGCATCCGCATCAACACAAATGAGGTATTCCGCGTTTGCCGCGTGGCAAGCAAGGTGCAAACTATTAGCCTTGCCGCAGTTTTCCGCACAGTTAATCACACGCAACGCCTTGTATTGGCGTGCCAAATGTTCCAGCACCTCTGCTGTCCCGTCTGTGCTGCCGTCATTTATAGCAATAATTTCTTTTTTTGGATAAGGCATTTCTGACAAATGCCGGATCGTTTCACTAATCGTGGATTTCTCGTTATAACAGGGCACTACGAAACTCACCATTGGCCAATTGATTGATTCAAAATCCACCGATTCATGACGTTCCCGATATAGATAAAATAAAAGCGCTCCTGCCATCCAGAATAAAGACATAATAAATGGATAAAAAAAGACAAATCGAGAGAACATCCCAACGCTAAAATGTATGAATTCCATTTCCATCTCTCGTTTCATAAAAATAGTTCAATGACACATCGAATGTTGACTCTTTACCTTTCGCAAAGCACCATGAGTTTTTGGTTTACAGTATGGCATGCTCATCCTCTGATCACCACAGAAACCCGATCACAGCAGCCTTTTGCACTGGAATTTTTCCATAAACTGTCTGTCTTGATCCGTGCATCTATGACAAAAATGACCCAAAGCAATCCATTTACAAAAAAAGCAACCACCCTTTAAATAGGTGACTGCTCTCAGCGCATGTGCCAAGCCTTCTTTACATGGCACGCGGATTCACTAGGTTTGATGGTTTTTGATTTTTGCTTAATCGCTGCACGAGTTGTTCCAAAGTCGTTTTCCGTGCATCATAAAAGGAGTCTTCGGAGATAAATGCGGAATGCGGGGTAATAATCGTATTTTCTAAAGTAAATAAAGGACTGCTTTCCGCCTCTTCATCTTCAATGACATCAACAGCCGCGGCTCTTATTTCACCTTCCGTTAAAGCTTTGGCCAACGCTGCCTCATCAACAACCTTTCCGCGTGCCGTATTAATTAAAAAAGCATCCTTTTTCATCAGCTTCAATTCTCGCAAAGAAATGAGATGTGTGGTCGTGGAAATGAGCGGGCAATGCAGTGACAAGATATCCGACTGCGTGAGTAGTTCTTCAAAGGTATCCGTCTTTTTTGCACCATATTCTTCCAAAAAAGCTTTCGTTTTTGTTGGTGCGTAGACCAGTATCTTAACGTTGAGTGCATGAAGCATGGGCATCATTGCTTTGGGAATGCTTCCGAAAAAATAGAGTCCAACGGTTTTCCCAGTCAATCGATGTGTCTTGTATCCGTATAACGGATCCCACTTCCCGTCGCGCACCGTCCGATCGAGCAGTGTGATTTTCCGGGTCAGGTCAATCATCAAGCCGATCGTATGGAGTGCCACTTCCTCCGAACAGAAACCCGGACAATTCGTCACACAGACTCCATGATTAGTTGCAGCTTCAACATCCACATTATCGACGCCGATCGCTTGAAGTGCTATTATTTTCAAATTCGGCAATTGCTCCATAATTTCCCGGGTAATTTGCTGATATTCGACAACAACTCCATCAACCTCCTTCGCATAATCAACGAAGGATCGAACACTGTCATAATCCTTGATTTCAATTAATTCAAGATTCTCAATGCCCCACGTGTTCAGCAAATCGCGTTCATAATCCAGATTATCATCAATGTTGTAATAAAGGACTTTCCTCTTTGCCATGACCTCAGTCCTTTCTTACTTGATTTTCCATTTGATTTAATACAGAATCAATAATCGCAATCCCTTGATCGATTTCATCGAAGGTCACATTCAACGGTGTGGCAAAGCGCATTCCATTATGGTGAACGCCGCAGGAAAGTGTTAGTAATTTATTTTCCAGACAGCCTGACCTGACTGCTTCCAATAAATCTCCTGCGGGACTGCCATCCGGATGAGAAAATTCAATGGCTAACATCAATCCAAGTCCTCGAACATCGGAAATGCAGCTGTACTTCTTCTGCAGTTCCACTAATTTGCTTTTCAAATACGCGCCGACCTGATTCACATGCTCGAGCAGATGGGATCGCTCGAACTCATCCAATACCGCCAAAGCCGCCGCCGAACAAATCGGATTCCCGCCAAAAGTAGTGCCATGCATTCCCGGATACCATTCTTCCATAATCGTCGGCGTTGAAATCACCGCACTCATCGGCAGCCCGCCGGCAATCGCTTTACCCACCGTCATAATGTCGGGCACCACATCAAAATGACTGCTCGCAAACATTCTCCCCGTCCGTCCGTAACCCGATTGAATCTCATCCATAATCAGCAAAATACCATACTGATCACAGCGCTCACGAATTCCCTGAACAAATGCTTTCGAAGGAACAACATAGCCTCCTTCGCCTTGAACAGGTTCCATAATAATTGCCGCTACCTGATCAGGCGCCACGAGATTTTCAAAAAGTCGATCCAGTTCGTTCAAACAAAACTCTGTTCTCTGCTTCTCATTGAATCCCTTTGGACATAGATCCTTCGAGGGATACACCGTAAAATATACTGAACCAACCAAAGGCTCATAATACTTGCGATAGTTTGCGTTTGAACCCGTCACGGATAACGCCCCGAAGGTCCTTCCGTGAAAAGAGCCTTGAAACGCAATGATCGCCGGTCTTTTTGTATAAACCTTGGCCAGCTTCAGTGCGCCGTCCACTGCCTCCGCTCCTCCATTGGAGAAAAAAGCAGAATTCAGCTCACCCGGAGTCACCCCGGCCAATCGTTTTGCAAGCTCAAGCGTTGTCGGATAATTGACCACATTGAACGACGCCGTAATCAGCTTCTCCGCCTGCGCTTTAATGGCTTCAACAATCTTCGGATGACAATGCCCCAGCGCATTGACTGCAATACCTTGAACGAAATCCAGATACCGATCGCCTTTATTATCAGTCAAATAGCAGCCCTTACCGCTGATTGCAATCAAGTCCGTTGCCTTCGCAAGTGCCGGACTCAAATAGGGCTGATAATCCTCGAACTTCATGCAAATCCCCCCAAGTGGGACTAAGTAATAGACCCATTGACGACCAATCCCGTTTTATATAGCGTATTTGAGGTTTAGGAGAATATGCTGGGTTTTATAAAAAGCTAATACTTGATTGAATGTAAAAAAAATAAATCCATTTCCAAAATACTAGAAAAGTCATGAAAGCGCACACAAATACAACAATATTATTGGGCACAATCCCATGCCAAAATTAAAACGTTTGCATTATTATTGACTCATAGTAAATAAAGGGGTGACAACAATGGCTGAACTGCAGCTTAAACATATGTACAAAATCTATGAAAATAATGTTGCAGCTGTATCTGATTTTAATCTTGAGATTGCTGATGAGGAATTTATCGTCTTTGTCGGTCCTTCTGGATGCGGAAAATCCACGACCTTACGAATGATTGCTGGACTTGAAGAAATCTCTAAGGGTGAATTGTACATCAACGGGAAAAAGATGAATGATGTTGTACCTAAAGATCGTGACATCGCTATGGTTTTTCAAAATTATGCCCTCTACCCACACATGACCGTATTTGACAATATGGCATTCGGTCTGAAATTGCGCAAAATTCCAAAGTCCGATATAAAAAAGAGCGTTGAACATGCAGCTGAAATTCTAGGAATTAAGGATTATCTGGAAAGAAAACCTAAAGCGCTTTCTGGAGGTCAACGCCAGCGTGTCGCTCTAGGACGAGCCATTGTGCGTAATGCAAGAGTGTTCTTGATGGATGAACCCTTATCAAACCTTGACGCAAAGCTCCGCGTCCAAATGCGTTCGGAGATCAGTAAACTTCATAACGATTTAAAAGCAACAATGATCTATGTGACCCATGATCAGACAGAAGCTATGACAATGGCAACTCGAATTGTCATTATGAAAGATGGGGTTATTCAGCAAGTGGGAAGTCCGAAAGAAGTATATGATCATCCAATTAATCTGTTTGTAGGTGGATTTATCGGATCTCCGCCAATGAACTTCTTTCACGGAAAGTTGGAGGGTACACATTTTGTCGGTGAAGAGATCAATATTGAAATCCCAGAAGGTAAATTAAAGGTTTTGCGTCGACAAGGTTACGCAGATAAACCGGTGATTCTGGGCATTCGTCCTGAAGATATTCATGATGAGCCATTGTTTATTGATGAAAATACTTCTAGTGTGGTTCAAGCTAAAATTATTATTGCCGAATTAACGGGAGCCGAATTCATGCTTCATGCACAAGTAGGCAAACACACCTTTATCGCTCGTGTTGATGCACGGACTGAGTATAGGAATGGAGAAAATGTAACACTGGCTTTAAATACGAATAAAATTCATTTTTTTAATCCGGAAAATGAGCAGTCTCTGACATTCGAAGACTAACGGCGAATAATTAAAAAAAGTGATCTCCGCATATTCAAACTCCCCTTGGACAGTCATGATACAGACTGCAACAAGGGGAGTTGTTTTATAAAAAGAAACTCACAGATCCGTTAGAGCGTGGATAAATACGCCAATGTAAGCCCGTCCATTTCTTTTAAAGATATACCAGTAATTTCGTAAAACTTATCAATATGATACCGAAGTGTATTTCTGTGCATAAACAACTTTTTCGCCGCAATGCTGACATTCCCCTGATTTTTCCATAGCACCCGAATAAGAGACAACCATCTTGCATCTTCTCGGATGATATGCTTTATTTCCATAAGAATGGTGCAATCTTGAACCATGGGTTTTATCAAATCGAAAAATTCAGACTGGACGCTTGTTGCCTTTTTGCTCCTCACCATTTTTCGATCGAAAAGTACGCATTCTTTCTGGTATGCCGGATATAGCATCGGTGATAGAGAATAGCGGAGACCAATGAGAAAACGGCAGTTAGTCGAGAAGTCATTTTCAAGCGTATTCGCAATCGATTCTAACATGTTCCCTGTGATCGTCATGCTTTTCTCAATAATGATACCTCTCATTGAAGAGAGGTAAATAAAGGAAGAATCCGCATCGAAAAAGCTTTCAAACGCTCTGCGCCACTCAAAAATCATTTCATGAGACAATGAATTTGTAAGTTGAAAATGGATGATTCGAATTCTGATTGATCGATCTTCATCTGCTTGTTTCCCATTTATTAACAAATCATACCAAAATTGAGCATCCGGACCAAATGAAGGCGGGTATTCTTGATTCAAAAGCGTCTTGAGCAAATAAATTTCATGATCGGAAAGGTTTCCCGAAGGAATGCCAATATAATAGGGCTCTTCATAGAAGTAAAGCATGTTTAATTCTGCCTTGAAAGGATTCTTGTCAACAACGGATCTAGGATAATTAATTAAGAGTTTTTGCAGATTCAAACGCTCACTTCCCTAGTGCTTCTTTAAACCGCCAATCAACGTTCCATGTTATCCATCCAATCCAGCGCCGTCACAATCTCCTCATCCCAAAGATCCCAGCTGTGACCGCCATCCCGTTCTTTAAACAAATATGGCATGGGCAATTTTTCAATATGTTTTTTAAATGCCAGATTATCTGAATAAAACGGATCTTCCCGTCCACAAATCTGTAAGAAAGATGTATTGTTCATACATGGCTGCCCATGATCCAGAAGATAGTACAAACTATTTGGTGAAGTTTCAAAATCCTGCGGAGATCCAAAAATCAAACCAAATTCTTTCTCACGATCCTTATGTTCTTTTCTGATTCTAGTGATATCAATAGCAGGAGACAGTGCAAACACTTTAGCAAATCTTTGAGGTTCAGATAATCCCCATTTTAAGGCACCATATCCGCCCATTGATAATCCTCCGACAAACGTTCTTTCCCGTTGCAAGTCAAGACCGAAAAGAGATTCTATCGTCTCAGGAAATTCACGCGTCAAAAATGTCCAATAGTTCCCGCCATGCTTCATATCTGTATAGTAACTCCGATGTACATTGGGCATAAATACTGCAAGATTCCGATTCTCAACATAACGAATAATTGATGAACATTGAATCCAAGACTTGTCATTACCATAAAGACCATGTAGCAAAAACAGTACCTTAAAATTTTTTTGGCGTTTTTGAGGTATAATTGCCTGAAAAGTTGTTTGGAACCCCAGAACCTCCGAGTCATAGTCCACAGAAAGAACTGTCATAGTCTCACCTGATTTTCTTTTTGTTTATTTCATTCCAGAAACGTTAAATCCTTGCAAAATATACTTCTGAAGTGCAAGAAAGACAATTACAATTGGAACGACCATAAATGCAGATCCTGCCATTTGCAGCGCATAATTACTTGCATGCTGACCCTTAAGCAGCGCAAGACCAACGGACAGGGTATAATACTTTTGGTCATTTGCAATGATTAATGGCCAAATAAAAGAGTTCCATCCAGCAATAAAGGTTAAAATTCCTTGTACAGCGAGCACTGGTCGAGAAACCGGCAAAATAATCTTCCAGAAGATATAGAATTCGCTGCAGCCATCAAGTCGTGCAGCTTCAATAATCTCATCAGAAATTGTGGACATAAACTGACGAAACAGAAAAATACCGAATGCACCTACCATCCCTGGAAGAGCAATACCTAACAATGTATTAGTCAAATGAGCCATATTCAACATCAAATATACTGGGATCATTGTTACCTGACCTGGAATCATCATAGTCGCCAAAACAAGATAAAACAAACTGTTTTTGCCTTTAAACTTATACTTGGCAAACCCATAGCCTGCCATCGCGTTTAGGAACAAGCCTATAAACGAGAACAAGACAATAATTATAGTATTTTTAAGATAAATAAGGAAATCCATTTGTGTAAACAAATTTATAAAATTATCTAGTGTAAACGACTTAGGCCAGACCGTCGGGGGAATTTGGAGAATTTCCATATCCGTTTTTACAGATGACAGCAACATCCAGATAAACGGCAAAACCATAAAGAACCCGCCTACCGACAAAATAATTAAAACGATCAATTTTGATAGTTTTTTGTGTTGAATGGATTCATTCATTTCTACACCTCCGTTACATCTGATTATCCTGTTGTTTATGCTGTCCGCGGAACTGAATCAGCGTGACAAGAATAATAATGACAAACAATACCATAGAACCAGCAGCCGCATATCCGAATTTGCTAAATTGAAAGCCATTTTGATAAATAAATAGTGCGATCGAATTTGTACTATTCAGTGGGCCACCACTAGTCATGACAAAAGGTTCTTCAAAAAATTGCAGCCAGCCAATCAAGGTCGTCACCGTAACAAAGAAGGTCGCAAACCGTAACATCGGAATCGTTATCTTAATCAGCCTCTGCCAACTATTTGCACCGTCAATCTGAGCTGCTTCATAATATGCTTTTGGAATACCTTGAAGCGCTGCCAGAAAAATCAACATATCGACCCCAATTGCTCGCCACAATGCCAAAATGATTAATGAAATTTTTGCGATAATCGGATCCTGCAACCAAGGAACCGGACCAAGGTGAACGAAATGCAGAATAAAATTCAACAGTCCAAACTGAGGGTTATAAAGATAATTCCAGACAACCGCAACAGCCACAACGTTCGTAATAGAAGGCGCATAAAAGATCAAACGAAACAATCTGAAAACCCAGCTATTACCAAAATAAATCAATAGTGCAATTCCCATTGAACAAGCAATAACAAGTGGTACGCCAATGACTACATAAAAAATACTGTTTCCAATTGATTGCAGGAAAGTTGGATCTTTAAATAGATTCTCATAGTTTTCGATCCCGATGAAATGAATTTTTGACCAATCTGCAAGACCTGTAATGTTAATATCTGTAAAACTAATCATCAAGGAAATGATGATTGGAATTAAAGAAAAAAACAGCAACAAAATTAATGCAGGTGTGATGTGAACCCCAAAAGTTGGACATAGTTTTAAGCTACTTGCTCGGTGGTCATGATCCGATATTCAATCGGAC
>Ga0334901_1003148_pt1 | contig 12892 bp, 8 predicted proteins | sample GraSluR3_MG_3_FD_207216 | JGI IMG/M metagenome (GOLD analysis project Ga0334901, IMG submission 207216) | Sludge microbial communities from methane-producing bioreactor in Wageningen University, Netherlands - Granular Sludge_15_08-R3 | ecosystem: Engineered > Bioreactor > Anaerobic > Unclassified...
GCATACTGTGTCTGACCCAGTAGAAGGCTGAAAAACCTAGTGGTAGACCGGTCTCCATATCCTTTAGAAGTATTATCCTATAGCTTAGCTTGTTTCTAAGTTCAAGTATTCCCTCTTCCAGTATCTGATTGCCAAAGTTGTCCATAAGGTATATCAGTATTTCACTACTTAGGTTTCTGTGAACCTCCACATCCAATGTTTTAGTCTCAACCAGGGTTTTGTAAAGAGGTTCTCTAATATAAAGACCATAATTGTATATATAGTCAGCAGCCATTGGGTCAATAAGTTTTGAAATATCCCGGTTCTTATCTATATTATCCCTTATCTGAGTTGAGCTTATATCCTCATACTGGGTTGGGAGTGTAAGCTGGATCACCTTGCCTCTTATTCTGGAAATGGTTTCATCTGAAGCGGAAAAATCAACCGTATCAGACTGATCTGTCCTCCTATCGAAGATAACATGTGAAAAATCCAGAATTTCCTTGTTTTTCCTGTACGCTGATGCATTGGCAATAACATCTGAGCCAACGGCTATATATATTTCCCTGTCCCCAAAAATTTCCCTTAGTTTAACCATATCCCGATCTGAACCGATGTTTATTGGAATTTCCTTTGGGAAGAGGTAGATGCCATCCTCCTTGGCTATACTCATATTTATGATATTACGTCTGAATTGATGGGCTTCTGTTCGCTTTGACCATGAAAACTCATCCACAGCAAGGTATACCTCAAAGCCCTTTCTTCTTATTTCCTTTGCAATCTCCCTGTGGCCAAGACTGAATGGGTCAAAGGAGCCAGGGAAGAAGACAACATCTTCATCTGTTGTTACATCCAGCATCCCATGCTCAAATTCAAAATCGGATATATACCTGTATATATGATTTAAAGAAGCTGCATTGTTGTAGAAGACGAAATTGTTTTCACGTGAATCCTCGATTAGAGTAAGTATTTTCTTTCCAATGCGTCTAAATACTGATTGCTTCTCATGGTGGGTAAGCTTGTCAGAATTAAAAACCGTTGAAGCGATAACCCTAAGGGCTTCTGTCTTAAGTTCGACATTATAGGATGCAATGGGAACAAGTAACAGTCCCAACAGCCTATTAAGACGCTTCATATTAGTCACTTCATCCTCCTGGAACAAATCCTTATATTTGGGATAATTTACTATTGTTGTACCAATGGTATTGAGCAATAGCATTATGGTTTGTGGCCTTGCAATCTTGATTTTCTCCTCAAGGTCCTCAATTACCTCCTCCAGTTCCTGAGGCGGTAGGTATAGGAAAAGATGTCCCAAATACTCAGGTATGAACTTGGTGAACTGGTAATTCTCCATTTCCAGAGCCCTAAGAAGCTCTATTGCAACATCATTTCGCTGTTCCAGTGAGAGCATAGGAATAATGTTTAGCAGAGTATATCCGCTGTAATTTCTAACCCTTTCCACAGCACTGACCTTTAGCACGTTGCAAAGATGTATGGCTGTGTGAATACCAGTCTCTTTGGGATTTTTACGCACCTGATCGTATAGGATATCAATGTTTATCTTCTTTGTTGTCCAACCTGTTGCAGTCTTAAGGTTCTCCAGAAACAATTCGGACACATTGGCCTGGTCCTGGATATAGTTTTCCCTGAAGTTACCAACTATCTCCTGGTTCATTGATAGCTTGTTTGAAAGGATATACTTAAGGTAGTTTTCAGCAGGGATGGGGGACTTAAGCGGCCTGGCCTCAAGATAATCTCTCATAGGGGAGTAAAGGCTTCCGTCATTTACCTTGCTTATTACCTCAGATGCCCTGTCAAGCGCACTAAGTCTGATGTTTGAGATATCAGAAGAAACCATCTTTAGGATGTAGGTGTAGAAGAGACTTCTTCTATTTTCGTCCAACTCCTCCAAGGGAATGTAGTTAACTGTTTGAACAAGATAGAACTGAGAAACAGGGATTAACTCCTCTGAACGTTGATAGAAGTAGTTCAAGGCATCAAAATACTCCCCGTAGCTATCTATGCCACAGGTTTCAAACAATGACTTTACAATCAGCTTAAGGTTGTACAGCCAGATATTGTGAGAATCAGTGATTTTATGGCTGGGTAACAAGAGAGATTCAAGTATCTCCTTGAATACAACCGTGCTGGTCTCCTCAGGTTTTTTTCGTGCTATTGAGGAAGGGAGTTCCTTTCTGTACTCCTCATCGTAGTTTGCCAGGAGTTTACCTATCAATTCGGCTGATTCCTTTCGGACATCCTCCTCCTTGTGCAGAAGGAGGTCTGTTAGAAAGCTTAAGACCATTATCTTCTGTTTCTGGGTAAGATAGGTCGAGTACTCCTTAAGAACCTCAATATATAGCCTCAAAATCCTCCAATTTGATTCTCCCCTTGCATCCTCCAGGATTTCAAGGAATCTTTCCTGATTCATAAGGTTTGTCATAAGGAATATATTGTTTTCCATGGCCTTGTATTTGAAGGAATCTACAATATCTTCACCTCTAAGCAGGCTCCAGTAGATTTTTTCCTGTCTTTCCAGAGTTCCCTGAAGGCTTGTATCCACCCCCATTGACTCCATATAATCCTCAAAATCCTTCAGCTTGTTGTAGACCCTCCTATATCTCATCTCTTTGGCTTCATCAACATTGTCTAGCTTGTCCAGAATAACCTGGAAGGATTCATTCAGGCTATATGTATGCATGGCATAATTGCCGTCCACTTCTTTATTCTTAACCCTAAAGTCTGCATAGATCAGGATCAGAGACTCCAAGGGAAGTGTTTCCAGCTCCAGGTCCCATGTTGAATGATTCGTCGCAATGTGGCCAATTTTCTCCAGTCTCAGCTGTTTAAACCATTGCTCGGTGTAGTAGTAGTGAAGGTAGGGTACCCTGGCTTGCTCATCCTTTACCACGCCATACTTTCCAACATCATGACCAAGGCTGGCGCCAAGAACTATTCCAAGGTCAACAGGAAGACTCAACTCCTTAAGCTGCAGTGCAACATGCATGGCCACATCCTTGACTCCTATGACGTGATCAATTGTGTTGTAGCCGTTGATGACCATGTCCAGCTGCATGATTTCATAAATGAAAAGCTTGTTGTAGGCCTCCTTAAAACGTTGGAACTCATCTATGGATCCGGAGAGGTCATAATCAAAATGATCATCGCCATTAACATATCTAAGTAGATTTAGAATCTCTTCGTAAAGTGCAATTAAATCCATATCAATCCTTTCACTCCACTTGTGTGGAAAGGACTTATACAAAGCGTAGTCATAAAGTGTTTGAATCCACTCATTTTTTTCAACAGGTTTAAATCCTACAAGGAAATCATGAATGATCTCCATAAAAGAAAGGACAGAATTATCTCTGTCTTCCCTTATATCTTCTATTCTTTCTCTCCTGTTGCTGCTATCAAGATAATCCTTTAAACGTAGCCCAATATCCATGGTCTTCCTCCTCGTTGAGTATAAATGGAATGTAAATCCTAATCCATGTTTAGAAATTCAGTCCTTATAAATTCAATGGAGTGAAGGAGCTCTTCCTTTATATCCTCATCCAGAACATGGTCAAAATCACATTTCATTGTTGCAATCTCACCTTCTCGTGTTACTGTAATACTGGCTATATTAATATCATTCTGGGCGAGTATAGAGCTTATTTTACTTATTACACCCTTTTGGTCAATGTATTCAAAAATAAAACCAGGCTTCTTGTCTTCTCTTGACAATTCCATCTGCTTTTCCATGGAACCCCCATTAATATTATCCATCATAGAATACCCCTCCTTTGGTTACTTCAATTATATAATTAAGAGTCCTGCTTTTCAATGATGAATTGGTAAAGACAATTGCAAGATACAGGCATATAAGGGTATAATAGAAAGCGATGGGGGTGGAGGAAATGATACTATCCATAGATTTAAGTCCTTCAGTATACAAATGGCTGGAAATCAATGGGAATTCAGGAAATGCTGAATCCTTCAATGCAGAAAACACAGGTATGATACCAGGGGATGGAGGTTCATATCTTTCCTTGATTCTAAGGTTGATGAATGAGGATTCTACAATTACAGGCTTCGCAGGAGGACACACTGGAAGCTTCATACGAAGCTACCTGGAAGGGGTCGGGGTAGTTGATAGATTTGTTGGGATAGGAGATAGGAATCCTGAGAGGTTAATTTTAACCTTTGATGATAGGGAAATTGAAATCAACCAAAAAAATGTAGAAATAAACAGAGATGAAATAGGTCTTTTTCACAGGGAGCTTAAGGAGGGCCTTAACAACTGTGAAATAGTATGCCTGTGCGGTGGCTACCCCTTGAATATGCCAGACGACATGCCAACAGACATCCTGCACCTATCCAGAGAGTGGGGTAGGAGAATCCTGATATCACCAGGCATGGACGCATTGTTGGAGGTTGTTGAAGCTGCACCATTTCTGATAGTTTTGGATATTGAAGGCATGGAAAAATTAACAAATCTTAAGCTTCAATACGAAGGTGAATTAATAAGGGCAAGCCAATACCTTTTTCAGAATGATATTGCATATGTACTTGTAGACATGGGAGAAAATGGGTTGCTGGTCATGAATAGCGAAAATGGACTCAGCATGAGTCTGGCCGAGAGTGGCTTGAAGTCAAAACAGTTTATGCATGGTGGTCTATTGGCAGGCTTCGCTGCTGGAATGAAGAGAAAATATGATTTGGAGACAACAGCAAGGTTATCATTTGCATGTGGTTCACTTGATATCAGGAGTCATGATGGGAACCCTGATATGGCTGATATCAAGGCTCTGATGAACAAGATTGACATAAGGAAGTTTCATAATCAATAGGAATGGTGATATGATGGTTAGCTTTATACATTCTGGAGATATTCATCTGGGAATGAAATTTAATAAATCAAGCTTCGCAGGGGAGAAGGGCAAGGAAAGAAGAGAGGAAGTCTGGAATACCTTTAGCCAATTGATTCAGTACGGGAAAAGCGAGAACATTGATATAACACTCATAACAGGAGACCTTTTTGAAGGGAATAATCTTACCCTTAAGGATATCAAGAGGCTCAAGGACTCCTTTGCATACGCAGGGGAACAGAAATTCATAATATCCCTGGGAAATCACGATATGGTATTTAGGGAAACGGTTTATGCAGAAACTGACTGGCCTGATAATGTAACAATACTGAGAAAAACGGGTCTTCAGCATGTTCAACTTGACGCTTTGAAAACAACAATCTGGGCAATTGATGCCAAGAGGGACAAGGAAGCCATGTTAAATGAGCTTGACAATATAGAGCCCACCAGTGGACACTTTAACATTCTAATGCTCCATGGTGAGTTTGGGGCAAATGTGGACTATCCACTTCCTGATTTAAAGCTTTTAAAGAAATTATCCATGGATTACATAGCCCTTGGGCATATACATAAACCTGAGTTTTTGGACCATAACATAGCATATTCAGGTTCTTTGGAGCCCTTGGATTTTGGAGAAAGGGGAAAGCGGGGCTTCATTGAGGGCAAGCTTTCTGATGCCAGCACTTTCAGATTCATTCCATTTTCTAAGAGAGAATTTAAGATACTTGAGTATCAACTGAATAGGGAATCCACAATTGAGCATGTAAAATCTGAAATCATGAGTTTGATTGGCGAGGATGGGAAGGAGGACCTTCACAGGATAATCCTAGAAGGGATAGCTCCGACACTTTTTCACAAGGAGGCCTTGGAGACTTCCTTGAGAAATGAGCTCTACTATCTTGAGCTATTTGACAAATCAAAGCCAGATATTGATCTTGAAGGATTGTTTGATGAAAATAGAAACAATATTCTAGGGATGTACATAAGGAGCTTCAGGGATGAGGACCTGGAGAACCCTATTCTAAAGGATGCATTGTATGCGGGAGTCTATGCTCTTTTGGAAGGAAGTGACCGGCCATGGTAATTCGGGAACTCCATCTTCATGGATTTGGCAAGTTCAATGACTACACCCTGAAACTTCAGTCAGGACTCAATCTAGTACATGGTCCCAATGAAAGTGGTAAATCAACCCTTCACAGCTTTATAAACGGTATGTTTTATGGGTTTAAAAAACCATACACAAGGAGGACGCTTTATTCCAACGACCACAACAGGCTATCCCCTTGGTCAGGAACACATTACAGTGGCAGCATCGTATTTGAGAAGGAAGGTCAACTGTATAGGATATTCAGGGTCTTTGAAAAGGGCAGAGAAGAAACAAAGGTTTACCAGGAAGAGACAGGTGAGGATATAACAGACAGGATCTCCAAGGGAGATAATTCAAGGATTTTACAGCCTGGTGAGTACTTCTTTGGTTTGAACAGTGGAATATTCAACAATACACTTTTTATTGAGCAGAAGAACATAACACCTTTAGGCTCACTGGCTCATGAAGTCAGGGAAAGATTGGTTAATGCATCAACTGGTGGAGATGAGAAAATCTCAGTGGAGAAGGCCCTTTCGTTTTTGGATGAGCAACTGAAAGAAATTGGTACTATTAGGGCATCCACATCACAATACGGTAGGCTTGTGGCAGAAATCGACAAAGCTGAAAAAAGCTTAATGGTTGTTGAAGCGGATGTTGCAAAGTATAAGGAAAAGGCAAAGAGGAGAAGACAGATTCTTGACCAGGTGAAAAACCTTGAGATTGACATTGAGAAGAGTCAAACTATCATTGGTGAAATGGAACGGCAAAAAAAGATAGGAAAATATCAAGAAATCCTGGCCTTGAGGAAGAAAAACAATGGGCTGGGTGAAGAACTGGAGACATTGCTGGTTGATGATTACAATGAAGCAATGAAAATAAGTGAAGAGATTGGTCTTGTGAAGTCAAGGATAGGGTCCATGGAGGAGCAACTTGCAGAAATTGAAGGAAGGACCAGAAGATTGTATGGAAGTAAGAATCATGGAAAAGAGGAATTCAAGGAGATACTGGAAGATGGACAAAGGTTTCAGAAATTGGACTACCGGACCACTGGGGAGGATGACCTGGAATCTTTGGTAAGAGAATTGGAAAAGCAAAAAAAGAGACGAATGTCATTAAGACTGATTCAAATGGTATTTGTTATTGCATATTTAACCTCAACCATTTATTCATTTAGTCAAGTCAATTATTTGCTTCTAGGCATTGCACAATCATTACTGATGCCAATTTTATATCTTATGGTAAGGGCACGAACCAATAATGGACAGATTGATAAATTGGAGACTGGAGTAAATCTTGAGTTGGAAAAGGATAGCATATTGACAAAGTATAAATTATCCAATGGATTCGAATTTTATGAAATGCTTGAAAAAGCCAAGGTAGATAAGATGAAAGCCGAGCAGGAGGCTGAACTCATGGCAGAACTCAATGAATCAAGGGAAGGCTTAACCGCAAGGGTTAGTAGCCTTGGCACAGAGTTGCTTGCATTGGAAAAGGGGCTGGAGGGCTTGTTGAGCAAGAATCATGCCCATGATATGAACTCCTTTAGACAAGGTTTGGAGAAAAAACTTAGGCTAAGGGAGATCAAGAGGGAGATTGAATACAACCAGGAGACCATAATGAGAATTCTTGAGGGAGAAAGTATTGAGGAGCTTGCTAGGCTCCACAATGATTACTCAAATGGTAAAAAGGACATGAACTCAAGCCCCTTGAATGAAGTTGCTGAAAAACACCAAATGTTGATTCAGAGGAAAAGCGACCTTCTTTTGGCTGTAAATCAGTTGGATGGTTCATTGTCACAGCTAGAAAGCTCCTTGGAAACAGAGATGATATTACAGGAAAAGATACAGGCACTGATTGTCAAGAAATCCTCTCTCACGAAGAGGAAAGAGTCACTTGAATTGGCTAGAGCTAGGATCAAAGCCCTATCAGGTGAAATACACAGGGAATTTGCACCTTCCTTAAATAAGAGGGTTGGGGATTTCATTGGCAGGATTACATCAGGTAGATATTCAGACGTGAAGATAGACAGAAATCTTGGTTTTAATCTGGTCCAATCAGATGGAAACAGGCTAATTCCCTTGGAAAACCTAAGCGGTGGAACATTGGACCAAATGTACTTCGGATTGAGAATGGGTATTGTTGATGAGTTGATTTCAAGTAATTTACCAATATTTCTGGATGAATGCTTTTCGCAGTATGATGATACGAGACTTGAAAATATACTGAATTATATAGCAAGTTTTGAAAATAGGCAGATTATAATATTTACCTGCCAGATGAGGGAGGAAGAAGCCCTGGAGAGGTTAGGCAAAAGTTACAATAAGATTAACCTGCAATTTAGCTAAGAGAGGTGCGTATATGATTTATGCAATAGGTGATCTTCACTTCGATCATTCCGAACAGAAGCCTATGGATATTTTTGGAGAGAACTGGATAAACCACAAGGAGAAGATTGTCCAGGATTGGAAATCAAAGGTATGCGACCAGGATCTGGTTCTAGTACCGGGAGATATTTCTTGGGCCCTAAAACTTGAAGAGGCCATACCGGATCTTGAGCTGATAGACAGCCTCCCGGGGCATAAGCTATTTATCAAGGGCAATCATGACTATTGGTGGGAAAGCATTTCTAGACTTAAGGCTTTGAATCTGGAGTCCATAACATTTATAAGGAACAGTTCCTTTATCTACAAAGACGTGGGGATTGGGGGCACAAGGGGATGGATGAGCAGAGACTCAGATGGCTTTGACGAAGGAGATGAAAAGATATATAGGAGGGAGCTACTAAGGCTTGATGCATCCCTATCATCAATAGATAAGGGAGTGTCCAAAAAGATAGCCATGCTTCACTATCCTCCCTTTGATGGGAAGTTAAGACCCAATGACTTTGTGGAAGTTCTGAAGAAACATGAAGTGGACATATGCATTTATGGTCATTTGCACGCTGAGGGACACAGGTATTCCGTTGAAGGGCTGATCCAAGGGATAGACTTTAAGATGGTAGCCTGTGATTTCTTGGATTTCAAACTTAAGAGGATTGATTTTTGAAAGTATTATACAAGGGGGACTGGCATGAAAATTATTGTGACTGAGTCATACAAAGAAATGAGCAGGGTGGCTGCTGAACTATTTGAGGAAGAGATATTGAAGAATCCCAAGGTTGTCCTTGGCCTGGCAACTGGATCAACTCCTATTGGGACTTACGGGGAGCTGGTAAGAAAGCATAGGGAGGAGAAACTGGATTTCTCTCAGGTCACCACATTCAATCTGGATGAGTATGTAGGTCTTGATGATGAGAATCCAAACAGCTACAGGTTCTTTATGGAAAAACACCTATTTGACAAGGTGAATATAAACAAGATGAATTGCCATGTCCCAGATGGAAAAACAGACAATCCAGATGAATACGGTAAAAAGTATGACAATATGATTGAAGCTGCGGGAGGTATAAGAATTCAATTGCTTGGGATAGGATCAAATGGTCACATAGCCTTTAATGAACCAGGTGATTATTTACCTGTTGGAACAGGATTGGTAAATTTAACCAGACAAACTGTAGAGGACAATGCCAGATTCTTCCAGTCAATAGACCATGTTCCTACCCAGGCGATTTCAATGGGAATGGGATCTATAATGAAAGCTGAAAAAATCGTCATACTTGCCAACGGAAAGGGAAAGGCAGAAATCATAAAAAAATTTGTTGAAGATGCTAGGGTAAGCACTCGAATTCCAGTATCATTTTTACTTCTTCATCCCGACGTAACCTTGGTTTGCGATAAGGAAGCATATTCATGGGTAGCAGATAGTTAGGAGGAAGCTTATGGTAAAGGAGTTGGAAGTTAAGGTTTTGGGAATAGATATTGACCATGTCCAAGATTTGATTATAGCCAAGGGTGGAGAACTGATTGGCAAGGAAAAACAAATCAACACACTGATCGATTCCAAAGATAACCCAATAAAATCATACATGGATGCATATTTGAGAATCAGGGAAAACCACGATCTCCTTGGGGATAAAAGAACAGTGACATTCACTCTTAAGAAGAATCTTCCAAATAAGAGTTTAAGAGAGAATGAAGAGTACAATGTATTGGTCGATGACAGGGATACACTTCTTAGAATCATGGAAAATCTGGGTTTTGACAAGTCCACAGTAGGTTACAAGGACAGAACATCCTATTCCTTCTTAAACGGTAGAATTGACATTGACATATGGGATGAAGCAACCTACCCCTACCCATACATGGAGATTGAGGTCCAAAACGAACAGGAACTTGATATTATTTTAAAGGAGCTTGAGATACCCCAGGAGAAAGTATCCAAGCTTTCAATAGTTGAGCTTCAGGAGAAGTTAGTGAATAGGCGGGATGATAAATATGTTGAATAGGAAGATAGTCGAGAATGTACTTGAAGAAGCCCTATCAAGAGGTGGAGATTTTGCAGAAATCTTTCTTGAAGACAAAATGACTTCAAATATAAAATTGGTTCAGGGTGAAATAAAAGATAGCCTTTCAGGAAGAGACTTTGGGGTTGGCATAAGGATACTGGATGGAACAAATAGTGTCTATGGCTTCACAAACGGCTCCTCTGAGAAGGAGCTTGTTAACCTTGCAAAATCTTTGGCATTGTCAATGGATGGAGGCTCAAAAGCTCATTCCAGAATGTTGGGAGAAGCAATTATCCACGACAATAGCCCAGTTAAGACTCAGTTATCAACTGTTGGAAAAGGGGACAAGGTAGATCTTCTAAAGAGGGCTTACCATTCAGCCAAGGAATTTGATCAAGTCATCTCACAGGTTACAACTGCCTACATGGAGGAAGAACAGAAGGTCTTCATTGCAAATTCCGATGGGCTATGGACAAGGGATGATAGGACCAGAGTAAGACTTGCGGTTTCTGCAACAGCTGGTTTAAATGGGGAGCTTCAACAGGGTTACTTTGCACCTGGAGCTGCAATGGGCTTTGAATTCTTTGATTATGTTGATGTTGAAAAGGTTGGAGTGGAGGCGGCTAGGATTGCCAAAGCAATGATTCATGCAAAGTATATACCTGGAGGTAAAATGCCTGTGGTAATTGAAAATGGATTTGGCGGAGTTCTCTTTCATGAAGCCTGTGGCCATGCATTGGAGGCTTCCTTTGTGTCCAAGGGAACCTCGGCATTTGGAGGGAAGATTGGCCAGGAGGTTGCATCTAGTTTTGTCACTGCTATAGATGATGGGACAATTGCCAATGGTTGGGGTACAACAAGCATTGATGACGAAGGGACGCCGACCAGGAAAAACGTACTTATTCAGAATGGAATACTTAAATCCTACCTGATTGACAAGCTCAATGGTAGAAGAATGGGTTTGGAATCAACTGGATCAGCACGTCGACAATCATACAGATATCCTCCAACCTCCAGGATGAACAATACCTATATAGCACCTGGTCACATGACATTGAATGATATGATTGGACCAATAGAATTTGGACTCTACGCAAAGAAATTGGGCGGTGGAAGTGTAAATCCAGCAACTGGTGACTTCAATTTTTCGGTCATGGAGGGCTATCTCATAAAGAATGGGGAAATAGCTGATCCTGTTAGGGGTGCAACACTGGTTGGCAATGGGATTGAGGTCTTGAGGCTAATTGACGGGGTTGGTAGCAACCTGAGAATGGGACAAGGAATGTGTGGTGCAGCAAGTGGCTCGATTCCTGTCAACGTAGGTCAACCTGCAATCAGGGTAAGCAGCATCACTGTTGGTGGTAGAAGGGGGAATGACTAATGGATTTTGACGCTTTTAGCAGCCTGGTTTTTGACCATGGAAAAGGCAGGCTGGATGAAATGGAGCTCTTCTACACTTCACGTAGGGCCTTAAGAATTGAGGTATTCAATCAAAAGGTTGACAACTACATTGTATCCGATACTGCTGGAGTGGCTCTAAGGGCAGTGGGATCACTCGGAATGGGACAATCCTTTACGGAGAAAATGGATGAAAGGTCGGCTGAATTGCTGGTTGAAGAGGCGTATCAAAATGGACAGTTCACAGATGCAGATGAAAGACCAAATTTTGCAAAAGCCAACGAAGCTAGAGGAAGTAGACATAATATCTCTGAAAGGCTTGAAAATATACAGACAAATGAAAAGATACAAATGATGATTAATCTTGAGACCGAAGCCTTAAGCCTTGACAGTAGGGTCAGCAAGATCCAGATGTGCACTTATGAAGATAATCTTACAGAACGGAAGATAAGAAATTCACTGGGCCTGAGCCTTGAGGACAGTTCATCCCTAGGTTATGTGTACATTTCAGTGGTGGCGGAACAGGAAGATGATGTTAGTACAGGCAGCTCATTTGCAGTATTCAGGGATCCAGGGGAAATAGACATTTCTGAAATTGCAATGGAGGCTGTTGAAGAAGCCACTTCACTTTTAGGTGCAAAGCCAATAAGTAGTGGAAATTATGGTGCCATTATCAAGAACAGGGCATTTGTCGATATTATTGAAGGTTTTATGCCAGCATTTTCAGGATTGAACGTACAAAGGGGCTTGTCTTTCTTAAAGGGAAGAATTGGCGAGGTCATAGGCAGTCCAAAGATAACCATAATAGAAGACCCTTTTCTCCAGGATGGATTTGCCAGTTGTGATTTTGACGATGAAGGGTTCAGGACTACACGAAAGACCATAATCCACGAAGGGAGATTAAAGGAATTTCTCTACGATTCCAGATCATCAAAAAAGGAAGTCAACAAAACCAGTGGAAATGGATTTAGAGATTCGATAAAGTCAACAGTGGGAACAAGGCCAACCAATCTGTTGGTGGAGAAGGGTTCCAGAGAGCTGGTAGAAATAATCGAAGAAATGGATTCAGGTATCTTGATTACTGACCTGGCAGGGCTCCACTCTGGATTGGATTTTGTGTCTGGAGATTTTTCCCTGCAAGCCCAAGGTTTCACTGTTGAAAATGGATTAATTGGAGAACCTGTCAAGGGC
>Ga0334901_1003152_pt1 | contig 12887 bp, 9 predicted proteins | sample GraSluR3_MG_3_FD_207216 | JGI IMG/M metagenome (GOLD analysis project Ga0334901, IMG submission 207216) | Sludge microbial communities from methane-producing bioreactor in Wageningen University, Netherlands - Granular Sludge_15_08-R3 | ecosystem: Engineered > Bioreactor > Anaerobic > Unclassified...
ATTACTTCTTGCGTATGACTTTCTTGACTGGTCTCTCTACTTCCTTACGGGACATCTTGACCACAGCCTTTCTATGCTTGATGGTCCAGCAGTAGTGGATCTTCGCGTTGCGAGCGAAGTCTTCTCCGATCGTCTGAGATGTTATGTCGGTCACCTCATACTCTTCTATGAGCTCTGGATCCATGGAGAACTTGCGGAAGTTCGTTGAGAAGATCAGTGTGCCATCGTGAGTGAGGTGGCGCATGGCCGAGTGGATCAAACGACGTTGGTCTCTGTCTACGTCGAACATGCTGCGCATCTTCGAGTTGCTGAATGTCGGGGGGTCACAGAAGATCAGGTCGTAAGTATCGTGAGTCGACTTGAGCCACTCGATGCAGTCTTCCTTGTAGAAGAAGTGATTCATACCTTCGAATCCGTTCATCTCCATATGCTTGATTGCCCAGTCGAGATAGGTAGCCGAGGCATCGACGCTTACGGTGCTTAGTGCTCCGCCTGCAGCTGCATGCACGGTCGCTGTACCTGTGTAGCTGAAGAGATTGAGAAATCGTTTGCCGTTGGCCATCTCTTCTATCATCTTCCTCACTGGACGGTGGTCCAGGAAGATTCCGGTATCGAGATAGTCGGTGAAGTTCACCATGAACACATGTCCGTGTTCGCGCATAATGTAGTACTTTCCGGCATTCGCCAGCTTCTCATACTGGCTTGTGCCCCGCTGTTCTCTTCTCTGTTTTACGAAAATGAATTCCAGGTCTATACCTGTTGCCCGCTCGGTGGCGTCGATTAGTTCGTTTAAACGCCGCTGTGCAGCCTCCGGATCTATGGTCGACGGTGGCGCATATTCTTGCAGGTGGATATACTTTCCCTCGTACCAGTCGATGGCGGCTGAGTATTCGGGCATGTCTGCATCGTATATCCGATACGATGTCACCCCTTCTGCCTCCATGAGCGGTTGTAGGCGATCAAGGTTCTTTCTCAGCCGATTGAAGGCCATCTGAGCACCCTCGGAAAGCGGCTGTGCAAGACGTTCCTCTCGTTTCTGTATTGCCTTGTCGATCATTGCCTGTCGCTCTTGGTGGGTGAACACATGATAGTGGGCAAGCTGAGCTTCCATTGGACCGTTGAACAGTGCATTGGTCCGATCCGGTTTCATATCCACATAGCTGAGCAGTTCCTTGTCTCCACAGAGAATGCTCACTCGCCAGCCTGGAAACAGGGTGTTGAAGGTCTTTCCCATGACCAGATAGAAGTGCTCTATGGAGCCTGTACCCTCCATGCGTTTGCCGTATGGTGGGTCGGTGACCACATAGTGCTCCCCTTCCGGGACATCGTGCTCTTCGATCCTTGTGAAGTCTTTCTGTTCCACGGTGATACACGACTCCACTTTGGCATGCCTCGCATGAATCTTAGAGAGTCTGATCGCCTCGGGATCGTTATCCCAGGCAAGGATACGTATGTTCTTCTGCAGACCGGCCTCGTGGCGAAGCAGAGCCTCCTCGAGCACCTGCTCCCAGAGATCGGGATCGTGCATATCCAGCTTGAGAAATGCGAACCTAGTCGGATCTAGCAGACCGGGAGCCGTATCGGTGGCGATTAGTGCCGCTTCGATCGGAATGGTTCCCGAACCACAGAGAGGGTCGAGCAGGAGAGCCGGCTCTCCGTCTACAACGCTCTTGTACCAGTCGCTTCGCATAAGAACGGCGGCAGCGAGATTCTCCTTGAGAATCGCTCCGGTATCACCGGTGCGGTAGCCCCGTTTATGTAGTGACTTGCCAGAGAAATCGAGATACCAAGTCACCGCACGCCTCTCGAAGTGGACATGGAACGTCACATCGGGATTATCGAACTCGACCGTGGGTCTCTCGCCAGCGAACTGCTCACGCATACGATCCACAATGGCATCCTTAAGACGGATTGCGCCGAATGTGGTCTTCTTGAGCCACGGACAGTTCATGGCTGTGACCGTGACGGAGAAGGTCTTGCTTGGATCGAGCCACTGCTCCCATGCGATCAGCATGGAAGATTCGTAGAACTCATCGGGACCATAGACATCGTCCTCTTGAGCAATACCGAGCATGAGACGTGTAGCGATACGTGAGTTGAGACAGAACCGGTAAGCCGAACCAAGGTCGGCTTCAAATTCCACACCGCCATTGACCAGGTGAACTTCAGAAGCCCCAGCCTTCTGTGCTTCCTGAGCTACCAGATCGTTCTGGTTGGCGGCTGCTGCCGCAAAGTAGATCATAGAGACTCCTCTTACTGTAACAATGTGTCCAGTTCATCCTTCTCGAACGGGTAGATGGTCCCGCAGTTGAAGCAGTGCAGCTCCAGAGGGAACGGCCCCTCGTCCAGAATGGCACGCTTCTCGTCCACTGGGAGCGAACCGAGATACTCGGCGAACCGTTTCCTGTCGCAGGGGCAGGAGAACCCGAACGGGAGACTCTCCAGATAGCGAGGCTGTGACTGTTCGAAGACCGTCTCCACGAACTCCCTTCCGCTCTTTCCTTCGGAGAGGTGTTTTCCGAGAGACGGCATATTCGCCGCGATCATCTCGAGCTCTTCGAGGTGCTTGTCGTCGGCTCCGGGTAGTTTCTGTAAGAACAGACCACCAGCACCGGTCACTCGCCCCTCACGGTCGAACTGGATGCTCAGAGAGACAACCGAAGGAGTCTGCTCGGAGATCAGGAAATACTCTGCAAGGTCTTTTGCAATACTACCATGCTGCAGCATCACCTGACCGGTAAACGGCGTCTTCTTCCCTTCGAGCAGCTTCGTGACGGTGAGGAACCCTGGGCCGAAGAAAGGACTCAGGTCAAAGCTCTCCAAGGGTTTCTCTATCGGAATGGGAACTTCCTTGAGGTAACCACGGACAGCACCGATTGCCCAGGCCTCTATATAGACGCCTTTGATCGGACCACCACACTCTATAGAGAGCTGGATACGGTCATCGCCCTTCACAGTAGAGGAGAGCAGCCCGCCGGCAAGATACCCGTGGCCAAGTACGAGCGTTTCGAGAATACCAAGATCGTGGTTCGCACGCATCTGGTTCACAACTTCTGTTCCCTGCACCACCACAGCCCGAACGGCACCATCGTGGAGCAGAAAGACATCCCTTCTATCTTCGGGAAGGGAGGCTATATGGGAACGTAACAAATCATCTTTCAAAGGTTTACGGATCATAGGGCTACAGATTACGCAACAACACCGTTTTGTGCAAGCGTCTTGAACTCTTCTCCATCGATTACCTCTTTCTCAAGTAATATTCCGGTGATGTGTTCGAGCGTCTCCCGGTTTTTGGTGAGCTTTTCCAGGACCAGCTGGTACCGATCGTTCACTACACGAGCCGTTTCGTTGTCTATATACTCCTGAGCCGCCTCCGAGTACTCACGTGAGCCACCGAGACCCATTTTCGTCGTGGAGGGGAGGGTGATGTTGCGATACTTCTCACTCATGCCGAACTCGGTGATCATCCTCCGCACCATATCACTGGCACGACTGATATCGTTGCCGGCTCCTGTCGAAATCTCGCCAAAGACAATCTCCTCGGCAGCACGACCGCCAAGCAGTGTATCGATATTACCCAGAAGCTCGTTCTCACTCATGAGGAATCGATCCTCGGTCGGGTACTGAAGCGTGTATCCGAGCGCACCGAGGCCACGGGGAATGATTGAGATCTTGGAGACTGGCGGAGAACCTTCGGTCATATAGGCGGTAAGCGCGTGCCCCGTCTCGTGGTAGGCAACCCGTTTTCGCTCATCGTCACTGAGTATGCGACTCCTTCTCTGCAATCCTGCGAACGATTTCTCGATCGCCTCCTCGAAGTCCTCCTGGATCACCTCTTTTCTTCCCGCTCTCACTGCCATGAGAGCTGCTTCGTTGGCAATGTTTGCCAGATCGGCACCTGCCAACCCGGCTGCGGACATAGCGATCTTCCTCAACTCGACACCCTCTGCAATCTTGATCCCCTTGGTGTGTATCTTGAGAATCGCAAGTCGACCTTCAAGGTCCGGTTTATCCACAAGCACCTGTCGGTCGAACCTACCCGGTCTCAGCAGTGCCTGGTCGAGAATCTCGGGTCTGTTGGTAGCGGCAATAATGATCACTCCGGTACGGGAGTCGAATCCGTCCATCTCTACCAGGAGCTGGTTCAGCGTCTGCTCACGCTCATCGTTGCCTCCGAGGTTCGCTTGGCTACGGGTCCTTCCGATCGCATCGATCTCATCTATGAAGATAATACAGGGAGACTTCTCCCTCGCCTGTCTGAACAGATCCCGAACCCGTGCTGCACCGACACCCACGAACATCTCCACAAAGTCGGCTCCGCTCATTCTAAAGAACGGTACTCCGGCTTCGCCAGCCACGGCCTTTGCAAGCAACGTCTTTCCTGTCCCTGGAGGACCCACCAAAAGTACCCCTTTGGGTATCTTTCCACCGATTTCGGTGTACCGTTCGGGTTTCTGTAGGAAGTCGACAATCTCCTCGAGCTCAAGCTTGCTCTCATCGGCACCAGCGACATCGGCGAATCGGATCCCCGTATCGCCTTCGGCTACGATCTTCGCCTTGTTTTGATTGAACGAAAGGACTCCCTGTCCTCCACCCTGTCCCATCTTCGTGAAGAGGAATCGCCAGATCAGAATGAAGATCACCATAGGCAGAATGTATGAGAGCAGTGTACCGAACAAGCTCGGACGAGCAGGAGCTGTCGCATAGTATTCCACACCTGCTTCATCGAGCAGTGCGATGAAGTTCGGATCATCGAGCGCATATGTACTGAATGACTGCACCGTAGGGGCCTGTTGAGTCAGAGCCTGAAAGCCCTCTCTCTCGGTCAGGTTCACCAACTGCTCCCGGCTGACCGTGTGTCCGATGTACCGGTCCTCCTGGATCTCGACACGGACGATCTCTCCGGTTCGTATCATCTGCTTGAATTGATTGTAGTCGACTGCCGTCACATTCGTACTCTGCATGAGCATCGAGTTGACGATCAACATGGCGAGGATGATGAATATGAAATACCAGAAAGAGAACTTGAACCGTTTACCGAAAACAGTCGGTCCTCCGCTGTGTATACCCGGCTCGTTCTCGGGGCAATTCTTGTTCTTTCCGCGCAAGGGTCTTCCTTGCTTGTCTTTACATTCCTGATCTTTCTCCGACATGGTCACCTCTTGATTGTACTGTCGCTGACACAGCGTACCACTCGAAATATACTCCCCATTTCGGCAATCGACAAACCCTTTGTTCTCCCCTATAGTGGGACTATGAAATTGGAAGGATCTGTTGTCGTTGTCACCGGTGCATCCGATCGACTCGGAGGTGCCATCGCCCGTTCTCTTGCTGGGCAGGGAGCGTCTGTTCTCGTGCATTGCCACACCGACACGGTCCATGCAGACGAGACAGTCGATTCCATACGGGCCACAGGTGGAACTGCAGCACGCGTGGCGAGCGATCTCACTACCATGGAGGGAGTCGAGGCGGTAGTCGGTGCCGTCATGGATCGATTCGGTCGTTGGAATGCGCTGATCAACAACGCATCCCGATTCGACACGGTCGGTATCGAGGAGATCACAGTCGAGCAGTACATGGCTGATCAGAACCTGCATCTACGGGCCCCCTTCTTTCTCAGCAAGGCTCTGTATGAGCAGGTGCGTGCAACCGAAGACAGGAAGGAGGATGCCTGCGTGGTGAATATCACCGACACCGGTGTGAGAAGACCGGTTCCAAGCCGCCCCTCCTACTATCTTGCAAAAGCGGGGCTCGAGGAGCAGACCAGGGTCCTCGGTAGAGCACTCGCGCCGTATGTCAGGGTGAATGCCGTCGCACCCGGAGCCGTTATTCCTGCATCCGAGTCCGATCTCTCCTATTTCGATCGACTGGCCTCGCGCGTGCCTCTGCAACAGTTGGCCTCTGTTGAGGATATTCTCTCGACACTCCTGTTCCTCCTTCGGACCGAATCGATCACCGGTCAGACGATAGTGGTTGACGGTGGAGAACACCTGCTGTAAATTCAAGCAAGAAGTGTGAAATATTTTCACATGTAATTCGTGTCTGCAGGGGTTGCACACCGCTGTATGATCTGCGAACGTGCGAAACGCGGTTCGTAACGTCTCTGCGAAATTCCTGCACACCATACGGCAAGACGGTTTTTTCGATGATATGTAGATATACCTAGCAGAGATAATGGAGATTTTTTTGTATCGGCTAGTCTTTGGCACTATTATTGCATGTATGGCCATACTGAGAATGTATAGATAAAGGAATCCATATGTATAGAAGGCGATTATTCGGCTTGATTGGTATCTGCATGCTGCTAGCTTCACCGCTTATGGCGTCAGACCTGCACAGTATCATCCAGCAAGCGAAAGAGAACAGCAGCAGAATCCAGATGATAGAGCTGAACAAAGCAAAAAACGACATCACCGTCTCACTGAGCGATATCGAAGAGACCTCAGGCTGGGAAGTGTCGGGCGACCTTCGGTACGTCGATCCTGACTCCTCTCCCACACTTACAAGGAACTTCCTGGAGATCTCTCCTTCAGTGACGTTTACATTCCCCAACAGTAGCAGGACGAGCTTCACGATAGAGGCTTCACCGATTCGGACTGCCGTGGATGGTTCGGGTGATTGGTACGCCGCACCTGCAGTCAGTCTCGCACACACCTTCCGCTTTGCCGACAACGGGGACACCCTCAGTGACCTCCGGTACGCACGAGGGCGCCTACTCTACGACTACCAATACAGGAACAGTCTGTTCGAATTCGAATCTTCCATCTACCAGAAGATTGCCGAGATGCTCTCGTATGAGATGAATCTACTTGAGATCGAACGTGATATTCTCATACAGAGGAGACAGTTGGAGAACGCTCTGGCACTGCGCAACGTCACCGAGGGGTCTACTGCCTACCGGAACATGCAGCTGACGCTCGCCAAGCTCGAGAATGCAAAGATAGCTGCCGAAAAACGGTTGGAGATGGCAAAGACCCAATACCACCAGTACACTGCCCTACAGTGGACTACTGTGGATTCCATACCCGAGGCGACCCTCTCGTTCACCTTCATGCCGACCGGAGATTCTTCGGTCGTGATTGCAGCCATGGACCTGGAGATAGCACGAGAGGAACTGGCGTTGAGACAGCGGCGTACGGTCACTACCGCTACTGGAGGGAAGACGGTGCCATCATTGACCGTCCAGGGATCGGTTGGAATGGACCATAGCGTCTGGCCTACCATGCCTACCGACTACACCTTGAACGGAGGAGCCTCCTACCAGACAGGATCGCTCACGGCGAGAGCCTCTGCCTCGATGATCTGGAACGACAACGGTTCCCGGGGACCGGTGGTCTCCATCGGTGGATCTTGGAAGAACAACCCGAACATCGCATCTGAAGTGTTAGAGATGCAGTCGCTTGAGCATGCGGTAGCGATTGCAGAGATCGAGTATCAGGATGCCATGCTGGCCTATCAGGTGGCTGCAGATACCTTGGAAATCGATATCCTGAATCACCAGCTGGAGGTGGCGGCCTTCGAGTCCGAAGCAGACTATCGACAGCAGGTGCTCAAGCAGACACAAGAGAAATTCGAGCGGGGTCTGGCAACTGAGACCGAAGTGAACAGTGCACAACTCGATGTTGAGCTTTCGTCATACGAACAGAAGATACTTGCGTTGCAGGCCTTGATCCTTGAGAACCGGGCAAAGACACTGCAACTCTAGAAGAGAGGAAAGTAGAAGATGAGTGATCGAAATAGAGACCAGAACAATCATGCAGAGGATCGAGTACGAGCGAGTCTGAAAAAGAAGTTGAGAAAGAAGCGCATCAAGCGAATCGTGACTTGGATCGTTGTCCTCGCACTTGTATTGGTCGGTGTATACAGCTATCAGTTCTACAAGGCGAATGGACGATTGCCGTTTGCGAACGCAGAGCGGTTAGCCCAGGCAGCTGAAGCTGCTGCAGCGCTCCAGGAGATTCCTGTACGCGAGATCGAATTTACCCAGACCATCGACATCAGCGGAAATGTAGAAGCCTTCCAGACACAGATGGTTATGTTCAGATCCACCGGAGCGGTGACTGGAGTCTTCGTCGAAGAGGGCGATGCAGTCGAGAAAGGAGAGTTGCTTGCAACGATCGATGACACTTCGCAAGCCTATACGCTGGCCAATATCGAATCGCAGATCGAAGAGGCGAGATTGCAAGGTTCTCAGCGACAGTTGGAGCTACTTGAGCGGCAGCGTGCCATGGCCTTGAACAACCTGGACTACACCCGCTCCTATGCGAACTTCGATGGTGTGGTGGCATCGGTTAACGTCGACGAAGGGGACTACTTCGAAGCAGGGTCTGCTGCCATGGTGGTAATAGATCGCAGCAAATTGAAAGCGACAGTTGAAATCGATGAGATCGATATCCAGAGTGTTCACATTGGCATGAAGGCTGATTTGACCTTCGATGCGATTCCCGGAAGAACCATAGAGGCGGAGGTGACCTATATTCCCATGATAGGGAGAACCACCAACCAGGGAATAGGGGTCATGGATGTCGAGGTGGTCATCGACGATCCACCAAGTGCGATCGCTCCAGGGTTCACCTTTGCCGGAGTCATCACTGCCGACGAGGTGAAGACCATGCTGGTGGTGCCCACCGCAGCGGTCATAGCGAATAGACGCGGCTCGGATACCGTCCAGAAGAAGGGGCCAGATGGAAATCCGGTTTCGGTCGAAGTGACCACCAGTTATCTCGGCGAGGGGATGAGCCAGATTCTCTCAGGGAATCTGAAAGCTGGAGATATCCTCCTCATGAGGCAGTCGGAGAGTGGAACGCTCTCGTTCGGCATGCCGGGAGCTCGAATCGGAATCGGTGGTGGAAGGTGATGAGGTCTAGCATATGATCAACCTGCAAGATGTACGACGCTACTTTCTCATGGGTGAATTTATCGTAAAAGCCCTCGATGGTGTTACGCTCTCTATAGACGATGGGGATTTCACTGCGATCACCGGACCGTCGGGAAGTGGAAAGTCGACCCTCATGAATCTGATCGGGTGTCTCGACACACCGACCGAGGGAATCATCCGTATCGATGGTGAAGAGACGCTCGGCATGAGTGAATCGGAACTGGCCTACATTCGGAATCAGAAGGTCGGTTTCGTGTTCCAGCAGTTCAACCTGCTGGGGAAGATCAACGCACTGGAGAATGTAATGACACCGCTACTCTATGCTGGCGTCTCGGTTCGAGAACGGCGAGAGCGGGCTCGATCGGCATTGGAGCGAGTTGGCCTCGGAGACCGGATGAAACACCGGCCGAATGAGCTCAGCGGCGGGCAGAAACAGCGCGTGGCAGTTGCTCGAGCCTTGGTGAACAATCCCTCGATTCTCCTTGCCGATGAACCGACAGGTGCACTTGATACTCAGACAGGACATCAAATCCTGGAGCTCTTCGAGGAGCTGAATGCCGAAGGCCGGACTGTCGTCCTGGTGACGCATGACCATGAGATTGCGATGCATGCTCGGAGACAGATTCGTGTGCGCGATGGCAAAGTGGAGGAGTAGATGATCTGGGAGAATATAAAACTGGCCCTGAAGGATATGATGGCAAGTAAGATGCGGACGCTCCTCTCGCTTCTTGGTATCGTGATCGGTGTAGCTTCGGTGATCGCAATTCTCACCCTCGGTCAGAGTGCCACGAAGAGTATCACCCAGACCATCGTGGAAAGTGGCCTCGAGATGGTCACAATCTTCCCGATCAGATCGGAGAAGGCAGCAAACGAGTTCACCGAGGATTTCGGCGAACGGCTCATGTCCAATGTTGCAGATATCAAGACCGTCCTTCCGGTGAACTCCTCCTCAGCTCTACTCAGAATCGGTCAGAACTCGACGAACGCAACGGTCTCGGGAGTCCTCTCGTCCTATGCATCGGTGCTCGATTACGAGGCAGAGGAGGGTGAGTTCTTCTCGCTTGCTGACAATATGGCCAGTCGTCAGGTGGTCGTGCTGGGAGCGACGGTGGCAGAGGAGCTCTTTCCAGAGGGGAATGCGATCGGTCAGTTCATAAGCATATTCAGGAATCAGGCGAAGAGTTACCAGGTGGTGGGGGTCATGCAGGAGAAGGATGCCTCATTCAATCTTCAGTTCAACTCGAGCGTGTATATCCCCTATAACACCTATACCCAGCGGTATATTCGACCTACGATCGTCGGATCGTACGTGGTTCGTGTAGCCGACGGTGCCGATGCACTCGCCGTTAGCGATGCGATCACCGATTTTCTCGATCGGACCGTAGGCTCCGATGCGTATCGACTCTTCTCCCCAGCCAGTCTTGCCGACATGGCGCAACAGATCACCGGGACATTCAGTTCATTCCTTGCAGCGATTGCAGCGATCTCGCTCCTCGTGGGCGGTATCGGCATTATGAACATCATGCTCGTCTCGGTTGCAGAGCGGACACGGGAGATCGGTATACGGAAGGCGATGGGCGCCTCTCCATGGACAATCATGGGCCAGTTCATCACCGAAGCGATCGTGCTCACGATAACCGGAGGGATCATCGGAATCGGTCTGGGAACGCTGCTCAGCTATCTGGTTGCCGATGTCGTGGGGTGGACACTCTATATTTCGTATGGTTCGTTCCTCTTCGCTGCAGGATTCTCCACACTGGTAGGAGTCTTCTTTGGATGGTATCCTGCTATGAAGGCATCGAAACTCGATCCGATAGAGGCATTGAACTATGAATAAGTCAAGAAGGTGGTCAATCGTAGAGGGGAAGGAGCAGCTGTTCGTGATAGGCGGACTTGTGTTCCTCTTCGCTCTGCTCCTCACCCTGGTACTGTTTCTCTCGCAGTTGATCATAGACAAGGAGAACACACTCATGCAGTTCGAGGCTGAACGGGGATTCGCCTCATCGGCCATGCTGCTGCTGCAAGAGGAGCATTCGAGAGCCCTGGCTGCTATGCGCGAGGGGAATGTGCGGGGAATCGGCGTCTATTCCAACGAGGGGCGACTCATGCTCGGCCTGGGATCGGTACCAAACACCCTCCCGCTTGAACGGTTCACCGAGATTCTCCGTATCCGGGGACCCAATCAGTGGAATCAGGGGGTGGCCTCGTACAATCCGGATACCGGTATGATCGAGTATGTGCGGTTCAGTCGACTGACGATCCATGTGGAGACCGGAGACTTCATGCTCGAAGAGGATGGATACCTTCCCTCTCCGCTGAACTTCCCCGATGTACTCTACATCCTCTTCGATGGACAGCAGTACCATCAGAAGGTCATGCTGGTGCGGTTCTTCAGCATCGCAGCGGTGATCGGTCTCCTGGCGTTCCATCTGCTTGTGTACAGCATCTATCGAAGCAACCGAAAGTACCGCGAAACACTAGCTAAGCAGGAGAATCTGGTGAATCTCGGTGAGGCAGCCAGAACGCTTGCTCATGAGATCAAGAATCCACTCAGTGCCATAACGTTACAGATGGCACTGTTGAAGAAGACGCTCCCCTCCAGCGCCAAGGAGGATCTGTCGGTAGTCGATTCGGAGGTTCAACGGCTCATACAACTGACGAACAAGGTCTCCGATTTCCTGAGAAATCCCGTGGGGACTCCTGAACGACTCGATGTCGTGGGCCTCATCGATGGATTGAGGCTTACGTTTCAGGACCGGATCACCATCGTTCCCGGTTCCTTGACACGGGCCTATGTCTATTTCGACCCGGATAGAGCTCGTTCGGTTTTCGAAAATCTCATTAAGAATGCACTTGAGAGCTGTCCCGACTGCGATCCACAGGTAGAAGTGGAGATCTCTCGTGACAAGAAACGGCTGATACACATTGCCATACGCGATCGGGGCGAGGGAATTCTGGAGGAGAATCTCGAGAAGATCTTCGATCCGTTCTTCACCACGAAGATACATGGATCGGGGATCGGACTCGCCATTTGCAGACAGTTCGTCCGCGCTCGGGGAGGAAATCTGAAACTCTATCCTCGAGAGGGGGGAGGAACTGTCGCAGAGGTGATTCTCCCTGCAGAACACAAATAAGAGGTGACTATGCGAATTCTTATCGTTGACGATGAACATAATATTCGAGAACTCATGCGCAGATATCTCAGTCTCGAGAAACTCGAGAGCGATGGTGCCGAGAATGGACTGTCGGCCCAGCGGCTGCTGCGTGAAAACCACTACGATGCCTGTCTCATCGATCTGAGAATGCCGGGGATGGATGGAATCAGCCTCATACGCTGGATACGACAGGAGGGGTTCCGCATGCCGGTTATCATGATCAGCGCCCATGGGGAGATTCGTGATGCGGTCACCGCACTCAAGGAGGGGGCTCAGGACTATATCGTGAAGCCCTTCGATCCCGAGGAGCTTACCATCCGACTGCGGAAACTCATGGAGGCGCAACAGCTGAAAAGCTATGTGGAAAGTGAGGCGCGGTCGACCGAAGGACTCGATGAAGGGCTTGTGGGAACCTCTCCACCCATGAAGCGGATCAAGGAGGTCATCTCTCGAATCGCAGATAGTCCGGCAACGGTTCTGGTGACCGGTGAGAGCGGTACGGGTAAAGAGGTTGTCGCGCGACAGATTCACGCTGTCTCCTCGCTGGCAGAGGGACCTTTCGTGGCGATCAATATCGGGGGTGTACCAGAGAACTTGCTCGAGAGCGAACTGTTCGGATACGAGAAAGGGGCTTTCACCGGTGCTGTAGGGAGAAAAATCGGAATGTTCGAACTCGCCAGTGGGGGAACGCTCTTTCTCGACGAGATCGGCGACATGCCTCCCACACTCCAGGTGAAGATGCTCCGTGTTCTGCAGGAGCGGAAAATCACTCGACTAGGTGGAACCTCGCCCATGCCGATTAATGCCCGCATCATAGCCGCTACGAACAAGAATCTCGAGGAGATGGTCAGAGA
>Ga0334901_1003153_pt1 | contig 12887 bp, 13 predicted proteins | sample GraSluR3_MG_3_FD_207216 | JGI IMG/M metagenome (GOLD analysis project Ga0334901, IMG submission 207216) | Sludge microbial communities from methane-producing bioreactor in Wageningen University, Netherlands - Granular Sludge_15_08-R3 | ecosystem: Engineered > Bioreactor > Anaerobic >...
AAATATTATCAGATATAATATAAGCTAAGGAATAATATTTCTAAGATTTTAAAATTTTTTTGTATACGAATAATTAAGGAGTTTGAACATGGCTATTCACCCTATAGAATTTCGTTATGGAACCCCGGAAATGAAAGAAATCTGGGAAGCTGACAATAAGCTTCAAAAAATGCTGGAAGTGGAGGCCGCCCTGGCAGAAGCAGAAGCCCATCTTAAATTAATCCCTGAAGAAGCTGCCCGTGAAATAAGAAATAAAGCCAGCACTCAATATGTTACCCCGGAAAGAGTGGCTGAAATTGAGAGGGAAACCAACCATGACATTGCTTCCATTGTTAAAGCCCTAGCTGAAGTCTGTGAAGATGATGCTGGAGAATATGTGCACTTTGGTGCCACATCCAATGACATTATCGACAGTTCTCAGTCTCTTCTTCTTAAAGGTTCTATTGAAATCCTCCAGGAGAAAATAAAACGTCTTGCCAGAATTATCCTGAAACTGGCAGATGAAAATAAAAAAACAGTTTGCATTGGTAGAACCCATGGACAACACGCCCTTCCCACTACTTATGGGATGAAATTCGCCCTATGGGCTGATGAACTCCACCGCCAATACGAAAGATTGGAAGCATGTAAAGGAAGGCTCTGTGTTGGAATGATGACCGGAGCAGTTGGTACCACTGCTGCCCTAGGTGAAAATGGACTGGATGTCCATCTTAAAGTTTCTGAAATACTGGGACTTCCCCCAGTACTGATATCCAATCAGGTAGTGCAGAGAGATAACCATGCAGAATACATTATGGGCCTGGCCAACCTCGCCAGTACCCTGGATAAGATAGCTCTTGAAATCCGTAACCTGCAACGTACAGAGATCAAAGAATTAGGTGAAAGTTTTGACCCGGAAAAACAGGTGGGTTCCAGTACCATGCCCCACAAAATGAACCCCATCACTGCTGAGAGAATCTGTGGTGTTTCCAGAATTATAAAAGCATATCCTTCACCTGCTCTTCAAAACAATGCCCTATGGCATGAAAGAGACCTGACTAACTCCTCATCTGAAAGGATCATGCTCCCTGAGGCATCTATTCTCACGGATTACATCCTGAACCTGACCATCAGGTTAATGGAAAAACTTGTTTTCTACCCTGAGAACATTGAAAGGAACCTTAACCATACTGGTGGGCTTATTATGGCCGAACGTTTCATGGCCGAACTCACCCGGAGGGGTATGGGAAGGCAAACTGCTTATGCACTGGTCCGAAAGTGTGCTCTGGAAGCTAATAAGTTAGGAATTGGTTTGAAAGATGTTATACTTCAACAGGATGAGATAAAGGATTATTTAACTCCTGAAGAGGTGGAGGAAATTATGGATCCTCATACCTATCTGGGATCTTCGGTGCAGATTGTGGAAAATGTTTTGGAAGAATCTAGTAGATGGTTTTAAACCGCCCAAATTTTAAAAACCATCTTATATTACTTTTTATCTAATTTTACCTATTAATTTCTCATTAAAACCTTAGATTATTTAATTAAGTAATTTCTTCAGGTTTTTATCTCTTTTAAAAACGAAAAATTAATATAACATCAATTAGAAATAATTATTCACTGATTATAAAGGGAGGTGAAAAAGATGGTCGATATCAAAGAGATTAAACACATTAGAGCCGCACCATTTACACTGATGTCTTCATCAATTCACGCAATTCTAGCTTTCATTGCAGCAATTCTTATAGTCCTATTCTTTGGAAGCATCGCGGCATTCATACCTGGAGCAGGCATGTTCGCTGCTTTCATTGCAGTATTAGGATTAGCCATTATTATCTTGTATCCACTAACCGCGTTCTTCTGGAACATACTATCCGCTTTTGTTGTGGCATTATTATACAACTTAATAGCACCTAAAGTGGGTGGTATAAAACTGGGTATGGAAGGAGACGAACTAAAATCACTTCCAGTGGTATCTGTTGCCCTAATTCTCGCCTGTGTAGTCGCTGTGGTAACTTTCCTCATTGGATTATACATGGGACTGGCTGGTAGTTCAGTGTTATCACTTATCAGTGGAGTCATACCCATTGCTGGCACTGCAGTTGCCAATGCCACTAACGCCACTAACGCAACAGTTCCAACCGGCGGACTCTTCGGAGCAATATCCGGCATATGGGCCCTGTTCTGGATTATCCTAATGCCTATAATGGCGTTCATATTCTCATTCATTGGATACGCACTGTTCGCCATTTTCTACAACATCATAATACCAAAAGTCGGTGGAATGAAACTGATATTCGCCGAAGCAGTAAATGGCTTTGAACTCACCAACATACCAGTGGTACCAGCAGCACTATCAATATCAGTAGTATCTGCAGTTTTAGGAGCAATATACGGATTCATATCCGGTATAATGACTGGAGACTTCGTTGTGGCAATAATATGGCTTGTAATGTACGCTATAATGTACTTCATAATGTATTTCATTATAGTTGCCCTGGCCACCATATTCTACAACTTCCTACAGCCCAGAATCGGTGGAATTAAACTGGTACTGGAATAGAAACCATGGTTTAATTTTCCACCTTTTTACCCTTTTTTTATTTTATTTCTACTAATTGTATCCAGAATATCCTTAATCTCCTTAAATCTTACATATCAACACTTTTTCCATTTTCCTCCAAGAAAATAGAAAAAAATATTATAAAAGAACTAATGAATATTTAATATTTTACAATTAGGAGGCATATTCACATGGAAGAATTGAAAGAAATAAAATCCGTGGCTATTGTGCCCTTCACTTTGATGTCTTCTTCGATATCAGCAGTAATGGGCCTTATATACGCATTGCTATTAATCTTAATACTGGGAGTGGTAGCTGTTTTCCTACCATCCACAGCCAGCGCCATCGTTGGTATGCTGTTAACCCTTGCTGTGGCCATCATTATCATTTTCCCAGTGGGATCATTTTTATTGAACATTTTATCCTCATTTTTACTGGCCCTTATTTACAATCTACTGGTGCCCCGGGTAGGAGGTATTAAACTGGGAATAGTGGATATGGAAGAAATCAGATCACTACCTGTCATCCCCTTATCCTTAATGTTATCCATTCTCTACACCATTTTCACCTTCCTGATCATGTTGATAGTGGCTCCCCTGATGATGTTAATAATTCAAGGAGCTGCCATTGCCGCTGTCAGCACCACCAGTACTGTGTCAGAATTAGGAGGTCTTGGTGCCCTGGGAATAATAGGTATAATATTAATGATAATCGCAGCCCCTATAGTGGTTTTCATAGCCACCTTCATATACAGTGCTCTTTCAGCACTTTTATACAACTTCCTGGCACCTAAAATTGGAGGTATACAACTCAAATTCTCTTCTGTGAAGGATAATCTCTTTGAAATTAGAAAAATAAAACCCATCCCACTGGCCTTGATCCTTGCCGTGGTTACAACCATTCTAAACTTCTTAATCTCCATACCCCAAATTGCCATGTATTTCGCGTTGGGAGAACCATTAGTTGGGATCGGTTACCTCTTAGGTGACACTGTAGGTTATTTCATAGTCATCTTCATAACTTACGCCATCATGGTGCTCATATACAACTTCTTAAGACCTATGATTGGTGGAGTGGAGTTGGAACTGGAATAAAAGTGTTTGATGAGGATTTAAACTTAGAAATTGAGATAGGTTTGTTTTTTTTAACCTATCCCTTATTTTTTTATACCACTAAAGAGTGATGAATAACCATGACCCCTCATGCTATACAGTGCCGTAAAATTTCCCGGGGACAGGCCACAGGAGAAGTGATCATTTCCCATGATCCTTTAAGTTTCCTGGGCGGTGTTGACCCTCAGACCGGGAATGTTATAGATAGAGAACATGAACTTTACCAGAAGAATATAAGTGGTAAAATACTGGTAATCCCTTCAGGGAAGGGTTCTACTGTGGGATCTTATGTGATCTTCCAGATGGCTAAAAACAAAACCGCACCTTTAGCCATTATTGCCATGGAAGCAGAACCCATTATTGCTACCGGAACCATAATGGCCAGTATCCCCATGGTTGACCAGCCAGAAGAGGATGTTCTTGAAATTTTAAAGGAAGGCGATTTGGTGGCTGTTGATGCTGATTCTGGTGTTATTCAAAAAATGAATTAAATAATCCTGCTTTTTAATCCTGATTTCTCATAAGGTGCTTACTTAGACCACCGAACCTGAGACCATCCATTAGACTTTTAAAAACATAGATTTAAAAAACATAGCCTCTGAAAAACTTTAAAAAATTATATTAAAATAAAAAAATGGCCCATTAATATTAATGTTCCATTTCTACTTCTTTTCGGCCATTTTCTTTGATTTCAGCACCTATAAATCCTCCAACAGCACCTAAAACTCCACCTACAAGTATGGAGAGCACAGTGAGGAATACACCAACTATTAATGTAATTGTACCTGCCACAATACCAACTTTGGCAAATATAAGTCCAATTATGGCACTTAAAGCTCCAAATCCTGCTATGAACAGGATACCAATGATCAATCCGCCAATGATACCAGTTAAGGCTCCTTCCACTGGGGCGTCTTTTCTTTCACCACTTCCAATGTAAGTTGCCACCAGCCCCCCTATGATTGGGCCTAAAAAGAATAATGGAAAGACAGAAATGGTTAAAACTATGGTTAAAACTGCGTTTATAAGAGAACCTACTCCTACTGCTTTCCAGTCTATCATTTTTGTATCACCATGAAATTACTTGTTTTTATGCATCTAATTTTCATCTTTTTTTTCTTCATCTTTTTTAGAATTTTCAGTTTTTGAGACTTCATCAGGTAAGGGTTCCTTCTTTTGTCTTGCTTTGATCACTGCTCCGATAATTCCCCCTCCAAAGCCTAAAAGAATGTATACGGGTATTAAGACTAAATAAATTATTATAAGACCGCCAACTATCTCCCTTGAGAACCCAGAATAGGCATATGCCACAAAGATGTAGATCACACCTGTGAGAAACCCTACCAGCGTTCCATGCATGGCTCCTGTTTTTAAACTATTGTTGACTAGATATCCAACCACAATACCTGCTATTATTAAGGCTATAATACCACCAACAAATGGGATTACCATTCCTAAAATAAAAACCAGCACAACTGCCAGTACAACTCCAATAATAGTGTTTTTTTGATCAATCATGGTTTTACCTTCATAAATCCTCAATAAATCTTCTCAAATTATCATTATTAATAGATTGGGGTTTGAAGAAAAATATAGTTTACTAAAAAATGAAGGGAATAGAAGGATATGATAAAAATAAAATTAAAAATAAAATAATGAATTTATTTTAAGTTGGTTACACTTATGTTGCTGGTTCTCCTTTTATAGCAGCCCCAATAGCTCCTCCAACTGCCATTATGATCAAAACCCCTAAGGATCCTATGATCAGTACCAGTGAAGTCACTGTAGCTGCTGCAAATCCTATTAATCCTAGGATTAAGGTTCCAAATATGAGCAATAATATGGAAAGTACTATAGCTCCAAATAAGCCAGATACAGCCCCATTTGCCGCTCCATTACCAGCTGTTCCCCCTACCATATATCCAACGGCTATTCCAGCTATTAACCAACCTAACAATGCGCCCACTCCAGGAATAATAGCTGCGAAAATGCCTCCCAGAATTATAGATAGGATAAATCCAATAATGACTGCTCCCCATTTGATATCCATTTTTTTTCACCTCCATCATGAAAAAAATTTAAAAAAATTAAAAAACTATGCTTCTACTTCTGTTGCTTTTGCAGTGGTGTATGCGTCGTACATACCGTACAGCCATACAATAATGTATAGAATTATTATGTAGAAATTTACCATGGAGTACAGTACTGCCAGAATTATTGCAATAATGAAAATTATAATTCCCATCATTGTCTTTCCAGCATAGACACTGCCTAAACCAGGAAAAAAGAAAGATATAACCACGGCTAATATCGGGTTTGCCACTTTTTTCACCTCCCCTCAATTTTATACACTATTTTATAACCCCTATCCTTAATATTTTTTTCTTTTTTATTTCCAGCATCTAAGACATATAAACCAAAAATTAGGCCCATATACAAATTAACCATTAAAATACCGATTAATCTATTAAACAAAACTTAATTATGTTTATTTTTTCTGTGAAAATGTATTTACTCCCTTGATTTTCATAATTTCTGTCCATCTCCTATTTTTCCACCTATCAATTGTACCCCTTAATTCCGATAAAAATCCGAAAAAAAATAAAAATCATAACACACAAATTAATTTATGACATGTTTTTATGACAATTATACAGAGGACGGTGTCAAATGGTGTATCTTCTAATCCATAACGGGACGCTCATAGATGGGAATGGTGGTAAACCCCTAAAAAATGCAGCAGTATTAATCAAAGATCGGGAAATCAGGGCTTGTGGTAGTGAAGATTCCCTTAAACTTCCAGATGATGATATTAAACGTGTTGATGCTCATGGCGGGTTTATACTCCCAGGATTCATTGACTGCCATGTACACATGATGTTCACGGGGTTCCGCTTTGAAGACCCCTTATTCACCCCTCTATCACTATACTTCTACCAGGCTGTTAAAAATTTGAAGTGTACTCTGGAAGCAGGAGTTACCACAGTACGGGATGCGGGTATGGCAGATTATGGGGTGAAAATAGCTGTAGAAGAGGGTTTAATTGTTGGTCCTCGCCTCCAGATCAGTGTAATGCCCCTTTCTATAACTGGAGGGCATTTTGATACCAGATTGAAATCTGGTCACATGGTGAAAACCACTTATCCTGGCCTGCCTGATGCAGTTTGTGATGGCGCAGATGAAGTTAGGAAAAGAGTTAGGGAAGTTTTAAGGGCAGGTGCAGATGTGGTGAAGGTTATGGTCACCGGAGGAGTGATAAGTGCTAATGATAGTCCCGAATTTCCCCAATTCACCATGGAAGAATTACAGGTAATGGTTGAAGAAACATCATATCGCAATTTACATGTTATGGCCCATGCCCATGGATCAGCAGGTGTTAAAAACGCTTTAAAGGCAGGTATAAAATCTATTGAACATGGAACTTACCTGGATGATGAATGCATTGATCTGCTCCTGGAAAATGATGCCTGGCTCATAGCCACCCAACTGGCAAACGTGACCAATATAGAACTGCTGGAAAATGGAGAACTCCCCTATTTCAGTCAGGAAGATGCCAAGAATGTGTGGATGAACAGCCGTAAAAGTATGGAAAAGGCTTACCATGCAGGGGTGAAGATGGTTATGGGCACCGACAGTGGTATAGCACCCCATGGTCAGAACCTGCGGGAGCTGGGGTTCCTATGTGATATAGGGATGGGCCCTATGGAAGCTATACAGGCTGGTACTAAAAAGGCTGCTGAACTTTTGGGATGGGATGATAAAATTGGAACCCTGGAGAAGGGAAAACTGGCTGATGTGGTTATAAGTAAAACTAACCCCCTGATCGATATCAAATCATTAGGAAATCCTGAAAACATAGTACTGGTTATGAAGGAAGGTCAAATTCTAAAAAATCTCTTTAAAATTCCATGACTGATAAAAATTGTTTAAAAATGATCTTTAACTTAATTAACATTTTATTAAAGTGTATTTAGTTATTAAAGTGTATTTACTGAAATTAATTGGAACTAAAGGTTTATTGAAACTAAAGGCTGGATTAATAATGGTGGATGATTCTAAAAAAAAGGCAGAAATTAAGATTTCAGGTATGCATTGTGCTTCGTGTGCTCTGAATATAGAAAAATCACTTCAGGATATGGAAGGAGTTGAAGATGCCCAGGTTAATTTCGGAACTGAGAAAGCCACAGTAAAATATGATCCAGACAAGCTAAAACTCCCTGAATTAGAGAAAAAAGTGGAAGACACTGGCTACGGTGTGGTGAATGAAAAAGTGGTTATTAAGGTGGGGGGAATGACCTGTGCCATGTGTGTTAAGGCCATAGAAGACGTATTAAACAAAATTGATGGTATAAGCCATGTGAACGTTAATTTGGCATCTGAAAAGGCCTACGTAACCTATAATCCCCAGATGACCAGTGTATCTGATATGAAAGATGCCATTGAAGATTTGGGCTATGAATATCTGGGTTTAGAGGGTGAGTTAGATGAAAGTGAGGAGGAGAAGGCCCGAGAAAAGGATCTTAATGATAAAAGAAACCGTTTAATCGTTGCTTTCGCATTCTCAATTCCTTTAATGGTGTTGATGTATTCTGGAGTTATGTTACCCATCCCCATGACTTATTTCATGCTTTTGGTAACTATCATTCCCTTTATTTATGTGAGTTATCCTATATTCACTGCTGCTTACCGTTCTCTGCAAATTAAGTCCTTGAATATGGATGTTATGTATGCCATGGGTATTGGAGTTGCTTATGGCTCCAGCCTGCTGGGTACCTTTAATATCGTGCTAACCCCTAATTTCATGTTCTACGAAACTGCTCTGATGCTAGCTGGTTTTTTAATGCTGGGTCGCTGGTTGGAAGCACGTGCTAAAGGACGCACAGGAACTGCTATAAAGAAACTGGTGGGTTTGCAGGCTAAAACTGCTACTGTTATTCGTGATGAAGGTGAAAAGCAGGAAATTCAGGTCCCTGTGGAAGATGTTCTGGTGGGAGACCTGGTGCTGGTCAGACCAGGTGAACGTATACCTGTGGATGGAAAGGTGGTTTCAGGTGAAAGCTATGTAGATGAATCCATGATCACTGGTGAACCCATTCCTGTTCTTAAAAAGGATGGTTCTCCAGTTATAGGGGGTACCATTAACCAGAATGGGGTTTTAAAATTCCGGGCAGAAAAAATTGGTAAAGATATGGCCCTGGCTCAGATAATCAAACTGGTAGAGTCTGCTCAGGGGTCCAAACCACCAGTACAGAGGATAGCTGACCGAGCAGTTACTTATTTCATTCCCACGGTTCTCACCATAGCTACAATCTCCTTCATAATCTGGTACTTAATCCTGGGAAGCACTCTCCTTTTTGGGCTCACTGTACTGATATCTATCCTAGTGGTGGCGTGTCCCTGTGCTCTGGGTCTGGCAACACCCACCGCAGTGACTGTGGGGATTGGACGTGGTGCTGAACTTGGAATACTGGTTAAAAAGGGTGAAGCTCTGGAGATATCTGGAAAATTAACCACCATTCTCTTTGACAAAACTGGAACTTTAACCAAAGGCAAACCAGAAGTTACCGATATCATGGGTATCACCATAGATGATAAAACTTTGCTGCAAATCGCTGCTAGTGTGGAGAAAAACTCACAACACCCCCTGGGAGAAGCTATGGTTATCAAAGCCCATGATAATGATATTGAATTAATTGAAACAGAAGAATTCAATACTTTCGGAGGGAAAGGAGTATCTGGAATTGTTAATGGTAAAGAAACTTTGATTGGTAACAGAACCCTGCTTGAGGAAAATAATATCAACATATCAGAGTCAGATGAAGAAAAAATTTCCAATATTGAAGAAGAAGGTAAAACTGCGGTTTTAGTTGCCTTTAAAGGCGTTTTATCTGGTATTCTGGGAGTAGCTGACACTTTAAAGGTAAACACACCACAAGCTATATCTGAACTTAAGAAGATGGGTTTGCAGGCGGCCATGATCACTGGTGATAACCCGAGAACTGCCCGAGCCATCTCTGAAAAGATTGGTATTGAACAGGTACTGGCAGGGGTTTTACCCGCGGATAAATCGGCTGAGGTTAAAAGACTTCAAGATAATGGCGAAGTTGTGGCTTTTGTTGGTGATGGGATTAATGATGCCCCTGCCCTGGCCCAGGCTGATGTGGGGATAGCCATTGGCAGTGGTACGGATGTGGCTATTGAAAGTGGAGAGATTGTGCTTATAAAAGACAATTTACTGGATGCAGTTGCAGGAATACAATTATCAGATAAGGTTATGGGCCGTATTAAACTCAACCTATTCTGGGCATTTGCTTACAATGCTATTCTTATACCAGTAGCTGCTGGATTATTATACCCTACATTTGGAATTACTTTCCGTCCAGAGTATGCTGGGCTGGCCATGGCCTTAAGTTCTGTGACCATAGTAACCCTTTCACTCCTTTTAAAAGGGTATTTGCCCCCTGCCAAGAAATTGGAGTTAGTTGAATGAAACTAATGGATGATGGAAAAAATAAGTGATAAAGACTTACATATAATTTAGATGTAGGATTAAGAAGAGGTGATAAAATGGCTGTAGATCCAATTTGCAAAATGGATGTAGATGAGAAAACCGCGAAGTTTACAAGTGAATATAAGGGTAAAAAGTACTATTTTTGCGCTCCAGGATGTAAAAAAGAGTTCGATGAAAATCCTGAAAAATACGCAGAAGAATAAAAACCAACAGTAATAACCATGGAATAACTCTTTTTTTATTAATCCCCGATATTATCCAGGGTATTTAATCCTGGTATTTAAAACTAATGGCCCAATTATTGGAGTTTACACTGTCGCTTATTTATTTTTCAGACAATGGTTTGATAATGAGGGGGCACCCCTCACTGAGGGGTAATCCATCTTATGGATTGTGGTATTTGAAGTGAGTTTGGTAAGAGCGGCTGAGAAGTAAAAAAAGTGTAAAAATAAAATGAAATTAATTTAGATTGATAAACAACTTATCTTGGTTAATAAACATCTTTTTTCATTACTTCCCTCAGAACACTGGTCGCATAAGAGCCCTTGGGGATTGAAAAACCTAATAGAACCCCTTCTTCTGTTACCTCTGCAGATACATCCCATATTTTGAAGCGGATAGCACGGCGTATGCCATGACTTCCCAGTTTAGGCATTAATGGTACCACGAAATCTTCTAGTTTTAGGTGTTCTTCATCCAGTATTTCTTGCTCCATTATACCCAGTTTTCCACCAGCCAGAGGCACCTTACTCCCAAATAGAGGAGCAGAAGGATGTGCCTGGAAGTCCTTTATCTCTTGATTTATTGTTTCCGGGTCAAATTCATGGATAAGGTGCTCTTCATTGTCAATTAAAATATCACCCTCCACATACTGGTCTATTCCCAGTTTGATGCGTTCACTTACTGCCCGGTTAAAGAGGTAGGATTGGTAAGCATGGACAAACATCCTGCTTAAGGGTTTGGGCAGACTTTTAAGTGCCCGGATATATGATTTTTCATCCAGTTCCCCTTTCTTTTTCTTTTCTTTTAGGAGGGTACGGATCATCATCTTCTCATAGCGCATGCCACTGGGCATAGAATCCAATGATTCTTCCAGTTCTCCTTCATCATAGAATTTACGGGCTTCCTGGATATGTTGTGGCTCAGTATCGTAAGGATGACCTATGTAACGGTCCACTGCTGCTTTCACTCCCTCTTTAATCAGGGCTTTGCCCACCAGGTGAGTGTTGGGCCGGTTCTTACCAAAACGCTGAAAACCATAATAGTTAGGCACTCCCCTTTCTTTTAACTGTTCAAGGATTTCTTCTGCCCTTTGTGCTGCTGAATCAGGATCTTCCACATCCCTTACTTGTAAACGGAATTTATTTCCCACCAGTTGGCCTATGCGTAGTTTTTTCTGATGGGGAACAATGTCCAATATTTTAACATGATGAAGTTTATCTTCCAATCCCTGTAACTCTTCTGGGGTTTTGTTACTGACACATATCCATTGACGGGTTACTGCTGCTTTATCTTTCATCCCAGCAAATCCCATCTGTTTCCGGTTCATCTTCATTTCTCGAGCAATATCTAAAACCACATCTAGTGTGTTTCGACCTTCTTTCTCGATCCAAAGCCAAGTGTTTGGTCCTTCACCTTTAGGCTGGGTTTCTGGGATTTCTTCTACATAGAAATCTTCATTTATGGTTCTGATTTGTCCACCAATTCCTTTCTGAGGGGTGAGATATGTTTCTGCATTTAACATGATAATATACCACTCATTTCCACCTTTTCATTATAGTTAACATTGTCATCTGTGATGTTCATTTTAGTATATCTCCTTAGGATAATAACCATATGTATGGGATAAAGTGAGGGTATAGTATATGTTAAGTATGAAGAAAACATCTCTTGTAAATCAAAAGATGGCTGTGACAAAAAGTAATACGTCATACTAATGGGAATATACTTGGGGGAAAATATACTTAGGGGAGATATACCTGTAAATTGATGTTTAATAAAATAAAAAAAAGTGATAAAAGGAGTATTTACCTATTTTGGCCATTTTGATTGGCAGATTGATAGGCGCTCTGGGATTGTTGAGCTGAACCTTCAGATTGCAATGAATTCATTTCTGTAAACCTGTATTGGTAACTGTTTCCAGAAGAATTTTCACAAGACTGGTTCATAGTTTGGTTCATAGTTTGATTTTGATCCTGGGTTTGGTTTTGTGTTTGAAGTTGATCTTGATCTTGATCCTGAGTTTGGTTTTGTGTGGACTGTCCTTGACCATAAAAAGAATAACCAGCAGCTGAAACGCCTACAAATACACATAGAATTACTACAAGAACTACAATTTTATCCATAGTTATAAACCTCCATCAAATTTTCATATTTACCATTTTATATTCTATTTTAAAGAATTTAAATATTATTACTGGGTTAAGTAATTGATAACTTAGTTAAGGTTGTTAGATTAGTTAATGGCCTAAACAATAAGATTTGTGGATCCTCAAGGTGTCCGGAGCTGCAAATCCCTTGGCGGAAGGTGTACATATTGCAGCGGATTAAGTGTTGGGGTCTGAGGATCCAGATATAATATATGATGTTATTATTACTTATGTGTTTAATACAATGAGTGGAGAGACAACACATTTATAAGGAAACCTATGCAAAATTATTTAATTGTGGGAATATTTTTAATACAACAGAATCGTTATTATTTGACATACTTAAAATTAAG
>Ga0334901_1003156_pt1 | contig 12877 bp, 17 predicted proteins | sample GraSluR3_MG_3_FD_207216 | JGI IMG/M metagenome (GOLD analysis project Ga0334901, IMG submission 207216) | Sludge microbial communities from methane-producing bioreactor in Wageningen University, Netherlands - Granular Sludge_15_08-R3 | ecosystem: Engineered > Bioreactor > Anaerobic >...
ATTTTTTCAGAATCTTTTTCATCGCCGGTCAGCAATTTGCCAGCATTGGCCTTAATTACAGCCAAATGTGTTTGCAGTTCATGAGATGCATTTTCGTTGAACTCTTTGTTGTAGCGGTAATCGCTGGTTACCTTTTGCAGTAAAGAACCGAGGGTTGAATTCAGGACGTTAAACTCGTCAATTTGAGTGGGCAGAAATTCAGGAAGCTGTTCGTTTATTTTAAACCGGGTAACTTTATTCAACGTATTGTAAAACGGCGCCCAGATTTTTCCTGTGACCCGGTTTACCGACAACAGGGCGAACAAAACAATTAGCAGGGCAAGGCCTGCTGTGATAAGCAGTGCGCCCTGGGCAATGTCGTCGCGGCCCAGCATCAGGTGCTGAAGCACCAGCGTAAAATCCCGCCCGTTATGATTAATGGAAAACCACAGTTGGCGGTAGGGCACCATTTCGTTGTCAGCAGGTTCCAGAATTAGCGTGTCTTTAAAAACAGGAGTTTCAAATTTTTTATCTTCAATTATCTGTACCAGGTTGTGAAAATCGGGCAGGTCGTTGTGCTTTTCGTGGTATTTTACGAGGCGTTCCATTTCGTAGGTTAGAAATTCGTCTATTTCCTCATAGGCGACATAATTGATTATGAAAAAGGAGAACAAACTACCTATGAGCAAAATAGGAATCATCCACAGCAAAGTGTTTATATAGGTACGCTTAATTAGTTTCATGAGGTGTGGTTTCAAGTTTGTATCCTACGCCGTAAACTGCTTTAACGGGGTCCTTAACACCTGCCAATGTCAGTTTTTTTCTGAGGTTTTTGATGTGCGAATAGATAAAATCGAATGAATCGGCCAAATCCATATTGTCGCCCCAAATGTGTTCGGCAATGCTTTCGCGGGGTAAAACCCGGTTCGGATTCGAAAAGAAAAAAAGCAAAATGTCGTATTCGCTTTTGGTGAGTTCCACCGGGTGATTACCGGCAAAAACCCGGCGGCTCAACGTGTCGATGGTTATTTTTCCAAAAGAAATGGAATCGTTTCCTGAAAAATTGCGACGTCTGATCAGGGCTTTCACTCGGGCAGTTAGCTCGGCCATGTCGAACGGCTTTGTCAGGTAATCGTCGGCGCCTAGGCCAAGACCTTCTACTTTGTTGTCGAGCGAATTGCGCGCCGAAATCACAATAATACCGGTACCAGGCGCCTGAACTTTAATTTCGCGGATAAGGTCGAGCCCCGACCCATCGGGCAGATTGATGTCAACTATGATAATATCGTATTGATAAAGAAAAATTTTTTCGTGTGCAGTTTCAAAATCAACAGCCGTTTCGCACAGGTATTTTTCGGCCTCCATCGTTTCCTTTACCGCTTCCAAAAGTTTATGGTTATCTTCAACAATCAACAGTTTCATTGCAGAATTTTTTTCAATGTTAACAAGAAAATCTGGATAAATTCTGGAGATTCCGCTACATTTGAGGAAACATTTTTAATGACATGAAAGATTTAAAACGATACTATTCCATTCCGGCCGAACCAAAAGATGTGTACAATGCGCTGACCAACAAAAATATGCTGGAAATATGGACTGGTGAAGATGCCGTGATGGAGCCGGAAGCAAATACCGAATTTTCGCTGTGGGGAGGAAGTATTTCGGGCGTGAACCTGGAATTTGAGGAGAATAGGAAAATAGTGCAGCAATGGTTTTTTGGTGAACAGGACGAACCTTCCATTGTAACCATTTTTTTGCATCCCGATAAAAAAGGGACCAGCTTAGAATTGCGCCACACCAACATTCCCGATGAAGCATTTGAAAATATTTCCGATGGCTGGGACGAGGACTATTTCGGGGCGCTGCGGGAGTTGTTTATCTAAAAAAGTAACAGAAAATAGTTGCAGACCCCGAAGTTTTTCGGTAAAAGAATTGCGGGAAATCATTGGATGATTGGATTTTATGTTTTAACTTGGCTCGCAGGAATTCAATTGTCAAAAAACCAAAAAATGAAAACTCGCCTGAACCTTTTGTTGTTGGTCTGTTGGCTCCCGCTGTCTGCCTTTTCTGCCCGGATTATTTCACAGTTTGAAATTGCAAGGTGGTACCTCGATGCCGACCTGGTAATCGTTTGTTCCGTTCAAAAAACCGACACTGTTTTTGTGAGCCGGTTCGATTCACTCAAATCGGATGGTTTTCGTATTAAATATGAAATGGTTCAGGAGAAATATTCTATTGTTGTTGATTCAGTGCTTAGGAAATCGCATGCAGAGCATGATTTGCCTGAAATTATTTTCACTCCTCAATTTCCAATAAATTTATCGAATTGCCGGATAACAGAAAAAATATTTACGGGGTTCGATGAAAACGGAGATTCGGTTTTTTTAAATTCTGTTGAATGTGTGCATAATTACTATGATGACAGTTATTTCAGAATGAAGGATGAGAAATATGCAGTCATTTTATCGAAAAAAGATTCTGTTTATGTTATTGATTACTCCACCAAATACGATACCTGGATTATGAAATTACTTGCTGAAGTTGATGAAATGGGAGAGTCGTATTTTAACATCTTTTGGGCCGAAAATTTGCCCTATTATCCTTTTCCAACTGAAAATGCGCAATGGAATATTTACCTCGAATACAGCATTTCGGAGGCTCCCATCGACACGGTTTTGCTTCGTTATTTTTTATGTGGCGACACCACGGTAAATCAAATAAGCTATAAAAAATTGTGTCTGGAAAAAGGGAGCTTGACAAATCCTGTAAGGGAACTTGCCGGTTTTATCCGGGAACAGGATAAAAAAGTTTTTTACAAGGGCGCCGATTTCCTGGGGTTTCCGCGTGAAGATGAATGGTTGCTTTATGATTTTAATGTCCAAAAAGGCGACACAGTGTGGCATACAAATTCCGGGTACGAATATACTGTAATTGAAAAGATTGATTCCATTGCAATTGACGGGCAGCTCAGAAGACGGTACAAAGTGGATACCAGGCAAAATTATTATTTTCAGGACGAAGAATACTGGGTAGAGGGTATTGGAAGCGTGAAAAACGGATTATTGGCCCATATTACTGCTATTCCAACATGTTGTTACCATTTTTTGGAGTTTGTTTGCTATCGCGAGAATGGAGCGGTTAAATATTTAAGTCCTTCATTTGATGATTGTGTTCCTTCGTTTCTTTTTAGCTCGACGGATGGCGGGTTAAAATTGCCGGAAATTTCAATATATCCAAACCCGGCTACCGGTCAGGTAATTGTTGGAGATGTACCTTCGGGGGATAACTTCCATATTTCCATCCTGAATTCCGCGGGACAGATAATTCTTAAAAAACAATTACAGCCAGGCAGAAATTTTATTCCATTTCCCGCATTCGACGGACTGATACTTGTTGTAATTACTGACTCAAGTGGCAAAGTGGTTAAAATGGAAAAGATGGTTTCAAATAAAATTTTGTATTGAAACAGGAACTGATGGAAAAATTCAGACACGATTTCGAATTTCCTCTGGCCATTGAAAAATGGGGCTGGCGGTTTCATCATATCGGCATTCCAACATCGGAGAAAAAGCCGGGCGAAAACTACCTGCCTCATTTGAAATTTTACACTTCCGGTTTCGGGCAAAGTCCGTTTGGCATTGAATGGATGCGGTTTGAGGAAGACTGCCCGTTGCACGAACTTATAAAAACAGTACCTCATGTTGCTTTTGAAGTGGATGATCTTGACAAAGAACTGAAACGAAATAATTTCAAAATGCTAACCCAACCCAATGCTCCAAGTGGTGGTGTCCGGGTTGCAATGATTGAGCACAACGGAGCGCCGGTTGAATTAATCGAATTTTCAAAATGAAAAGGTTGAATTACTTACCTGACTGTTTTAAGAGCCGATGTGTTTTGAAAAAACAACAGTGCATCATACCGAAATGCCGGGAGGGTGGGGACATAATTCCCTGATTCCCATTGCGGATTGTATGTAACACCAATGGCGCGGTGGCCTAAATAATTGCCTGCCAGTAACTGGTTTTTTCTGTCATCTTCATTAAAATGGATAAAAAATTGCTCATGAGGAACCTGTCCAAGATAATAATCCAGACTTCCTTTTTGTGCTTTTGGCACTTTCATGATACGCATACGGGCACCCCATTCAGTTCCGGCATTCACTTTCCCGCGGTAAGTTCCGAATCCTGCAATAAAAACATTTTCTTCACCCAATGTCGTTCTGCTCAGTTCTCCAATGTTATACTGGTTGATTGAGCGCATGACGGTAGCTCTGGAGTCGCCCACATGTGTATTGTGTGCCCAAATAATTCCTTTTGAATTTTCGCCATGGAAATCGAGCAGCCGGTTAATGGTCAGCCACATGTGATCTACCCGGCTGTTCCACGAGAGGATATTGTTTTGGATGGCAAGCCTGTAAAAACTTTCGGCATTTTGAACAACCAAAGCATTTTGTTTGGCTCTGAAATAGGGCTTCATTTCAGATGAATCTATTGAATTACCGTAGCTGCGCAAAATTTCAACGATCTGCTGCAACTTTTCTTCACATGAGTTTTTTCCCCCGGCTACTTCACTTGCATACTGCCATTCATCTGTTCTGTATTTGGCAAAACAACTGAGTTTGGTTAGAATGTCATTGTGCTTGTCATTCAAATTATCTTCCGACCAGGCCAGCAAATCATCCATCGCATCCCATTGGCCGTAAACATCGAACCCATAAAACCCCACTTTTTCGTCAGGTGGCAGTGTTTGGTTGTGTTCCTTTAACCATTCAGCCAGTTCAAGAATATCGGAATTGGCCCACATCCATTCAGGCCAACGGTTGAATGACTGCAATACTTCTTTGGCCGAAGACTTTGCATTTCCCAGGTCTTTTACATATTTATTCAGCCGGTAAATGGAGGCCCAGTCACCCTCCACGGCAATAAAACTGAATTTTTTTTCAGTGATAAGGCGCTTTGAAATTTCGGCCCGCCAATGGTAATATTCGTGTGTTCCGTGCGAAGCTTCGCCCAAAAGAACAAGCTTTTTCTGTTCACATTCATTGATGAACAGGTTCAGGCCTGAAGCATCAGTGAAAGGAATTGCTTTCAATGAAAAATATGAAATCAGTTCGGAACTATTTTGTTCGCGTTGAAAAGTGACTGAACGGTTTAAAAGGAGAAACACGAATGCCAACAATATCTTTAGTACCATAGCGGAAACTTTAGTTGGAATAAAGATACAAAAGCCCTGAAAACTGGCATAATTTATGTAATTTTGCACCAGTTCTCTGGCAAACATTTGCCTGTTTTACCGGGGCTGACTGGTTTTGACAGCGGGTAGAAGAGGCAGGTAAGCATGCAGGGTTTTGGTTGTTGACCCTAAAAAAATAATGATCAAAACCATAATTGGCGAAAATAATTACGCTCTTGCTGCGTAACCGAATCAAGTAGGTTACTGCTTAATCCCGATGCAAGGCGTCGGGACAAGACATCGCCCGGGTGCTGTTGCCACGAAGCGGCCCGAACCGGCGGTGCAAGTAAATCGGGGCTAGTTGAAGTTTTGCTCTGCAACTTCGGCGAAATTAAAGGAGCTAAGGTACTGGTCGGTGGCCCTGATCCAGCCGGTGCACGAAAATTAAGTCGGGGCTAAGCATGTAGAAAACCTGTGGCTTCCTCGTTTGGACGCGGGTTCGACTCCCGCCAGCTCCACATATTTGATTGATTGCCAGTTATTTATAGGCAGGTTAGGAAATATTTAGGAAATAATCTGATTTTAACCTGTTTTTGGGGGAAATATTAATTGATTAAATTTGAGTTGTTATTCGTTGCCTGAATAACACAATTTTAAACGTAAAAAGGACGGGTATTTCACTTGGCCTTTTTTTCTACCATTTTTACCCTAAAGATAAAGGTAAAAAAGTATCACAATTTTTCTCATTTTTTTCAACGAAGGAATGCGGGATTCAGAAGGTTTCATAGTTTGTTGACACAAGAAAAAACCACTCTATATTTTTGATTTTTAGCTACTTGTTTCTTTAAAAGAAAAGAAATCATAACTTTTTCTTTAAAATGTTCTTTTTATGTCAAAATTGGTTAGAAAGAGGTTGGAAGAAAACAACTTTGGAAGATTACACAAAATCTAATTTTTCTCTTATTCTTTCCAAGCATTTATACTTTTGATTTCTTGCGCTGGCTGCATTTGCATATCCTAATTTTGCAGCGATCTTCTCCCAGGAAAGATTTTTATAATAGTACAACTCCAAAAGACTTTTGCAAGGATTTCCAAGCAATTCAATAGCATTTCTTGCCAATTCAAAGTTGTCGGGTTTTTCCCCGGAATATTCAATAGAAATATTTTTGGAGTAATATTGCTTCAAGTCAACAAATTCTTTTTCCTTTTTTTGCCTGCGTAAATGCTCAAACCAAAGATTTCGGCAAATGGAGTAGAGAAAAGTTCCTAAAGAATAATCATCGACAATTTTTTCCCAGTGTATTTTTTCGAGTAAAATAACCAAAGCATCCTGAAAAATATCTTTTGCATCTTCAATGCTTCCATTGTTTTTAAGAATCAACCAGGCAACTTTTGAAAATTGGTTCTCATAAAAATCGTAGATGGTGTCTCTTTCGTTATTTTTAAATCTTTCAAGAATAGTATTTTTAGGCTTTTCAGATATCCGACTACGTTTAAACAGTGGCCTCCTGTCCTCGTATATTTCTTCCTCGACTTCTTTATAGACTTTAGGAGCATAATATTTTTCTTCCGACTGTTTCTCTTTTTCCAGAAGTTCTTGCAGGGAAAGCTTTTTAAAAGCCTGGTCTGCGATTGGTTTTAGCAGGTCATGGTATTTTTCTCTGAAATAAAAATGAATGGATTTTCTCAGGTTTGCAAATTCATCAACCGGGTAATTCTTAGGATCATCAATCCAGTTATGAAATTTTTCTTCGGCTACAATCCATTGATTTGGTTCGTTTTGCATCGTGTTTTTTTTCGTTATTGCTCAAAAATATTAAAAAAGTACATTTATAAGGGTGACATTTCTCCAAATCTGACATTAACATATAAACCAATACGAGTAAAATATGAAAAATACCATTCATTACGCCTTTATTCTCGATCAAAGTGGTTCCATGCAAGGCTTGAAAAAAGAGGTGGTTTCCAGTTACAATGAACAGGTGGAAGCTATCAGAAAAATAAAAAAAGACAATTCCCATTCGGAAATTAAGTTCACAATGTGTACATTTAACGACGAAATAAATTTTAAGCTCATCAACCAGAACATAGATGAACTAAAAAAAATTAAACCAGATGAATATCAGCCGAACTCATGTACTGCTTTATATGATGCCATTGGATTAACCTTTATGAAAGTCAGTAAGCACATAAAGTCAAACGACCAGGTATTTTTTGCCGTTTTTACCGATGGGCTTGAAAATGCATCAACCGATTACACTGCCGATAACATTCAGAAATTACTGGCACAGGCCGATGAAAAAGGCTGGCTGGTGAAATTCTTTTGCCGCGATGAGGATAACCTTTTTTACAAACAGCATTTGGGAATATCAGATTCCCAGATTATGCCCGTGAGCCTGAACGAAGCCGGATTTAAAGTAATGGAAAATGAAATAACGTATTGTTTAAGCCAAATGGTTAACACTCAAAATAATTAGGATGAATCTGATAGCTAAAAAAGGCGTTATTAAAGCTGCTTTTTCCTGCAAAACAAAAGATTTGAGGGAACTGATAAAGTTTTTAAAGGCCGGACTAAAAAAAACATGGATGGAGGAACGTCCGTATTGTGAAATTACTGTTAAAACCAATGAAGTTGATTTTGCTGTGGAGGGGGCAAGAAAGACATTGTACTGCGAAGCAATTGGCCCCGGCAGGGTGACCATTTCATTTGCGTATTTTTTGCACCTGATTCAAGACCGGCCACGTGTTCAGACAAAAATTTCTGTTGGCGATGATTTTATGAATATTAATGAAACCACCGTTGTTGTAACAACCTGGTTTTTTCAGGACGATAGCATTTTAAGAAGCATTGATTTGCCTTTAAACTATGGTATTGCCGATATTTTGCGGCTTCCGTTTCGCTATACCGAAAAAGAAATTGAGTTTAATGATCTGGCGGCTGATTATGAAAATGCATGTGGTACATTAAATTACGATACCGAATCAATAACCAGCCGACTGAAAAAATACGGAATATCAAAAGATGAAGTTGAAAAGTTTATTCATGAAAAAATATTTAAAAAGCAGAATACTAATGTTTGATTATTTTGAGGTAATTTCTAATTCCACTTTTTTAACCAGTTCCGATGGTGAAATATCCAGCGCATCGGCAATTTTAAAGATAGTTGAGATGGTTGGTTGCCGCAGGCCACGTTCCAGCATGGAAATGTACGTTCGGTCGAGATCGCAATATTCGGCTAGTTTTTCCTGGGAAAGGTTTTTGTTTTCCCGGAGTGTGCGTAATACTTTACCAAATACCGATATAACCATGTTGTCTGACTTTAGTCAGCGTAAAAGTCAGGCAATAATTGATTTTTATCCACGGACTATAGTCTGAAATTTTTATATTTGATTGACAATTGAAATTGATGAATCTAAAAAAATCAAAAACTAATAGCAGCATGGACTTCATCATAAATAAAATCATATTAAGATGAAAAAACTTAAAACAGCAATGCTTATAACCCTTATATTTATTGGATTGCAATGCTTTACTATTGCCTCAGGACAGCCCAGAGTTACATTTGAGAAGATATTTAAAGACATAAATAATGAGGAAACATTCAAATGGCTTTCTGAATTTTCTGCTGAACAAAAGAGGATAGTTGAGCTGTGCGTATTTATTAATGTAGTTCAACCAATTTATGAGCTTGCTAATCAAAAAAGTATTACTAAGGCCGGTTTAACTGAAAGCTATTTAGGATTTAATCTGGAACATTGGATTTCTGAAAATTATGAGGGGGAAATAATCAAACTGGAAGACGGCTCAATTTGGCATGTGGCTGATTTTGATAGAATTATTTCTGTTCTGTGGCTTCCTATTGATGACGTAGAAATCTATAAACTAAAAGAACCAATTGAAAATTACCAATATGTTATGGTGAAAAAATCTGAATTTTATGAAGACGAAATAGTTTGTGTTGAACTTTTAAAACAATAAAAATGAAACGATTAAAATTTATCAGCTTATTTTTTTTAGTGTTATTATCTGGCTGTAGTTCAAGTTCATGGTTAACCAAGGATTTTGAAACATCAGATAAAAACTATAACAAAATACCCCTCTATCTGCTTAATGTTGGCGATAATAAAGGACAAGTTATTGGAAATATCGGAGATCCGGAACAAGTAATAGGATCAACAAGGTTCGATAAATTTACTGTGGAAGTTTGGAGTTATGAACGATGGGTGGCTGACATTGGTCCTGACTACAAAGTTGAAGAATCCTACTTATACTTTGTTGATGGAAAACTACAGCAATGGGGAAGACCTGGTGATTGGAGAAAAGAAGCAGACAAAATAATATAGGTTCGATTCAGATAAAAAAGATGAAAAAAAAGTACACTAAAAATCATCCTTTATGGCTTGTTTGGGATTTTCAAAATGAAATATTAAAAAGAGGGGGTAAAATAAATAGACATTCTGATCTACTCTCTTATTTTGAGGGAAACAGTTTAGAACCTGACATCAAACCAATGATTGCTTTTAAATATTTGATTTCCTCAAATGTATTTTTTATAAAAGAAACTACCGGATTATTTGAGTTAAAACAAATTTTATACAAAAAATTTTTGGATGGGAAGGATGGTTGCACATATTATACAATAGTTGAAAGATCCAATTTTGTTGATAACGTAAATAAGACGTATAAAGAAAAATTAAATGACAAAACAGACAGAATCTCTACAATATTGCCTGATAATGAATTTATTATAAAAATAAATAACGACTATGTGGTAGTTTTGAATGAAAAATATATCGATATTCTCCGTTTGATTAGAAATGGCTATAAATCAAAAATGTCTGTAATGGAAAAGAATAAAATACTACCTGCTTTAATTATTGCTATAGGACTAATCATTGCAGCATTAATTTACGCTTATACAAACCGATATGAAATAAGTGGTGGTGCCCGAATTGATAAGTGGAAAGGTGTTATTGAGAAGATGGAATTAAAAAGATAAAACATCATGAAAACAGAAGACTGGGAGGAAAAGTATTATTCAGAAATGGAAGACATTTCAAGAATCCAGACTGCTCATCTGACAGCACAAAAAATGTTCCGGGCTATAGTACTAAATGATGTTTCTGAATTTAAACGCTTATATGGTCTGGATGCTAAACAGGGTGGATTGATACTGTGGCGACTGGTTGCAAAAAACAAAAAAGGAAAATCCTTTCTTGAGTTAGCCGAAGAATTGGAAAGAACAGAAATCGTAAACTTTCTCAAAAACAAAAAATAAAATAAAAAACATTTAACTAAAAATCAATTAATTATGAAACCACAGGTACATTTATTTCTTGTTGTAATTTTTCTTTTAAGTGGATGTGTAACAACCACATTTTACCAACTTTACAAAACAGAGTCGCCCGACATTCAGAATGTTGCTGAGGGCATGTTGTTTGAAAATGATGAAGTTAAAGTTGTTTATAATTTCTGGGATGAATCCGGGAACAGTAGTTTTTTATTGTTCAACAAAACAGAATCCGATATTTTTGTTGATCTGAAAAAGTCCCATTTAATAATTAATGGCTTAGCAATTACTTATTTTCAAAACCGCACATTCTCAGAATCCACGTCTTCGAGTTTTAGTATTGGCGGCTCAACTACCTCAAACTATTATAAGGGTATTTCCACGGCTCTAATGAACGATTATTATTTTGATGGATACAGCAGTTCAAACATAGTAGCAAATACCGTATCATCTTTAACTACCAAGAGCAAATCAACTGTTGCCAAAGGGCAAGCTGTTTCAACGGTTGAACAAGACGTAGTTTGTATTCCGGCTCAGGCTGCAAAGGCATTCACCGGTTTCAGTTTAAGCAATAACTTGTTTCGTGATTGCGATTTGTTGAGATTCCCTTCCAAAAAGAAAATATCAACCAAACAATTTAGTGTAAATTCTACCCCTTTAACTATAAAAAATATCATTGCTTATGGGAATAGTGAAGTTAGTTCAGATAATTTTAAATCAATAGAAACAGAATTTTGGGTTTCTGAAATAACCAATTACCCGGAACCTGAGTTTACAGAAATGAAAGTCCCGGAATTTTGTGGAGAAAAATCGAAATACCAGCAGAAATATTTCCTTTTTGATGGCCCCGATAGGTTTTATATCAGTTATAAAAAAAGCACAACTGAGGAATTTGAGCATTGATTAAAAAATCAACTGCCCCGTTATTAAGAAAGACAAATATGTAGTGTATTTCCCGTATGATTTTATTATTGAAACAATGGAACCTAAAATGACATGGAAGAAAAAGCATAGGAATTTGTAGTGAATTTGAAAACTATAGTATGAAAAATTTGAGTGAATCCATAATCCAAATCCTCTCTAACAAAAAAGCAAAAAAAGAAGGGCTGCATGTTAAACACATTGCCAGGCATATTTATAACAACAACCGCTTGCTTTTTACCGATGAACCAGAATTGGACTATGAGAAATTAAAAGACAGAGTTAACCGGATTTTACTGTATGACGTCAATAAGAAAAGGAATAACCGGTTTGCCAGGGTAATTAACCCAAAAACAAATAAATACCGAAAAGGGCGTTATAAAATCAGGTAATCAAAATTTTTAAAATTTATAATGGAGGAAAAAATAAGACTCATAATTTATTCTGAAATTAGTAATATGCCAATTCGGTTTAACATGCTTGTAACAAAGGAACTTGCAGAAAAATATGCAGAAGTACGAAAAGAAAATAAAGGTTTGAGCCAAATGGAGGCTTATAAACAAGCAAGAGACAGTTAATATTAAAATATATTATGAAAAAATAGGACAGGAAAAGTGTTAAAAAAGATAGGGAACAGGATACTTGCTAATGTATCAAAGAAAAGAAAGAAGAAGGAACCCTTTTCAAAAAGGTTATTAATCCAAAAAACGGTAAGTATTGGAAGGGCTATTAACAATTAAAGGCATCAAGATTAGTAAAAGAAAAGCATTAAAAAAAAGAAATTTGTGTAAAATGTATTGGTATGGAAAGACAAATATATGGTACAAGAGATAATATTCTTACTTTATTGGTCTGGATATTAATATGGTTTGGATTTGGTTTGATTTACTCTTTATTGGCCAATGTTTCTAATTTTCTAAAGTGGATTTTTATAATCCTAACTGCCGGGTTCTTTTTTTTCGCCGGTGGCTATTTTGTTAATGAAGGTGCATTCAATAATGTAAAGTGGAAGATATTTTTTGTATTAATCGCTCCAGCAATATTCTTGGTTGATTTGTGGTATTTCTTTTTAAAAAAATTCCAGACCCATTATCAAGAATGATCCAAATTATGAAGCAAATTGAACCTGGCTATAACGCTTGGAATGATGAAGATATCAAGGAACAAATCAAAGCAATAGAAAAATGTGGTTACAAATGGCATGAAAAAAGGGGGCAGGTTGCCTTCAGACATGAAAAATCAAAATTGTTTTTAAAAATTCCCAATTTGAATTATTACTCTCCTGAAAAAATAATAAAAACCTATGAAGAAATTTGGTCAAAAGAAGGAAATATGCAAGAATCAATCAATAATGATAATGCCATGATAACAAAAATTTGGAGAGATTTTTTCTATTCACCTGAAATAGAAGATTTATCAACAATAGGAGTATTAAAAGCAGATATTGAGGAGATTATCGCTCTATTCGTAAAAGATAAAATTGACCCACAGAAATTTATTCTAAATATTGGGGG
>Ga0334901_1003172_pt1 | contig 12832 bp, 15 predicted proteins | sample GraSluR3_MG_3_FD_207216 | JGI IMG/M metagenome (GOLD analysis project Ga0334901, IMG submission 207216) | Sludge microbial communities from methane-producing bioreactor in Wageningen University, Netherlands - Granular Sludge_15_08-R3 | ecosystem: Engineered > Bioreactor > Anaerobic >...
TACCCAACCGACCTGAGCCTGCTCAACGAGGCACGGGAAAAGCTGGAGGATATCATCGATGCACTCCACGCTTCGATGAAAGGGCATGTCAAGAAACCCAGAACCTACCGGGTACGGGTACGGGCAAGGAAGGATTTCTTGCGTGTATCAAGAAACCGGAAACCCCGAAAAAATGCCATACGCAAAGGGATCAGGCAGCAGTTGCAGTATATCAGGCGTGATATCCTCCATATTGAAGGCCTTGCAGAAAAGGCAGGGCTCACAGTCCTTGGCAAGGGACAGTATCGCAACCTGCTGGTAGTACACGAGGTGTATCGCCAGCAACAGGAGATGTTCTCCCAGCGCAAGCACAAGATTGAGAACAGGATTGTCAGCATCTCCCAGCCCCATGTCCGTCCCATCATCAGGGGAAAGGTGACGGCCCCTGTGGAGTTTGGTGCAAAGATATCAGTGTCGAAGGCAGATGGCTATACTTTTCTGGAAACCCTGGAATGGGAACCATATAATGAAGGTGGCAAGCTCAAAGAGCACATTGGAGAATACAAGAGAAGATTCGGCTATTATCCGGTCTCGGTCCATGCTGACAAGATCTACCGGACCAGAGAGAATCTCAGCTACTGCAAGAAGCTTGGCATCCGCCTTGGAGGCCCTCCGCTTGGAAGGCCTCCCAAGGACAAGGAAGCGTATAGGGCACTGCTCAGGGAATCACGACAGGATGAGATTGACAGGATTCCGATTGAAGGGGTCTTTGGGGTTGCGAAGCGTACATATACACTCGATAGGGTAAGGGCCAAGCTGGACAGTACCAGTGGAAGCACCATTGCCATGGTTATCCTGGCAATGAACCTGAAAAAGATCGTAAAGGATCTTTTTGTCTCTTTTTTGTGGCTGTTTGGCTACAGGAATATTCGCTTGGTTTTGGTGTAGAAACAGGCTGAAATACCTTCAACCTGAAAACAGGGGTTGTTCAGAAGCCTCTAATAAGACTCATGGGAGAATCCATTACACTACCGGTACCCTCACCAACGCCAACGCCTTCCGATGCAGGTGGTAGATATAGTCCTGGCTGTATCCCAATTGGACTGCCACCTGGTCCCAACTTAGGAAGGTGAGGTAACGCATCTCAAGCAGTGTCTCGCATTCCATGCTGTTCACACCCCTTATTGCTTCTCCGATCTCAGTCTTGAGCCGCATCAACTGTGCAATGCTGGTGGTGATCTCATGCTCCAATTCGGTGATCCGCACCACCGCCTCCTCCACAGGGGAACGTCGGATCGACGGAGCCTTGGGCACCTCGGCGAGTTTGGGGGATACGTACACAGCGTGGCTCCTGAGCCAATCGAGCTGGCGTTCCTTGGTCTTGATGCGCTTGTCCAGATACCATGCCTGCGATAGATATTCCTTTGCGTTCATGCCCTTGCCTCCTGTAGGTGAATCTTGGTGAAGTCGGGGTTGATGTCGCACAGGAAATCAAACCACTCACTCTCGAAAAACCGCTCGATCTCATCCTTGTCTGCCCATGCGTATAGGTAATCGGGGTTGTCTTCCAGCTGTGACATCGCCTTGTGCCAGTCGGTGACTGCACGTTCCACGATGGCCGCTGCCAGATGTCTCATACTTGTCTCGGTCATCGGCTACCCCCTGTAAGTTCGGCCTTCACCGCGTCGATAAGGGCATCCTGGGTTGCTGCTTTTCCCGAGAGGACCTGCATGATACGCTCATCGATGGTATTCTCGGTGATGAGATGTTGGACCACCACAGTCTCGGACTGCTGCCCCTGACGCCACAGGCGCGCCACCGTCTGCTGGTAGAGCTCAAGGCTCCAGGTCAGTCCGAACCAAATGAGACAATTTCCTCCGCTTTGGAGGTTCAGCCCGTGCCCGGCCGAGGCGGGGTGGATCAACCCGACCGGGAGGTTCCCCTCGTTCCACGCCCGGATGCTTTCACTGGTGTCCAAGGTCGAGAATGCTACCCCCAGTTTTTCCAGTCTCCCGGTTATCCGCTGAAGATCATGCTTGAACCAGTAGGCCACCAGTACGCTTTGCCCGTTTGCGGCCTCGATGAGGTCCTCCAACGCATCGAGCTTGCGATCATGGAGGGCGATGATCTTCCCGTCATCGGTGTACACAGCCCCGTTTGCCAGCTGCAGCAGCTTGCCCGAGAGGCTCGCGGCATTGGCAGCCGTCACTTGTCCTCCCGACGAATCAAGAACCAGATCCTTTCGAAGTTTCTCATAGGCCATCCGCTCATCATCGCTGAGTGCGACGCGATATTCGGTGCTTACCAGCTCAGGCATCCTGATATGATCCTGGGCTTTCATCGAGATGGTGATGTCCTCGATTGCCTTATAGATTCTCTCCTCGGCACCGGGGGCGGGCTTGTAGCTGAACACGATCTGCCCATTGCGCTTATCAGGGGAGAAGTACGCATCACGGTAGGCTCCGATGAACCTGCCCAACCTCACGCCCTTGTCCAACAGCTTGAACTGTGCCCACAGGTCGATCAACCCGTTGCTTGCAGGCGTTCCGGTGAGCCCCACGATGCGGCGGATCCCGGGGCGGCGTTTCATCAACGCCTTGAAGCGCTTGGAGCGGTGGTTCTTGAACGATGAGAGCTCGTCGACGATGACCATGTCAAAGTCGAAGGGCAGGGTGGATTCATCGATGAGCCACTGCACGTTCTCGCGGTTGATGATGTACAGGTCCGCCTTGCGCTCCAACGCTGAGATCCGCTCAGCCGTGTTTCCTACAGCCACCGAGGACCTCAGCAACCCGAGGTGATCCCACTTACTAATCTCGGCCGGCCACGTGTCCCTCGCAACCCTCAGTGGTGCGATGACTAGGACCTTGCGTACCTCGAAGGAATCGAAGAGGAGGTTCTGCACCGCCGTCAGGGTGATGATCGTCTTGCCAAGTCCGCACGCAAGAAGAATTGCCGCCACGGGGTGTGCTTCTATGAAGTCGCTCGCATACTGTTGGTAGTCATGCGCTGTATATGTCATTGATGATCTCCTCTATCTGCTCTTTTGCATCCGCCACGTATACCTTGAAGCCCCATGTCTTCAGCATTTCATGCCTTACCACTTGGAGGGCCCTGGGCTTCTTTCCCGGAGCCTTCACTTCCACAAAGCCGCATTTGCCACCGGGTAGCAGCACCAGGCGGTCGGGCATCCCGTCAAAGCCGGGGCTCATGAATTTCACCGCCCGGCCTCCCATCTTCTTCACAGCCCTCACCAGCTGCTGTTCGATCTCTTGTTCCAGCATCTTCCTCATCCATCAAATCGAACGCATAGTGCTGGGTATCCAGAAATGATTCCATGCGCCTATTGTCCTTCCAGTGATACCCCTCTCCGTCGATCTCGAGGCGGTAGTACTCGCGTCCACGAAAACTGTCGGTATCAATCAACAATTTGCGGTGCTTGTAGCGCAGCTCCCATCGTTTCTCCGAAGTTGCGGACCACTCCTTCTTCAGGTAGTTCGTCTTGCGCTGGTATCTGCACCGAGCTTCACGTTCACGTTTCTTCGCCCCGAGAATGTCATCCTCCAAGAGGCCTGCGCAGATGCATCCCGTACTCAACTTCAGGGGGAACCCGAAGTGCTCCATCAGGTGCACGTACCGCACCTTCGTGCACCCGCAGAGTTCGCACGTGAAGTCGTTCGTCTCGCATACGATGATCTTGACGCAACGCCACCCGTTCAACGGTGCCCCGAGTTCCATCAGTGTCCTGCGACATTTTGCAAGGTAGTATGATCTTCCCATGTGTGATGCAGCGTGTACACAAGTGACACAACTGAACAACTTTTCCCTTATATTTACTAACGCGTATACGCGCCTTCAGGCCGGTTCTTCCCTCTAAGGGAAATCGATTTTGAATATAAGGGAAAAAGTTGTGTTGTGAACGCCACTTGTGTTCAGCCCTTCCTCCTGTAGATGCGTTGCCTTCCATAGAGAGGCTGTCTTTGTACGGTCTTGGATCTCTCCCAGCCGGGAATGCGGACCATCAGGGCTGCTATGCCATAGCTGTCGTGGGACTTGAGATCCGAGAGGTTGTGGCGGTAGCATTCGCACCAGATCTCCGCATTGCTCACCGTAGTCCTCCTGACGGTGCCCTTGACCGAGATGGCATTGTTCTTCTCGGAGAGGAATGTGCGCCGTTCGTAAAGATCCATCCCATCCCAGTTTTCGGGCAGCAGCGTGTCGAGATACTCCTCCACGCCCCCGAGCCGATCGTCACTTTCCATGGCCTGGAGCTGAATCTCCTCGGCTTGCTCAAGGAAGTCGCCTTCGAGAAAGAGGTTTTCCCCGCTCTCCCAGATGGCCTTGGCCTCCGCCCAGAACTGCGTGCGATAGTCCTCAGTACATCGCCAGATCATCCTGTAGCGCTCCAGATTGGACTTGACGATCCAGTATCGACGGTTGCCGGTGATGTCGCGCAGGTACCCGTGCTCGCCGTTGACCGTCGCGATGATCACGCACTGGCGCGGATGGCTTTCAACCACCTTGCCGTAGCTGGGGCGGTATTGGTCGTCGGATGTGGAGAAGAACGCCTTCACTTTCTCGATGTCCATCTTCTTCATGCCGGCAAGCTCCCCGATCTCGGCGATCCACACGCCCTGTAGCTTCTCGGCTCCTGCCTTTGATTCCATGTCGGCCATGGTGAGTGTCTCCGTGTAGTATTCACTGCCCACCAGATCCTTCACGATGGTGCTCTTGCCGATACCCTGCTCACCATCGAGCACCAGGACGTTGTCGAACTTGGTCCCCGGGTGGTAGATGCGAGCAACAGCCGCAGCAAAGGTTTTTCGGGTCACGGCCCTGACATAGGGAGTGTCGTCGGTTTTCAGGTACCGGATGAACAGTTCCTCGACCCGCTTGACGCCATCCCATGGTGGCAAGGTATTTAGGTAATCACGAATGGGGTGGAAGCGGCGATCATCGGCAACCTTCGTGAACGATACATCGTGGTTGCGACTCGAGAAGCACCCATAGCGGATATCGATGAGGGACTTCATCTGTGCGGTATCGGCATCGCGCCAGAAGTGGTTTCCCTCCGGCCTTTCCCAAGGCAGCTTGGATATGACTTGGACGCGTCCCGCTAGGTCGTTGAACGCAAAGCCTGCGAAATCAGGATCGTTGTTGAGGATCAAGTTCAGGTTCCACACGCTGTTCACCATCTCCTTGCTCCTGGGATAATATTTCAGCTGTTTATCCCATCCCTTTCCTTGGGCAAAATCAGTAGATGCCTCCGCACGGCGTTCACTCAAGACGAGTGCCTTCACGCGCTCATCCTTGCTGGCGAGATCAGCCATGGCGTTGAATGATTTGGTCGGATCATCGTCGCCGAATCGGTGGATCCGTACCAGGTCGAAAGCGTTGAGCATTTTTTGGCATGCGGGATCGGTGGCATGGAAGGAGTAGGCGAACTTGCCGTTGTTGATTTTCAACCCCGAGGCACTGTCGGCAGGGATATAGTTGTACCTGCCCTCATCGGCAGAAGGCTCGTATACATCGGAGAGGAACGTCTCGATGGCCTCGTCGATCGGGTGGTAGGCCCGACAGAACGCACCTACGAGGCCTTCCTTTGCCAGCGGGTCGCTTTGGCTGTCCATCGAGGTTCGGATGACCTCGGACTCACGAGAACTGGTGGGCCACTGCGATGCATCCTTCCAATCGTGGTATATGCCCAGATACCGATCGGGATCCAGTGCCTCCCCGTCCTGGTCTTCGAAGATGAAATCAGCATTCGACGGACAGCTTGCCCAGTACATCAAGCGATTTGCTTGGTAGGTGCAGTCGTCGAAGAAGTCCATGCCGATCTGCTTGGTCACTTGGCGCATGACGGCGGGGTATTCGGCCTCACTTACCTCTCGGGAGAATCGGATCACCACACGGTAACGGGGATTCTCTGCGGTATGGCTGTGGGTGCTATAGATGAAAAACGAGATGCCTTCCAATGCTGTTTTCACCTTCCCGATGAAATCATCCGTGCTTTCGATATGGTCGGCGTCGAGTGCGCCAAGCGTCCTACAGGTGACATTTCCCTTCTTGCGTAAGCCCTCTTTCAGCCAACCGCCGACGAAGCCCCCGTGGTCCTTGATCTGATCACGCTGCGTCTTTTGAAGCTTTGGATACTCTTCGATGGTCTCGGATGTGCGTATGGGGTGTGCATTGCGGTCCTTGAGCTCTTCCCAGGACATCTCGCGGTTCTTGTACTTGCGGTCGGTCTTGCGGTTGCAGAGCGCGACCTTGATGGTCGGTGTGTTCATAATGTCTCCTTGAGGAAGTCTTCAGCTGTGTGATCGAAACTGCCAAATGACTCGCAGTCTTCGACCAGAGCCAATAGTTCTTGGGGCAGTCCGTGTTCTGCCATGTTGCGCCGATCAGCTTCGGCTCTTCGCGCTTTGGCAATGGCGAGGGCCCGCTGTATGAGCTGATCCGGTGATTCCCAGTTCTGTTCGCATTCAAGAAAGTATCTGCGGAACTTGCGACCGGCCGGTGAGCGCTGCAGCATGCACAGTTCCTTGGCCATCGCGATGGTGATCTCATGGTCGATGCTCGGGCGCCCTCCGGTATTGTTACGCGAGTTGGCGTAGAAATCCTTTCCCTCGACAAACCCCAGGAGGCGGATGCGAGCGAACCAGTCGTTGTACCGGGTGGCCACTTGCAAGGCTTTATGCAGCTCTCTCCCACTGACGGTCGGCTTTTCGTTACAGTAGGTAATGCGGATCAGCGCATCCATGCTGATATTTCTTGGTTGTTCCACATGTGCATCGGTGTTCAATTCCATAGTTTTGTTCCTCCTACTCCATGGCCAAAAACCGTACCCCCCGGGGTCGCGGTAGCCTCTTGGGCCAATTTTTTCCTCATCCCACCACCTCCCGGCACTCGGCATCAAAGTAGCGCAGTAGGTATCCTTTACGTTTGGCGTAGGCGATCTCACTAGCCATCCCGTTCGATACTCCATGGCCAGCGAACACCCACACTTCACTACATTTGCTCATCAGGATGTTGCCAAAACGTAGTGCGAGCCCTCGTTCGGTCGGATCGTCGTCGTACATGAACTGCGGGTACAGCAGGTGCACCGTCAGCGGGATATAACCAGAGTCCACCGCAAAGCGGCTGTACAGTCGTGCTCTTTCTACGTTCGTCTCGACATCTCCCGCATAGGGCGAGCAGATGTAGACGATGGGCCTGAATATACGTTTAGCTTGACTCTCCTCGCGCTCCATTTCCTTGAATGCCTCATAGGGCGTCGGGTCCGGATACCCCTCGTTGTTCAATCGATTCACATGAATCCTCCTTCACTTGGTTCTGCGGGTTTTGTCTCCCCACATACCCTTCCGGACGCCACGCTCGGTTTGACCGATAAATTCTTCAAGAATTTTTCGTAAAAAAACTTTCACTTTCTGTCGGTCAAATTCCCCGCCGCATACGGAAGGTGGTGAGGGGCGAAGAAGAGAAAAACCTCTCGAAGGAGATGCGAATGGATGAACGGAGGACAAGACGCCGGTCTGAACATGAGACCGACGAGGATATCGCCGAGGTGCTGATGACCATCAGCGCGGTGGCGAAACGGCTGGCCAAGCGCCTTATGGCAGCTTCGGCCAAGGATCGGATGATCACAAGGGAGGAACAATCATATGAGCGAAGAAACGAAAGCCTGCATCGCAGAGGCCATGACTATCCTGAGTACCGCTACTGATGCCATTGCGGCCTTGCAAGCGAGGTTTGACCAGAAAGATATTGCAGAGCCCGTATCAAAACCGCAGCCCAAGCCGTTGACGCTGGTGGAGGTTCGGGCGACGTTGGCCGACAAATCCCGCGAGGGCCACACCGAGCAGATAAGGACCCTGCTGGAGAAGTATGGGGCTTCCAAGCTTTCGGAGATCAATCCTGCACGGTATCGCGATCTGCTGGATGAGGCACTGTGCCTGGGTGCGACGATGGCCGATATCGCGCAGGCTATGACCGAAAAGAAGCGCGAGGGACTGGAAGATGCCTTCGCAGCGGTGTTCGCTCACCACGGGGCGACATGCCTCGATGACCTGAAGGAAGAATACTACCCATCGTTCCTGCGCGATATCAGGAGGCTCGGCAATGGGTAGCCATGCACTGCTCTCTCCATCGTCTGCCGCTCGATGGACGTCTTGCCCGCCGTCTGCGCGGTTGTGCGAGCATATAGAAGAAGGTCCGAGCCTGTTCGCCCAGGAGGGCACCGAGGCGCATGAACTCTGTGAATACAAGGTTAAAAAAGCCCTTGGTATTGATGCAGTGGACCCGAGGCCTACCTTGGGCTTTTACAACGAACAGATGGAGGACTGTGCGGATGAGTACGCCGCGTTCGTGATGGAGTCACTCCAACAGGAGAAGGATGCTGGTAGGGATCCGATCATCCTTTTGGAGCAGAAGGTGGACATCAGCTCCTATGTGTCCGAGTGCTCGGGAACCGCCGACTGCATCATCGTCTCAGATCGGCACCTGCACGTGATCGACTTCAAGTACGGTCAGGGTGTGCCGGTGTCGGCTGAGCGCAACACGCAGATGATGCTCTATGCGCTGGGGGCGATCGGCATGTTCGCTTCGCTGTACGAGATGGAGCAGGTCAGCATGACCGTGTTCCAACCGCGATTGGCGAATGTGGGCACCTTCACGATGGCTGCCAGTGAACTGCTCGATTGGGCCGACTCGTACCTCAGGCCCCGTGCCGATCTTGCATTTCGTGGAGAAGGAGAATTCTGCTCAGGTCCCCACTGCCGCTTTTGCAAGGTGAAGGCCACCTGCCGCAAGCGCGCCGAGGCTAATTTGGACCTTGCACGCTATGAGTTCGCCAAGCCTGTACTGCTGGGAGATCACGAGATTGCTGAGATCCTCACGCAAGCTGATGAGCTGGCTTCGTGGGTAAGTGACATCAGGGGGTACGCTTTTTCGCTACTAGAGAGAGGGGGAACGCTCGAGGGCTTCAAGCTGGTGGAAGGTCGTTCTATTCGGCGCTACGCCGACGAGGCTGCCGCGGCCGATGCGGTTCGCAGCGCAGGCTTCGATCCCTATGAGCACAAGGTATTGGGTATCACGGCAATGACCAATTTGCTGGGAAGGACGCGATTCAATGAGATCTTGGGCCCGCATGTATGCAAGCCCAAAGGTAAACCGACGCTTGTGCCGGAGGGCGATAAACGGCAGGCGATCACGATCAATGATTTCAAAGACATAGAGGAGAAGTAACATGTCAACACACACAAGCACCAAAGTCATCACCGGCAAGGACACCAGATGGTCGTACCTTGCAGTCTGGGAACCCAAGTCCATCAATGGCAGCACACCCAAGTACTCGGTATCGCTCATCATCCCCAAGAGCGACAAGGCCACTATACAAAAGATCCGATCTGCCATAGAGGCTGCGTATGCAGAGGGAGAGGCGAAGCTGAAAGGCAACGGTAAGAGCGTCCCGCCGCTTACATCGCTGAAGAATCCCCTGCGTGATGGGGACATCGACCGCCCCGATGATGCTGCGTACGAGAATGCCTACTTCGTTAATGCCAACAGCGCCACAGCGCCGGGCATCGTGGATGCCGCCTGCAACCCGGTGATCAATCGCGCCGAGGTGTACTCAGGTGTCTACGGGAAAGCATCGATCACCTTCTATGCATTCAACTCCAACGGCAACCGCGGTATCGCCTGTGGGCTGAACAACCTGCAGGTACTACGTGACGGAGAACCTTTGGGTGGAAGGGCAAGTGCCGAGAGTGATTTCGCCACCGATGATGAGGATGATTTCCTTGCCTGATCGAAAACGGGGAGGGCGGTGGTTGCCACTGCCGTCCTCCCGATCTTCCCACAACTACAGTCGATCACCAATCCCAGGAGCCTAGAATGCATTACTTGAATGTGGATATTGAATCATATTCGTCAGAGAACCTCGCCAAGAGTGGAGTTTTTCGCTATTGCGAGGCCGAGGACTTCGAGATTCTTTTGTTTGGCTACAGCATCGATGGTGGAGATGTTCAGGTCGTCGATCTTGCGCGGGGGGAACAGATACCCAAGTACATCCTCGAAGCGCTCACCGATGCCAGTGTGGAAAAGTGGGCGTTCAACGCTGCCTTCGAGCGAATCTGTCTCTCGCGCTATCTGGGGCTGCCTACCGGTACCTATCTAGATCCTTCTTCATGGCGGTGTACGATGGTCTGGTCGGCATACCTTGGACTGCCTCTATCGCTCATGGGCGTGGGAGCGGTGTTGGGCCTTGAGAAGCAGAAGCTATCCGAGGGTAAGGACCTGATTCGGTACTTCTGTTTTTGATAGCATAAAAACCCAAGAAAAAATCAAAAAAAATCCAATTTGTAATCATTGGAAATACAAGAAAAAATCAACAGGGACTTGAGCTCATCCCTGCTGAGGACCTACCTTTGTGGAAACCAATAACACCACAAGGGAGAAACCAACGGAGATGAAGTCAATGTCCCATATTGAAATGATACGTGATTTAGCGAAACAAGGAAAGAGCTACAAAGAGATCTGTGAGCTTACGCATTCCGATTATAGAACGGTCAAAAAGTATATTGATTGCGATGATTTCAATGAGCCAATGGTTGCAAAAGTTGGACGCCCAGCAAAGCTAGATTTCTACCAAGAAGAAATCCGCAACCTGATTGACGAGAACCGGAAGAATTGGCATAAACAACGGCTTACCGCTTCTCGAATTCTGGTACTGATGAGAGATATGCATCCAGAGTTTGATATCTCTTACTCCACCATCCAACGGTTTGTACGGATGTATAAGCAGCAAATCCAAGCTGATGGACAAACGGGATATGATCGTTTGGTGTGGCACCCGGGGGAAGCACAGGCCGATTTTGGCGAAGCTGATTTTTACCAGTCTGATGGAACCCTTCGACGTTATAAATACTTCGTTCTTTCTTTTCCGTATGCAAACAAGGCTTTCTGTCAGATTTACCTGGGAGAGAATGTCGAGTGTGTCATCCAGGCTCTCATGAATATCTTTCTCTACCTTGGTGGGGTTCCCGACATCATCATATTCGACAATGCAACAGGAATAGGAAGAAGGATTTGTAAACAACTTCAAGAGAACCGAGTCTTTACGCAGTTTCGTCTTCATTATCGATTCACTGCTCGGTATTGCAATCCAAATTCCGGGCATGAGAAGGGGAATGTCGAATCGAATGTTGGTTATCTCAGACGTAATCTCTTTGTGCCCATCATCTCCCTTCCTGTGGATGTGGAGCACTATAATCAGACTGAACTGCTTAACCGGTGTGAACACCTCATGGAACAACGTTTACACTACATTCACAACTGCCCAGTGAACACCTTATTCGTCAGAGACCGTCAGGCACTGCATGAGCTACCGGCAAAGGCCTTTGTTGCGAAACGACTGTTTCGACAACAAACGAACGGATACGGGGAAGTCATTCTTGATAAAAAGCACCGCTACGCACTCGATAGTTCTCTGAGAAACACCCCAGTTCTTGTCGAAACTTATCCCTGGACCGTAAAATTCTATGATCTGAACGGAACCCTGCTCGAAGAGCTTCCGAGGATGTATGGCGACGAGGTGACGCAATCGATTAACATCGTAACTTCAATCCGTAATGTCATACAGAAACCGAATTCTTGGCATAACAGTGTGTTGCGAGACCATATGGATTCAGGGAATCCGTTGAAAAATTATCTTGATACGATCCAGGATACAAATACTATTAAAAAGACTCTTTACCGGTTCAGTGATGCGATGGAGATTTTTGGGTACGATACCGTGCTCATGGCATTTCAAGAACTGGTCGATCGTAAGATGGACGTTACCAATAAGTACAATCTGCAAGCCTGTTGCAATCGCGTGGCAACGTTCGATCCAAAGATAAGTCATAACAGTACCGGAGTCAGTCTCGATAAGTATGCCATTCTGATGGGTCACTCTGATTGTAATGGAGGAGACTCACATGCGCACCAGTAAAAAAGATTTGAAACAGGAAGTGTATGACCTTTTGCGACAGATGTTCTTTTCCAAGGCTACATTGGCACAGCATCTAGCAGCTGCGACCGTGGGAGAATTACAATTTCTCAACAGTATGTTAGACACAGAACAAACCGTGAGAACAGCATCTCGGCGTGCTCGCTATGTGAAAAGTGCAGGATTCCCGGTGATGAAAAGCTTTGAAGCCTACGACTTCTCGGGAATTCAATTCCCTCGGCTCATGAGTAAAGAGCAGATGCTGACTCTCGACTTTGTTCACGAAAAAAAAGTCCTGTTGTTCTATGGCGGATGTGGTAGTGGAAAGACTCATGCCATGACTGCTCTGGGCATCATGGCATGCAATGCCGACCTGAAAGTGAAATTCTTCACCGTCAGTCAACTGGTGTCACTCATGAAGAGAGCCCACCATGAAGGAACCTTAGAAAAATTTTTAGCAGCTTTAGAACGGCTTGATCTTTTGTGTCTCGATGAATTTGGCTACCTCCCTCTCGATCTGGAAAGTGGGCAACTACTGTTTCAGGTAATAGCTTCAGCGTATGAGCGACAAGCTCTTATTCTGACTACCAACCTTCCTTTCAATGCATGGGGTCCGCTATTCGCTGATGAACAACTTGCTGCAGCCATCATTGATAGAATCGTGCACTACGGACACATGATTAAGACTGGAGATAAAGATTGGCGGCTGTCCCATTCTTTGATGATTGATTGATACAGTAGGCTTCAAGTGATCTTTCTTCACTTGATGAAATAGTGGATTTCCAACTGATTAGGAATTGGAATTCAGGTGATTTTTTATTGTATACATACTTGACGAAACACAAAAAGCCAAATGTCGGGCAATCT
>Ga0334901_1003173_pt1 | contig 12828 bp, 10 predicted proteins | sample GraSluR3_MG_3_FD_207216 | JGI IMG/M metagenome (GOLD analysis project Ga0334901, IMG submission 207216) | Sludge microbial communities from methane-producing bioreactor in Wageningen University, Netherlands - Granular Sludge_15_08-R3 | ecosystem: Engineered > Bioreactor > Anaerobic >...
ATCAAAGACGAAGAACCGGTGCGGATCGTGGGCAACGTGCTCACCGAGGGCCGGATCGACACGTTTCCGACGGTCGGCTCGACCATGTTCGAGCCCTGGCATCACGATTCGGTCGGTCCGTACGAGCAACTCGAGAGCACGCTGCAATCGATCCGCCGTCGGGCGCATGTGCGCGTGATGCCCGCCCAAGGTGGCTACTGGGTCGACGTGGCGGTGTTCAAAGACTTGGAAGAGCTGTCGCGGCCCACCCAATCGACGGCCGGCGCGGCGACCTTCCGCAACGATTCGTCGCTGACGCGCGTGGCCGATCCGGTGGGCTCGCAAGCGACCACCGAGGGCTGGATCTGCCTGGGCCGCGACCTCGCCTTGGAGCAGCGGATGATCGCCCAGCTCCAGGCCCGGACCGCCGCCGTACCGGGGATGTGGAGGGGAGGCGTCCGCTGAAGCGGCGACGGGGGGCATCCCGCGGTCCGATTGCCGGGCGTGCCGTCATGCACCGCTCGAAGCGTCGCCGCTTGCCCCGTCGGCCGGTCCCGACCATAATCCTCAATCCTCTCGACCTCGCCCCGCACGTCTCGAAAACCGGGCGTCGCGCGGCGCCGTCACGGCCGAGCCGGACGAATCGGGCCGAGCGAGGCAGCCGCGTCCCAAGGGAGCCACTTGTACTTGACCGCGTTTCTTCTGAAAGCGACGGCGATTTCGCTATCCGGCGTGCTGGCGCCGGGGCCCATGACGGCGGCGACCCTGGCGGCCGGCACGCGGTCCCGTCATGCCGGGGCCATGATCGCCCTGGGCCATGCGGTAATCGAGTTTCCGTTGATGCTCGTGATCCTGGTCGGGGTGGGGCAGATCTTTCAGCTCGAACCGGTCAAACTGGGCATCGGCATGGCCGGCGGCTTGTTTCTTCTGGTGATGGGAGGGCAGTTGCTCGGGGCGTCGCGCCAGGCGGACGGGCGCGTCGAAGCCTCGGACGGGCGAGGGCCCCTCGCGACGGGAGTCGTGTTGACCGCGGCCAATCCGTACTTTCTGATCTGGTGGGCCACGGTCGGGCTGGCCCTGGCCACCGAGGCCGCCCAACTGGGGATCGCCGCCTTCGCCCTGTTCGCCCTGATCCACTGGCTCTGCGATCTGGTCTGGCTCGAGGCCCTTTCCCAGGCCAGCCACAAAGGGACCGAGCGGATGGGAGGCCGGCTCCAGCAGGTCGTGCTCGCCGTCTGCGGCATCATGCTGCTCGGGTTCGGAGGCAAGTTCCTCTACGACGCGGGCAGCGCGTTGGTGGATTAGGGTCTTACGCCGCAACTCCCACGCGCCGTGCGCGCATGTTGTGAGGTGGTGGACCGGTGGAGGGATGGAGCGTTGGAGTGATGGAATAATGGAATTCGGCTCGGAGGGGGTCCAACATTCCACCATTCCATCACTCCACCATTCCATCACTCCACCATTCCATCACTCCACCATTCCATCACTCCACCATTCCATCACTCCACCATTCCATCACTCCACCATTCCATCACTGCCAGCGTTCCCTCATGGCGTATCTTCTGCTTGGTTGCGACCACGGGCCGCGTTATGGTCTTGGCTTGCCATTTCCGCGCGCCGCGCGTATCTTGTGGGGCACGTTCCGGAGCGACCCATCGCGAGGCCGACGCCATGATCGAAACGCCCGTCGCCGTGCTGGCCGTGTTGTTGGGGGTGCTTGCCGGGCTGTTCGGCCTGGCCGCCCTGCCGGCGGGAAAGCGGTTCTTCCGCGTCGTGCCCCTGCTCGTTTTCGCGTACTTCATCCCCACGGCGCTGTCGAACCTGGGCGTCATTCCGCTGGCATCGCCCCTTTACGACTTCGTGCGCGACTGGCTTCTTCCCGCGTCGCTGCTTCTGTTGACGATGTCGGTCGACATTCCCGCCATCGCGAAGCTCGGCGCGAGGCTTCTCGTCCTGTTTTTCGGCGCGACGGCGACGATCGTGGTGGGCGGGCCGCTGGCCTACTGGTGCTTCGGATCGTGGATTCCCGCCGACATGCAGGGCGAAGCCTGGAAGGGGCTCGCCGCCCTGAGCGGCTCGTGGATCGGGGGCGGCGCCAACTTCCTGGCCATCGGCACGGCCGTCGGGGCCGCCGACTCGACCCTCAGCATGATCGCCGTGGTCGACGTGGCCTTGGCCAGCCTGTGGATGGCCGTTCTGCTCTTCTTCGCGGCCAACGAGCGGCGCATGGACGCCGCGATCGGCGCCGACCGCGGCAGTCTCGAAACGCTCCGCCGCAAGGTCGAAGCCTTCCAGAGGGAAGTCGAGACCGTCGCCGCGCTTAAGGATCTCTTCGCGATCCTGTTCCTCGCCGTGGCCGGCACGGCCCTGGCGACCTACCTGGCGTCGTTTCTGCCGGAGTTGGGGGGCATTCTGGGCCCGTTCGCCTGGACGGTCATCCTCGTCACCGCGCTGGGCGTGGCGATCTCGTGCACCCGGCTACGGCGGCTCGAAGGGGCCGGGGCCAGCAAGATCGGCTCGGTGTTCCTCTACCTGCTGGTGACCACGATCGGCGCCAAGGCCCAGTTCGCCAAGGTGCTCGACGCGCCGGCCTTGCTGCTGGTGGCCGGGGCCTGGATCGTCTTTCACGCGGCCATCCTTCTGGTGCTGCGCCATGCCGTTCGGGCCCCCATCTTCTACATGGCCGTGGGATCCCAGGCGAACATCGGCGGAGCGGCCTCGGCCCCCATCGTCGCCGGGGCGTTTCATCCGGCCCTGGCCCCCGTGGGTGCCGTCATGGGCGTGGCCGGATACGTGCTGGGCACCTACGCCGGCCTGCTCTGCGCCTTCCTGCTCAAATGGGTGCACGGACCGTAGTCGTAGCAGGCGGGCTGCCCCTCGCCGAGCCGCGTCGGCCAGAGGTCTCAGCAATACGGTCTCAGCAATACGCTCGGGCCGTCCAGCCGCGGTCGAGCCACCCGTAGGCGCCGGGCGGGCCTGCCGAGGCGGCGACTTCCTCCAAGCGCCGGCGAGCGTTGGCGGTGAGCGGGGTCCACGAGGCGCTGAAATTCTCGCGCACCTGCGCGGCGGTGTGCATCCCGCAGATGCAGCAGTCGACTTGGCGGTTTTCGAGCACGAAGGCGATCAGGTCGCGGGCCAGGTCGCGCGGGTTCTGCCGGGCGGCCGGGGCCGCGAATAGCTCTCCCCGGGCGAACGCCTTGATGACGACCATCCCCAGGCCCAATCGCCTCGCTTCGGGAAACAGCTCTTCCGCCATCCGGTGACGGTAGTTGTACGGCAGCGAGCAGACGTCGAAATCCTTGCCGAAGCGGGCGAACGCCTCGCGAAAGCCGTCGGGCGTGAAGTGGCAACCGAAGCCGGCAAAGCGGATCTTGCCTTGTCGCTTCACCCGGTCCAGGGCCTCGAGCGAGTACGACATGTCCCAGAAGCCCGACTGGGGCGTGTCGCCCTCGGAATTCGTGAGCATGAGCACGTCGAAGTAGTCGGTCTGCCAGAGCTTGAGCCGCTCGTCGACCCAGCGGTAGATCGTCTCCTTGTCGGCCGGCACGCCTTTCATCTTGTGGCACAGGCGCGCACTGACGATGACGTCGCCGCGGCGGTGGAGCCGCTTGATGACCTCGCCGGGCACGGTGTGCTCTTCGAGGGGGGTGCAGGAGTCGAAGAAGTTGACCCCGAGATCCAGCCCGATCGCGATCATCTCGGTGGCTTCGTCGAGCGTGGTGCGGCGCCATCCGCCCTTGCCGTCGGGGACCCTGGCGAAATTCCAACTGTGGCCGCCGAACCCGATCTCCGAGACCTTCAACCCGGTCTTGCCCAGCACGCGCTTGGCGACGGTGCCCGGGGTCGAAACGACGCGGCGCTCGGCGGCGTCAAGGCCCGCGCCAGCGCCCGCCAGCAGGGCTCCCGCCAAGCCGGTCCGGCCGACGCGCTTGAGGAATCCGCGCCGCGTGGCGCCCGCGGTTTGACGATCGGGCGATGGAGCTGACATGGCTTCTTCCTCCACGGATCGAGAATCGGCGTTGTCGAAGCCCCGGGAACCCGGGTTGCCCTGCGCGACCTCGGGCTGCGGGCGTTACCGGTTCGCCACGTCGGCTCGGCCGGTTGGGCTTCCCGGGAGGTTGCGGAAACAACCGGCGGAAAGGCTCCTCCAGCATCGAGGCCGCCGTCTCGATTTGCCCGGACCTTCGGGCCGCGCGTTGCGCGGCACCCCCTTGCCCGACACCTCGGCATCGTACGGCGTGGGGCGGCGTGGGGCAAGGGGGGCGCGCGGATGATCGAACGGGCTTCGAGGGCACGTTCCCCCCCGCCCCTTCCGTTCCATTCGAGGCGCGTTGTGGAATCGCCGGTCGGCACGTTTGTTGCTCGACATCCGATCCGAAGGTTCGTATAATACAGTTAGTCGACCCCTTGTTTTGCACCTACCGAGCCGGCCGCGGCGGGCATCCTTTCTGGGCCGCGGCAGCGTCTCGCCGGGAAGGAATTGCCGCGTTGCGGCGCGATCGGCTCGCTTGTCCGACTGGGGCGGAGGGGCCATCATGAGCACAGCATCCGAGCGTCCGACGGCCCGGGAACGCCTCGCGCCCTTCGCGGCGGCGATCCTGATCCTGCTGGGATTGTACTGGGTTCAGGGTGCAAACTACCTGCTCTTCCACAGCCTGGCCGAGACGTTCAGCATCGTGGTGGCCTTCGCCATCTTCGCCGTGTTCTGGAACGCCCGGCGGTTCCTCGACAACGGCTGCTTCCTGCTCATGGGGATCGCCTACCTGTTCGTCGGGTTCCTCGATCTGGTTCACATGCTGGCCTACAAGGGGATGGGCGTGTTTGACGACCGGATCCCCGATCTGAGCATTCAGCTTTGGGTCGTTGCCCGGTCGGTCGAGAGCGTTTCGCTCTTGCTCGCGCTGGCCTTGCTTCGCCGCCGGCTCCGGCCCGCGCTGGTGCTTGGCGGGTACGCGGCCGTGACCGCCGCCCTTTTGGCGATCGTGTTCTCCGGGGCTTTTCCCACGTGCTTTGTCGAAGCGGCCGGCGCGCAGCAAGCCGGCGCGCCGAGCACGGCCGGGGAGCTGACGCCCTTCAAGATCGCCGCGGAGTACGCGATCTGCGCCGTGCTGCTGGTTGCCCTGGGCATGCTGTTTCGCCGGCGCATGGAGTTCGACCCCGGGGTGTTCGTGCTGCTGATGGCGTCGTTCATCCTGACGATCGCCTCGGAACTGGCGTTTACTCAGTATACCGACGTGTACGGCACGGCCAACATGCTCGGCCACTATCTGAAGATCGTTTCCTTCTACCTCGTCTACAAGGCGTTCGTCGAGGTGGGATTGCGCAAGCCCTATGCGCTGTTGTTTCGCGACGTCAAGCGGAACGAGGCCCAGTTGCAGGAGGCCAAGGAGGCGGCCGAGGCGGCCAACCGGGTCAAGAGCATGTTTCTGGCCGCCATGAGCCACGAGATACGAACGCCGGTCGGCGCCATCACCGGCATGACCGAGCTGCTGCTCGACTCGAATCTCACCGCCGAGCAGCGGCAGTACCTGCGCATGGTGCACGATTCGGCTGAGAACCTCGTCACCCTGGTGAACGACGTGCTCGACTTCTCGAAGATCGAGGCCGGCAAGCTCGATCTCGAACAGGTCGAGTTCGACTCCCGCGAGCGGATCGGCGACACGATGAAGGCCATGGCCTTTCGGGCCCACGGCAAGGGCCTCGAGCTGGCCTCGCGCATCGATCCCGAAGTGCCCCGCGCGCTGGTGGGCGATCCCGCGCGCCTGCGGCAGATCATCGTCAACCTCGTGGGCAACGCGATCAAGTTCACCGAGCACGGCGAGGTCGTCTTGAGCGTCGACTGCCCCGAGCGCGACGACGAGGGGGCCGTGCTGCACCTTGCGGTTTGCGACACGGGCATCGGCATCCCCGAGGAGCGGCGGGAGGCCGTCTTCGACGCCTTCGAGCAGGCCGATCGTTCGACGACGCGCCGCTACGGCGGCACCGGGCTGGGCCTGACGATTTGCGCGAAGCTGGCCCGGATGATGGGAGGGCGCGTCTGGCTGGAGAGCGAAGTCGGGCGGGGCAGCACCTTTCACGCGACGGTCCGGCTCCAACGGCCCGACTCCCCCCCCGCCCCGCCTGCCGCGCCGGGCGAAAACCGCATCGAAGGCCGCACCGTGCTCGTGGTCGACGACAACGCCACCAGCCGCGAGATTGTCGAGACGATGCTCCGCAACTGGCGCATGGTTCCCACGACGGCAAGCACCGCGCGCGAGGCGCTCGATGCGCTTCGCCGGGCCGCCGAGCAAGGCCGGCCCTTTGCGCTCGCGTTGGTCGACGACCGGATGCCCGCGACCGATGGCTTCGAGCTCGTCGAGCAGATCGGCCGGGAGCCGGGCCTCGATTGCGCAACGATTATGATGCTCTCGTCGGGCGGCCAGTCGGGCGGCGTCGGCCGGTGCGAGCAGCTCGGCGTGGCCTCGTGCCTGCTCAAGCCGGTCAAGCAGTCCGAGCTGTTCGACGCCGTCGTGGCGGCGCTTGCCCCTCCAACGTTCGAGGCGGATCGACGCCCGGACGAACGTCCCGGTCGACTCGGCTCTCTTCGGATCCTGCTGGCCGAGGACAGCCTCGTGAACCAGAAGCTGGCCATCGGTCTGCTCGAACGCGCCGGCCACAAGGTGGTTCCCGTCAACAACGGGCGCGAGGCCGTCGCCATGTTCCGCTCCCAGCCGTTCGACCTGGTGCTCATGGACGTGCAGATGCCCGAGATGGACGGCTTCGAAGCCGCGGCGGCCATCCGCGCCGGCGAGAAGCAGTCGGGCGCCCACGTTCCCATCGTTGCCATGACGGCCCACGCCATGCAAGGCGACCGCCAACGGTGCCTCGACGCGGGAATGGACGCCTACGTCGCCAAGCCGGTCCGGGCCGACGACCTCTTCGCCACGATCGAAAACGTGCTCGCCACGCCGCAGGGGACCTGATCGGGCGCGCCGCAGGCCCCTCGCCCCTCGTTCCCACGCTTCGCGTGGGAACGCATCCGCCGCTCTGCGGCCCTCGAAGCCCACGCAGCGCATCGAAGCCCTCGATTCCCGCCCAAAGTGCCCAAACCAGGGTCACCATTGGGAAATGGACATCGGTGACTCTCTTCGCGTAGAATGACCGTCTCTGCGGCACGGTTTCCGCATCGACGGACCACGTCAATTCCTCACGGGAGGCCCGGGCATGTCGGCCGAATACGGCAAGTTCTCCGAGAGCCCCAAGACCGAATGGCTCGACGAGGCTGGCGACGACCGGGGCATGAGGCTGCTCGAGGATTTCTGGTACGACGATCCGGACGGCAACAGGTGGTGCGCCCCCGCGGGAAGCGTCATCGACGGCGCGAGTATTCCCTCGCCGCTTTGGTCGATCGTCGGTTCGCCCTACACGGGCGCGTATCGACGGGCGTCGGTTGTCCACGACGTGGCGTGCGACGACCCGGATGTCGCGCGCAAGGACGCCGACCGGATGTTCTACTACGCGTGCCTTGCGGGCGGCTGCTCGAAGCGGCAAGCGCGGCTTCTGTACGCGGGCGTGCGGATCGGCGCTTGGACGCCGCGCATCCGCGTCTGGTCGGAGGAGGCCGTTCGCGCACCCGCGCTCCAAGAGAGCGGCGTTACGGCGAGGCCGACGGACGTCAGCGTCCGGACCGCGTTCGACGAAATCGCCGAGGAACTCGAATCGCAGCCCGAAACGCTTCCCTTCGAGGAAGTCGAACGGATCGTCGATCGGCAGTTGGAGGCGAAGTCGCGCCAGTAGTGGGCGGTTGCGGGCACGGACGGCGCGAGTCGGCGTCGCCGCGAGAGGTATTTAATACCCCACATTGTGATTGCCACCAAGAGGGCGTGCCCTGTGGTTCCGGGTGGGCACTTAGCGCGACGGCTCGATCTGCTATGCTGGTGGGCGGAACGATCGACCCTTTGCGGTGCGGTTTCGGGTCTTCCAAACATTTTTCCGTCATTCATGGACCAGGACCAACTCAACGGCGAGCCAGGACATGAAGCCTGTGACCAGCCTTCGGGAATTGCGAGATCTCTCGTATGCCGATTCCCGCTACGAAAAAGTGACCATTGCGGCCTCCACGAGTTTGGGGGCCCGCGAAGACGTCTCGCTCCACGACCATCTCGAATGGCTCCGGATCTATGCGTTCGCCACCAGCGAGCAGGGGGTGATCGATCAAATCAACTCGCTGATTCCACAAAATGACCAATGAGAGACAGCTCGGCCTGAGCGGCATGGCTCGGGCATCTCGGGAGGCGCCTGCGCCGGGTGGACGCCTCCCCGATGCCGTTCAGGCCGGACGATCGGCGTCGGGAGGAATCGACGAATGACCACCATACTGATTGTCGACGATTCGGCCGTGGACCGCGCGGTGATGGGCAAGCTGCTCGGCCCCCGCTGGATGATCCAGCAGGCCGCCAACGGCGTCGAGGCCCTCGCGCAGATCCGGGAGAACCTGCCCGACCTTGTCATCACCGACCTGCAAATGCCGCAGATGGACGGGCTTGAGCTGGTCACCTCGATCCGCCGCGACCACCCCAGCGTGCCCGTCGTTCTCGTGACGGCCCACGGCAGCGAATCGCTGGCGGTCGAGGCGCTCGACCGGGGAGCGGCCAGCTACGTGCCCAAACCGCAACTCGCCGACAAGCTGCTCAACACGGTCGAAAAGGTCCTCGAACTGGCCCAAGCCGACCGCACCTACGAAGACCTGATCAACTGCCTGACCCGGACGGAGTTCACGTTCTCCCTGGCCCTCAACGCCGCGCTAATCGATCCGCTGGTCGACCTGGTGCAGCAGATGGTCGGCGGCGTGTGGCTTTGCGACACCACGGAGAAGCGGCGGATCGGCATGGCCCTCAAGGAGGCCCTGCTCAACGCCCTCTTCCACGGCAGCCTCGAGATCCATCCCCGGCAGATGCAGCAGGTGCTCGACCAGGTGCGAAGCGGCAAGAAGGTCGATCTCATCAAGGACCCGCGTTCCGAGCCCCGTTTTCGCGACCGCCGCATCTTCACCGACGTGCAGCTCTCGACCGACGAAATCCGCTTCGTCGTGCGCGACGAGGGTCCGGGATTCGACGTCCGCGCCGTCCCCAAGTCGCACGACCCCGAGGCCCTCGAACCGGGTCGGGGCCGGGGACTGGCGATCATGCGAAACCTGATGGACGAAGTAGTTTTCAACGAGTCGGGCAACGAGGTCACCATGGTCAAGCGGCGGCCCGCTGCCCCGTCGTCGTAGCCACCTCGATCGGGAGGCGACTGCGTGGATGCCCGCCGTTTGCTGCGCGCGTTGTTCGCGTCCGGAGCCGTCCTCGCGTTTGCGAGCGACTCGCCGGGCGTCACGTTGGAGGTGGGCCCGGGACGACCGTTCGCCCGAATCGAGGACGCCAACGCCCAAGCCCGGCCGGGCGACGTGATTCTCGTTTACCCGCGCGACAAGGGCGAGCCCTACGAGAAGACGGGCGTGTTGGTGCGGCAGGGCAATCTCACGTTTCGCGCCGCGACCTCGGACGACGCGTCGTGGGTTCGCGTCTCGGGCGAAGGCTTCGATCACAGCGGCCGGGGCAGCGTGCCCCGGGCCGTCTTCCAGTTCGACCCCGGCGCCGACGGCTGCGTGCTCGAGGGATTCGAAATCTTCGGCGCCCACAACGCAAGCCACAACGGGGCCGGGGTGCGCATCAACCAGGCCAGCCACGTCACCGTCCGCCGCTGCAACATCCATCACAACGACATGGGAATCATGTCGGGCGGCGACGGCACGTCCCAGACCGCGGTCGATCAGCGGATCGAGGCCTGCCGCATCCATCACAACGGCGACTTCGCCCATCCGGGGTACAATCACAACCTCTACCTGGGCGGCACGAGCGTCACGCTCCGCTTCTGCGAGGTGCATGCGAGCCTCACCGGCCACAACGTGAAAAGCCGGGCCCACCACACCCGGGTCGAATACTCGTACGTCCACCATTCGGCGAATCGCGAATTCGACCTCGTCGACGCCCGCGACACGGCGCGGCCCGGCAGCCACGCCGTGCTGCTGGGCAACGTCATCGTGAAGGACCCCGCGTGCAAGGGCAACCGGGCGGTAATCCACTTCGGCCAGGACGGCGGCCGCGAGCACGACGGCACGGCCCACCTCGCCTTCAATACGATCGTGACCCCCTTCGTCGCGCCGGTCATCGAGTTGTCGGCTCCGAAGGCGTCGGCCCGGCTCGTCGGCAATCTCGTGACCGACGGCGGTTTCCGCCAGAACAACCAGCAAGTGGCCGGCGCCCGGGCCGGCGCGACGACTCAGAGCGTCGCCGGCGCACACAACTGGTTCAGCGGCGGCTTCGCCGGCGCCGCCGGCACGCGCTTGGATCCGCGGACGAACGTCTTCCGGCGGATCGACGCTCTCCTGTTCGTCGCGCCGCGCGATCACGATTACCGTCTTGCCCCTTCGGCCGGCGCGATGCTCCGCGCCGACCTGCCCGCGACCGCGTTGGAGCTGCCGCCGACTCCCGGCAGGCCGGCGGCGGATGCCGAATCGCCCCTGGCCTGGCAGTATCGGCATCCGGCGGCGGGTGAGAAACGCCCCGCCGACAAGCGTCCCGCCCTCGGCGCCCACGCGCCGTGACCGGCGCGATTTCCATCGTGCGATCGAGAAGCCGCCCCGGGATGTGCCTCGCGACGCGCGACTTCGGGGTAAAACGCCTCAATCCGCAGCCGAGGAGGGCGGAGGGACCATCCCTCCCGCCGTGAGGGGCACATCGGGCCGTTTGAGACGCTAAAGCGCGATCCGCTCGCCCCGGCAGTGGCTCGCCTGCGCCTGTTCGACGATCCACAGGGCGCGGCAGGCGTCTTCGAGGTTGCAGGTCTTCGACACGAGGCTGGTCACGGCCCGGTGGAACTGCGTGAGCAACCGTTCGCCCACGGGCCGTTCGCTCGCGAGCGATTCGAGGTGGCGGCCGGCGTCGTCGAACCAGATCAACGTGGCGGGCAGGTCGACGAAGGCGATGCCCCGTTCGCACAAGATCTGCATGGCCGCCAGGGGCCGGTACGTCACGGCCTCGGACCAGCGCGAGGGGATATAGCGGCCGCAACTGATCTGGGCGACCGGGCCGCTCCCGGGAGCACCACCTCGGGAGAAGTCGAGGCTCATCATCTGGTAATCGTGGCCGGTGCCGTCGTCGCGGCAGCAGGTCATCCCCGTGACCCAACGCGGTTCTTCGCCGACCACGTAACGGCACCAATCGACCAGTTCGACGAGTTCCCGCCGTACCGCCGAGGCGGGGCGATCGTCGGCTCGATGGTTCGGTCCCTCGTCGAGCGAAACCCGCTGATGGCAGAACACGAGGCGAGGGGGCCCCAGGGAAGTCGCGATGAGCTCTTTGAGCCGGATCGTGGCGGGCGACAGCCGGCGGGGCAGCTCGGCCATGAAGGCGACGCCCGACCGGTCGACGCGGTGCTGGATCCGCCGCATCGCGTCGAATTCGAGGTCGAAACCCGTGGCCACGTAGACCGCGCGGCCCGACTCGCAGGCCGCGAAAATGGGAAGCACCCCGTACCATCCGCGATCGAGGATGAGAATGCCGTCGAGGTCCTCACGCCGGGCCAACGCGCGGAACCCGTCGACCACGGCGGCGCCGAACTCCGAGGCGACCCGCTCGGCCCGGCAGGTCACCGGCTCATACACGGCGCGGACCTCGAACCGATCGGCCAACGCCCGCAACGCGGGCCGATGCCGCTTGTCCCACGACTCTCCCAACCCTACCAGCCCCAGACGAAGCTTCATCATACGCGCGGCTCACAATCCCGGTCGCCACCGGGACGGGTAACCTATCGGCGTTCGTGCCGGTCGTTGCCGCCGATTCCAGGCGGCGCCGGGATTATAGTCGACCGGAGTCGCCTCGCTCAACACATTCGGACCGGAAGTGATTGTGTCAGGGCGACTTGCGGTTGTCGATCGGAGGAGTTTCGCCGCGTCGAACCACTCCGATGGGTAAGGATGTCTTCCTGGCTTGGCGGGCAGATGAAAACGGCGCGTTTTTCGCAGCTTATTTGTTCGTTATGGCCGAAACATCCCCCCTTGCACGCTCAGTCATCCCAAATAGACTGGAAAGAACCATTCTCGCTTGCGGCGATTCGCCGGAGGTTGAGCACCGGACACCACGGATATCAAGCTCCCACCAGACCCTGGACGAAAGGAGACCATTTTGACCGGTTTCGCCGTCGCCTCCGTGCTGCAGTTCTGCCTTGCCGCGTCCCCAGGCCACAGCTATACCGACGCCCATCGCGAGACGACCGAGACGGGCCGCCCCATGGTGGTCATGGTCGGGGCCGAATGGTGCCCCGCCTGCAAGGTGATGGAGGGGAGCGTGATTCCGAAAGTCCAGCAGCGCGGCCTGCTGCGCCGCGTGGCCTTTGCCGTCGTCGACGTCGACCGGCAACGGGAATTGGGACGACAGCTTACTCGCGGAGGCCCCATTCCCCAACTGCTCATGTTCCGCAGGACCGCTTCGGGTTGGCGCCTCAGCCGACTGGTCGGGCGCCACGACGTCCGCGCGGTCGAACAGTTCATCGACGAAGGGCTCAAACGCGACGAACAGGCCAGGCAGGAAGGGTAGCAGAAAAGGGCAGAAAAGGTGTCAGGAACCATTTCTCTCTCTCAGTCCCTGGGACGAGGGACGGGCCACTCCGAAAGCAGCTTCCGCGCCGCTTCGTCGCCGCACACGAAACGCCACAAGCTCGACCACCGCCACTGCTCGGCGCGTTGGCACAGGCCCGCACGCAGAGCGTTTCGTTCGACGTAGCGGCAGACCGTCCAAAGATGCTCGTCCGACTCGACGAGAAACGACT
>Ga0334901_1003184_pt1 | contig 12785 bp, 10 predicted proteins | sample GraSluR3_MG_3_FD_207216 | JGI IMG/M metagenome (GOLD analysis project Ga0334901, IMG submission 207216) | Sludge microbial communities from methane-producing bioreactor in Wageningen University, Netherlands - Granular Sludge_15_08-R3 | ecosystem: Engineered > Bioreactor > Anaerobic >...
CTTCCAGTTGATTGTCAGAGCACAGAAACGCTGGCGCCGGATCAATGCGCCGCAGATGGTGGCAAAGGTTCTGGATGGAGTGACGTTCAAAGACGGAATCGAGGTCAGAAAAACGACAAACAATCAGACCGAAAAGCACGCTGCTTGAAAAATCAATTTACACAACTCTTGACATGAACTCAATGCTGATCATGCGGGGTTGAGCATCACAGCGCGAAAATGAACGGCGTTAGTGAACGGCGAAAGTGAACGCAGAAGCGAAATAGTGACTCAAGTATAGACTCTATAGACGTCAAAAAGGGAGAGAAACCATGAGTTGGAAAGACTTAAAAGTAGCCAAGAAGCTCTATTTTGGCTTTGGCATCGTGCTGGTGCTGGCTATGGCCATTGGTTTCGTTGGTTACGACGGACTGACCACAGTGGCCGGCAACACTGCTAACCTCGACGACGCCGATCTGATGGCCATGTATGTCAAGGACGCGGCCACGCTTCGGCAGAAGTTTATGGGTACTCGGGATGTTGCTGTTCTCGACGAGGTCAAGGACGTGATCCAGAAGATCCGCACCCAGTCCCGTGAGACGCAGGCCCGCTTTCATGATCCGGCCGATATCAAGCTGGTCGACGAGTGCAACAAGGACCTCGACGACTACGCGGCCGGCTGGGAGAAAATGGTACAGGGACAGGTGGATATCAACGCTGCCATTGCCCAGATGGACGCCGCCGCAGACGTCTGTGTAAATGCCGTCGATCATTTGGTGGACAACCAGAAGAACGCCATGACGGCAGAGTTGACAGCCAAGACAGGGCATGCGGCTCTGGCCGAGCGTCTTGACAAACTCATGAGCGCAGAAGAACTGGTGAAACACGCGGCAGATGCCCGGATCCAGTTCCGAGATTTCCGTCGCACTGAGGATGACAGATACGCTCGCAATCTGAATGCGGCCTTAGACGGTCTGGTTGCCCGGGCAACGGAGACCCGTGCCACGATGACACACCAGGTCGACATTGACGAATTGACCAACATCATTAAGGCAGCCGAGGACTATCGCAGCAATTTCAATCGGGTGGTTGATCTGAAACATCAGGGTCAGAAGGATACTGAACAACTGGCTGTCGTCGCCGGACGCGTCGTTCAGCAGTTCACCGAGCTGCGGAACGGACAGGATGAGAAGCGCAGCGCCGCCCAGTCCTCCGCCATTACCATGGCAGTCGGCTTCGTGATCGGTGCTGTGCTGCTTGGCGTGTTCGTCGCCTTCTTCATTGCCCGCGGTATCTCCAAGCCTGTTTCCGAGATGGCTCGTGCCGCCGAGGAAATCGCCGTCGGCGATATCAACCAGACCATCGAGCTGCAGTCGCGTGATGAGATTGGTATGCTGGCGGCCTCATTCCGACAACTTATCGACTATATGAAGGAGTTGTCCGGTCATGCTGAATCGATCGCCAACAACGACCTGACTATCAAAGTCGCTCCCAAGAGCGATCGCGATACGCTCGGCAACGCTTTCAAGACCATGGTGGAGAACCTCTCCGGTATGATCCGTCAGCTCACCGAGAACGCCACCCAGCTGGTCTCTGCTGCTACCGAGATTTCATCTTCCTCGGAGCAGATGTCCAAGGGTGCCCAGGATCAGGCCGGTCAGGTCAATCAGGTTTCAACCGCTGTTGAAGAGATGACAGCCACCATTCTGCAGTCCTCAAAGAACGCCGGTGAGGCGAAAGAGACCTCCGAAGGCGCCAGCAATACCGCTCAGACGGGCGGACAGGTCGTCAATGACACCATCCAGGGTATGCAGCGCATAGCCGGTGTCGTCCGTGAGTCGGCCGAATCCATCTCCAAGTTGGCCAGGTCCGCTGACCAGATCGGTGAGATCATTGGCGTGATAGACGACATCGCCGACCAGACGAACCTGCTGGCGCTCAACGCCGCCATCGAGGCCGCCCGTGCCGGCGAGCAGGGTCGTGGCTTCGCGGTTGTCGCCGACGAGGTTCGCAAGCTGGCCGAACGGACCGGTAAGGCGACCGGCGAGATCACCGAGATGATCAAGGGCATTCAGGCCGAGACCAACGATGCTGTCGGTTCCATGGAGACCGGTATTCAGGAAGTCGACAAGGGGCGCGAGCTGGCCGACCAGGCCGGTAACAGCCTGACTGAGATCGTCAACATGTCGCAGCGCGTCATGGATATGATCCAGCAGATCGCCACCGCCTCCGAGGAGCAGTCTGCCGCCGCCGAGCAGATCAGCAAGAACATCGAGCATATCTCCTCGGTCACCAAGGAAACCGCCTCCGGTGCGGAACAGTCCGCCGCCGCCGCCGAGGAACTCAGCCGTCAGGCCGAGGGACTCCAGGCGATGGTCGCCCGCTTCCGCCTTGCCGAAGCTGGATCTATCGAGTATACGGAACAGCAGCAGGAGAAAAGGCCGGCCAAGGCGTCGGTCTGAGCCACTCATAGCATCATGAATTGGTAGCGCAGCACATTGGCATTGCCACGTACGTTAGCTGAGTAAGTAACAGCCGGGCCGTCAGTCGCGGCGACCCGGCTGCAAAGACCTCTTCATATCGAGGTTCTCGACGATCCTCGAGTCTGCTATCAGAGAGGACCGGTCATTCTCGACCGGTCCTCTCTAATGATTCGGGCATCCAGAACCATGCTACCCCGACTTGACACGCGCCAGCCGTTTCAGAAAGCCTGGCGTCGGCAATCCGGACAGCAACAAAGCCACAAAAATCAGCAAGCCGCCCAAGGCACGGTGGGCGATAAGTATCTCACCACCCAGCGTCCAGGCAAAGGCGGCGGCGAAAACCGGCTCCAGTGCAAAAATCAGGGATACCCGGATCGGCGAGACGATCTTCTGCGCCAGCATCTGAATGACAAACGCCGACAGGGTGGGAAACAGCGCCAGAAAGACAACGATAACACCCGCGGACCACGTCTGGATCCCGAATGGCAGATCGAAGAGCACGCCGGTCAGCAACGCCAGCACCCCGACCATGAGGAACTGCTGACAGCTAATGACGTAAGCGTCGATGCCGCTTTTCATGTACTTGTCGGAGAACAACAGGTGCAGGGCGTAGGCCATCGCCGCCACCAGGGTCAGCATGTCGCCGAGGTTGACATCGGTCATCCCGCCGGTGAGCACCCACAGCCCGGCCAGCGAGATCATGGACGCCAGGGTCTCCATGAGGGTCGGTCGCCGCCTGAAGATGGTCAGAAGAAAGAAGGGGATGAAGACCACGAACAGGCCGGTGATGAATCCGGAGTTTGAGGCGGTGGTGTAGCGCAAACCGAGTGTCTGCGGGACGTACAGAAGCCACAGGAATACAGACAAAAAGAGCGAATGCCCCAGGTGCGGGCGCAGCGAGCGGCCGGTCAGCTTCACGAAGATCAGCAGAACCCCGCCGGCGAGCAGGAAGCGATAGCCCACCATAATGATCGGATCGATTCCGCTCAGGGCAGACTTGACCAGGATGAACGTCGCGCCCCAGACAGCGGCGGCATAGACCAGGCCGGTATCGGCAAACCGAAGCAGTCGCGGCGAGGGTGCCACATGGGGCGGTACAATCGATTTGGGCATGGACGGAATGTACTTGCTGGCAACGGCTACAACAACACGAAAAACCCGGCCGCGTGATGCGGCCGGGTCAGCAACCCGGTTCAGGGTTGTGTCGTACCCGATTCTACTTGCCGGACAGCCTGATCACCTCGCCGACGAACTTCTGGATACCGGAGGCGACATCAGAAATCCTGGGGCCGAGCATGTACGCCGGGGTCGAGACAATGCGATTGGCCTCATCGACCACCGCCTCATGTACCTGGGCCTTGACCGGTTGGGCATTGAGCTTGGCCAGTGCCTCGCTGGTGGCCTGATCGGTTCCGATTGTCAGCTTCGGCTTGACACCGGTGTCCTTCAGGGCACGTGCGACCACCACCGGTGCAATACAGATAGCGCCGATGACCTTCTTCTTCTCATTTGCCTCGACAATCACTCGCTGAACTTCCGGATCGATGCTGCAATCAGGCCCGTTCGCGGCGAACGTACAGAGGTTCTTCGCTGCCCCGAAACCACCCGGGAAGACGACCGCGTCGAACTCGTCAACCTTCAGCTCAGACAATGGCCTGATCTCCCCGCGCGAAATACGGGCCGATTCCACCATGACGTTGCGCGTCTCAGAGGTCCCTTCGCCTTTTACATGGTTGACGACATCGGCCTGGTTCTTGTCAGGCGCAAAACTGTGAATCTCAGCTTTGGCCTGGTCCAGATACAGCAGGGTGAGGGTCGCCTCATGGATCTCGCTGCCGTCATTGACTCCGCATCCTGAGAGAACAACTGCTACTTTGCTCATGTGTTCTGTCCCTTCACCTGTTTACACGATTAACGCTGATTGATCTTCTGTATTCCTTAGTAAACCACACGGGCTGCAAACGTTCCCGGCAGCCCCTTGTCCACATCTGTGTAAACTATGGCGTCAACCGGCAGCCGACAAGTGATTTCGACCTGCCAGTTCGCCGCGGTACTTGGGGGTTGCTCGCCGAAGCGCGCTCGCTTAGCTTACAGCAATGAAGACTGAGGGTAGTCAGGCTCAATCCGGCAGTTCCGCCACCTCCAGAGTGCGCTGGCATCACTTGTGGCTGTGGCCCAATGTGATGTCGCTGTTGCGAGTAGTGCTGATTGCGCCGGTGGTGCTGTGTCTCGTGCAGGACGCACCCAGGTACACGACGGCGGCGCTTGTCCTTCTGGCTGTTGCTGCCGCAACAGACTTCCTCGACGGTTTCCTGGCACGTCGTCTGAACCAGCAGACGGAACTGGGGTTGATTCTGGATCCACTCGCGGACAAGGTGCTGGCCATAGCTCTGCTGGTGACACTGGTCTTCACGCGCTCCTTCCCACTCTGGGCGGCGTCGCTGATCATCGGGCGTGATCTGCTGATTATACTGGCGGGAATCGTTCTCTCCAGAAAGCTGCCCGAAATCCCCCCCTCGGATACAATCGGCAAATACTACTTCAGCGTCATCGCGGCGCTGTTGATCAGCTATGTGATTGATTTCTCACACGGCAAGTCCGTCTTCATGGCCGGGTCGATTGTGCTGCTGGCGGTCTCGCTGTTCAACTACGGCTACAGCTTCGTCCGCCTGCTGCGCACCGGAAGACCATCACCGCTGGGTGATCATCGTGTGGTCGTCTGGGCGCTGCGTCTTGGCTTCTGGAGCATTGTCGGGTGGAGCCTCTGGCATCTGGCGATCGCTTGATTGCACCAGCAGTCCCGGGTGCAATCCTATCCCTGCGTTAACTCGCGAAGCTTCTCGTGCACCTTCTGTACATGCCCCTTTGCCTTCACGTTTGTCCATCGATACGCTATCCTGCCACCGGGGTCGATGACGAAGGTCGAGCGGATGACTCCCTGTGTCTCTTTGCCGTAGAGCTTCTTCATTCCCCAGGCACCGTACTTCCGGAGTACCTTCTTGTCCGGATCGGACAGCAGCGTGATTCCAAGGTTTTGCTTGTCCGTGAATTTGCGGTGACTGTCCACCGAATCCGGCGACACACCCAGCACGACGGCATTGAGTTTCTCGAAGGCCTTGAGGCTGTCCGTGAAATCACAGGCCTCGGTGGTACAACCGGGCGTGTTATCCTTTGGGTAGAAGTACAGGACCACCCAGCGGCCCTCGAAGTCACCCAATTTGACCTTGTTATCGTCCTGATCTGGCAGACTAAAGGATGGGGCCTTGCTGCCAACCTCGACTGCTGTTGCGTTCATGTCTGACTCTCCCAATGCTGATAATGTGAAGATAGCGGTGTTTTTCCGATAACCGGTAATTGACTGCCATTGCTCCGAGATTCTTCACCGGCAGACAGAAAAGAACCGGGCCTGCTCTGGGCAAGCCCGGTGTGAGTGCGCGCTCTCATAGATTGCTGTTACTGAACTCCCGGTTCGTCAATGATCTGTTCCGCCGGATCGATCTCCTCTGTAATGATGAGAAACCGGTCGGGATCCTCCTCAAACCTCACCTTCTCGTCCTCTGAGCAGAAGTAGTACACCTCGCCGTCATATTCGACAGCGGGCGTGGTCTCCGAGACCGTGATCGTATCGCCGGAGACCGGGCACGTGACTTCCATGCCGATTTCTTCCGGAGTAATCATATGCTCAGTCACCAGGACAGCGGCGCTGCTCTCCTGCTCCTGTGGGGGTTGCTGCTCACCCGTGTCTGAACCTCCGCAGCCGATTGCCAGCACAAGGGCCAGTAAGCTACCTGCAATAATCAGCTTCCGCATCGTCAACCATCCTCTCGAATAAACGTTTACATTGGGGTCAGTCTTGTCTATAATCAATCGTAACTCATTCAGCTTGTCTGGTCAATAAAATCAATCGATTTCTGCTGTGCGGACTGGCAACAGACTACCGTGTCAGCCCGTCGGGGCCTTCCTCATGCCGGCTAAACGACATAAGACGCTATGCAATAACACGTTACGAGAGCCATTGGGCCGCCGTTCCTCTTGATTAATGGGAAGATGTTCGGGTAGTGTCTTGGCAAATGAATGACGGCAGGAGTCATTCGAATCCTGCCGTCATAGTGCTTCGCTGCAAGTGAACAGAGAAGAGTCTCAGATTGACGTGATGAAGTCGAACAGGTCCGGATTGATCCCGTCCCCGAATATCAGCACTCCGTCGTTGTCGATCTGGAGAAGCTCGTCGGTGTCAAGCTCACCGTCTTGATCCAGATCGGGGATATCATATCCCTGCAGCATGCCGTTACCGGTAAGCCGATTGCTGGCATTCAACTCCATCACAATCAGGTGGGCGTTGGAGTAATAGTTGCTGTAGATAATCCAGGTTGCTATGAGATATCCGGTGCCACCCACGTTCATGTAACCGTATGGCATAGTGAATACCTCGGGGCCGGAGGTCAGCAGGAGCGTGCCCCCGGTCTTGACCTCAACGCCAACTTCCATATCAACCATATCGGCCCCGAAGTAAGGATACTCCTTCTCGGGGTCGTTCCCATCGGTGTCGTGCTCAATCTGGTCGGTCACCGTGCACATGACAGTGTCGTTCACAAACACCGCCAGACGGCTGGACGGGATACAGTGCGCGTCAACATAGGCTGTCGGCGAGGCCCAGTTGGTCGGATCGGGGTCGACAGTGCCGCTCGGAGTCTTCGGCGAAACCACGTAAACGTGCATGAATGTCGTGCTCATGGACAGCACCTCGTGTATAACGGCTTCATCGCTGCCGTCGCTATATATAAGGGACCGCACAGTGCCGTTGTCATCGTAGAACCAGGCACCCTCAATAGAACCATTGGCGGTGATAGTGGCGTTCTCGACCTGCGGCACGGCCAGATCGATGCCGGGAGGAACATAGGCGGTTGCCGCGCGCCACGTCCCGGCATAACTGCCCCAGTTAAGGCGCGGCTTGAGGATTACATGCATGCTGCCGGCTTCCTCGGCGATGCCGTCGAAGTCCGTATCAAACCCAACGAGCACCGATACCTCCCACTGCTGGCCGTCGGAATCCCATGAAACGACATAGCTGTACAGAAACGCACCTGATGGCCCAGCGCTCTCGTATGTACCCGTATAACTGCCATCAGACTGTTTGGTAAGCTGTACTGACTGTGTTTGCCTGGAATCGTAGCCATCGAAGAGTGTCATGGTTAGTCCGCTGGAGATAGTGACCGGGAAGCTCTCTCCTATCAGGCCGATGGCGGTCGGTGGAATCGACGCCAGCGATGAGTATCCGTTGAACTGAATCACACCGACGAAACTCCCGACCGGCGAGTCATCGGTTGGCCCGGTTGGCCCGGAGTCATCATCGCTGCAGCCGGCAACAACCAGTGCGAATGCAGCCAGGAACATGGTGGTGATTAGAAGGTAGTGTCTGGACATGGTGCCCTCCTGGCGCCCGGCTTCTTCACTCATTGCGCGAGTGGCGCACCCGGGAACGCCTCCGGATGCGCTGGGGGGATTGGCGAAATGTCCGGTGACTCGACCATGAATCACTTACAGACAGATCGCGAGGATGTTGCTACTCGTACTTCTGAGCCCAATAGTGGTACTCTTATTCTACAATCGGCAACAATAACTTTCGCCTTATCCGATTCTTCTGCGCACCTACAATCAAGCGCTACCCTGTGCAAATATGGCTCTGTTATTGCTTTGGGTTGAGACGGCACTATCGGTGACGAAAACAGGGGTGCACTGCCCTCGTTAGTCGCGATTCTCATGTGCCTGCGGAAACCCCGCAAGCCCTCCGGCGGTTTCACAGGCATTGGAGGATTGACAGAGTATGGATTCTTTGACACAGGCCGCTCTGGGCGCCGCTGTCGGCGAGGCCACATTGGGCCGCAGTGCCGGGAACCGCGCCATCATGTGGGGCGCCATTGCCGGCACCCTGCCGGACCTCGACGTCCTGGCCAATCCGATACTCGATGAGATCGCGCAGCTTGGCTGGCACCGCGGACCATCGCATGCTTTCTTCTACCTGACACTTGGGGCGCCTGTGCTGGGCTGGATTATCAGCCGCATTCACAGCAGGTATGGCTCGTGGCGACGCTGGACGGCGCTGGTCTATCTCGCCTTCGTCACCCACGTGCTTCTGGACACGTTCACGGTCTACGGAACCCAGCTCTTTCTGCCGTTTTCGAACTACCCGGATGCGTTCAACAGCATCTCCATTATTGACCCGCTGTATACCCTGCCCCTGTTGATTCCCCTGCTTGCAGCAATGTTCTTCCGCAAGACGTGCTCCATCCGCAGACAGCTTGTAGCTATCGGCCTGATTATTTCCACTGGGTATCTCGGGGCTACCGTCGCCGCGAAGGTGCATGTCAACGACGTCGTCGAACGGTCGCTCAGTCAACAGCAACTGACCGGCGCTGAGTACATCACTACCCCGACCATCTTCAACTCTATCCTGTGGCGTGCGACTGTGAAGACCGATGAAGGCTTTCTGGTTGGTCACTATTCGCTGTTGGACCAGGATGATCGGATCGAATTCACCCTTATCCCCAATGATACCGCGCTTATCAGCCGGTACGCGCATACCGATGCCATCCGTCGCCTGCAGTGGTTCTCTCGCGGGTATCTGCTCGCGTACGACGTCAACGGTACTGCCAGACTGCACGATCTTCGCTTCGGCGAAATGAATCACGACAACAGCGCTGATCGTGCGTTTGTCTTTGGCTGGGATCTGGTGCCCTCGGATGAGCGCCTTGACGGCTGGGGTTTGCGGCGCGTGTCACCGAACATCGATGAGCCCGGCCGTGCCCTGATTGCTCTGTGGCAGCGCATGCTGGGAAAGCAGCGATGACCGGTCCGCGGATGATCGTGCCGGCGGTTCGGAATGGTATTACATGTGTTGGAGTTCGGACGAAACTTCTTGCCCGAGCAGCAGAGAAAAGGTCAGGAACGCTGTCGATGGCGCTCCTGACCTTTGCGTGACGATTCGTGCTCTAAGCGACAGCGGACTGCCACCTACTGAGTGATCGACCGGTTGATCATGCTGTATATGCCGGTCAATGGCCCCGTATCGACGGAACCGACCCAGTAGTACACCCGCAGCCCCTCCGGGGTGAACACCGGAGCGGCATCACAGGGCGAGTAGGCTGATCCGTCCACAGAGAACTCGCTGGCGATCGGGCCCGGCAGGACCGTGAAAGTAGTCCCGTCTGTCGAAGTGGCCATGTACATGCCCTTTCGGATTGAAAGCTGGTTGGGACCGCGCACGGTAAAGAACACGCGGATCAGCCCCTGGCCATCGACCACGGCTCCGGGCGAACTGGTGACGTCCAGCACCGGAGTTCCCAGCGCCATGACATCGGACGGCTGCACAGCCACGCGCTTGTTCTCCCAGGTCAGGCCGTCTGAGGATGTGGCCGTCTTGATGCGATACACCTCATCAGCATCAGTGGCATCATAGAAGATCTGATAGGTATCATCCGGCAGCCGCACAACACACGGGTGTCTGATACCGCCTTCCTCGTCCTCGGCATCAAGACTCAGGCGGATTCCCTCATCGAGAGTGAAATCAAGACCATTGACATCGTCCGATACAGCGCTGAGCAGCCCGTCGGTAGCCACGATACCGGCCGACTTGAAGTACAGCCGCACTGTGCCATCGGGCAACTTCACCGAACCGACCATGTTCGCCCCTGCGACCCGTATCCCGCCGTCCTGATCCCAGGTAAGACCATCTGCGGAAAAGTAGCTGTAGATATTGTGTTCACCGGATGATGCCTCCTGTTCGAAGTACATACGGTACCCTCCCGGCACCGACACGATGTCGGGATTCCAGGCATAGGGATCACTGATGCGTATCCCTTCCTCGGGCTCCCAGCCGCTGGCGAACACTTGTGTGACGTTGGACAGGTCAGATCCGGAGCCGTTGTCAGTGCCGCAGGCGATCAGAATACCCGCCAGAAAGGCTATGCCAGCGAATAAACATGAACGCAGGAAACCAGATCCGCGTTTCGTCGTCATCCGTCGATTCATGTAAGAACCTCCCTGCAATCGTTATTGCGATAATCATGAGCGAACCGGTTCCCGACAGGGCCGAAACACCCGTCAGTGCGATTGGAGCCATCTCACCGACACTGCTATGACTGCTCGTCCCGGGGTTGACCCCTGAAGTCCGGTACTGCGGTGACGGCTGCCGGGATTTGCTTTCCGCTGGTTCCAAAAGGGTGACCAGTTACTCTCTGTTTCGGCAGTCAGCCGTGATCCCTTCACAGGATGTATCCACGCTCGCCGGACCCGCCGTGGGCCGCCTCGCCAGATGGCGTGGTACGGGCAGGATCGGTTATGGGCAAAGCAAGAGGGCGGCATGCCGTCTGCACACCGCCCTTCTGAATCTGCGGAAATCGGATGTTAACGGTTGATATTGTAGAACGCCTTCATCCCCGGGTATACAGCTTCCTTGCCGATCGTCTCCATGATCCTCAGCAGCTGGTTGTACTTGGCAATACGATCCGAACGACACATGGAGCCGGTCTTGATCTGGCCGGCGCCGGTAGCAACGACGACATCGGCAATAGTGGCATCCTCGGTCTCACCCGAGCGGTGCGAGACCACCGCCGTGAAACCGGCGCGCTGAGCCATGCTTATGGCGTCCAGAGTCTCGGTCAGTGTGCCAATCTGGTTGAGCTTGATCAGGATGGAGTTAGCCGCCTTCTCCTCGATACCGCGCTTAAGGCGCTTGATGTTGGTGACAAACAAATCATCGCCGACTATCTGCACCTTGTCGCCGAGCTTTTGGACCATCAGCTTCCAGCCGTCCCAATCGTCCTCGGCCAGCCCGTCCTCAATACTGATAATCGGGTACTTGTCGACCAGATCGGCGTAGAAATCGACCATCTCCGCCGAGCTGAGCTTGCGACCCTCGGCCTCAAGGACATACTTGCCGGACTTGGCGTCATAGAATTCGGTCGAGGCCGGGTCAAGCGCGATCATGACATCCTCTCCCGCCTTGTAGCCGGAGTTGCCGATCGCCTCCATGATGACCTCCAGGGCTTCTTCATTGGATTTCAGATCGGGTGCGAACCCGCCCTCGTCACCGACAGCGGTATTGTAGCCCCTGGCCTTGAGCACTTTCTTCAGGTGGCCGAAAATCTCCGCGCCCATCTGCAGCGCCTGGGGGAAGATCTCCGCGCCGACCGGCATCACCATGAACTCCTGCAGGTCGACATTGTTGTCGGCGTGTTTGCCACCGTTGAGGATATTCATCATGGGCACAGGCAGGATCTTGCAGTTGCAGCCGCCGATGTACTCATACAGAAACCGCCCGCGCGACTCGGCCGCCGCCTTGGCCACCGCCAGCGAGACACCCAGAATGGCGTTGGCGCCCAGCTTGCCCTTGTTCTCGGTACCGTCAAGCTCGATCAGGTAGTTGTCGAGCGCGACCTGATCGAAAGGATCGACATCCTCTTTGATCAGGGCCGGCGCGATCTTCTCGTTGACGTTCTTGACGGCCTTCTGCACGCCCTTGCCAAAATAGTACTCCTTGTCGCCGTCGCGAAGTTCCACTGCTTCGTGAGCGCCAGTCGACGCCCCCGATGGGACCGCTGCCCGCCCGATTGTCCCGTCATCGAGGCACACCTCGACCTCAACCGTCGGGGTCCCGCGGCTGTCGAGGATTTGACGCCCGTGAATATACGCAAAATCTGACATGGATTTCCCTTTCCTTGGTCTGTTGTCAACTTTGGCCCAAACCTACCGGTATAGACAACAGCGATCAACTTTAATTTGTGCCGCCTTGGTGAAGGGGTAATTGGAGACCGGTATCCTGGCGCCCTATCCTTTCGCTCTGTCCACTAAACCGGGGAAAGGTCATATTGTCCTCATCGTGGGGTAACAACTATCATAACTTGACAGACGGGGCTGTGTTTGCGTCTATTATTATGCAGGCCAACGCTTTTCGAATGTCTTTCTGACTGACGGCACGCTCGTGTGCCATGGGGCGTCTTTGGGATATGACCATCACAGACCACGATGAACACAGGCGATGCACCGCTCCGGGTGGCCCGGCTCCTTGCGATGCAAACTTGCAGTGTGGGGGGCCCCGTCTTTCAGGTGGGATATTGCGAAAGAAGGTGGGAGAGTGAAGTGAGACCTTGTTGACGTGACGTATCCGGCCGGGGGCAGTTCTGTCGCCTGGGGCGGGAGAATGATTAACTGATAACGTATTGGAGACACGAAGATGTCTACACAACACACAATGAAACGAAGCCTGCTGCTCCTGCTGCTGGCAGTGGTGGTGGTGTTTGCAGGCACCCAGGCTCATTCGACGCT
>Ga0334901_1003185_pt1 | contig 12784 bp, 12 predicted proteins | sample GraSluR3_MG_3_FD_207216 | JGI IMG/M metagenome (GOLD analysis project Ga0334901, IMG submission 207216) | Sludge microbial communities from methane-producing bioreactor in Wageningen University, Netherlands - Granular Sludge_15_08-R3 | ecosystem: Engineered > Bioreactor > Anaerobic >...
CGGTGCACGAAAATTAAGTCGGGGCTAAGCATGTAGAAAACCTGTGGCTTCCTCGTTTGGACGCGGGTTCGACTCCCGCCAGCTCCACATTTATTAAAATAGTTTCTGAAAAACAGATCATCTGTGGCCTGGCTCGGGCTGGAATACCGGGCTGCTAAGAACCTGACTGATTATCCCGCCTTTTTATTGAACAAATTGTCCTCTTTTTCAGTTAAATAGAAAAACAGTTCGTTATGGGAAAAATAAAAAAAGAGGACATCAAACAGGAAGTGTTCGACCTGTATGACGACTACGCGCACAACCGGATAGACCGCCGGCAGTTTATGGAAAGACTTTCGGTGTATGCCGTTGGTGGTGTGACGGTTTCTTCGCTGATGAGTTTTATTATGCCCGATTACCAGGACAAAATCCAGGTGAAGCCGAACGATCCGCGGCTTAAAACAGAGTTTGTGGAATACGATTCGCAGAAGGGCGGCGGAAAAATCAAAGGGCAACTCTCGCGCCCGGTGAACAGCAACAAAAAACTGCCGGGTGTGATTGTGGTGCACGAAAACCGGGGACTGAATCCGCATATCGCGGACGTAGGTCGCCGGGCCGGGCTGGAAGGTTTTCTTTCTCTGGCGCCTGATGCACTCACTCCGCTGGGAGGCTACCCGGGCAACGACGACGACGGACGGGCGCTACAGGCCAAACGCGACCGTAATGAAATGCTGGAGGATTTTATCGCAGCCTTTCACTACCTGAAATCACATCCGGAATGTGACGGAAAGGTAGGGGTGGTCGGTTTCTGTTTTGGTGGTTGGATTTCCAATATGATGGCTGTGCAAATTCCCGATTTGCAGGCAGCTGTTCCGTTTTACGGCGGACAGCCCGACTCGGTGGATGTACCGGCAATTAAAGCTTCTTTGTTGCTGCATTTTGCCGAACTCGATACCCGCGTGAATGCCGGCTGGCCTGCTTACGAGGAAGCTCTGAAAAACCATAACAAGGAATACAGGGCCTACATTTACCCGCAAACAAATCATGGGTTTCACAACGACACCACCCCGCGTTTCGACGAGGCGGCAGCCAAACTGGCCTGGCAGCGTACCGTGGATTTCTTTAAAGAGAAGATTGGTTAATCACTGGTAAGCTAATGTGGCGGTGAACTCTATTGCAGATCCGTTCAGGTATGATTAGCAGGAGATACTTTGTCGTACCTGCTTTATATCGAAGTTTTCTACATATCTACTTCCACTTTGGCAAATTCTGTTTTGGAATATTTGCCCTCTTCCAGTTTTTTTCGTACGGCTTTAAACGCATTTAAAGTATATTCCACATCTTCAACGGTATGCATGGCTGTTGGAATAAGCCGGAGGATGAGTTCTCCTTTCGGGATAACCGGGTAAACCACAATGGAACAGAATACGCCATAATTTTCACGTAAATCGTAAACAAGGTTAGTGGCTTCGGCGGTTCCTCCTTTCATGTAAACCGGAGTTACCGGCGAATTGGTTTTTCCAAGGTCGAATCCGGCTTCTTTTAATCCTTTTTGCAGCGCATTAACTACGGTCCAGAGTTTTTCCCTAAGTTCGGGCATGGAACGAAGCATGTCCAAACGTTTTAAAGCACCCAGAACCATCGCCATGGGCAACGACTTGGCATAGGTTTGAGAACGCATATTGTAACGCAGGTAAAAACAAACATCGGTGTTTCCTGCTACAAAGCCTCCAATACCGGCCATTGATTTGGCAAAGGTTCCAAAATGTAAATCTACTTTGTCGGCTACGCCAAAATGTTCCGGTACACCGGCCCCGGTTTTACCCATGGTACCGAAACCATGTGCATCGTCAACCAGCAGTCTGAACTCAAATTCTTCTTTCAGCTTAACAATTTCATCCAGTTTGCCCAAATCGCCCGACATTCCAAACACACCTTCGGTAATGACCAAAATTCCGCCATTCTGTTTTTGAGCGAGTTTGGTTGCACGTTCAAGTTGTTTCCGCAGGTTTTCCATATTGTTGTGCGGGTAAACAAAACGTTTGCCCATATGCAGACGAACTCCGTCGAGGATGCAGGCATGCGCTTCCGAATCGTAAACTACCACATCGTTCCGTCCGCAAATGGCATCAATCACCGAAACCATACCCTGGTAACCGTAATTCAGCAAAAATGCATCTTGTTTTCCAACAAAAGTTGCCAGTTCATGCTCCAGTTGTTCGTGTTTTGTCGTCTGCCCCGACATCATACGGGCTCCCATGGGATAGGCCAGACCGTACTGCGCCGCTGCCTCCGCATCTGCTTTTCTTACTTCGGGATGGTTGGCCAAACCGAGGTAATTATTTAAACTCCAGGTAAGCACTTCCTTACCCCTGAATTGCATGCGCGCGTTTATTTCACCTTCCAGTTTTGGAAAAGCAAAATAACCGTGTATTTTACTCATGTGTTGACCAATATCGCCCTGGTTAGCCCTGAATTTTTGAAATATATCCACGTTACGAAAGTTTAAAGATTTAAGAGTGCAAATGTAAACTTTTTTAAAACTTTGACAAATGTGTTAAATTCATCTAATTGACTTTACCTGTAATTAAAAAAAGGTTATTTTTGCGCCATGTTTATGAAAACGAGAATTTTTGTTATCGGATTAATAGTGACGTTGATTGTTGCGGCTTGCGGCGATTACAATAAAATTCTGAAGAGTACCGATTACGAATTCAAACTGAAAAAAGCCATTGAATACTACGAAGATGGCGAATTTGTTAAAGCGGGTACGCTCTTTCAGGAGTTGGTGAATATTTATCGTGGTACCAGCCGGGCCGATCAAATCTATTATTATTATGCCAAAAGTATGATGGGGCAGAAAGATTACCTGATGGCAACGCACTATTTTAAATCGTTGCTGAAGGAATTTCCCGGCAGTCAGTTTGCCGAGGAAGCGCAGTTTATGGTGGGTTACTGTAACTATCTGCTTTCGCCAAAACCCCGGCTCGACCAGACTGTTACAAGAGAAGCCATTGAGTCGCTTCAGCTTTATATCAATCTTTATCCTTACAGTGAAAGAGTGGATGAGGCCAACCGGCTTATGGACGAATTGATGGACAAACTGGTGTACAAATCGTACCTGAATGCCAAATTGTATTACGATTTCGAAAATTACAAAGCGGCAGTTGTTGCACTCGACAACAGCCTGAAGGAATATCCCGACAGCCAGTACCGGGAAGAACTGATGTACATGTTGCTGAAATCGAAATACCTGCTGGCCGTTAACAGCGTGGAAGACAAAAAACAGGAAAGACTTTCGGGCGCCCTCGACGAATATTTTTCTTTTGTCGATGAATATCCTGAAAGCCGATACAGAAAAGAAGCAGATAAGTTTTACGAAACAGTAGCTGATTTGCTCAATTACGATCAACAACAAGAAACAAATATCAATTAGAAAATGGATTATAAAAAAACAAAAGCAGCCCAGTCAACGGTGCCGAGAGATTTGGAAATATTGTCGAAAGAAACCGGCAATATTTATGAAACGGTGATGATTCTTGCCAAAAGAGCTAACCAAATATCTTCCGAATTGAAAGAGGAGTTAAATCAGAAATTGCAGGAATTTGCTTCTTACACCGATAACCTGGAAGAGATATTTGAAAACCGGGAGCAGATTGAAATTTCCAAATTTTATGAACGGCTCCCGAAACCCACTTTAATTTCTTTTCAGGAATTGGAAGAAGGACAAATTTATCACAGAAATCCGGCACGCGAAAGTAAACAAAATTAGTCTGTTTATACCCATGAGGTTTCGGGGGAAAAAAATAGTACTGGGAATTACCGGAAGTATTGCTGCCTATAAGGCAGCTTTTCTTTTAAGGTTGCTGATAAAAGAAGGAGCTGAGGTACAGGTCGTAATTACACCGGCTGGTAAAGAATTTATAACCCCGGTAACGCTTTCTGCGTTGTCAGGGAAGCCGGTAATCAGTGAGTTTTTTGGCACATCCGACGGTACGTGGCACAGCCATGTCGATTTGGGCCTTTGGGCCGATGTTCTGCTGGTAGCTCCGGCAACCGCGGCTACCCTCGGGAAAATGGCAAACGGAATTGCCGACAATATGCTGGTAACCACCTACCTTTCTGCAAAATGCCCGGTTTTTATTGCCCCGGCAATGGATTTGGACATGTTTCTTCATCCTTCCACCCAACGTAATATTTCTGTATTAAAAGATTACGGGAATATTATACTCGACCCGGATGTTGGCGAGCTTGCCAGTGGACTGGAAGGAAAGGGACGCATGCAGGAACCCGAACATATCCTGGAAAAACTGGTTGAGTTCTTCAGCCAAAAAAAAAACTGCTGAATAGAAAGTTTCTTGTTTCGGCAGGTCCCACATTTGAAAAAATCGATCCGGTGCGGTTTATCGGAAATTTTTCTTCGGGGAAAATGGGGTATGCTATTGCGGAGGAGCTCGCTGGTCAGGGAGCGGAAGTAATTCTTGTATCCGGTCCGGTTTCGGTTTCAACGCAAAAAGAAGGAATAAAAATATGCCACGTAGAGTCAGCCGAAGAGATGTATAATGAATGTATGAAGCATTTTCCCGGTTGCGACGGCGCGGTGATGAGCGCGGCGGTAGCAGATTTTACGCCGGTACATCCGGAAGTTCAGAAGACAAAACGCGGGAAAGGGAATTGGAACATCGAATTAAAACCCACCAAAGATATTGCAGCCGAACTGGGAAAAATAAAACGTAAAAACCAGGTTTTGGTGGGATTTGCCCTCGAAACAACAGACGAAGAGGCGAACGCACAAAAAAAACTGGAAAAGAAAAACCTCGACTTTATCGTGTTAAATTCACTGAACGATGCCGGTGCCGGTTTCGGCGTGGATACCAATAAGATCACCGTCATCGGGAAAAACAATAAAACGGTTCCTTTCGAGTTAAAAACTAAGAAGGAAGTGGCCGCAGACATCGTAAAAATGATAGACTCGATTCTTCGGTAACGAATCAGCCGCTTCCGGTAAATTTTATTACTTTTACCTTTTCGGAGGAGTTTTTTATGAAGAAAATAATTGTCTTAACCATCGCCATTTTGTCAACAGTTTCGGTCTTTGCACAGGAACTTCGGTGTAATGTTACGGTTTCGGCACAACGTATCCAGGGAGCCAACAGGCAGCTTTTCAGAACCATGCAGGCCGATGTGTACGAGTTTATGAATAACCGGAAATGGACGGAACATGTTTATACGTATGATGAAAAAATCAGGTGTAACATTCTGATTCGCCTCGATGAGCAGATTTCTTCCGATGAGTTCCGGGGATCGATTCAGGTGCAGTTAACCCGGCCGGTTTTTGGTTCGAGTTACGAAACAACTGTGCTGAATATTAAAGACAACGACTTTCACTGCCGGTATGTGGAATTTCAGCCGCTGGAGTTTAATGAAACTTCCAACCGGGAAAATCTCACCAACATTCTGGCATTTTATGCTTACATCATTTTAGGATTCGATTACGATACTTTTTCACCCGAAGGCGGAACACCTTATTTCGAAAAAGCACAGGCTATTGTAAACAACTCGCAAAATGCCCGCGAAAAAGGCTGGAAAGCGTTTGAGAGTGAACGGAACCGGTACTGGCTTATTGAAAATGTGTTGAATAAATCCTATTCCGCTTTCAGAAGTTGTATGTACACATACCACCGGCAGGGTCTCGATGTTATGGCCACGAAACCTGAAGAAGGCCGGTCCAACATTGCCAATGCCCTTCGCGATATTCAGGCTGTTTTTCGCCGGCGGCCTTCATTGTATATTTTGCAAATGTTTTTCGATTCCAAAGCCGACGAAGTTGTAAATGTGTTTTCAAAGTCGTTTCCCGATGAACGAAATCGTGTGCTGGCAATTCTCAACGAGGTCGATCCTTCCAACGGAAGTAAGTATAAGAAAATAGCAGAAAGCGAAGATTTATAACTGATTTATGCTGACCAAACTGGCTGTTTCCAATTATGCACTGATAAGTAACCTGGAGGTGGATTTTTTTTCCGGGTTAAATTCGGTTACCGGCGAAACCGGTGCCGGAAAATCCATTATTATGGGTGCGCTGGGTTTGATTTTGGGAAACCGGGCAGATCTTTCGGTTTTGAAAAGCAGGGACGAAAAGTGCATCGTGGAAGGTTTTTTCAATGTGGAAAATTACCGGTTACAATCTTTTTTTTCTGAAAATGATCTCGATTACGATGTTCAAACAATTTTGCGGCGTGAAATTGCACCGTCGGGAAAATCACGCGCGTTTATCAACGACACTCCGGTAAACCTGAAAACGTTGAGCGAACTGGCGCTGCAGCTCATCGACATTCATTCACAGCATCAAAACCTGGAACTGGGTAACCGTCAGTTTCAGTTAAATCTTGTGGATACGGTAGCCGGAACAGGAACAATCCTTTCAGAATACCGCCAGTTGTACAAGCAATTTATTTCAACGAAAAAAGCTCTGGATGCGCTGATTGACAAAAGTGAAAAGGAGCGTGCCGATCTGGACTACTGGCAGTTTCAGTTTAACCAGCTCGACGAGGCAGGGCTGCAGGAAAATGAACAGGAAGAGCTTGAAACAGAGCTGGAACAACTCACTCATGCCGAAGAAATAAAAACTGCTTTCACCGAAGTACAGCAACTGCTCGACGATGAACGGTTTTCGGTTGTTCAGCATTTAAAAGAAAGTCATAAAAAACTCGAAGGTATTCAAAATTATATTCCGGAAGCTTCTGTGCTGGCCGAACGGCTGCAAAGCAGTTTGCTGGAACTGAAGGACATTTTGGATGAAACAGAACGGCTGGCCGAAACGGTTGAACACCACCCTACGCGCATTGAAACAGTGAATGACCGGTTAAATCTTATTTACACCCTTCAGCAAAAACATCACGTGAATTCAGTTCGGGAGTTGATTGAGTTAAAAAATTCCTTTGACAAAAAAATCAATAAGGTAACCGGGTACGAAGAGGAAATCCGTTCGATGAAGGCAGGCCTGGAAAACCAGCGGACAAAACTTGAAGACAAAGCAAAGGAACTACGCATAAAACGCGAAAAATCGTTTGGAAAAATTGAAGAAGCAGTGCTCGGTGATCTGAGACAACTGGGTATGCCCAAATCGAAACTGGAAGTAGTGCACGAAGCATTGCCCGATTTTACACCGAACGGAAAAGATGCGGTTTCATTTTTATTCAGCGCCAATGTTGACGTCCCGGCCGCCGAGATTTCCGGGATCGCTTCCGGTGGTGAAATGTCGCGGCTGATGCTGGCAATAAAAAATTTGCTGCGCACCAGTAAAGCTTTACCAACTGTAATTTTTGATGAAATTGACGCTGGAGTTTCGGGTGAAATCGCCCTGAAAATGGGAAATATTTTAAAAGCATTTTCAACCACCACCCAGATAATAAATATTACCCATTTGCCACAAATAGCTGCTAAAGGCGATGCCCATTTTCTGGTTTACAAATACGAACAAAAAGGGCGGACTTTTACATCAGTCAGGCAGCTTGATGAACACGAACGCGTGGAAGAACTGGCCAAAATGGTGGGGGGCGAAAATCTAACAGAAAACACACTAAAAGCAGCTCAGGAATTACTTCAGCAATAAAAAAAGGCCTTCTTTCGAAGACCTTCTGTATGCAACTGCCTGTTTTTTAGAATCTTTTTTCTTTGATTCGGGCTTTTTTACCGGTTCGGCCACGCAGGTAAAACAACCTTTTACGGCGAACTTTACCTCTTTTGTTTACTTCAATGCTTTCGATAAAAGGCGAATAAAGCGGAAAAATTCTTTCTACGCCGATATTACCCGACATTTTCCGAACAGTAAATGTTTTGGTATTTCCTCTTCCACTTATCTGGAGTACCACACCCCGAAAATTCTGAATACGCTCTTTGTTCCCTTCCCGAATCATATAACTTACGGTAACGGTATCACCGGCAGCGAAGCTCGGGTGCTCCTTTTCTACCTTAAACTCGTTTTCTACAAATTTTATTAAATCCATCGCTGAAATTATTTAATTAATGTTGGCAATGTAATCCGCCACCCGGCGAACAAGAGATTGCTTAAAAACCGGCGCAAAAATAATACTTTTTTTTACAAGGCAAATGAAAGTCGATTCATTTAAAGCCAAATAACTCAAATTTTACTCAATCACTTTAAATTGATCTCCGGTATGTTCGATAATCACGCGGTACCACCATTCCGGGTATTCCGGGAAAATGGGGTAGGGTGGCATTCCGGTTTCGGTACGTTCAAATTTTCCGTCTTTTTCGCGTTTGATGTTGCCGTCGAGGTATTTTATCAGCAAATATTGCCAGAGTTTTTCCCAGCGGGCGGTTACATGGTTGGCTTCATTAACCGAGTAGATATTTAGAAATCGGCGGGCTTCATCGGAGCCATGGTCTTTGTAAATCTCTTTTGCCGCCTGGTCGATAAGTGGAACAAATTTTTCAAAATTGCCTTCCAACTCATTTTGCACTTTCTGAATATCTTTAATCATATCGCCGTAACGCAAAAAGGCGAAGTTCGAAACTTTGTTAAACGTCCAGAATGCAGAAGTTGGGCTGTAAGTAAGCAGGTCGCCGTTTTCTTCGGCAAAACATTCCGGAATTTCAGTAATGCCGCAATACATGGGCACATATACTGTGTTGTAGGTATCGTCAACGCCAAACCACAGAATTCCGCCTATAGGATCGGGTAGCCAGTTGCGGCTTTGGCTCACAAATGAAAAGCCGGTTTGGCGGGTGGAAATAGGCCTTTCGTTGCAATATTGAACTGAATCTACTTCCCAGGTAAGTTTTCCAAAACGGTAGGGTAATGCAAACGGGCCGGCACCCACATCCTGCGTCATATCCAGGTCGGTGCCGTGGTAATGGTCGCGCATCATGTTTTGCACATCGCGTACGCTCAGTTTTTTGTCGGGTTTAATCCATAAAGGCATCCGGTTTGTGGCATAGTTGGTCGAGCTGTCAAATTTTATCAGTCCTTTCGCATAATCCACATACTTTTCCATTCCCGAGGCCACTTTGTTAAACCCCGCCCAAACACGGGCTTCGCAAAAGCGGGCGCCGCCAAAATCAACCGGAGCATACACATCTGAAAAGCTGAAATCGTCATCTGTTCCGTTGTACCAGCCTTTTTCCCGGGCAAATGAAATGACATCAGGAGAATACAAACAATTTTCCGGATCGTTTTTCGGGAAAGTGGTAATGCGCGCCTGGTTGGCATGTCCGCTGATGTAACCGTCGGGAATTTTTGCAGCTACCCAAACGGCTCCTTTTTCTCCTTCGCCTTTGCCAATCAGCTCCATAATCCAAACTTCGTTGGGGTCGGCAATGGAAAACGATTCGCCCGAGCTGTAATATCCGTATTTTTCAACCAGATCGGCCATCACCTGAATGGCTTCGCGGGCGGTTTTTGCGCGTTGCAGGGTAACGTAAATCAGGCTCCCGTAATCCATAATTGCACCTTCCTGGCTCGACAGTTCTTTTCTGCCGCCGTAAGTAGTTTCGCCAATGGCCAACTGGTATTCGTTCATGTTGCCTACCACGCTGTAAGTGCGGCGGGGCTGAGGAATTTGTCCCAGGTATTTGCCGGTGTCCCATTCGTAAATGTCGCGCATGGCTCCTTCCGGGTGATCCTGTGCCGGCTGGTAATAAAGTTCGCCATACAAACTGTGCGAATCGGCCGCATAAGTGATCATGGTAGATCCGTCAACCGAGGCGCCGCGGGTAACCAAAAAGTTGGTGCAGCCGTTTGAAATCTGGTAATTTGTTAGCAGGAATATCAAAGTCAGTATTCCGGTGGATAGTGTTGCTTTTCTCATTCTATACTATTTTTTTGGAAAGGGCAAATATAATTATTTCAAAATATCTGAAGCTGATTTTTGTCGTAAGCCGATTTTTACAAACATCCTTTTATTTTTTCCAGAATCTCATCCATATTATTGTCGAGACCAACGGAGAATCTTACCAGCCCGTCGGAAAGCCCCATCTGGTTTTGGATTTCCTGCGGTACTTCAGATGAAGTGCTATGCCCTGAACAACTGAAAAGTGTTTTGAAATACCCTAAGCTTACAGCCAGGTAACCCACGCCGGCATCCTGCATTTTTCGCATAAACCGGTTGGCTTTTTTGTGGGTTTTTAAATCGAGGGCCAGCATCCCGCCAAACCCGAATTCTTCGTTCATTAGTTTTTTATGCAGTTCGTGTTGGGGGTGGTTTTTTAGGCCGGGATAAATCAGTTTTAAACCCGTTTCACTCAGGTTTTCAGCCAAAAACTGTGCATTCCGGCTGTGTTGTTTCATGCGTAAATGTAAGGTATGCAGGTTTTTCAGGATGGAAGAGGAACGCAACGAATCAAGAACCGGGCCAAGCAACATGGCGGTGCCGTCGTTCACATCCGATAATTGATTGACAAATTCATTTGAACCACAAATTGCTCCGGCCACACAATCGTTTTTGCCGTTGATGAATTTAGTCATACTGTACACCACGATATCGGCTCCGTGTAAAGCCGGAGTCATTATCATTGGGGTGAATGTGTTGTCCACCATCAGTTTGGCGCCGGTATCGCGGGCAATTTTTGCCAGTTCCGGAATATTGGAAACCTGCAGCAGCGGATTGGTTACACTTTCGGTGTAAATCACTTTGGTGTTGGGCTGCATGGCGGCTTTTACTTGCTCCGGATTGGTAATGTCCACAAAAGTAACATCGATGTTGTAACGCGGCAGCCAGTTTTTCAAAAAAGCGAATGTTCCGCCGTAAGTGGTAACACTGGTTACAATGTGGTCGCCCGAGTGGCAAAGTTGCAACAGGGCACAGGTAATAGCTGCCATTCCCGATGCCGCTACCCAGGCCGATTCGGTGTTTTCCATGGCGGCCAGTGCATCGGCCAGGTACTTGTTGCTGGGATTCCAGTGGCGCGAATACAAAAAGCAACCTTCCATGTGTCCTAAAAAGGTTTCTTCCATGGTTTCGCCTTTTAGAAAAGTAAAGGTGGAGGAGTCGGTGACGGATGGATTTACGCCGCCAAATTCGCCGAATTGTTTCAGATCATAAATCTTTTTTGCCGGATTGTAGTTCATTTTTTCTGGTTTTTGTTTGGGGTGAAAATAGGGGAAATTACGAGAACGAAATATGATATTGGTCGGGTTTGCGGGGAGTCGGTTTTTGAAGTGTTACCCAATAAAACCTTGTAAAGATGCGCGGATTTAATCCATGCTATCCTCAAAAATCACTCCCGAACTGCTGTCCCTACTTGCCCCGGTTACCGAAGCATAACAGTTGATTTCACCCAAATGCCGCAGCAACCCCAGAAAAGCAAATACAAGCGCTTCTTTGTAATTAATGATTTCTGATGACGGGACGACAATCTCACATTTTAGGTACTCCCCGAATTTTTCCAGCAGAAAGGTATTGAAAGCGCCGCCACCTGTTACCAGCATTTTCCCTGTTGCGGGCGCGGCTTGGGCAATCTGAACGGCAATGTGTTCGTAAACTGTTCTCAATTTTTCCTGAACAGAAAGATTCGATTCTTGGATAACCGGAAAAAAATGACTATCCATCCACTCTTTTCCGAGTGATTTGGGCGGGTTTTGAGCATAAAAATCCAGTTGGTTCAGTCTTTCAAGCAAATGATTGTCGATTGTTCCCCGGCATCCCAGTTCACCGTTTTCATCGAATGGTTTTCCCAGTTTCCGGGCCAAATCGTTTAGTATAAAATTTACCGGGCAAATGTCGAAAGCTATTCGTTTACCGTTTTTTTCGAATGAAATATTGGCAAATCCACCCAGATTGAGGCACGCTTCGTATTTGGAAAAAAGCAACCGGTCGCCAACTGGCACAAGTGGGGCGCCCTGTCCGCCAAGGGCTACATCTCCGGTGCGGAAATCTGCCATTGTCGTAATTCCGGTTTCGGCAGCAATGCAGGCGCCGTTTCCGGCCTGAAATGTAAATCCTTTTTCCGGCTGGTGAAAAACGGTGTGGCCGTGCGACGCAATCAAATCGGGTTTAAGTTGGTGGTTTTTTATAAACCGGTTGATTTGCTGTCCGGTAAACTGTCCGTATGCGTTGTGCAGTTCAATCAGTTTTTCGCCCGAAAGTTTCGGTGCGGTCCGCAGTTTTTTTTCCCATTCGTTTGAATACTTCACGGTATCTGCGGCCACAATGGAAAAGTTCCACCGGTTTTCTGAACGCCGGAATTCCACTGCCGCCAAATCGAGGCCGTCGAGCGAAGTACCCGACATGGTGCCCACCACCAGCCAGCTATTTCCAGAACGAGGCTTCATAGGTACTTTCATTTCCTTTGCTATCGGTCACTTTTAAAACAAACTCATGCCGTTTACCCAGTTCAAACCGTTCGGCATCAAAATAATGCGTTATCATATTGGTTTTGGCGTCGTATTCAAACAGTGTCCATTTTCCGTCGAGCGTTCCCAGGTATTCTTTAATTCCTGAAAGTTCATCGGTAATCAGAAACCGGATGCGCGATGTTTCAGTGATGGCGGAATTATTCCGGATGCTGAGCGGCACAATTCGTGGGGGAACCGTATCCAGCGCTACAGCGTAATTTCCGAATGAACGGATATTGCCGGTAACCCAGCCATTGTCATAATTTCCGCTGGCTGTCGAAATTTTCTGAGTTAATGTATCAACGGTTACCAAAAGTGCTTTTCCCTGCAGCCGTTTTTCCAGCTTTTCAGTTTTTATCGAAAGCCGGGCGAAGCTGTGCAGAGGGACGGTGTTTTGGTGAATCACATGAATATCTGAAAGAAATTTTTTCGAAGCAGGTTTTTGTCGCC
>Ga0334901_1003191_pt1 | contig 12775 bp, 29 predicted proteins | sample GraSluR3_MG_3_FD_207216 | JGI IMG/M metagenome (GOLD analysis project Ga0334901, IMG submission 207216) | Sludge microbial communities from methane-producing bioreactor in Wageningen University, Netherlands - Granular Sludge_15_08-R3 | ecosystem: Engineered > Bioreactor > Anaerobic >...
CACGCCGTCCTCGCTATACCAGACGTCGTTCTTGCGCGAGCCGTCATAGCCGCCCATTACCCATAATTTGTTGTCGAAGACTGCGGAGGTGTGATCCTGGCGCCGCGGCCAGCCGGCGGCGGCGGTCGGGGCGGTGAGGAGCGCGGTACTGCCCGCGCCGTCGTCGAGCTGGATTGAATATGTGCCGGAGGCCGAAATGGGGGTATACGCGAGGTAATCGAACGGCACGTAGGGATCCCTGAGCTGGGCGGTGGACGTGCCCGAGCCGGTCACGAATTTATACACATAGGTGTCGTCCCGCCCGTAGGATTCCACGTCCACCGATACTGTGGTACCGGTCAACTGCCAGGTGGTGCTTTCGTTGATCTGCCCGGTGAGGGTATAGCCGCTCGCCGCGCTGATGCAGAGCGCGATCATGATGACCGCCAGCATTACGACAATCATTACGTGGAGAGCCCGGGCCAGCCTTTTTCTCGTATCGTCGTTCATAAACGCACCTTTGGCAGTTTTATGGAGAAATCGGATGATTTTACACCGATGGTGCCGAACACGCTTTCAATAGTCGGTACGGGGTTTTTGACGGTCCAGGCGAATCCCTTGAGTGCCTGCGCCGGACGGATCTGTTTGAGTTTGCGGGTGTCCCGGAGCGGTCTGATCGCGCTGCCCGGCGGAACCGTGCCGGGTAATGAAGTTATCGGATATACCGGCGGTTTTACTGGCGGGGGTCGTATCCCCGGGTAGGCTGGCGGGGCTCGGTCAGGGTACACGGGTATTTTCGGGGCAGGGTAGGGGGTGGTTGTGGATACCGGGTATACGGTGGTTTTTGTGGCCGGGTACGTCGTAGTCCGGGGAGCCGGGTAGGGAGTGGTTCTGGGAGTCGGGTACGGGGCTGTCCTGGTGGAGGGGTAGGGAGTGACTTTGTAGGCCGGATATGCGCCGGTTTTCGGATAGAGGTATCCCGGTGTCGCTTTCGGGGTCGGGTAGCGGGATGCGGGGTAGGCAGTCCCGAAATAGCCGGGGGCGGTTCCCCTCCCCGCAGGATACGGGGGAGAGGGGTAGCTGGCTCGTGCCGGTGCCGGTGCCTGCAGGGTCGGCACGATCTTTGTCTGCAGGCCGAGCTCCACGTTGAATTTGGCTGCGGTCGGGGTGTGGAGATCTACCCTGCGGAGCGGATCCTGTGCTTGCCGGAGCAGGTCGATACCCTCGGGGGCGTGCCGGTACACGTATCGCTGGAACGTGCCGGATACGTCGGCCGCGCTCAGGGCCAGTTTGTGCCGGGCCTCTGCCCGGATACCCCCGATATCCCACGTGAGCCGTTCGGTCTGGAGCTTGGCGCTCATGCCCCGGGTGATCAGGGAGATATCGGCCGGGTCTTTGAATCGGCCGGAGTAATGCCGAATAACGGCGGCCTGCCCGGGGATCGTCTCCTGGTAATTCAGGAAGAAGTGGGTTTTGCCCCAGAGCGTGCGGCCTATCGGCATCATGCGGATCCCCCGGCTTGTCACGAGCTCCGAGCGTGGGAGATCCCAGGCGCGCTCCCAGTGTGGGTGGAGGTCGAGAACAATTTCGCCGGTTTTCAGGCGTGCCGTGTAACGGCCGGCGTCGGGGGTGAGTTTGCTTACTTCGTGCTTGAGCGGGCCGATGTCGGGAGAGTATTTTTTGATGGGTGCGTAGAGCTCTTGAGCCACTTGCCTGGTTACTGATTGGCGGATATCGGCATCCAGATCACCGAGCTTATAACGGGTGTGCTTTCCAAGGAGTGCGCGCTGTGTGGTGGAGCCGTATACTACGATATCCTTGTTGTGTTTCCCAAGGACTCTGAGGACGTCCGGCCATGCCTGCTCCGGGATGGTTGCAGGGCGGACAGTGCCGAACGGTTCTACGGCCTGCATCCGGGTTGCCGGGTGCGCAGCGAGTTTCCGCGCTTCGAAGGTTGCCCGCCAGTACGGGAGCGAATCAGTACGACCAAGCCGGGTTTCCATGACGGGCCGGATGGCTGCCCACTCTGTGAGGGTCTGGGGGAGATACCCGGATCCTATCGGCGTGCCCTGAAGTGCCCGGGCAGGCGATCCGACGAATGGCCGGAACGGGGCGGCCTGCCCGTGTGTGATGCCGGCGAGCATCCGGGTCTGGAGGTATTCGGTTTTCCCGAAGATGGGCCGTTCAAGCGGGTTTCTGAGGTAGAGCCCACTGACCCGGAACGTTTCTGCAGCGCCTGCAGCACCTTTGATGTAAGGGCCTTTGGTCGGCAACGTGCGGCCGGTCGGGACGGTGGCGGTGCCGAACCGGATAGGGGAGATAGCGCCGGCTGCTCGTGATGCACCTTTGATGAGGTAATAGGATCCCACGAGCTCCGCCATGGTGCGCGATGGGCTTTCCCGGTATCCTTCAGCAAGGCCCGTTACCTGCATCGAGACGCCAGCGGCAGCGAGCAGGGGGATCTGCCTGGGGGAGCGGGCTATGATCGCCGCGCCGGAGGGGACCATGCCGCCGTATTCCAGGAGGTGTCCCGGGATGTTAACGAACCCCACGCCGGCCTGTCCGGTGCGGTGCAGCACATCAGTCAGGTTGCCCGGGGAGTGCGCAATCCCGGTAGCGCGCTCGATATTGGCCACGGTCAGTCGGGGCTCGACGAACTCTTTATACGGGGTGGCGATCTTCTGGCTGTATTTCTCTGCCATACCGTGTGCCGGAAGATAGACCCATTTGTAGCCCCACGTTTCTTCGGTGGGGATCGGGGTTTTAAAGCGCTGTTGGGATGCAGTAACGATATCCCCCCATAATCCGCGCTGGATGTGTCGCTCGTGGTATTGTCCTTCGGGGGTGACGAACCGGCTGTGCTGCGATATCGCCTGCTCGTACTGGATAGCCCAGCGCTGCCCCTCGGGTGTGGCGGGATAGTAGATCGTGCCGTCGCGTTCCCAGCCGCGTTCCCGGGCCTCGGATACCAGAGAATGGGTGCGGAGCTCCCATTGTTGCGCTTCGGGAGATAGGCGCGGTTCGTAAAAAGGGCTTATGTATTCGATGCCGGTGCGGATCGCCTCTCTCCAGGTCGGTTTATGGGTGATTTGTTCGCGCTGGGTGGTTTGTACTGCCCGGGGTGGTGGTTTTTGCTGGGTTGTGGTTGCCGTGTGTGTCGGGGATGTTTTGCCGGTTCCTGGGCTCTGGGACAGGAGCAGGAATCGGTGCATGGTTTGCTGCCCTGCCAATCGATACCGTGATAAAAGAGACATGATCAGCCCTTATATTATTGACAGTAATGTTTTTATAAGTTAAATATTTTTCGCAGTAATCCTATAGGTGGTGTATGCGCCCTACTGTAAGGCTGCATCACAATCGCTATTCCTTGCTGCATCGTTCTCTCCTTGTGAAGAATGTGCGCATTACAGTTAATGTCGATCCAGAGTGTTACGAGTTGTTGGGCTCGATAGCAGATGCCCAGGGTGAGAGCAAGGCTGCTGCAGGCGGAGAGATATTGTGTGCTGCCCTCCTGCTCGGAGGCGATCCGGCCGGAGAGGTGGAACGGCTGCAGGCCCGGGTTGCAGAGCTTGAGGTTGAGCGTGCGGCAGGGGGTGATGCAGATCTACATCGAGAGCTGGTAATTCTGCGCGCTGAGGGGGATCGCCTGCGCGAGCTGATCCAGGAGTGCCGGGCGGATAAGAGACTGCTCGAAGGTCTCCTGCATGCCGAAAAGCAGGAGAAGGCGATGATATTGGAAAGGATACCCGTACCGCCGTCCCGGTTCGAGGGGTGGTGGGGCCGTGCCCGGCGGCGGCTGCGGGGAGGTGAGGGGTGATAATTTATCATAATTCGTAATCAGTTTCGCAGTGCGGATACGAAGTATTTATATAATGTTTAACAAATTGTTTAATACCCGTCGTCTGGCGGTTGCGTGGTGTTCGACCTAGCGCGGAGGGGGGATGGGTCCTCCGAAGTCCACATTTGACCCCCTCCGCTCATTACTCTCATGCAGTTTTCTGTAATAAAGTGATCTGTTTATTTGTTTTTTTGATGGTTTTGGAGTGCGGCGCGGCAATGTGAATTTAACGTTGTGTACACATTCGTAACACGATTATGAGTGAAAGTATGCAAAACATGTGTATGTACGTACACATCCGAAAACCGGATAACGCCCCCCCTGTCTCCGATGGTTTTCCGATGGTTGATGATGTGGAGTATATATATATAGTATAAAAAACAGAACCCTACAACACGGCATTTTTAGCACGCACAAACAGCATTTTTGCACGCACCGACCCCCCCATCCTTTTTCTCTCAAAGTGTACGTACATACACATGTTTTGCATAAAAAAAATCTATTTCGTAATACTGACCTCAATCATCTTTTTCAGTAAAAACCCCTCGATCTCATCATCGGGAGCTCGTTTTCCTATACATTTTTGCATAAAACCTGAAAAACTGCTTACCAAATGGGTCACTTTCCGACCATCTAGAAAACTCAACTTTAACGGCTCAATTAAGTGATCCGCGTATGCGTTGAACACCTTCTCAAAATCTGATTGGAAAACCAGATCAGAGTGTCGCCATTCCCGGTCCATCTCATTACGGACCAGATCCCGCATCCCCCCGGATCGCGTTGGATACCGGCGATCCAGGAACGCAATCTGTTCCACTGTGAGCAGGACATTCACTCTCACTAAGAGATCTGCCGCTCTCTTACGGCTGGCCATCTTTTCACACCTCTTACAGAGCAGCTGGGAACTGCTCTAGCACTTCACGAACTCTTCCAGGTCCGCGGCTCGGATCCGCCAGTGGCGGCCCACCCGGATAGCGCGCAATCTCCCCGACGCAATCCAGTTGTAGATACTCTGTTGCGATACGTTTAATTCTTCTGCCACTTGAGCAGGAGTGTACACCCGATCCATAATCAAACTATAAATGTCCTAGTATATAATCTATCCTAACCATTCATAACCATCTATAACCATTCCCAAAACATTAAATAATCGGAGGTGTAAGGTATGAGTGTAAAGCAAAAATACGCGGAGGAGTTCCCAGCTCCGCCGCAGGTGTGAAAAGATGTTTCCGAAGTCCACATATAATGTGGCTGAAAATAGTAGGCATTCAACCTATTTCAGCCTTTTACCTCACAAAGAGGAAATGTACCGTCCTACAAACGAGCACAAGCTACGCGGGATCCCCTCGCGGACCTGCGGCACGTGCCTGTGGCGCGATCCGGGCAATCTCTGCCTGATAGTGTATCGGACGGTGCGCGCCAACAAACCAGCCTGCGAGCACCTGCCGAGCGAGGCCGGTCTTCCCGGGCGCGTCCACCGGGTGCGGTATGTCGAGGACCTCCCCGTCTCTGTGCTGGAGGAGATGCAGGTCGAGTGGGGGCGGTGCTGATGTCCGGCACGTGGTGGCGCGTTTTTACGCAGGTCATCGACGGCAAGAAAATGTACATCGTCGGCAAACCCCTGCACGGCGGCAACGTCGAGTATCGAGGGGAGTATATCGAGGATCTCGCGGCGGCGGAAAACCTGGTCGCGGAACTCAATTCTGAGGAGATGGCCTGATGTCCGACGACAATCTCCTGGAGCGGGCGTTCATGGCCCGCGTCCGGGCGGTCGAATACGCGCAGGAACTCAACCGGCTACAAAAAGAGTTCGACGAGCGGCCGGACGTCCTCGACCTCAAGCGCCGGATCGAGCGCTGCGAGGTCGAGGTCAAGGAAACCGGCGTCAGTGTTGAGTATGTGCGCCCGGAGGTGGGAGAATGATCCCCGCACTCCCCTGCGGCACGTTCTCCGACGGCGACACCCTGGCAGGTGCGTTCTACGTCGCCGCATTCGAGGATGGCGACCGGACGCACCACGTCGGCGAGTATCGGATCGAGACCCTGGTCCGGGCGCTGCGGGCGCTCCAGGCCTGCGGCAACGATGACGTCGAGATCGGCAGCATCGAGCGCGGGGGCCGGCAGCACCTGCTCCTGATCGGGCTCGATGGCGAGGCGCGGTTCGGCGACCGGCAGATCGGCTGCATCGTGGTGTGCCCTGTGGTGGTGGACTCGCGCGGCAGATATGGCTCGTCAAGTACGGCGACAACCCCGCGCAGATATTCTGCGGCCGCGACGGATACCTCGCGGACCTGCGGCACCTGCCAGTTCCGCGATCCGGGCAATCTCTGCCTGATCGCATACCGAACAGTGCGCGCCAACAAACCAGCCTGCGAGCACTGGCAGGAGGCCGTCCATGATCGCTAACGACTCAGTCTGTTGTTCCTGCGCGCTCCACGAACGCGCCGGCAACACGATCCGGTGCCCAACGTACGACTTCCTCCTCCATTATACCCAGATCGTGGTATCCGTGCGGGAATGTGCCCATTTCCGGGGTGATCTCTAGTGGGCACCCAAATGGGCGCCGTGCGGTTTTTCGGCGACGAACTCCGCATGATCTACCAGATCACGGGCAGGGATCCGTTCAGGAGCTCAGATCTCACCCCCCACATCCCCCCCGCGAGGCTTGGCAAGATGATCCGACAGCTCCACATACGCGGCTTCATTGAAAAACACGGGCAGGAATACTGCCCCCGGCGGCGCGGCAACGTCCGGGTTTGGCGCATCGCCCCGGAGGTATGCCGGAGAATCCAGGAGGGCACGATATGACCCCCTCCCGCCGGGCAGCCTCGCTCACCGGCCTCTCTCTGACATGCGACGAATGCGGCAAGGTGGGCCTGCGGCTGCTACGGATGTATATCCACGGCAACACCTACCAATGTCCCAGGTGCCGGGCCGTCCACCTGAAAGGGGGCGGCGCATGACGAAATCCAGGCGGATCGCGTTCGCTCAGCTCCCGGCCGGCACGGTGATCTTTCTGCCGTGGTGCCCAAACGGCTGCGGCGAGATGATCATGTTCGGGGACGGCGAGCGGGACGAGGGGTTTACCTGCCCGATCTGTGATCGTTACATGACCCCCCAGGCAGCGGCGCGGCAACAGCACCGGAGGCGGCGGCATGCCTAAACTCACATCCCGCGAGAACCCGCCGGGCAGGGACCGGGATGATAAGTGTGAGCTCGAGGATCACGATATCGAGCTGACAGCTGAAGTGATTCGTGAGCTCACCAAACGGGGGCGGCGGCATGCCTAAACTCGTATTCTGCGAGAACGTCCCGGCATTCCAATACCGCTGGACCGGCTGGAAGGACGGCGATGATGGAGCGATGCGGGTATTTCCGCTGGCAGAAAGGGTCGGAGAACCTTGTCAGTACTCCGGTCTTTGAAGCAGTCTGCGGGGTCGGATGTATGGGCGTCTGCCCGGTTGATGTGACCTGCCCCATAAGGGCGAAGGTCCTGAGCTCAAGGAGGAGAGTATGACGGAATGGACATGCGTGTATTGCGGGCAAACGAACCCGAACAGCGACCGGATTGCACAACGAGACCCGTACTGTATCCGGTGCGGGGAGCAGCCGGCCACACCCGGGGCGGCGATAGCACGACTCACGGCCCGGATCGACGAGCTGACGGAGGAGTATAAGATCGCCACAACTACCTGGAGATTGCGCCGGAATGCCCGGGACGAGCTCCAGGCGCAGCTGGAGGCAGCGGAAGCGGAGATGATGAAAGCCACGGAAGAGGCGCTCCGGATCCACAAGGAGAAGGAGATCCGGGAAGAAGAGCGGGACGCGATTGCCTGCGGCCGCGCTCCCCGGCGACCGGCACCGGCACCGGATCAGCAGCGGTTGGTGGGTTGAATGGAGCGCCGATATCATAGAACCAGATCGCCGGGATTGACTGCATGCAAAAGGAAAGTAATTGCTGATATATACCAAGTGGCTGGTGATAACCCCTTCACAGCGGCTGAAGTCCGGCACTGCATCCCCCGGCAGCACCCCGGAGGATACCTGCGACAGATGTACATCGAAGGCCACATCCGGCCCGACGGCGCCTCAGCCTCTAACCTCGACTGGAGGCGGCCATGACCACTACTTGCCCGCAATGCGGGTATCCGCAATACTGCGGCTGCATCACCTGCCTCAAGAAGGTGCCGGAGGGATACCTCCCATATCACTGGACCGAGGACGGCGAGCACATCGCCTGTGCCAACTGCGGACTGACGATGCATGCGGACATGTGGCTCGACGCGGAGGCGCGGCAGATCAGGGGGTCTCGGTCATGACCAGGATCATCCGTGTCGAACTCTGCGACGAGTGCCCCCACGCCGCCGGCTCCCGGAGCTGCCGGGCAAGCCAGTGGTGCCCCCTCGAGCAGAGTGGTCCCGACTGGAAACCCCCCGCGGCCATCGCCCGGGCGTCCCGGTCGCAGCACAGCGAGAAGACCATAACGCCCCACAGAGGCGACGAAACGCACCCGCGCATACAAAACCTTGTGGCGATCGAAAGTCTGACGGGGGCGGCGTGAATGCCGAAACTGACAGTGTATCTCCGCGTCGGAAAGCGGGGACCGGGGAGTTATACGGTCGTGGCGAATGCCTCTCCGAATCTGAATCCTATTAAGGACGGTTATCGACACTCGATCCCCACTGTGGCCTTTGGCGTCCGGATAACTCTCCCTGATTCGGTTTTCGAGAAAAAAGCAACGGTAGTGGCAGATATCACCGTGCCGGAAGAGGCGCTGGGAGTTTTGCGGCCGGTAGATGTGCAGGTCGAGGACGTTGTACCGCCGGCACTTCTAGATCGTGAAGGGTCCGGGGGCGGTCAGTGATGGACCTTGCAAAAACCTTGCGGCTGCATCTGATGTGGCTGGAGGGGGGGGTGGGCGGCAAGCGGGCCGACCTCCGGCGTGCTGACCTCCGGCGTGCTGACCTCCGGCATGCTGACCTCCGGGGTGCTGACCTCCGGGGTGCTGACCTCCGGGGTGCTAACCTCCGGCGTGCTGACCTCCGGGGTGCGGACCTCCAGGATGCTGACCTCCGGGGTGCTGACCTCGACTATGCCGCGTGGCCGTTGTGGTGCGGGTCGTTCGGGGTCAAGGCTGATCGGCGTCTCGCGGCACAACTCGCATACCACTTCTGCCGGATCGACTTCGGGGATGATGCGGTCTGCCTGGTCGCACAAGATGCCTTGATGACACTTGCAAATGAGTTTCATCGGGTGGGGGAGATTGGGATACATCCAATCAAGCAGAGGGGCTGATCACTGATGCCTGACGAGCGGAACCTACCCGATATCGACAATCTCCGGACCGTCGAGGAAGTGATCGCCTGGTTGCGGGAGGCGATATACTTACGCGGCCGGGCGGAGGCGTTCGGCCTGGCGACCTCATCGAGTGGTGGGATCGCCTCGTTCGGAAAATTACTGCATGGGCGAATTTGAAACAAGGGCTGGATCCCTAATTTTTCCTGTGCGCGAGTGGTAAGATGATCGAGAAAATGGGACTCAACGAGGATTATTTCCGAGGGATCGCCATCGGCCTAGGTGCCTGCGGCGCTGCGACAGGGCATCGGGTTGCCGTTGGTCTGGCAGTCATACTCTATGGGGTTGCCGTTGTGAAGATGTACGCAACCGCCAAAAAAGAGCAAGACAGGTTGACAGGAGCACCTTAACAAAATCTCCTTAAGAGGAAAGGTGAATTAAATGCCCCTAAACCGACCGTGTATCTGGAGGGACGAGGGAAACCACTGTAAAAATCCAGACTGCCCCAAAACCCTATGCACATACACATTAGAATTAGACCCTCTCCGGTGGGAATGCAAGTGGGAAAAGCAACCCCCCGGAGTGCAACGAACGATATTGGCAGAGCGTCCGGAGGCGATCGCCGTGACGGACAACCACGGCACCTGCTGCGTCTGCGGACACGCTCTCTCATCCCATATCGACGAGGGTGAGCTCTGGCGCTGCCACAGCCTCGGACCTGATACGTACCAGTGTGAGTGCATCTTGCGGAAAAACAAGGCGGGCGACGAGGGGATCGCCTACTACGATCTCGGTCTGCGCGAGGAGGAGGCGATCGCCGAACTGCGTGATGAGTGGGATCGGTGGGACCGCCGGAAACCGGCAGAACGAACCGCAACCGCCGAACCCGCCACAGATTGTGATTTGTCGCCGAATAAACGTTCTGCGACAGGAGGGGAGTCATGAGAGCGGTTGAGATCATCAGGGAGCCGGTGGTGATGTGTCAGCGCATCCCATCAGTAGTGACTCTATCGTATTGCCAGAAGTGCGAGTACTTCTACGGGTTCAACTTGGGCGAAACAAAAATCGCCTGTATGTATCCGGGTGATGAAAATGGCTAGATGTAAGCATCAGAGCGTGAATCGGAAAAGGTGTTTCCACCCTCATATGATAGCTGAGGCGTGTTGGGTCTATTTCCAGTCGGATGGGAAACGGCCCGAGGACTGCAAATACTACGAGAAGGAGGGGACTTAACATAATCCTATAAGGTGGTTAGGATGAGAAAACGGAGGAGTCATAAATGAAACTGGAAGAAATGGAAGAAACGTATTGTCCTTGGAGAAACGGCAACTGCCTTGGCGAACGGTGCATGGCGTGTGCTGTATCAGAACAGATCCCTGAAGACATCAACGGCGAGCCGTGTATGATCTGCCTGCGGGCCGAAGAAGCGCAGGCCGGTACGTGGGCGAGGTAAATCACGATGCCTGACTACGACACCGAAACGGTGCAGACGACGATCTAAGATGGTAGAGGAGAGATAGATATGGCCCTCAAACTCGAAGAAACGTTGATCTACTCAATTTTCCGGCGCATATTCCGGTGCAGAAAAGACGCCCATCGATTTGTTGAGGTCGCGGAGGACGATCCTACCTCAATGCGTCCCGGTTACTATTGCATGGACTGTCTCCGGTATGTCCCTCCGGGGCGTATCTCAGCATTTCGGCAGTCGAGCGAAGTTTGCGATGACATGGTAGAGGAACGATAGCATGGGAAACGACTGTTGGTATTATCGGGCTCAATACGCAGGCATGACGAAGGTCTGTATGCGTCAGAGCATTGTGGAGTGTGGCCGGATCAGGCGGTTCGGCCTCTGCCCGATCCCGCCGGACTCGGAAGCTTGGCGGCGCTGCGGGTTTGCCATCGGGCAGCATGAGATCCCGATGATGGTAGAGGAGTGAAAGACAATGGACGAAGTGAATGATAACAGTTGCCGGCGGTGTAACCCGACCTGCCCGAAGAACTGCGACGATTGCGAGAGAGAAGCATATGAGTGGTATCTGGAGGACCTGGAATCAGGGCACCTCCTACCCAATGATTAACAATCTCAGTGTAGAGGTAAAGTATGAAACCTGAAGATTGCGAGGGGTGCCAGCTGCTATTGCCTCCTATACACATGGTGTCCGGTCGTGGCGGCTGCTACAAAGTACCGATGTGCGGGTGGCAGAGCAAACCAATATCCCTGGTGCGGGACTGCCCCGGGCCGTGGTAAGTCTCAACGTCTCCAGTGTAGGTGACAAGATGTTAGACATTGAAACTTGGGGAATGGTGCCAGCCACACTCATTACAACAGGGCTTGCCACTCTCATTGTGGAGCGCCCACGCGGGAAGTGGTATGCGGTGTCAGCCACACTCATTACAACAGGGCTTGCCACATACATAGTACAATCCTATTGTACCATGCCAACGTATGCCGAATATGGCTTGATCCTAATGTCCGCCGGCATTATCCTTTCGTCGGTAGGACTGATTACCTACAAACTGAAAACCAGGCAACCCTAACATCTTTGCATAACTTGACAGGATAACGGTTCTAGAATAGGTGACAAGATCATGAGCATAAACGCTTTCGGCAAAACAATTTACATCACCAACGAGCCTCTAGGGGTTACGGGATACAACATCATCGCTGTAACTCCGGCAGAGGCAATCATCTTTCTAGCGGTGGGCTGTTTTGTCTGCATAGCTTTCCCATATCTTGTGTGGAAGGTACTGGCGATCACCTGGCAGCTTGCAGGCCGCTGCAAAGAGCCTTAACATCTTTAGCATAGATGACAAGATAGCCGAAACAAAAACCCACAGAATCAACCGTTTTCACCATCAGAGGGATCGTAAAGTACATGAACCTTAACAACCTATATGGAATGTAAAGTATGACAGACATCATTTTCCAAGGAGCTCAGATACTAAATGCCACCGAATACGATCAGCTCCGTGACCATCTCAACCCTACCCACAGGCTGATCTTCGACGGTATGATGTTCACCGGCGCACGGACTACCGAGTTCTGGAGGTTCGTGCAGCACCCTCAATGGTTCCACGCGGATCGGCAGTATGTGGAGCTGCCGAGGGGTAGCATACTCAAAGTCAAAGCCAAGCAGCGAGAGAGAATGATCCTCCTCAGCAATGTAGGCACCCGGGCAATCAAGGATCTGGTACATGCCATCAAGCGCGGGGACATCAAGCGGATCACCCGGCAGGGCTGGCGGGAGGACCTGATGAGAGCAGCTGATAAGGCAGGACTGAACCCCCGAGGCATCAGCCCTAAGATGTGTCGCAAGACCTGGGTGAGCTGGTTGATGGCAACCTACCCGGATGATGGTCTCCGGATCGCGGCCTCGATGGGACACGACACAGCAACGTTGATCAGGCACTACCTTAACCTCCCATTCTCCACAAACGAGCGGGAGCAGATCAAGACCTATGTAGCTGGGTGGGGAGGGAGGACGTAATGACCATGATCCCCATCCTCTTCCTCGCCCTTATCGTCCTGCTCGTCGGAGATGTCACGACGACCACTTATGCCCTCGGCATCGGCGCCCAGGAGGCCAACCCGATCATGGCGGCCATCGTCCACGATCCCGCCATCCACTTGCAGATCAAGATCGCCGCTGCCGGGATTATCCTT
>Ga0334901_1003196_pt1 | contig 12768 bp, 9 predicted proteins | sample GraSluR3_MG_3_FD_207216 | JGI IMG/M metagenome (GOLD analysis project Ga0334901, IMG submission 207216) | Sludge microbial communities from methane-producing bioreactor in Wageningen University, Netherlands - Granular Sludge_15_08-R3 | ecosystem: Engineered > Bioreactor > Anaerobic > Unclassified...
CTATTCGGCTTCGTCCACTTTTCCAGGCATTAGATAATTTCCGTTCTCCTGCCATGTTTGATATTGTACGAGATATTGTTCATGGGAATCCTGTCAGAAGCAAAGATCTGCGGAAATTTATTCTTCTTGCTGGAGAATCGTATGCACGTCTCTCTGCACTATACGAAACACTTCCAAACACGACAATTGACTTGATTCCACCGCTGAAAAACGAAGTTCAGCCAAAACAATTACTTCAGGAAATCCAAAACTTGTGTGATTGTTTTAGTAACAAAGCTTCTTCAATCTTTTCCTCCGGGGGGAAGATTATGGATGAACTTCCAGTTATTATCCTTGCTTCATTATGCATGAAAGCATTTATTAAACCAGATACGGCAATGCATGAAGCAGGTGCAATTTCTGAATCACTATTGCTCCCAGTATTTTTCTCAGATGCCATTGCTCAAGTTGGAGGGGATGTCTCACTGTGGGAACCTATACTGAGAAGAAGTGGATACCTTTGCCTGGATATTCAAGAAGTTGCCATGGAAATACAAAAAGGAAAACCCTCTGCAAAACTGGTGCTGGAACGATTGTTTGATAGCCCGGAATTCAAACGATCTGTAGGATATAATGAGTATAATCGGGTTGAATGGTATCGAAAGGAGTCATTCCAAGAAACAGTATTTCTCATTGCTGTTGGAATCTGTATGCATGAGGGAACTGAACATCTCGACACGATGTCAAAGCTCCTGAGTTCCTGGATGTATGGTGATATGCGTTCAGCATATAAGGTGAGAACCCTGCTGGAACAAGTTAATTGACTTATAGATAACGATAGGATACTGTTGAAAATATGAAGACATGGATTACCTACCCGGCTGCAGTTATCTTTGGGATTTCGGCAAGTTTACTCTTACAGGATTGGCAACCGTACACTGTTATATTGCAGACGGTTGTTCCTGTTGCAAGACAAATCGGGATCTTTGTTCTTTTCCCCATAGTTTTCTCTCTTACAACCGCGGCGGTCGCTTCATTGAGACGATATAAAGACACGGTCATAATTTTCTCGTCAGCAGTTTTCTGGGGACTGTTCACAGCACTGATTCTAAGCTTCGTAGGTCTCGGTCTAGCTCTTGTCATCCCATTTGAATTCTCTGCATTTTCCTCTGCTAGTTCAACCGAAATTTTCCTTTTTGATTTTTCCACACTGAAGCAAATTGTCATGAATGATAATGCTTTTAAGTACTTCACACTTAATTCTGAGACATTACTTCCCCTCATAATCATAGCTGTAATCATCGGCATTGCACTTCGTCCCGACCGAGAGGCAATCCGACCTGCATATGTAGTAGTAAATTCCTTTGCTGAAGGCATGTTACGACTTGCCCGGATCTTTACGGTTATTGGACCTTTGTTACTACTCTTTATAAGTGCACAATGGTTTTCTACATTTCCTCTAGAAGTACTGATATCCAGTGAAAACTTACTCTTTGCAGGTGGTGTATTCGTTGCAATGCTTGCTGCACTATTCATTGTACTTCCACTTCTATTCGGCCTCTTTACACTCTTTAAGGGGGGCAATCCATATAGCATGATACTAGGGTCATTGGGAGCTCTGATTGCAACAGGATTTTCAGGAAATTTCCTCTTTGGAACTACACCCATTCTTGCTCTTTCACAGAAAAATTGTGGCGTTCGCAAACGAGTCGGTGGGATTTCCATTCCAATACTCACCATGCTTGGAAGAGGTGGAAGTGCCATGATAGCAACGTATGTACTGGTAAAAATGCTCCAAAGTCTCGGCACACCACTATCCCTGCAGACGTTAGTTTTTATTGCACTTTTTTCAGCATTGTTCTCCCTTGTATCCTCATTTTCTCCCGGGTTTGAAGTTATTTTCATTTTGCTTATGATTTTTCAATGGGTTCAAGCCGATTCAGGTATTATCTACTCCTCAGGTATTCTTCTGCTACTCCCAATACTTCGATTAACGTCTCTTATGGTTGATACCATGGTTACTGTATATGGAGCAGCCTTCGGCTCTCGTATAGTATCCCCTGCTGACCAAGTTTCAATCGAAGAGATGATGTAAGGATTATGAGCCAGAGAACCACAAAGATAGTATATACAGTAATTCATGGTTTATTGGCCCTTATGTTGATAGGTATGATTATATCAGTTTTTCTAAGGCAAATCATTCCATCACAAGGCATACAACGACCAAAAATCCCCTATATTATCCCTTCCCTACTTCATGTAATTCTCTCTTTTATTGGAATGATACCCGCACTCTTTCTTCCTGAAACGTCGAGAAATGAAATTGAAAGAAAACTCATGCCATTGATGTATATCGGGATTACTTTGACCAATATTCCGTTTCTTGTGTATATAACTGTGTTACATGGTGGAGTCTCCAATCTCGTGCTTCCTGCTCGAATCTATCTATTTGCTGTACTTTACTCTTTCATGTTGATGTTATTCATGGGGTTATTTCATCTGGGAATAAACACGAGTAAAATCACTCAGTTTACATTGCTTGGTGCAGCAGGATGTATGCTCATTGTAATTATGGCTCCCCTATCAATTTCGGCACATCCCTTGGAGCCAAACCGATGGATAACCGACAATACTTTCAGCCTCTTACCATTAATGATGAGTGTTCTTGCGGTATTCAACTATGTTGCCTTGTATATCCGGGAGAAGACTCAGCATATACTATTCCGAAGTGGGAGCATTTCTCTTGTCATCATAGGGCATTTTCTTTACCTCTCGCGAATAAACACCGCTACCGTCTGGATCGGTATTTTACTCTTTGCGGCAGGAATAGTGATAGGTATACCACGAGGAAGGTTTAGTCAGCTCCAATAATAACGACCTCCAACAGAGAAAAGTACGCTGCATAGAGGTCGATTGAAAAGTGAATCGCGGACTGTGTTTTACTAATTCATCTCCACTATACTCGGATCGTAATCCATAGGTGGTTCAAAACCAAGCAAATTTATACACGTGGCAGCTAAAGAACTGATTCCTAGCCCACTTTTTAATTCAATGCTATATTCCCCGTTATAATTCGGGTCATACATAATGCACGGAACCGGATTCAGTGAATGAGAGGTTTTAGCTTTTGGTGATCCATCGGGTTTACGACTGACCGATCCATCCTTGGCATGTTCATACATATCATCTGCATTCCCATGGTCAGCAGAGAGTATGAGAATACCACCGGCGGCCTCAACAGCTTTCTTTAATCTCCCCAACTGAAGATCCATCGCTTCCATGGAACATAGGACCGCTTGGTAGATACCTGTATGGCCAACCATGTCTCCATTCGGGTAATTCATCTTTATAAAATCATACTCTCCCGATTTTAGGACATCAATAACAGTGTCGGTAATTTCAGCACACTTCATCCAAGGCCGCTGCTCAAACGGGACATTATCGGAAGGTATTTCTACATAGGTTTCAAGACTCTCATCAAACTTTCCAGAGCGATTCCCATTGAAAAAGTACGTTACATGCCCATATTTCTGTGTTTCGCTTATTGAGAATTGACGAACTTTACTTGCTACAAGATACTCAGCCATTGTTCGATCAATAGATGGAGGAGTAACTAAAAATTGAGCCGGTACATGAAGATCCCCATCGTATTCCATCATTCCTGCATACTCAACTTTAGGACGCCTCTTCCGATCAAACTCTTGAAGCGTCTCTGCCTCAAAGGCTTTTGTAATCTCCAAGGCTCGATCTCCACGAAAATTAAAGAGAATAACGCTATCACCATCAACAATTTGTCCTACAGGAACTTCCTGTTGAGCGATAACGAATGGGGGAAGATCCTGATCAATTGCTTTTGTTTCATTCCGTAACGTCTCAATAGCTTCGTGTGCACTGGTAAACATTCGACCCTCTCCCAGTACGTGAGTTTCCCAGCCTCTTTTCACCATATTCCAATCGGCGTTATACCGATCCATGGTAATGACCATCCGACCGCCGCCACTGGCAATTCGTGCATCAAAAGACTCGTCATTCAGAGAAGTAAGAAATTCTTCAAATGGATCAACATATTCAAGTGCACTTACTTCGCCTACATCGCGCCCATCGAGTAATGCATGAATACGAACTCGAGCAACGCCATCCTCTTTTGCTTTTACAATCATCTTTCTCAGATTATCGATATTTGAATGAACATTGCCATCCGAAAGAAGGCCAATAAAATGGAGTGTCCCTTCTGTTTTTTCAACCTGATGTATAAGTTTCTTCCAGGTATCTCCTGTAAACATCGCTCCAGATTCTATTGATTTTCCGACCAATTTTGCACCTTGAGCAAAAACACGACCACATCCTATTGCATTGTGACCGACCTCACTATTTCCCATATCGTCGTCTGATGGTAATCCCACTGCAGTTCCATGTGCTTTGAGCTTTGTCCAGGGAGCTGTTTCGTACAGATTTGATAGCGTGGCAGTTTTTGATTCAGCAACGGCATCACCTTCTTTAAATTTACCAAATCCGACACCATCCATAATAACGAGGACGACGGGACCTTTTCGCGATATTTTACTGTGTTTCTTCAATGGTTCCACCATAATACATTTCTCCTTGGTCGTGACTCTATAATCACGTTATGTTGAATATACGTATAGAAATCAGAGAGGTAAAGTCGCAGCTTTAAGCCACGCGGACTCAGGTTCAGAAAGTTTGCCGGCTAACTCGGAGTATACCCATCCATGGTAGGCATCAATCATACCCTTTTCTCCATCCGACAGAAGTGCAGTATCAATAAGCCTTCGTTCGAATGGGCACAGTGTAAGCACATCGAAGGCATAAAAATCACCGAATTCGGTTGTTCCAGCTGGTTGTACCACAAGCAGATTTTCTATTCGAATCCCGTATTGTCCTTCCCTGTAGATCCCCGGTTCATCACTGAGAATCACGCCAGGTTCGAGAGGTACTGAAATGGGTGCAGGTGAGATTTTTTGCGGGCCTTCATGCACATTCAAGCAGAACCCAACTCCATGTCCTGTTCCGTGCCCATAGGAAAATCCTACTTGCCACAGATATTGCCTTGCTAATACATCGAGCTGATATCCACAAGTCCCAGAGGGGAACCGTTGTGCTGCTAATGAAAGATTCCCCTTGAGAACTAACGTGTAATCCCTCTTCATTTGTTCTGTAGGTTCGCCAAAGAGTAGGGTACGTGTTACATCAGTGGTTCCACATCGATACTGACCTCCTGTATCGAGAACCAGTAAATTATCACCATCAAGACGAACAGAAGAGGCTTCTGTAGCACTGTAATGAGCTAATGCCCCATGAGCACCAAATCCTGCGATTGGAGAAAAGGAGGGTCCTATATACTCTTCATGGTCCGCTCGCAACTCTTCCAGCCTTTCTGCGATGGAAATTTCTGTATACTGTCGTTCACCTAGATCGATTTCGGCGAGAAGCCGGACAAGCGCAAGCCCATCTAACACATGGGCTCTTCGCATTCCTTCAATTTCCACTACAGATTTTTGGGCTTTCAAGTCTGTAGAAATATCGCGTCCTTCAACTATCTGAATACCCACAGGTATAGAACTTTGAATCCGAACATTTGTCTTTTCTGGAGCAAGATAAAGCGTATCTGTCTGTATAAAACCAGTCTCAAGATAGGAAAATATTTCTTCATACGGTCGAAATTCACACATCTCTGCCAATGTATCAGAAAGGGATTCATGAAAGTGCTTTGGACTGGAGAAGAGAACAACATCATGCATACCGATGAGTAGATATGAAAGAAACACTGGATTATAGGTAATATCCGATCCCCTGAGATTGAGTATCCATGCAATATCGTCTAATGAAGAAACAAGCGTATGAGAACACCCCTTATTTTTTAATATCTTTCTTATCTGATCAATCTTTGACTGTGCAGAGATACCAGCAATCGCTAAATCCTGAGCATAGACAGGGTTACATGGAACAGCCGGTCGATCCTCCCAGAACAGATCAAACCAATCTTCGGTATATACGAGCGTTATCTGTTTCTTTGCACACTCACTGCGTATAGATCGGGCTAAAGCAATAGAAAGATACTCCCCTACCACTCCGACTGTTGCATTATATGAAAGATGTTCAACTAACCAATCAACCGGGTCAAGAACTTGAGGAGCTCCTTGTTTCTGCAAGGTATAAGAGGTCCCCTCTATTTGTTGAGCCCCTTGAATATAATAACGAGAATCAACCCAAAGCATTGCATGATCTTGGGTTATCACTACTGTACCTGCAGAGCCGGTAAATCCTGAAATCCAGGCTCGAGTCTCCCAGCATGAAGCAACATACTCACTCCCGTGAGGATCACTTCCATGAATTACCCAGGCATCAATGTGCTCGTCTACCATTTTTTTTCTTACTTGTATGAGTCGCTGTGCTATATCGGACACAAAGTCCCCCCTATTTTGAATGTCTTCGTTTACTTTTTGCTGTAGGAGCCTTCTGCCTATTTCCAAAAGAAAGGAAAAGAACTCCTGCAAGGATCATAATAAAACTGAGCATCTGTCCCATTGATATATTTAGAAAGGAGTGGAAGAGTGCCGTTGGTTCGGATTGCCCGCCCCATGACAATAAAAACCCTAAATGGGCATCAGGTTCACGGAGATATTCAATAAGGAATCGAACTGTTCCATACCCAATGAGATACCAACTTAACGTGTATCCGGGGAATTTATTCCGTTTTCTGATAACGAACCATAAAAACAGCCAGAGGATCACACCCTCAAAAAGAGCTTCGTATAGCTGGCTGGGATGCCGTGGAAGATTTACCATTGCCCCTGCAATATAATCTATTCCAACAGTATCTGCGATATCACGCACCCAAGCGTAGTTCGTTGAAAAGGAGGGAGCGTTAGGGAAGACAATTGCCCAGGGAGCTGTAGTAACTCTTCCCCAAAGCTCACCATTTATAAAGTTTCCAATCCTTCCAAACGTGTATCCAAGTGGTATACCTGCGACTAACGTATCGGCAATATTGAGAAAATTCATGTGGTACCTTCGAGAAAAGAGCAAGGCTCCAGCCACCGCTCCAACCAAACCTCCATGGTAGCTCATTCCTGGAAGTCCAACAAACTGTCCACTTCTAAAAGGCCAAAATATGAGCCAAGGGTTTTTCCAATAGAAAAACGAGCCATCGTAGAACAGTGTGGAAAAGAGCCGAGCTCCTAAAATAAGTCCAGCAATGGTAAACAAGAACAGGGTGTATGCATCATCGGTAGTGACTTTAATCAATCCAGCATTTCTCTGACGAATAAATAAGACAAAGGTAATCGCAAAAGCCACTAGATACATAAGGCTATACCATCGAATCGGCAATCCCGGTACTACTAGGGGAGATAACCATGAAGGATATGCTATAAAGTGAAACATGGCGGAAGTGTACGATGAGATTCTTCGATGGTCAACCACACAGAAGTGGCCGCTCCTGCTGAAATGATATATATTATCTGTATGAAAAAGATCAAATTCATCGCTACATTGGTTGTTCTATTGGCGAGTATCAATCAGGTAGTCGCAGCTACCGGTATTGATGAGCAATTGATTCCTGCCCTCTTCACAGGAACTCCTAAGACGAGTTTTTCGCAGTCACCGAAAGATGAAATTTCTGTAAATATGCAGAAATTGGAATTACTCTATCGTCTGGTCGAAAGAGATTTCCTTTTTGATATTGATCATAAGGCAGTATATGAAAGTATGGCTAAGGGATTATTTTCCGGTCTGGAGGATGACTACTCTGCATATATTCTGAGCAAAGATGCCGCTGATTTCAGTGAGGATACAAGTGGTACGTATGGTGGAATCGGTGCTTACATCTCAAAAAATTATTTGGAGTATCGTGACTTTACTAAACCAGAAACATATATGATTAATATCACCTCAGTCTTTCCTGGATCCCCTGCTGAAGCGGCAGGTATACGTGCTGGAGATCTCATAAGTCATATAGATGGAGAATCTGTAGAAGACCTGGAGGCAACAGAAGCTTCGCATGCATTGAAAGGAACCCCAAACACACCTGTGATATTAACGATTAAACGTGGCCAAAACACTTTTGACGTTACCGTAATACGAAAGATAGTTACAGTCCCCACAGTGTCAAGCGATATTATATATAACCGTATTGGATACCTGCAGATAACTCAATTCACAAACTCAACAGGAGATCAGGTAAGGGATAACCTTATCGAGTTATTAGATTCAGGCATCTCCTCTCTCATCATCGATCTCAGGAATAATCCTGGAGGAATTGTTGATGCAACATTAAGTGTTGCTGACATGCTGCTTTCAGATAAGACAATCGTTCATGTACATAGTAAAAGCCCATCAGAAAACAGAACCTATGTCTCCTCATCACGGGTTCTTGTACCTCAGGATATGCCCATTGTTGTCCTTGTTAATAAGGGCTCAGCTTCGAGTTCGGAAATTCTTGCTGGGGCTCTTAAAGATAATAATCGGGCTACACTTGTTGGTTCAACTTCCTTTGGGAAAGGCCTCATTCAAATTGTCTCCCCATTTGGAGATGGATTCTATACCCTGACTACCAGCCAGTACCGGACTCCCGGCGGGAATGATATTCATGAGGTTGGAATCCCTGTCGATATTGAAGTTGAAGACTATACTATTGAAGATGAGGATATGGAAACCTATCTTGAATTCATTAATAGTGGAGCCATAGAAGACTTCATTGAAGTACACCCGGAATTCTCCGATAACACTATGGAACTTTTTATGGATACGGTAGTAGGAGATAATCCTCCACTGAATAAAGAGGTATACAGACTGCTGCTTAGACGGGAATATCTTTTCCAAATGCCGTACGATGAACGTCCGATTGCCGATCCCGAATACGATAAAGTACTTATGCGTGCAATTGATTTTTTAGAGACTGGTAGATAATGCGTATATATGTGCTCCCTCCGGATTACAAAGGATCTGAACACTATACAGTCAAGGGAAAAGATGTACACTATCTTACGAAAGTTCTTAGATTACGGGAGAAATCACATTTTACAGGAAGAGACTCCTTTGGTACGTTATGGGATCTTACCATGGAATCTATCTCAAAACAGGCTTGTCTTCTTACCTGTAAAAAACTTATAGATAAGCCATCAACAACAACCGATACGCTTCCTGAATTTCGTGGTCCTTTTCCGGAGATCCATCTGTACCAATCTATATGTAAAGGGAAAAAGATGGATCAGATTATTCGGCAAGCAACAGAGCTCGGTGTACAGAGAATAATTCCAGTACAGAGTCAATTTAGCGTTGTGGATTTAACAGGAAAAGAGGATGAAAGAACACTTCGATACGAAGCTATTGTAAAAGAGGCTATACAACAAAGCGGTTCTCCTGTTATGACACACATTTCCCCACCAATTACCTGCAAGGATATCGCAGAGGACTGGAATCATCGGGGAACTGCTTGCGTACTGCACCAGGTTGCCATTGAGCAGCAGCAAGACCTCTTCACAATTCTAAAAAAGCATTGTACACATACCCCTGAGAAACCTTTCGGACTTGTTATTGGACCCGAGGGTGGATTTTCAGATGATGAAGTAGCGTCTCTTATTCATGCTGGGGTTTATCCGATTCTACTCAAAACCAATATACTACGAGCCGAAACAGCAGCGATTGCATCTCTCGCAATTGTTCAACATTATTTAGTTGACTCTCTGTAGCAAATTTTCGACATGGTAGAACCTCTTCTTCCCATGCATGCTGGTGTGACACTACAAAAATGTACCATGGTTATGAGGAGGTTCGGGTGTCTCTCTATCTGATTTCGAAGGATCACAAACTCCGGAGTTCTATTAATCGGCAGCTGAAGTTAGGGTGTGTTACCATCACAAATCTCAATCATCTGGATAACGTTACTGCAACACTGAATAAAGACGCAGATGCAATACTATTGATTGACGAAAAATTCTCTCAGAATGGATTACGGTCAACTCTTCGAATGCTGCTGCAAGCAGAAGTCCCAGGGAAAAAAATTATCCTTACAAACGAGCCATTCACCGTTCATACAGAGGGCTTCGTGTGGGATGGTACCTATGGGTTCCTCTCTCGAACGGCTTCAGTTGAACAATTGATAGACTGTGTAGTCCAATCATCTGGAATTCAGGCCATTCGCAATCATCTGACCGAATCGCAAATAAGACGTCACGATACACAACATGAAGCTCAGGACCTTGCTATGAAATTAGTGGGCAAATCATCGGCAATACGCACAGTCAGAACAATCATCACTCGAGTAGCCCCTCTGTTCTCCTGCGTTCATATTGAGGGGGAAACAGGGACTGGGAAGGAGGTGGTCGCTCAACTTATCAGAGAAAGATCGGGAACACCAGACCCGTTTGTTGAGATTAACTGTGCCGCTATTCCACAGAGTCTTGCAGATACACATCTGTTTGGAAGCGAACGCGGTGCGTATACAGATGCAAAAGAGGCAACCCCAGGTTATATTTCTCGAGCACATGAGGGAATACTCTTTCTTGATGAATTGGAAGATTTACACACATCAATTCAAAGCAAATTGCTTCGATTGTTAGAGACCCATAGGTACAGAAGGGTGGGAAGCATGATACAACGAGTTTCAAAATTCAGGCTAATCACTGCTTCGAATATTCCTCTTCACCAACTGATAGAGCAGAAAAAACTCAGACAAGATTTATATTATCGGCTTAATAAAATTATAATATCCATTCCTCCGTTACGGGAAAGGAAAGAGGATATACCACTACTGATTTCCCATTTTCTCACAAAAATTGGGGAGACTAGATTGCCCGATGATGAGACACTTTCTCGTATGATCAATTATTCATGGCCAGGCAATGTTCGAGAACTTTATCACGAATTGGAACGTCTATCTGTTTTTGCTCCTCATGAGGCTCAAGCACTCTCATTCAAAGAAATCCTTACAGATTCGGTATTAAATTTATAATTCTTCCAAAACTTTGTTATGTGATTTGTAATGAAATTTTTTGTTGTATAAGGTTGTGGATAACTTGTGGATGATATAGGGTGTTTCACTAGCTAACTTCCTATATTAAAGCCAATAATTCTTATATAAGTCTTCGACAATCCTTATGTAGTTAAAATGCAAGTAATTCTTTTGTAATAAATAAGTTGACGGCAATATGCCGAATTGTATTTCATATTCACAAAACCTAGTTGACAAGTTATGTCTGATATGCATATCCCCAGAGAGAGGACAAGGTTGTGGATAACTTGTTAATTAGTGTTGGACGAATTGTGTGCAATGGGTCTATATATAGGTGGAAATCCTTGAAAAATAAGTGATTAAGCCAAACGTTCAATATGTGCACCTACACCAATGAGCTTCTCAGACAACCGCTCATATCCACGTTCAATCTGATAAATATTTTGAATAGTCGAAACCCCGTCTGCACAAAGAGCAGCAATGACTAGGGCCATTCCAGCTCGGACATCCGGGCTAGAAACCTCCGCAGGTTTTAGCAAAACAGGACCGTTGACTATCGCCCTGTGTGGATCACAGAGAATAATATCTGCTCCCATTCGAATTAGCCAGTCAATGAAGAACATACGAGACTCATACATTTTCTCATGAATAAGGACTGACCCAATCATCTGAGTGGCAGTAACTGTTATGATACTTAATAGGTCAGCGGGGAATCCAGGCCAGGGGGCATCATCAATTTTATGAGTCTGTCCATTTATCGTCTTTTTCATCATTCGAGACTGCTCTGAAGGAATTACCATAGAGCCGTTTTCTGTATACTGCCACGAGACGCCAATTCGGGAGAATCCCTTCTCAATCATAGGGAGTTGGGCAGCATCAATGCCAGTAAGTTCTAATGAGCCACGCGTTGCAGCGGCAAGTCCAATAAAAGACCCAATTTCCATATAGTCTGTTCCGATAGTAAATTCTGTACCTGCAAGACCCTCTACTCCTTCTATGGTAAGAAGATTTGAACCAATCCCATGGATCTGAGCTCCCATAGACACAAGTAGATGGCATAAATCCTGTACGTGTGGTTCACACGCCGCATTACTGATGATTGTTTTACCTTTAGCAATAACCGAGGCCATAATTATATTCTCAGTAGCTGTAACTGATGCTTCATCAAGAAACACCGGTGCACCGTGGAGTCTGGTTCCCGTTATCTCTAAATATCCATCATCACTTATTCTACATCTACTACCGAGAGCCTCTAATGCGAGAAAATGCGTGTCGAGGCGTCTGAACCCAATAACATCTCCACCTGGCGGGGGCAAGGTTATATGACCTCTTCGTGTAACGAGAGGACCAACGAGGAGAAGAGAAGCTCGAATCGCATCAACTAATTTAGGAGGGAGTGTTTCACTGTGAATCATTATTTGAAAATCGGTGGTTATGGTTACTGAATTCTGTGAAATCCACGTTACTTGTGAACCAAGACAGCGAAGAAGTTCAAGCATCACCTCTACATCTTCGATTCTAGGGATGTTATGGAGCGTCACAGGATCATCGGTGAGAATTGTTGCTGCTATACAGGGAAGAGCCGCATTTTTGTTCCCACTGATAGCAACAGAACCATGTAGTGGAGTTCCACCTGTAATCCTATAGATACTCATACGGCTATGGTACAGGGGAATACAGCATTTGACAATCCAGTTGAATCGATAGTGTGGTTGTTCTGTGATTACAATACCCTGTAACTGTTCAGTGAAAACAATACCTTTTCACACAAGAGAGCGTTAGGCTTGAGGGATGAAAAGGATAGCAATGAACAAGGT
>Ga0334901_1003208_pt1 | contig 12726 bp, 10 predicted proteins | sample GraSluR3_MG_3_FD_207216 | JGI IMG/M metagenome (GOLD analysis project Ga0334901, IMG submission 207216) | Sludge microbial communities from methane-producing bioreactor in Wageningen University, Netherlands - Granular Sludge_15_08-R3 | ecosystem: Engineered > Bioreactor > Anaerobic >...
AGACATGAGTTTTTCTCTGATTATTGATGCCTCTTTTAATCCAACTTCATTTGCACCTAATAACTGATTCCGGACTTCAGAAATTGGGAATTTAAAAAAAGGATACATTCCAAAGGGATGGAAACAAATTCCCAACACATGAACCTTTCCGTTCAATGTAAGCTGAGTTTTTGTAAACATATCCTGTAAACCATGGAAATAGACAGTGTCTAACAGATTATTGGAACCATTTGTTACTGCATAATGAGGAGTTTCGCTTAAGTTAAATTTTAAATCAACATTTCTTACAGGAATTAATTGATGGTGAATATTCATATTTTCAGCATGAATTTCCCAAAAGAACTTTATATAATTTCTTAATATTGGATTTTGTACCGGATATTTTTTTATTTGATGTTTCATTGTACCAGGTTTACTTTGTTATGGTTCCAATGTTTTTATCTCTTCATATTTTCTGCATAAAAGCCTTGTAAATTTCAACAATTTCGCCTTTAAAATTTTCATCGTTTAAATGCACTTTCATAAAAGCATCGGAGTCTTCTTTCTGATCTTCAGGTAAAACCAGGCCAACTGGGAATGCCTCACAATGTAAACACTTATCTTTTAAAATACTTTTAACTTCCTTAAAAACAAGATTATGTCCGAATTTGTCATCTTTGTCTTTAAAGGAGCTCCCGCAACAGGTTACAAATATTAGCATTTTGATTTCACTTAAATGCTTATTGACAAAGTTTTTGAGTGGTACAATCAGCTTGCCCATCCAAATGGGTCCGCATAAAATCACTCTGTCATAATCTTCAACTTTTGTTTTAAGTTTTCTGTTCCCGAAATTCAACCCTGTCAGCATGAGCAAATGGGAATTCAAACGCGGTTTGATTTCTTCGATTTCGCATTTCAAATCACTGGCTATTTTGTTGGCCAAATATCTGTTGCTGCCTTTGTTTGAGTAATAATAAACTATTGTTTTCATGTTATAAAGCTAAATAATATTTTGTCTGCAAACAACAGACCCGTCGGTGTTTTTAACCCAAGCAACTCCAATCTAAGCCGGGTTACTGCATGTTACGAATTTGTCAAGTGCCATCTGGGCCTGACTGTATGAATTGATGCTTCGATATACTTTCAAAATTTTAATGCTGGGCTCCGGTATATCTATCATTTCAGGGTGTAAAGAAATTGAATCGTTTACATCTTCTTTCAATTTTAATTTATGATTTTCATAAATATAAAAAAATTCCTCGTGGAGAGCAAACACAAACTCCAACTCAGAGTGGTCAAAAGATTTTTCATAAAATCTTGAGCAAACTACCATAACATTGCCATTGGAAAATCCATAAAAGTTAACAGGCATTGTGGTTGGTAAATATGAAATACGAAATTGATGAATTAATCTTGATTTAACTTCCATTTTGTAAATTTTCCTGATTTATACTTTTATAACAATATTATTGTTTTATTGCAATTCAAATAAGATTTAAACAAGCGAATTCTTTTGAAATGATTTGAAACAACTGGTTCTCTTCAGGTATTTCCAGTTCGTCGGGCTGAAGTTCCTCAGCCTGTTCGTGATGATAGTGCAGCTGCCAATTCCCGTCGTTGTATTCTGCCGCAGTGAAATGTTCTACCCAGTCGCCGCAATTGAGGTAACGAACCGTTTTATCGTTAACTGTTAATGCTTTATCTTTTGGTACTTGGGTGTGACCACAAATAACGGTTTGATAATCCTGTGTAATGGTAGCGTTCAGAATTTTCGACTCGGCGCCAGAAAGGTTCAGCTTATCACGGATTAACCGGTATTTAATGCTTTTATACAAAATGATTTCTTTTTTCCCCACAAGCAGGAGCACATGGTTTATCAGCTTGTTTGAAACAGAAAGGAATCCTTTTAAGGCCGCCGCAAATTTGGCCAGCCATTTTTTACGATGAATGGTGCTATCGAAAATATCGCCGTGAAAAATCCATGTATTCGATCCATCCAGTTCCAACACAAGCTGGTTTACAATTCTAAGGTTTCCAACAGTGGTTGGGACAAAATTCCGTAAAAATTCATCGTGGTTGCCGGTAATGTAATATACCTGCACTCCCTTTTCCATCATTTTTATGATTTGCCGAACCACTTTCAATTGATTTTTAGGAAAATAATTCCGGCTGAAACGCCACGAATCGATGATATCGCCATTTAAAACGAGAATTTTAGGCAGGATGGATTTCAGGTACTTCAAAACTTTCTTGGGTTTGCTGGCATGGGTGGCCAGATGCAAATCGGAAATAACAGCCACTTCCAAATCGCGTACTTCCATAATTGTAAAAAATTGGTTTTACAAATTGCAGCTTTAAATATGAATGAATGGTTGCAAAAAAGTTACGCTTTGAATAAATAGACTATTTGAAAAACACCTCAACATTTTCCCAGTCAACCAGCTTAAAGTTCTGGCTTTTCTTTTTCTTTCCGTCGTCGTTGTACCCATCCTGAACCACAAGTAGTCCTTTTGGAAAACCCGAAAGCGGAACAGAGGTGATTTCAATGCCGTCGGTTTCTTCAACGCCGTCAATTTTTCCATCCACAATTCGAAAACTGCCGAGGTACTTATTATTGCCTTGCCTTTCAAAAACGGCAAACGAATAATTCCCCTGCGATGAGGCAACCAGGTAACCTTTTCCGTTTCCGCTGTCGTAAATAGCCAGCCCCTCGATATCGTATTTGATGTTTGGATTTTCTTCCGAACTGTTTTCAATAAACTGTCCTTCGGTTGAACCTGTTAGTTCGGCATCAAATTTCCAGATACCGGCTACTTCATGACCAATGTAAAATATTCCGGTTTCGTCGTCGGCCACCATGCCTTCGGTTTGGGTACCCAGGTTGAAAGAACGAACCAGACGGGCATCAAGTCTGTTCTGCGTATCGAACAATTCCCATTGTTCCACTTCACCCGCTTTGCTGTTCATAAAAACATAAAATTTACCGGAAGCTTTGCTTTTATACATGCAAAGCCCGTAAACCTCGTCTTCCATTTGTGAAGTTATTATTCTGGAGTGGATGGAGTCGAGCATCCCGTTTTCCCGGATTCTGTATAGGGAAAGAGAATGACTGGTGCGATTACTGGCTGCGAGCACATCAATGGAGTCTCCGTTTAATTTGAAGTTGCAGCGTAAATCGCAGTTGTTCATATTTCCGGTTTTGAAATAATGAAGTTCTTCTCCGCTCAGGTTATACGAAGCCAGGCCACCTTTTTTGTCAGTGCCAAAAATTACGGATTTGGCCGGGTTTTCAGAATTTATCCAAACAGCCGGGTCGTCTGCAGCATCATCATTTTTGTTTTGAGGAACCGGAGCTGTCTCAGTTTTGGCGTTTATTGTGTTTGTGATGTGCTTTCCGGCAGTGTTTGAACCTTCGCTTGGCCGGTTGCACGAAAAATAGGTGGCTGCCACAAAAAGTAATAAAAGGAAAGCCTTAATTTTTTGCTCCGGCAATTTCATCTTTAATTTTGTTTACTTGCTTTTTGAGTAACAATAATAAAGTCGCGATGAGATTTTAACAAATTAATGGCATGTAGTAACATATTTTTTGTTTCTGAAATGGTATTAAAGAAGAGCACCGAGTTTCTGGTATTGATTTCACGGGCTTTAATGCGTTTTATCTGGGCAATTTCCATTTTTTCCAGTTTAACAAGAATTTCATCGCGCTGCTTAATTAAGTCAGTTATTTGATTGAATTTGTTTCCTTTAACCAGTGCAGTAGCAAAATTGAAAAATTTGTTGATTTCCGATTTCAGGTTGGCAAATTCATCAATTTGCGATTGAATAAACGGTTTATGGTTGTTGTTCACATGTTCAAAAAGCGGCTCCACAAGGAAATTCAACGAGTGGGCCAGCTCACGCTGGTAGTCCACAACCTGTACATAAAAGTGGCCCGAGTCCACATCTTCCTCTATTTTCGAGATGGTATTCAGTACCTTGTTTTTCTGTTTTTTCGATTTTTTATTCAGATTGTCTTTAAGGCTGAGCGACTCTTTTAGTTGCGAGCGTTCTTCCTTCAGAAAACTGTCAATACTTTCCGAATAGATTTTATTCGCCATCGTAATCGATTTCACAACCTGTTTCCGGCATTTCTCCATTACCTTTTCTGTTTCATCCTTTTCGGTAATGGTGTCGTCCTCATCCACCACTTCCATGGCGCTTCTTTTTTTGAACAGCATGTGGGTGCGAATGACCATAAAAACGGCAACGGCGACAAAAACCGCAATCATTAACATGCCGCCGATTGAAATGATCCAGGCCACAACTGCTGCCACCGAAAATGCAATAATGGCCGTTAAAAACCAGCCGCCGATAACGGCAAAAACACCTGAAATCCGGTAAACGGCACTGTCGCGGCCCCATGCCCGGTCGGAAAGTGATGTACCCATTGCCACCATAAAAGTAACGTAAGTTGTGGACAGCGGTAGTTTATAGGAAGTTCCAATGGCAATCAGCACACTGGCCACCAGCAGGTTGACCGAGGCCCTGATTTTGTCGAACGAAGGAGCGTCGGGATTTGGCGATGCGGTGGAAACCGGTTCGAAACGCGAATGAATTTTCCGGGTTATGGCAGGCGGAACAATCTTGTCGAGGGTTTTCTGAAAGCTGGTCGAACTTCGCACAATAACACGGGCAACCCGGTTGGAGTTAAACCGTTCAGTCCCCTCGTTTTGCCGCGATAAATCGAGCGATGTATTTACAACTGATTGTGCTTTTTTTGAAAAAATAAGGGTGGAAATCATTATTAAACCGGAAATGAGCAGCATGAAGGTTGGCGTGCCCACTTTTCCGGCCAGCATTTCCATCGAGAATGCATCAGGTGCGGTTGCACCGGCGGTTATCCAGGCTTTAAACGAATTGTAGCCGGCCAGCGGAACCCCGATAAAGTTCACCAAATCGTTGCCTGCAAAAGCCATTGCCAAAGCAAACGTTCCAATTAAAACAGTGATTTTTAGTACTTTAATATTGAACAACCATTTAAGTAGCTGAATAAGAACAACCCAGATTACAAAGCTGTACAACAACAATTTGCCGGTATGTGCAACTACCCATTCACCCAGTTTTTCTCCGTTGGCTACTTTAATTTCTGCAAATGCAGAACCGTCGATACCTTTTATGAGAATAAAATAGGTAATGGCTGTGATGGCAAACCCGCCAAACAAGGCGCCAAAATACTTCATGTTTTTGCTGTAGTTAAACGTAAAAACAAGGCGGGTGATGTATTGCACTATAGCTCCTACGGTAAAGGCAATAAGTACCGACAATAAAATTCCGGTAATAATAGCCAGTGCTTTTTCAGAATTAATATAGGTGGACAATTCACTAAGTGAGCCACCCAGATTTTTGATTTTAACCAGCGAAACAGCCACCGCCGACCCAAGTAATTCAAAAACAATGGAAACCGTTGTAGATGTGGGCATTCCAAAGGTATTAAACATGTCGAGCAGAATAATATCGGTAATCATCACAGCGAGGAAAATCACCATAATTTCCGAAAAGACAAACATGTCGGGGTGGAAGATCCCTTTCCGGGCCACCTCCATCATACCACTGGAAAACGTGGCGCCAATAAGCACACCCAGTCCCGCCATCAGAAAAATGAGCCATTTGGGTGCTGCTTTCGAACCAAATGCTGAATTGAGAAAATTTACTGCATCGTTACTTACACCTACAACTAAATCGGAAATAGCCAGTGCGAAGAGGACAACAACAATGATAAGGTAAACATTTTCCATTATCTAACTTTTAGGGCCGGCAAATATAATGGCGAATTAAGTTCATATCGTCGTCTAAAATATTAAAAAAATATTAACTATCCATCAAATTTTCATTAATGCTTCGGCTGAAATGCCGGGGTCGTTCAAAAATGAATCAACTTGCAGCCTAATTATTAGATTATTAAAATAATACAACTGAAAAGACAAGCTATTTTCTTATTTTTGACATGCAAAAACGGGCTGGTATGAAAACTTACTCTTCGCGACAACTCACCCTTTATATCTCTTTACTGCTTACGGCGCTGGCAGTTGTTATACTGTTCCTGGCATGGTGGTTTTCGCCGGGTGCGTTAGTAATGTTGGGTTTTGCCGCCGTTTTTTTTCTCCTTTCCTTTTTTTATATAAATTTTATCATTAACAAATACATTTCCGATAAAATAAGGCCGGTTTACAAAACCATAAAAGACCTTCCGTTAAGCGGAAAAAAGCTGGCGGAAAAATCTTCCGATTCCACCAATCTTTTATCGAATGTAAAATTTGAAGTGGAAGAATGGGCCAAAGCCCAAATGAAAGAGATTGAACGGTTAAAGGAGCTGGAACGTTACCGAAAGGACTTCGTAGGCAATGTATCGCACGAGTTAAAAACGCCTATTTTCAACATTCAGGGTTATGTTTTAACACTGCTCGAGGGTGGCCTGGAAGACCCTAAAATTAATACGCTGTACCTGAAACGCACCGAAAAAAGCATCGACCGTATGATTTCAATTGTGGAAGATCTGGAGTCGATTAACAAGCTCGAGTCGGGAGAACTGCAATTAAATTTGGTAAAATTCGATATTATAAAAGCAGTAAAAGATGTGTTTGAAATGGAACACTGGCAGGCACAGGAACGGGATATTGCGCTCGAAATTGTAAATATGCCGGTAAAACCGGTTTATGTAAAAGCAGACAGAAACCGGATACTGGAAGTGCTGACCAACCTGATTGTAAACGGGATAAAATACGGTAAAAAGGAGGGCTTTGTGCAGGTTTCGTTTCACGATTTGGAAGACAATATTATGGTTGAAGTTACCGATAACGGCATTGGAATCGACAAAAAACATCTGCCCCGGGTTTTTGAACGTTTTTACAGGGTTGACAAATCGCGGTCGCGCGAGCAGGGCGGAACCGGTCTGGGCCTTTCCATCGTGAAGCACATTATAGAGGCTCATAACCAGTCTATTAATGTAAGAAGCGTAATCGACCAGGGAACCACTTTCAATTTTACCCTCGAAAAGGCCAGATAAGAAAGAAAACCGGGTTTGAATTTTTTGTGGCGGATCGGAAAGAAATAAACTATACCTTTGTACATTCTAATATTTATTAGTGATGAACGAAAATAAATTCAAAATTCTGCTGGTTGATGACGAAATCGATATTCTTGAATTCATCAGCTACAATCTCGAAAAAGAAGGATATGTCGTTTATACTGCACAAAATGGAATCGAAGCCATTAAACAGGCAGAAAAACATCAGCCGTATCTCATTATTCTCGATGTAATGATGCCGGAAATGGATGGAATTGCGGCTTGTGAAGAAATCCGGAAAATTCCTTCGCTCAAAAATACCATCATTGCATTTCTCACCGCGCGTGGCGAAGATTATTCGCAGGTTGCAGGTTTTGAAGCCGGCGCCGACGATTACATTACCAAACCGGTTAGGCCCAAGGTTTTAATCAGCCGTGTAAAGGCGTTGTTGAAACGAACCGGCGAAACTACAAGCCACGAGGTCTATTCCGACGACACAAGTATGGTTTCAATCGGCAATCTTGTTATCGACAAGGAAAGGTATCTTATTCGCCTGGAAGACAATGAGATGGTTTTACCGCGCAAAGAGTTCGAGCTGCTGTCGCTGCTGGTTTCGAAACCCGGAAAAGTTTTTACCCGCGAAGAGATTTATTCCACGGTTTGGGGCGAAAATGTTGTTGTGGGCGATCGCACCATCGATGTACACATTCGTAAGCTGCGCGAAAAAATTGGAAACGACCACATTAAAACCCTTAAAGGCATCGGGTACAAATTTGTGGAATAACCTACACAAAATAAATTACGAGGTAAAGCGTAACAAAACCCAGTGCATAACCGGCTTCGAGGTGCCACAGTTTGTTTTTTCTCAGCATTAACCGTGAGGTAGCCACCAGCCCCGATGCAACAATAACCGACACTATGGCCCAAACCGGGTTAGTCCCTGTACGGAAACAAAGCGCCAGCAGAGCACCGGTCAAACCACCCATTGCAGCCATGTGGCTGCTTATTTTCCATTTTAGCGAAAGGATAAGTAAAAGTACATTAACCAATACCGACGCAATCAGGAAGACTTTGAATACCGGGTAGGCATTTATACGGGTTAAAAGAATGTAACCTAAATAGTATGAAACCGATGAAATTAACAAAGGCAATGCACGCTGGCTGCCGGTTTCAAACGATAATTTAAATTTTGGATTTATCGCCAGCAACGCCATAGAAAGTAAGGGTAAAATTCCGGTAGAGAGCAGCACAATCATTAACACAAACCGCTTGGCTTCCCAGGTAACAAACGAAAAATAAAAACCCGAATTAAAAAATAAAAAAAAGCCCAGCGTAGGTATAATAACCGGGTGGAGGATAAAAGAAATGAGTTGTGCAAATTTTTTAGCCATGCTATAGTTTCTTTCTCAGGCGGGCCACCGGAATGCCAAGCTGTTCACGGTATTTTGCCACGGTTCGGCGGGCTATGTTGTACGATTTTTCTTTGAGTATTTGCGTCAGTTTTTCATCGGTTAACGGTTTACGCTTCTCTTCATTCTCAATACAATCCTGTAAAATTTTCTTGATTTCGCGGGTCGAAACTTCTTCTCCGTCTTCTTTTTGCAACCCTTCTGAAAAGAAATATTTTAACGGAAAAATGCCAAAATGGGTTTGAATGTATTTACTATTCGAAACCCGTGAAATGGTTGAAATGTCGAGTCCGGTTTTTTCCGCAATATCTTTCAGAATCATGGGGCGCAACCTGGTTTCATCGCCATCTTTAAAGTATTCTTTCTGAAAGTTGATAATTTCCGACATGGTTAACAACAAGGTCTGGTTTCGCTGCCTGATGGCGTCGATAAACCATTTGGCAGAATCTACTTTCTGTTTTACAAATACCAGCGCATCTTTCTGGTTTTTGTTTTTGTTTTTCGATGCATTCACCAGCGAATGCAGCATGTCCAGATAGGAATCATTAATTTTCAAATCCGGAACATTTTGCTGGTTGAGCGAGAGGTTCAGTTCCCCGTCGATGTTGTCCAGAATAAAATCGGGGATAATGTGCTGATTCGATTTATTTAAAGGATTGCTGTATGAACTTCCCGGTTTGGGATTTAGCTTCAAAATCTGGTCGATTCCAATTTTCAGTTCTTCGTCGGTCAGCTCCAGCTTTTTCATTATTTTTTCGTAATGTTTCCGGGTAAACTCTTCAAAAAAATCGGTAATAATTCCCCGGGCCAGTTTGTGGTTGTTGTTTTCCCGGCGGTTTAACTGCAACAGCAGACACTCTCTCAAGTCGCGTGCGCCAACACCGGGCGGGTCGAACTTCTGGATAATCTTCAGTATTACTTCCAGCTTTTCCACCGGTACTTCCATATTCATATTAAAAGCCAAATCATCGCTAATGGAAATTAAGTCGCGCCGCAAATAACCGTCGTCATCTATATTCCCGATAATGTATTCGGCCAGTTGCCGGTCTTCTTCGGAGAGGGTAATCATACCCAGCTGGTCGTAAAGGCTCTCATGGAAAGTGATTCCCACGGAGAAAGGAATGTCGATGTATTTATCGTCTTTTGAATAGTTGTTTGTGGTGGTTTTGTAGGTTGGAATTTCATCGTCATCGGTCAGGTAATCGTCAAACGAAAACTCGTCGTTGTCCGCATCGGTTTCCGGTTCCTGATCGTCGTTGTCCTGATCTTCAAAGCTTTCAGGGTCGTCCGACTCGAGTTCGAGGACAGGGTTTTCTTCCAGTTCCTTTTTAATCCTTTGTTCGAGCTGAATAGTAGGGATTTCCAAAAGCTTAATCACCTGTATTTGTTGCGGTGAAAGCTTTTGCAGCAGTTTTTGCTGTAATGTGAGTTTCTGCTCCATTTCCCTTATTTAAACTCCGTAAATTTACTATTTTTTTCCATGGAGTTCAAACATTGAGAATCAGAATTCTGCATTTTTGGGAGTTCTTGGGAATGCAATCACATCGCGGATGTTGCCCATGCCTGTAACAAACTGAACAAATCGTTCGAACCCCAGTCCGAAACCGCTGTGTACCACACTGCCAAAACGGCGGGTGTCGAGGTACCACCACATTTCTTCGGTTGGAATGTCCATCTCTCTCATGCGGTTTTCCAGTTTTTCCAGTTCCTCTTCGCGTTGCGAACCGCCAATAATTTCACCAATTTGCGGAAACAGTACATCCATGGCACGAACGGTTTTCCCGTCGTCGTTTTGTTTCATGTAAAACGCTTTGATGTCGCGCGGGTAGTCGGTCAGAATTACCGGGCATTTAAAATGTTTTTCCACCAGGTAGCGTTCGTGTTCGCTTTGCAGGTCAACCCCCCAGTCAACCGGAAACTGAAATTTATTCTTTTTGTAAGGTTTTGAATTTTTCAGAATTTCGATGGCTTCGGTGTAGGTAAGCCGCACAAATTCGCTGTTCAGCACAAACCTGAGTTTTTCAACAAGGTCCATGGAACGCTGATCCTGTGGTTTGTTTTTTTCTTCCTGTTTTAACCGGTCGGCCAAAAAATTCAAATCGTCGCTGCAATTTTCCAGGGCGTAGCTGATGAGGTATTTCAAAAACTCTTCGGCCAGGTCCATATTGTCTTTCAGGTCGTAGAAAGCCATTTCGGGTTCAATCATCCAGAATTCGGCCAGGTGGCGGGTGGTGTTCGAATTTTCGGCGCGAAACGTAGGGCCGAACGTATAAATTTCGCCCAGCGCCAGCGCTCCCAGTTCGCCTTCCAGCTGTCCCGAGACCGTAAGATTGGTGGGGCGCCCGAAAAAGTCTTTGCTGTAGTCGGGTTTGCCATCATCGGTGAGTGGCGGATTTACCGCGTCGAGTGTGGAAACACGAAACATTTGCCCCGCACCTTCTGCATCACTGGCGGTTACAATCGGAGTGTGCAGGTAGTAAAAACCTTTTTCGTTAAAATAGTTGTGAATGGCAAAAGCCATGGCGTGGCGAATCCGGAAAACAGCCCCGAAGGTGTTGGTACGAAAACGCAAATGGGCATTCTCGCGCAAAAACTCCAGCGAATGTTTTTTGGGCTGAATGGGATATTTGTCCGGGTCGGCCTTTCCGAGTAACTCAATTTTTTCAGCAATCAATTCCACATTTTGTCCGCTCCCCTGCGATTCGGAAAGTGTTCCTTCAACTGCGAGGGCGGCGCCGGTGTTAATGTCGCGCAGCAGTTGTTCATCAAATTTACCCGTATCGGCAACTACCTGTAAATTATGCAGGGTTGAACCATCGTTCAGTGCAATAAAATTTACATTTTTACTGCCACGTTTTGTCCTTACCCAACCTTTTACCAGAGTTGTTGTGCCGGTTTTCCCGTTTTTCAGAATTTCTTTTATTTTCTGTCGTGTCATAATTTCAACTGCTTTATTTGCTTTGCTCTACTTTGTTTTGGAATAAGGCTTACAAAAGTAAATTTTTACAGTGATTTTCCGGCTTTCGGGGTTTAATTTTTCTTTTTCTGAAAAAAAGGTAAAATGCAAAAAGCCATCCACCGGCAGGCGAATGGCTTTTCGCTAACTGAATTATTTCATCAGCAATTATTAAAAAAATGATTTTCCCCGCAATATTATCTTTCGAGTGTTCCGGGAACAGGTACGGTAGCTTTTTCAATGTAACCGATGTCGCCCATAACGTAAGTTGCCGGCCCCAGTTTCATGTCGGAATTCATCATTTCATCGTAGGTTACTTCTTTACCGGTATAGGCAGAAACACGGCCCATTATAGCCACCAGATTCGATTCTGCAGTCGCTTCGGCTTCATTAAACGGAATGTTTTGGCGAATGCAGGTTACCAGGTTGATATGTTCCTGAACGTACGGGCTGGTTTCTGATCCCTGAGCTTCGAACAACTGATTTCCCTGTGTGTCAACAATCTGGTTTTTTCCACCGGCAGTTATTGCAATAGCTTTGGTTCCGTGAAAAATTTCGTAAACTCCGTTGGCACAGCCGTTTATCTGCCGGCACATGCTGTGTACGTGGCGGCCGTCTTCGTAAATATAGTCAATACTGAAATTATCGTACTGGTCGCCGGTTACTCTGCGCTGGCGCGAACCGAAACCAACCGCTTTGGTCGGATGACTGCCTATATACCAGTTGGCCACGTCGATATTGTGTACGTGCTGTTCCACGATGTGGTCGCCCGAAAGCCAGCACCAGTTTACCCAGTCGCGAATCATCCATTCCATTTCACTCCAGCTGGGATTGTTGTCGCGGTGCCACAGTTTACCACCATTCCAGTAAACATTTGCCGATACAATATGACCGATGCCGTTATTGTTAATTTCGTTCCAGAGGTTTACATAGTTGTGCTGGTGGCGGCGCTGCGTGCCGGTTACCACTTTCAAACCCTGCGAATCGGCCATTTTTGCCGCTGCTATCACCTGGCGGATTCCGGCAGAATCAACAGCAAGCGGTTTTTCCATAAACACATGTTTACGTGCTTTAACGGCAGCCTCAAAATGTTCGGGCCTGAATTTTGGCGGGGTTGCCAGGATGACTATGTCAACACCTGAATCGATAACTTTTTCAAATGCGTCGAAGCCCACAAAACAATTTTCATCGGGCACTTCCACGCTTTTTTCATTTTTAAGTTTTTCCTTCAGGCTGTCAACCCTGTCCTGAAATACATCACCCAGGGCGGTAATTGTAAGGTTGGGCCCTGCATCTAAAAAGTTAATGGCAGCGCCCGAGCCCCGGCCACCGCAGCCAAT
>Ga0334901_1003214_pt1 | contig 12712 bp, 10 predicted proteins | sample GraSluR3_MG_3_FD_207216 | JGI IMG/M metagenome (GOLD analysis project Ga0334901, IMG submission 207216) | Sludge microbial communities from methane-producing bioreactor in Wageningen University, Netherlands - Granular Sludge_15_08-R3 | ecosystem: Engineered > Bioreactor > Anaerobic >...
ACGTAAGAAAACCCGAATTTATTCACCAGCAGGTCGGGCGCATACTGAATAAAAGGAAATACTGCCGAGTAAAAAGCAACACAAAGGAGGGCTATGTAAATAAAGGACTTGTTCGTGGCCAGTTTTACAAGGTCGGAGAATTTAAAATCTTCGTCGGCAGCTTCAACTTTTTCCTGCACGGCTCCGGCAGCAAGTGCGGCCTCTTCTTTGGCAAGTTCGGCAGCTTTAATGGCTTTCACCTGTTTGTCCATTTTTATATCGAAGAACATATACACCAGAAAGAAGATAAGTGATAACCCAATGAGGGCAGCTGCAAACACAACGGCAGGCGATACACTAACTCCGGCTATGTCGAGCGAAATGGCAATGGCAAGAGCTGAACCCAAACGGCCAAATCCCATGTTGATGGCCATAGCAAGTGCCAGCTCGTATCCTTTAAACCATTTCACAATGGTACGGGTAACCACAACACAAACCACTTCGAGACCCGAACCATACAAAATACGGCCAATGATCAACCCGGTAAGTACGGACGATTTATCATCGCCGAAATACCCCATGGATGCGAGGGCGGTGATAATTCCACCCAGGGTTGCCAGCCCGCCAAAGGCCAAACCAGCCAGGCGAATGCCCCACTTATCGAGAATAATACCCCCGATGATGATCATACCAAACATGTTCGCAATGGTGGTAAGACCGATTACCCTTCCAAACTCTTCACTGTTAATTCCCAGGTCGGTTTCCATCAACTCGCGCAGGGGCGAAAAAAAATCCTGGAAATAATAGGTTGAAAACATGAGGCTGCTCACCAGCACCAGCATCAGCCAGCGGATTGCCGCCGAGTCTTTTAAAGTCCTTTTTGAATCATTCATTTTAATTAAATATTAGTTTGTTTTAGATTGAATTCAGGCGGATAAAAATAAAAAAATTTACATCGGATAAAAATGACAGGATCAAAAAAGGGCGCCTCACCACCGAAACACCCTTTTTCCCTTTCTTTTATTTTCTGTAAACCGATTTCACAGCCCCTGTTTCGGGGTGAAATTCGACGGCATATTCGCCAAACAGAAGTTCTTCGGGAACTGGGGCTACCTGGCCGAACTGAGCCATAACCGTACGGGCGGTTGCTATGGTATTCAACTCATAAATGAGGCTGATACTTACCACAGCCGGCATCCGGTAGTAAATACCGCTTTCGCCGGCAGCAGGATTAGCAGAACCGGCAAGTTCTGTATATTTTGACACCAGGTTTCGCTCAGGTTCAATCCTCACAGTTACCGGTTTTCCTGAAAGATCGGATGCAGGAAGCACACCGGCATCTTCCGAAAACCGGAATACCACTTCGCCCCTTTCAGCGGCGGATGACGGAACAAAATCGAAACTTACCTTTTTTGTATGGTATGTAGTACGCCCCACAAACAAGCTCAGATAATCCTGCTCGATTCGTTCCAGCTCTTTCAAACTTACCTGGTATGCTTCGCCATCGGGATGAAAAACATCCATTAACCCGGCTGCCATGTGAAAACGACTAAGCCGGGCTTCCAGAATTCGTTCTGCCGCTTCGGCGGCTTTGCGTTCGTTGCTGACACGTGTTGGCCTGAAATTGTTGGTGGAGTCTCCCGGCACAAAAATGGGCGAATCGTTGATGTGAGCAAAATCGAAGCCGTCGTTCTTTGGTTTCTTTTCTGCAAAAGAGTTAATACCCAGCCTAAAACTACCGTTTTCCGGCTTTCCTGAATTAATTCCTGCCAGGCATCCGTCGGTGGTTAAGTTTACCAGAAAAGCGGCATTCCCCAAAGCTTTATATATCTGGTCAGGGTCGGGTTCAGCAAAAGTTTCCATTTCTACATTAGCGATATGCCAGTTGACCGATGCACGGTTTCGCGCATTGGTTATTCCCAGCAGTTGTTCGGCATACGCTGCATACGGACCAGGCTCAAATACCTCTTTTACAGCACTTACCTTTATCTTTAAACCGGTTCGCGGCAGGGCGTAAACCACACCTTCAGTAAAAGCAGGAGCTACTTCTTCGTCAGCCCTGCTACGTCGCTGCCCGAAAGCCGGCACCGCCAGTAATATTGCCAATATAAAAATCAGTGTTCTCATTGTTTTGAATTTAATTTAAGACCTAAAAATAGAATTTTTATTGCTCAGTGCAAGATAAAAATGGATTGCCCTTACTCAGGAAGCTTTTTCAACTCCAAAAAAGCTTCACCAAGAAATTCGATAATATCGCCGGCAATCAATGCGTGTTCCGACTTTATGCGGGAGGCCATGTCGCCAGCCAGCCCGTGCAGAAAAACACCGGCAATAGCGGCATGTTCGGAAGGTATGCGCTGTGCCAGCAGCCCGAGAATGATTCCGGTAAGTGAATCACCGCTTCCGGCTGTGGCCATTCCGGGATTGCCGGTGGAATTGAAAAACAACTTTCCGTCAGGCAACGCAATGGTTGTAAAAGCGCCTTTTAACACTAAAATTATTTTGAATTCTTTTGCCATTTGCCGTTGTTTTTCGATTCGTTCCCACGAATTGGCTGTTTTACCAACCAGCCGCTTAAATTCTCCGGGGTGCGGGGTAAGGATGGATTTTTCGGGCAGTTCTTTCAGCCATTCTTTGTTTTCTGAAAGAATATTCAACGCATCTGCATCGAGAACCAGCGGTACTTTGGCATTTTCGATTAGTTCTGTCAAAGCCTTTTTAGTATTGCTTTTCATACCGATTCCGGGACCGGCGCCAATGGCGTTAAACGGATTCAAATCGGGAATTCCTGTAAAAATGGAGTCGTGATCGTCGATGCTGACCATGGCTTCGGGAACTGTGGTTTGAATGATGGTATAACCAAAATGAGGAACGTGAGTTGTCAACAGTCCTACTCCCGCCCGCAGACAGGCTTTGGAAGCCAAAACCGTGGCTCCCATTTTTCCGTAGCTTCCGGCAATAAGCAGCGCATGACCGAACGTTCCCTTGTGGGCAAACTTTGTCCGGGCCGGAATCATTCCTTTTACATCTTTCTTTTCAACAAACTGAAAATCAGAAGGCGTTTGTGCAATTCCTTCGGGATGCAAACCAATGGGAAGCACCTCCCATTTTCCGGTAAAAGGTTCATTTTCGGCAAACAGAAAACTGACTTTCGGAAACTGAAAAGTGAGGGTAAAATCAGCCCGGACAATGTTTTCAGTATTATTCTCTTTATTGTCTTCTCCCATCAAACCACTGGGAATATCGATGGCAACGGTGATGTTGGGCAGGTCATTCATCTTTTTCACCAGCTCAGCCGGTAGTCCTTCCAGTGGTCGTGATAGTCCCGAACCAAAAAGTCCGTCGATGAGAATATCTGCCGGTTCAATTCGGGGGAAATCTTTCATATTCCTGATTTTCGCCAGTTTCACCTTTCCCATCTCTTCAAGCCGTTTCCAGTTTATGGCCGGCGAACCTTTCAACTCTTTTTCAAAATCGAGCAGAAAAACTTCGCACTGAAAATCGAGATTGGCCAGTTGCCGTGCAATGGCCAGCGCATCTCCCCCATTGTTGCCGGGGCCTGCAAAAAACATCATTTTCTGTTCAGTGGAAAAACGTTGCACCAGCCAGTTGGTAATTTGCATGGCCGCCCGCTCCATCAGGTCGATGTCGGCAACGGGTTCGTTTTCAATGGTAAACTTATCTATTTTAGCTATTTGTTTTGTTGCAAAGATTTTCATTCTCTTTTTTTTAAATGATGACGATTTGTTACCTGAAGCCTGTCAGCCATAAAAATACATCAAATAAAAGTTCATTGCAAACTTAAGCCGAACAGAAAGCAAAGGGGTTGTTTTGGTATTCATTTCCGGGAAAATCTATTCACCCCCAAACCAACCGAAAATAAAATAAAGTACTGAAAATAAAACGACTAAGAAAATTGCACCCAAAAACAGCATAATAGCCATTTTAATTTGTTTATTCCTTGATTCCAGGGCTTTTACTTTTCTTATTTTTTGAATCCTGTCAACGACTTTATCCAGCGTTATTTTATCCTTTACAATGTAGTCGTAAGCACCATATTTTATGGTATTTACTGCAACCTCCATACTGTCGTTATTGGTCAAAAACACAAACTCTGAAGACGGACTGATTTTCTTCACCTTAAGTAAAACATCGATTCCATTCATTTTTTCCAGAAAATAGTCCTGGAGAATGATGTCAGGCTTCGCCCCTTTTTCAATGGCACTCACACAATCTTCGCCGGAAAAAAAAGGTTTTACATTGGTAAAATTTTGCCTGGTAAGGTACTCGGTAATCATTTTGTTGTAAACTTTATTGTCTTCTACAACAAAAATGAGATTGTTCTTTTTAGCGGCCATAGCTCAACAAGTTAAATTAATTTGTTACGAAAGTAAAATATATTATTGAGATTCACACAGTAACAAAAAAAAATGTTCATCTGTTATATCTGCCTTCAAAAAAAAGTACAAGTTTCTTTTATTACCGAATTACAAAAACTGATTTTTATCACCTTTCTTTTCCTTACATGCCAATTATATTTGCTCGTTCTGTGACAATTCAATCAAAAAAACTTTTAATCAGTAACCGATGTTTAAAAATCATCCCAAAGGCCTGATAGTCGCCTTTTTCGCCAATATGGGCGAACGTTTTGGTTTCTACACCATGATGGCTATCCTCGTGCTTTTTTTACAGGCGAAGTACGGCGTTAACGCCGAAACTGCAGGCAGCATTTACAGTTGGTTTTATTTTGCCATTTATGCACTGGCATTGCTTGGCGGGATAATTGCCGATGCAACCAAAAAGTACAAAACCGTAATCCTGGCCGGAATCGTTATTATGTTTGCCGGTTATGTACTGATGGCTATTCCCGGAATGCCGCTCTCACTCACTGTAATTTTTCTGTTTACCATTGCCCTGGGAAACGGGTTGTTTAAAGGAAATCTGCAGGCAGTGGTGGGCCAGATGTACGACAATCCCAAGTATGAAAAACTGCGCGACAAGGCTTACCTCTTATTTTACATGGGGATAAATATTGGCGCTTTTTTCGCACCTTTTGCCGCCACTGCCGTGCGCGACTGGTGGCTGAAAACCAATGGGTTTGTTCACGATGGCAGTTTGCCGGCTTTGTGCCACCAGGTTATCAGCGGCAAACTAACCCACTCTACCCGTTTTGCCGAGCTGGCAAACAGTGTGAGCCTGAACGGTCCTGTTACCGACATAAATAAGTTTGCCCAGGAGTACATCGATGTTTTTGCCAAAGGATATAATTACGCTTTTGGTGTTGCTGCCATTGCCATGCTGGTTTCGCTGATGGTTTATATTTTATTCAGCAAACTGCTTCCGAATAAGGAGGTAACCGTTACCGCAAAAGAGGTAAAAGTGGAGAAAAGCTATAAAAAAATCGGCATTTCCCTTGGAACAATCCTGGTGGTGGGATTTGCCATTTTCTTTGCGGTTGGCAATGCCGACATTGCATTTGCATTCGGACTTTTTGCCGGTTTTGTGGCCTGGATGCTGCAGGCTTCAACCAAAGAAGAGCGCCCGCGTGTTACCGCGTTGTTGTTGGTTTTTGTAGTGGTCATCTTTTTCTGGATGTCGTTTCACCAGAACGGCCTTACACAAACCATGTTTGCCCGCGATTATACCGTAAAATCAGTAGGCCCGTTTACTTACCTGTTTTTCAATTTGTGGTATATTCTGACATTTATTGGCACCGTGGCCGGACTGGTTATGGTACTGAGCAGAAAACTAAATAGTCAAATGCGTATTCTGGGTGGTATTTTGTTAACCGGACTGGGATTTCTCACCTGGTATTTTTACAGTAACGGCGATGTGCAACATTCCATTGCGCCCGAAATATTTCAGTCGTTTAACCCGCTGTTTATTGTTTCACTCACCTTTTTGGTAATGGGACTATTCACCTGGCTGGCCAACCGCGGAAAAGAACCTTCCACTCCGAAAAAAATCGGAATCGGGATGATTATCGCGTCGTTCGGATTTCTGATTATGCTGGTGGCCTCGCTCGACGTGATTTCGCCGGTACAGTTGCAGGGTGAAGAAGTGCCCGACGTATCGCGGGTTTCGCCCTACTGGCTGATGAGCAGCTACCTGGTGCTTACCATTGCTGAATTGTTCCTCAGCCCCATGGGATTGTCGTTTGTATCGAAAGTTTCACCGGTGCGTTTCCAGGGACTGATGCAGGGCGGCTGGCTGCTTGCCACAGCAGTTGGGAACAAATTGCTGGGAATTGGAAGTTATTTCTGGGACCGCCTGGAAATGTGGCAGCTCTGGGCTATTTTTGTGATTTGCTGCCTGGCTTCGGCTGCGTTTATTTTCTCAATTATGAAAAGGCTGGAAAGGCTGACTAAATGATAATCTATCCAATTTAAAAACAAAAAGGAGCTGTCTTGCTCCTTTTTTGTTTTATAATTTTTCCATTTCCTCCTTCAGCCATTTAGGGCGGTCGGTAGTAATGGCAGTAACACCAAGGTCGGTCATTCTTTTGGCCATTTCCGGGTCGTTCACGGTCCAGGTCAGCACTTCAAGGTTCAGTTCCTTTGCCATTTGCACCACATCTTCATCAATGATTTTATAATTCAGATTTACCCCTTCCAACCCGGCTTCGGCTGCTTTCTCCATCTTTTTTTTCAATCCTTGTTTCAACGAACTCAGCCAGTAACAGGCATTATCGGGAAATTCCTTTTTGGTATCGAGAATGGTACCCCAGTCAAAACAGATAAAAATTATCTGCTCCTTTTTGCCGCTTTTTTCTATTGCTCTTTTTAAATGCGGAAGAATTTCACTCCCGGTTTTAATTTCAACTACCAGTTTTTTTCCTTCGGGAACGGTTTCAATAATTTCGGAAATGAATGGAATTTTTTCGCCTTTGTATTTCGCGTCCTTCCAGCTTCCCACATCCAAATCGCGCAGCATCAGCGATGGCGTATCTTTAATCGTCAGGTTTCGTTTACCGCCGGTTGTTCGTTTGGTGTCTTTATCGTGCATAGCCATCACCCGGTTGTCTTTGGTCAGGTAAACATCAATTTCAACAGCATCGGCGCCGAGCTCCCAGGCCAGGTTTGCCGCCGCCACCGTATTTTCAGGTGCAAGATAAGAGGCTCCGCGGTGGGCAATAAACGTTTGCTGTGCGAACAGACCTAAACTGATTGTAACCAAAACAATACTCATTTGAATCTTCATGATCTTCCGTTTTAATTTTGCCGAAGATATAAAGGAAAAAAGTTTTTCGGTCAGTTTTGCCTGAAAAAATGTAGTTTTACACCATTCTATAAAAGGGCATGAACAAAGGAAATTCCTCACATATCGGTATCTTCATTTTAAAACTGGTGGCCGGATTTCATTTCCGGGTATTGTACTTTTTTTCAGACTTGTTTTTTTTAGTGGTGTACCATGTAGTTCGCTACCGGAAAACGGTGGTGATGGAAAATTTAAAAAATTCATTTCCCGGAAAAACAGAAAAGGAGTTAAAAGCCATTTCCCGGAAATTTTACCGGCATTTTGCCGACTTAATGATTGAAGCAATCAAGCTGGCAAGCATTGGCGAAAAAGAATTTAAAAAACGGATGATGGTAAAAAACCCCGACCTGATTAACCGGTATTTTGAACGGAAACAAAGCGTTGTGATGCTTACCATGCACTACAACAATTGGGAATGGGGCAGTGCATTTCCGCTGTTTTTGAAACATAAAGTTTTGGGCGTTTACAAACCCCTTCACAATCTTCAGTTCGATGCCTTTATAAACCGTAACCGTGCCCGGTTTGGGGCCGAAATGGTTTCCAATGCACACATACTGCGGCGGGTTGTTAAAGCCCATCAGGAAAAAGAACCGGTATTTATATGGCTTGCCGGAGACCAGACTCCACCTTCTTTTCATAAGTTCTGGCTCATGTTCCTAAACCAGGAAACCATGTTCTATCCCGGTCCGGCAGCCATTTCCCGCCGGTTTAATTATCCGGTTATTTTTCAGAAAACCGTTAAAACAAAGCGAGGATACTATGAAACCACATTTGAGGTTTTGTTTGAAAACCCGGAAAAATACAGCGAAACTGAAATAATGAAAGCCTATATTCAAAAAATGGAGGAAACCATTGTCGAACAACCGGCGTATTACCTTTGGTCGCACAAACGATGGAAACACAAACGCCCGGCAGATGTGGCGATGAAAGGATAAAAATGAAAAAGCTTGAATATACAGACCCGCGTTACCGCGAAAGCCTGTTGAAAAAAACATTCAACAGCTTGCTGGCCGGCATTCTGTATCTTATTTCGCTTTTGCCTCTCCGGGTTCTGTTTGTTCTTTCCGATGTTCTTCATTTTTTTATTCGGCACGTTTTTCATTACCGCGAAAAAGTGGTAAAAGAAAACGTCAGGTATGCTTTCCCCGAAAAAACGGAACAGGAAAAGCAACAAATTATCAACCGCTTTTACCACCATTTTACCGATTTGATGGTAGAAACCATAAAACTGCATTCCATCAGCGAAAAGCTTATGAACGAACACCTTCGGTTTGAGGGCACCGAGGCATTTGACAAATTATACAACAAGGGAAAAAGTTTTATCATTCTGGCCATGCACCACAACAACTGGGAGTGGTGTAGTTTTGTGCAAACCAAAGGGAAAAACCTGGGTCTGATGATTTACAATCCCATCCGTGGTAATCAGGCTATGGAAAAATTCATGAACCACGGACGTGAAAAATGGGGAGGGAAATGCATTCCGGTGAACCAGTCAGCCAGGGTAACACTGGAGTTTCACCGAAAAAAAATTCCAACGGCCCTTTGGCTTGGCGCCGACCAAACCCCACCGGCCACATCGAAATTCTGGACGGTTTTCCTGAACCGTGAAGCTCCTTTCTTTTCGGGGCCTGAAAAAATTGCCATAAAAACCAACCAACCGGTATTTTTTCAGCACATGACAAAAGTTAGCCGCGGAAAGTATGTAGCCAATTTCGTTCCGCTAATTGAAAATCCGGCAGAAAAGGAACCCAAAGAGATTTTGCTGGCTTACGTTCACAAAATGGAGGAAATTATCCGGCAGGAACCGGAGCATTACCTTTGGTCGCACCGTCGCTGGAAACACATACGACCGGAAGAAATTCCATTAACCGTTTAATCTGACCAGGTTATATGCCAGAAAAATTTCCAGATATCTACCTGTTTAATCCCACATGCGAATATGCGGTGGCCAATGGGCAAACTTCATGGCAGCCAAACCAATTGTTGCAAAAAATGGAGGAAGATTTGGGAACACTGCCGCTATTTTTGGCCGGCCCTTCGGATGTGGTACTGGTAAAAAATCTCCCTCCGGCTGATTATCTGGCATCACTTAAAAAAATTAGAATTACACCACCCCGTTTCATTCAGATGAACGAAATCGCCAAAAATGAATTCTTCCTGAACGAACCCAAAAACCGGCTGCTTCCCTGGGGCTGGAGTCCGGCAGCCCACCGAATACTCAATCCCCTGAAAATTGCTTGTTCGGAAAATTTCAAAAAATCAACTGTTTTTAACTGGAAACCGGAATACCGTGAAATCTATTCCAAAAAGTTTGCCCTTGAAATTTTGAAAAGATTACTACCTGAATTTCTGCCGGAAAAGGTTTTACCACCTCATTTAATGCCAGAAGTCTGCACCTCCAGAACAGAGCTGGAAAGACACATTCAAAAGTGGGGAAAAATTATGGTGAAAGCACCGTGGAGCAGTTCGGGGCGTGGTTTGCAGCGGATTACCAAAACCCCGGTGGTGGAAAAAGTATGGGGAAAACTTTGTGGAATTATAAATGCGCAGGGATATGCCATTGCCGAACCTTTACTGGATAAAGCTATGGATTTGGCTTTTCAGTTTGAACTGAAACAGGGAAAGGTAAACTATTTGGGAATCAGCCGGTTTGTTACCGACAATAAAGGGCAGTACCTGGGAAATTATCTGAACGGCTGGCCAATAGATTTGAATTCACAAGTTTTGCATTTTGCAGAATCTTTGCCCGAAATGATAATTGAACCACTTCAAAAAGCAATTGAAACCAGTCCTTTAGCGGAAAATTACGAAGGAAATCTTGGTGTTGACACACTTATTTTCCGCGATGAAACAGGAAATTTGCGGGTTAACCCCTGCCTCGAAATCAATGTCAGGCAAAACATGGGTTTGCTTTCCCTTCATCTCGAAAAACTGGTTTTACTCAATAAAAATGCAATGTTCAAAATGTTTTTCCGGCAAGGCAAATCGTTTTTGGAATTCAAACAAAAAATGGAAACCAAACATCCACTGATATTGCAGGACACAAAAATTGAATCCGGATTTTTTGCCCTGACCCCTGCCCTTGAAAACACGAAATTTGGAGCCTACCTGCTTGTTTCCGAATGATTTTTTATTTTCTTTTTTGACATAAATCATTAACGGACCTTTTTGTCCGTTAAGATTGCCAATCCTATTGCAGCTATGATGGCCGAGCATGAAAATGAAGGAGAACGTTATGTGCGGATTTCGGAACTGACCAACAATTATCAGGTTCCAGCTGACGGGTGTACAACCTACGAGGTTACCCTAAAACAACTGGCCGATTTGGAAAAAAATTTGCACCGCCACATCCAACTTAAATACCCCTTGAAAATCGAGTTCTTTAGCCGGGTCGTTCACATTCTTTTCCAAACCGTAGGGTGGATCGGCTTTAATTTACAAAATGGGAACGGCGCCTGCAATAAAGAGGCATATTATTTCACTACTGTCCGGTTAAAGATCATACAAAACCGCCAGAAGTGTTATAAATAAAGGGATAAAGGTTCTTTGAAATATTTTTCGATTTGAAATCGAGTACTGAGTTTTTATGACAGTTTTGCCAAATGAATTCAGGCAGAACAATTTTATCGCAGGTACTCGACTTTGTTTCGAGGTATGAGTTTGACAAATGCGTAGATAAGTATCAAGGCAATTACAGGGTACGCTCTTTCTCCTGTTGGGAACAATTTATAGTAATGGCATTTGCCCAGTTAACAGGCAGGGAAAGCCTGCGTGATATTGAATCATGTTTAGGCGCAATATCGTCTAAGTTATACCATTCCGGGGTTAGGAGTGATATAAAAAAATCAACATTGGCTGATGCCAACGAAAAACGGGATTGGCGGATTTATGCAGAGTTTGCCCAATTATTAATCCGGGAAGCCAGAAAGTTATATAAAAATGACAATTCGTTTTCTGTCAATATTGATGAGATTGCCTATGCTTTGGACAGCAGCACTATTGACCTGTGCCTGTCGCTGTTCCCGTGGGCAAGGTTCAGGAAAAACAAAGGGGCGGTAAAAATGCATACCCAATTAGACCTGCGTGGTTCGATACCAACATTTATAGAGATTACTGATGGGAAAATACATGATGTCAATATCCTTGATCTTTTAATCCTTGAACCCGGAGCATTCTATATTATGGACAGGGCATACCTCGACTTTGAAAGGCTATACCACATGCACCAATGTTTGGCCTTTTTTGTTGTTAGGGAAAAACACAATTTTAATTTCCGGAGGCTTTATTCTCGTGAGGTTGACAAAACAGCAGGTTTTAGATGCGACCAAACTATAAAACTTACGGGTTTTTATACATCAAAAAAATACCTTGAGAAGCTTAGAAGGATAAAGTATTACGATAAAGAAAGGGACAAGACACTGGTTTTTATCACGAACAATTTTGTTTATAGTGCTGAAATAATTGCACAACTTTACAAAGAACGATGGAGAATCGAATTATTTTTCAAATGGATAAAACAGCATTTGCGAATAAAGCGTTTTTATGGGACGACCTTAAATGCAGTGTATACTCAAATATGGATAGCAGTCAGTGTTTATTTGCTGGTTGCAATTATGAAAAAGAAGTTGAAATTGAAGCAGGAACTTTACACAATAATACAGATTTTGAGCATCAGTATTTTTGAGAAAGTATCTGTAAATCAATTATTTGAAAATGGAAATTACAAAAATAATAACGACTCCGATTATAACCAACTGAAAATGTTTGACTTATAACCGGACAGTAGTGTAGAAGATTTAAAAAGCAGCAGCGCTGTAAAGTCGGTTTCAACAAGTGATATTTATTTTGGAGAAGACCCAAGTATGAATGCAGCATATTTCGAAACCAGGGATGATGAAAATTTTTTTCATACCAGTGTTTTTCCGGTTGATGATGCATTCCTTACTACTTTCGGTTTGGAGATGAGAGAAGGACGTTTTTTTGAAGAGGAAAGAGAATCGGATTTTAAAGCTGCTGTTCTGAATGAAGCGGCGCTCAAAAAATACACAGGCGATGAGTCATTAATTGGTAAGGAAGTAATTGTGGACGGAAACTACAAAGTAATTGGAATCGTGAAGGATTTCAATTTCCGGTCGTTACACCATAGCATTCAGCCGTTGGTAATGACCCGGGTCGAGAATTTTGGAAACGTGTGTGTGAAAATCGGGAAAAACCGAACAGCGGAAGTTATAAAAATTGCAGAAGATTTATGGAAAAAACATCATATAGAAATTCCGTTTAGGTACACCTTTCACGACGATGTTTTTGCGCGTCATTATATCAAAGATCAGCAGGCAAAAAAATTACTACTTATTCTTTCGATCATTTCCATAACTATTGCCTGTGTGGGATTATACGCGATCAGCTTTTTCACAATTGTTCGGAAAACCAAAGAAATTGGTATTCGTAAAGTAAATGGCGCAGCAGCTTTGGAGGT
>Ga0334901_1003218_pt1 | contig 12700 bp, 17 predicted proteins | sample GraSluR3_MG_3_FD_207216 | JGI IMG/M metagenome (GOLD analysis project Ga0334901, IMG submission 207216) | Sludge microbial communities from methane-producing bioreactor in Wageningen University, Netherlands - Granular Sludge_15_08-R3 | ecosystem: Engineered > Bioreactor > Anaerobic >...
TCTCTAATAACAACCCCATACTATTTATAGTTTGCGCTATTTTTATCTACACATTTTTATAAATAGCTAATCGACTGGTTTACCCCACATTCTCGGCTCAACTATCGCTCCCTAAAAACTCTCTTCAATTCTTCAATAGCTTTCTTATTAGCCGCTACCATATTCATATCTGCAATTCTCTCATTCTGCATTCCCAAATTATCAATAAATCCCACAATAAGAGCATCTTCCATTTCCGCCAAATCTTTCTCGGAAAATCGTCCTTCTTTTACATAATAGAACTTCAAAATAATCACTCCAGACATGTAATAGTATTGGTGAGATCTTTAAGAGTGTTACAGCAAGATTTAATTTTATTAATTTTATCAGATGACAAATAGTTTTCCCATTTTGCTAGAGTACTAACCGAGATTGATGTACTAGCATGATTATTAATAACATCTCCTGGTATAAGCCAAATGTATTCTGGATTTAAATCATCTCGGTTATCAAATGCTAAGCAGAGAAAATAATCGGCAATGGCGTTATTAGCAATTGCAAATTGCCACCCGGCCCAATTGTTACGATGATGCAATACAGAACTTTTAACATCGATTTTATAACCTTTTCCACATATAAAATCATATCCTGGGTTACCATATGGCATAACTTCAACGTTATTAAATACTTTTGATAATACACGTTCTGCTACATGAACTCCCAAGAAACTTGTACAATTTTTGTTTGTTCCAAGGGGACGGCGTTTCCCTGTTCGATAGTTAGATTCGTTATTAGCTTGTTGATGGCATGGTTTACACTGACTTTGACGTGCCCAGAATTCGCTTATTGGCTTCACTTCTCCACATTTCGAACATTGTTTAGTTTTCATAAAATAGCCACTCCATACTTCTCTTTGGTAGCCACTCCCTACAATTCACCATCGCTTCACCAACACTTCCATATTTTTGCAACACGTGTTTTGCTTTCGTTGGACCAACTCCATAAATATTATTCAAGATAGAAATCGGACTTTTCCTACAATACCAATCTTGATTTCCAATTTCAACAGTCCATAAATATTCAATCCAATTTATACTGTCATCAATATTGTAACTGTAGAGAATCGGTATTCCCTTTTCACACTGCTTAAACAATGCTGCATTCAGTTGATTCAATGACATAGACGGTAAAACTTTTCCACTTTTAATATGTGTGAAAACATAACCATCTTTAATATACGTTTTCGGATCACCCCATTCTATCATCAAAAAGAAATTTTCACAGTTTTCTCTCGCTTTCTCGTTCCTCTTTAACATCACTCCCAAATTTTTCTGGTTTCCAATATCCGCCAACGACTTGCGTTCAATCCAAATTTCGCTTTTATCTGCTCTACGAATATAATAATCGCCATATTTAACTTTCTTAATCCTAACCGGAACTTCTGGCAATTTCTTCACAAGTTTTTCTCGAATTTCTTCCTTGAATTTTTCCCTAGTATCAATTACAATCATTTTTTACCATTCCCAAGTATTAACACAATTTCGAGGGACGTGTATAAGTCCAATAATGAACCATTTTTTGGGCCACCTATAATAATCCCAAGAATTTCCTAATACAAAATACATATCTCGTTTTGAATATAAAGACCATATAGTTTCTGCCGTCCGTGCTTTTCCTTCTTCATCACCAAATTCATTAATATTTTTTCTAAGAGTTTCTGTAAATTCCCAATCCAATAATGTCATGTTGTGATACGTTCGGCAATTCGGATCATTACATAACCAACGAATTCGGATATCTGGTATATCACTAGGAGCTGCTTCATTACGTGGCATTATTCCATTATCTAAAGAAGATTTAGCAAACCATATTTTAGTTATGCGCTTTGGTTTTAAAATTGTAGTACTGCGATTAACATTATCATTCCATAACGTTTTTACACTGGGATATAAATAATCTTTAATAATTCCACATCTTCCTCTAGTATTATCTAATCTATCTACTAATTTAATTTCGTCTCTGCTTCGAATTTTATAACTAGATTTTCGGGAATCGTTATCAGATTTTATTATAGGTACATTGATAATATCCCATTTTCGGAATTTCACTAGATTATTTTTTCTAAAAAATGTATCCCATCGGATAGGATACAATCTTCTCCATTCCCCGTTGGAATTTATACCAGCCGTACATATTAATGCACCGTTATTTTTCGACGGCGTTGGTTTTGTCTTTGCCAATATCATAATATCTTCATTATGAAATTCCAAAATATCACCTTACAAATGCGTCACGGATTCAACAATTGCTTTAACATTACTAATATCTCTGTATTTAAATACTTCATCTGCTAAAATTGATCTATGACAAACAATACTTTGTTTATCATTTGGGGTTGCAAATTCTTCTGAACACATCAAACAAGAATTTTTTTCTGATGTAGTAATAAATTCTATAAGTTCCAAAAATTCTGATCGGTGCCACTTATCTATATTCCATTTATACCATTGTTTAAATGCATCATTAGTAATATACCCATCTTTATATGGTTCTCTGACTTCATAAACTACACCCATTTCTTTAACATGTTTATAATTAATACCATTACGTTCTAAAGATTGTTGTAACGATGATGATTCAAATTCTTGTTTATATATGCTTTTTCCAGAATCTCTTACATCAATTAGTAGAGAAATATTATTTTTTTTCAACAATTGTATAAATGTTTCTATAGTTTTTCCACTATAGCCAATTGTATACAACGTTTTTGTTCCATCAAACGTATCTGCACAAACAATATTCGAAATGTCTTCAGACTCTACAACAGATTTGGCCACATCGACTTTATAAGTTTCCTCAGATTCTATCTTTGATAATACTTTCTTTGCTTTTTCTGGATCTTTTTTCTTGAGTCTGATATATTTTAATGTTTCTATTTTAGGAAGATCAACATCTTTAATAATTTTCTTTTCTGTATCATCTAACACTGTCGAGATTTGAACCTCTTGCTGAATTGTACTTTCACTTTTCCCAGTTTTATTTGCGGTATCGACCGAAAACGGAATAATTCCGTTCTCGGGTTTTTCTATTATACGTGCTCCTTTATGACCATATTGTCCAACTTTAGTTTCTGGATATAATTCTTCATAAATTTCTTTCCGACGTTTGAGAAAATCTCCGCGTTCGATATATCCTAATTCTGCACGAATAAGATTCTCGTCTATTTCAATAAGTTCTTCCTGTAACTTTCCGATGTTTTCAATAATAATTACATCGATTTCATCTTTTCCGAGCAATTTAAATGCTTCGATCCGATGTAATCCCGCTCTTAATTCGTTATTAGTATTAATAGAAACTGGATTTATTAATCCAATTTCTTCAATACTTTTAGCAAGTTCTGCCACTTTTTTTTCATCGATACTTCGCAATCTATCACTAATAATGATATCAGATATCTTCATTCTACGCGTTTCCAACTTAAATCCCTCAACCATACCATTGTCACTATCCTACTTATACTTTTCCCTCGATTTCTTAACAAAAAAAAAATATTAATAAATCAATTCTACTCTCGGACTTTGCAATATCTGAACTTTCACGGCCAAATTACATTTTGAGCAATTATACAACCTGTTAACACCAGTAGCATCGAAAATAAAATCATCTTTTTCCAACTTCGTTGAACAGTTCGGACATCTCAACTGATCAATATCTTGATAAGTGTGCGTCTTATTCGCCATAAAGAACTCTCCTAAAATCTTCGTTTTTAAGTAGCATCTCGCCGTCTTTCTCATCTTTTTTAGCTAGTCCCAACCAATTTTTTTCCGATTGTTCATACTTATCTTTCCACCGATTCTTAACATGTTCTGCCATCTCCTCCACTGCATCTCGATGAAACGTATACATAACGACACTTCCATCATTATCCCGTTCAAAAAATTTTAATCGGGTCATTTATATCATCACCGGGTCTTTCAGTTCCGCCCAACTCTTGGGCCAAAATTTCTTCGGAAGTTCACAGCGTCTAAATATCTCTAACATGTCAGGATTTTCAATCACTGGATCAAAACTTGGATCGCAATAATCGCCATACGCCATTCCATCAACTCTGAAATACCGTTTCCGGTTCTCTATAAAAATTTCTCCGAAGATCTTTGCTTGATAAGTCGCTTCCGCAACATTCGGAAAATATGCCGGAATTGTATTTCCAGTTGCTTCCCCTCCCACATACTCGTCTTTCGTTTCATGTATCAAAATAATATTCAAATGTTCATTTACAAAATTTAACGTCTTAATCTGATCCTGAGAAATTAGCCCCCATTGCATCTTTCCAGGGACTTTATTTTTTTCATCCTCGTATTGGACTCTGGCCATCATTCTAAAATTAGTTGTATCGTCATAAATAATCCACGGTCTTGGATCGCTCGATTCTCTCTTTGGTAAACTCTTAACAATTTTTCCGACAGTTGCTTTATAATCGTTCCAATTAACTATATAATGATAGTTATTCATATCGAATTTTCCAGCATCTGCCAACTTCTCACAAGCTACAAACGAATCCCCACCATGTGCTTTGATAGTGACTTTCTGCAAATCTTCTACTTCAACATTTGCAAAATTTAGTACATGGCATCCCGGAATTCCCGCTGCTAATGTCGTTTTTCCAACTTTCGATTTTCCGTAAATACTGATTCGTAACGGTTCCAAATATTGATTGTTAATCACGGCCATTTTATAACCTCAAAAAAATATTTTTAAGGAGAGATTTACTCTCCAAATTCAACATTCAGAACAATTTTTCCATCAACGTACTCTACGATTCCCTCGTCTACCAGTCTCTTGTAATCTTCCGCAAACGTCTCTGGATATTCTACTCCAGCAAGATATTCCTGAAGTTCTTTCTTTGTGACGTTTCCAGCATTTTTCACTACTAAAAGTGACGCCACAAGTTCAATTGGTACGTCGTCAATCGAAATCATCACTTTCTCAAATTTTCTAATGCTCTTCGGATCGAGAGACACCCATCCGTTTCTATTTAGTACCGTTCCAACGAATTTATCCCCAACATTGATAAAGTCAGCAATAGCTACATCTTCGCCGGGCTGAATCGCCCTTCCCGTTATCGGATAAATCCACTTTGCAAATTTACCACTTGCGTACATCAGATTTTTTCCTTCTGGGATTTCTATATCGATAAAAGCATTTGTCCAGTCCGGAAATTCAGCACAATCAAACAGAAATCGGTATCGGTCAACAAACTTCGGAACTTCCCATTCTCCATTGTAGGACATCAGCTTATCAATTCCATCGACGTACTGTTTGTTAGCCGCCGATAGATCTTCATATTTCTGGTTGGCAATTCCCTTTTCCATCACTTTGCAAACTTTTTCCGTAAGTTCAACATCTCGAAAAACTAGAGAAACATTCTCTCCACCAATCGGGTATTTGCTCATCTGTCCCTCTACGGTCCACTTCTTATTTAGTACTGAACTCATGTTACTTCCTCGCCGCTTCGCACTGCGGCATCCCCTACTATACCGCTTCTAGTATTTATAGTTTACGCTCTTTTTATTAGAACAATATTATAATTAATATTGAATAATAATATTTGAAAAAAAAAAATATATATTGCATCCACTGTTGGGCGAGGATCGGGCGCTAAGCGCGCCCACGCTACTTTTCCGGGCAGTGATCTCAACCGCCTCAAGTTTCTATTTATACTTTTGTCGATATAGAAAGCGCCGAGGTGATACGTTCCCGCTTCGCTACCAGATCCATTTTTCGCGCCGTGGCCCACTGGATCTCTCGATCCATCATTGCTATCTCCTCGTCGATCCTGGCGAGAGACGTCTTTTCGACGATAGGCTTCTCAATCAGTATCTGTTTTTTTGCGGTGTCTTCCGTGGTATCTTTTTGATCCCATGTGATAATTTCGGTCATTTTTTGCCCTCCATCGCGCCCAGTTCGGCTGCCAATATTTCGACTGCCTTTCTCATCACGGCCGCCTGGGCACTATGCATCTGAATCAGGTCTTCCATTCCGACCGATTCGGCTATCCTCAGATTCAATTCTGCGCTATACTTGTCAGCTTCGTAATTTTTCAAAAGCTGTTCCACTATCTGGATTTTCTCGGAAATTTCAAGCATCGATTTGTGCCTCCAAAAGTTCAACTCTTGCGGCCAATTCTTGTATCGCTTTGACCGCGACAGGTAGTAGTTTCCCGCTGCTGGCCTCCCAGCGATCATCATTCGGCTTGAAGACGAGACCGGGTATCTCGTAGCCAAATTTCTTTTGTGAGTCGTCGAGATCCTGAGCGATAAACCCTGTATCTTCATCGCCGATCCGCGATCCGTCTCGACAGTTCCAAACCCACTTCGACGGTTTCAAGTCTCTGATGAAGTCGAGTCCCAGAGGGATTGGCTCGATAGCGGTTTTGTCCCTGCGGTCGGAGAGGGCGGTGATCGTCTGCGTCTTGCATCGCAGGGTAGTTACGTTGGCATCGCCGAGTGTGATCTCGTTCGTTGCGTCGACGGCGGAAGCCTGCGCATTGTACCCAACACACGTCAAATTTGTGCCCTCCGTGTTGCTGAAGCCGGCGTCTCGCCCGAAGAACGAGTTGTAGTTGCCCGTCGTGTTGTTATAGCCAGCTTGCCGGCCGAAGAACGAGTTTTCGGAGCCCGTCGTGTTGCTGTAGCCGGCGTTCGCCCCGAAGAACGAGTTGTAGTTGCCCGTCGTGTTGTTATAGCCGACGTTTACCCCGAAGAACATATTCGAAGATGCGGCTGGCTTGAGATGGTGGCCTGCGAGAGTGATGAGCCCCCCGCTTGCGATAGTGATCCCGTTACCCTCGTCGTCCTGGAGCTGGAGGCCGTCGCCGTCTCTCGCCCGGATTTTGTCAGTCGCGATGTACTTACCGTCGGCTTGCGTGACGTTATCGTTTAATGTCGTTATTCCTTCGATTAAATTATACTGTGCAATATCTTCAATTTGCGCATTTTCTATAGATGTATCATTAGCTGGAACATATACCAACGCGATAATTACGCCCGCAGGACATCCAGTTTTCGGATATGGACTTTCATATTGAGTCCAAACAGTGTTTCCCAACGGATCACTTACGGGTAAAGCATCTCCAGTATGAACTTGTGCAACTCCAGAACTATCAACATAAATAACATCTATTCTATCATTAGTTCCATTTGCAGCGGAAATTGTAACATTATTTCCTGCAACAGTCTTATAGACATCTCCATAAAAAATTTCGCCAGAATCTACTACTACATCCATATCTGGAGTGCCATTTTCATGAACATCACATCCAGAAATAACGGAATATCCCTCACCAACTCTCGATTCAGCTAACTTATGAATATAATGGATAGTGTCTAATCTGTCAGGTTGCCAACTACTAACATTAGCCATTTATTCCCCTCCGAGTAATCAAATTATTCAATAATGTAACTTCTTGTTCAATAGATAACACTCCTCCACAAACTTCTGCGTTTTCTTGGGCAATCATCCATTCATCTATTGAAAAAACTCCTTTATATATTAATAAATCTATTAAAGCATGTACCGTAAAATTATTTTCATGTTGCTTCACATTTAAATTCTCTTGAATTTCTTCTCTTGAATCATTTTCTACTCGATTAATAAAGTTCATCAGTTTTGACATTACTTTATCAACTCATTTAAGGAAGTTGGATTATCTTTTTTCTTCATAATTTTCACGGCTTGGAATTCATCTTTAATATCTTTCATTGCTTCTAATTCAATGTTCCGAACTCTCAATTTTTCTTCCAACGCATCAGAATGTTGCATTATCATTGCATGTTTATTTACTTTGTTGAGATCTTCCATTGTAAGAATATTTCCGTCTTCATCAGTCCAAGCAATAGATGCAATTCTAAATTTTGTTCCGTCGTCTTCAAACTGATAAATGTTTAAAACTTCATACTGTCCCAAAACTCGATCTTCTTTTAACATTCGTTCCCGACTGTACAAATTTCTTCCTTTACTAGATCGATTCAATGTTTTATTTTCTTCTGAAATTATTTCCATAATGTCATCAAAATGTTTGTAACAAACTTTCTTCTCTTCTATTTCTGGCGTAAATTCTTCCATAAGTTCTCCTCCAATCGACAGGTTTAAATAGTATTAGTGTTCTATTATAGGCCATGCGAAAAATTGTATTTGGCACGATGATACTTATAATCTGTATAACTACAGGTGTTGCTATGCCGCTTACTGAGTTCTTAATATTAGATAATACAGATAAAAATATTTTTATAGAAAATGAATATGTGTGTGTTCATTTTGCAGATGATCTGATAAAAAATGCATCCAAATACAATATCGAATTATATATGGGTGGAACAACATTAAAAGATGGTTCGCCCCATGCGTTAGTAGTTTATTATAGTAATAAAAATATCACTATAATAGAACCACAAACCGACGAAATTATATACGATGTCGATAATTTAATTATTTATGATACATATGAGATTATCGGGTGGAAAGAAACACCGTATGGGAATGCATCTCAAATATATTATAATACATCATATATAGCTATTTAGCACATATTTAGAGGAAATAGACCCATTGATAGCAGCTTTTACTGCGCCGTTTCCTCCATATTCACTTATTGCTATTCTTAGAGTATTATCTCCGTAAATATTTACCAAAGATGAAATATCAATATCATTTATAGTGTCATCTATATAATAATCTTCAAATGGACTTCCCGGAACTGCACTATTGTTTAACGTAATTGTAACTATTATATGTTTTGGGCTTCCTGTTGCAATCCAATTTAAAGCTCTCGTTATCGCATCCGACATCGCATCTTCTATATGCATTGGCAATGTGTGTGTAGGGTTATCAGTTACAGAATGATCTGCATGTCCCGCATGAGTACCAGTAGTATATCCTGAAATATTATGGTCGTGTGCATCAGATGCTACGTATATACCAGTTGCAGAAGATGAATGCGTATGACTTCCGGCACTACTTGTACTTCCAGTTCCACCAGAACCAGTTGATCTAGTTCCCCCCCAACTTGTTTCACCCGATCGGATGTAGTGTGAGTGCGCATGTGATGGATCTCCACCAGATCCTGTGGTCGTTGAGTAATATCCGATGGTATGCTGGTGGTTCGGCCCACTATGAGAATGTGATGGCCCGCTATGCGAATGTGATCCAACGGAATTTATAGTTACTGGATAATTTATATCTATAGTTGCAGAATATGATGATGGAACTCCAGTTGTTTTTCCACTCACATTATGATAATGACTCCCCCCACTTCCAGCAGATCCATGCGAAGAACTGCCCCCACTACCAGTGTGTCCACTGTGGCTATGTGAAGGAGTAGTTACAGATACAACTTCAGACTTGAACGCATCTATCGTAAGACTTAACAAAAATCTGTAATCGAAATTTCCATCAATTTGATCCGAATCTATCCTAAATTTTACATCTAGTGGTACATTGTCATCTACATTTCCATCAAAATGAAATTCATAACTTGAATAATATGTATCAATAAAATTCAACATATTGTCATAGATTTCACTCTTGGCTTTTATTAAGTCTTCAGCATCACGAATTCTCCGATTAAGTTCTAACTTCATCTTCTCGTCATTTTTTATAGTGATATGCTTAACTCGTTTCGTAACTTCTTCATCTTGATCCAACGTAATTCTTACATAATCGCCAATCTCAAGCGAATAATCCGGCAAAACGTCATCAACTATATACGTCTGGTTATCATTCCATTGTTCCCAAATATCTTCTAAAGTGGTTTCTAAATACTCACTAAATAAATGCGAATCTGAATACGTAGACTCTCGCCAAACTCCGCTAGAGTTCAAATCAACATACGCGGCCAACTGTTGCGTATATCCAGAACCATATCCTAAACCAACAATGCCATTAACTTTTTTAGTATCTCGTAAATCTTCCAATTTTCCAATATTCTTATTTTCCGTATATCGTTTCACTGGAGCTGTAGCTGATCCATTCCCAACTTCTGCTTTACCGTCCAAATAAACATAAGAAGATCCTGATCTACTCTCATAAATAAATTGGAATTCCATTTTACCGAATCTCATCACTCTAATAATTTCTTTATAGAGTTTATCTCGGCCAACTCTAAAAGGAGTTGTAAACGTAGTACTTCCTCCACTAAGAGTGCCAAGTCTTATCCCGGTATCTTTCCAGTTAGGAATACTCATACGGTGATATTTTGGATCTTTATCATCAGTACATCTAACATACAATCCCGTAGATTCTTGATAATATTGTCCTACAGTTAATGTACTTTTACTTCCTCCTTTTACTAGTGGAGTATCATCTTCAAAAATTCCAGAAGTATCAACATCTCCAAAAACCGAAGACGAACTTCCACCAGAAATATAATAAGTAGTTCCTGAATAAAGTTCAAATCCACCAGTTCCCGGACCTGCGATAACTCCAGAATTCGCCCAATATAACAGTCCGATAATACCAGAATTGTCAGATGGTTTAGAACTGCTTAACATTTGAGTTATAGTAGTTGCTGCCGGGTATTCATATAGGCATCCAATTCTTTGATCAAGTAGTGCATCTTTACTTTTGCAATCGCATTTATATGTTTCACCTTTTTCAGTAATTTTGTCTATAGTTCCCGCAAAAGGATAACTCCCTTTGTAACTTACTAAAATAATTGCGTTTTCTTCAACTGGATATTTTTTATAACATGTAAAAGATAATTTGTGAGCTTTGTCATCGTACCAGTCGAAATTATAATTAGTAACATCTACATAAAATGTGGAACCATCCGTATTAGTAACATAAAAAGTATATTCTGACATTTATATTTATTCACCTCCTTCAAGCGAAAAGTTTAAATAGTATAAACTCATAATAATTGAATATGACCAAAGTTAAATTTTGCTCTGCGTGCAAACAATATAAGAACATTTCAGACTTTGGAAAAGATGCTAGAACATTAGATGGATTAAAATGTTATTGTAAAGAATGCAAAAATTTATATGAAAGAAATCGTACATATAAAAATAAAATATATCAACCAATGTCAGAAAATAAAGAATGTGCGTTTTATTTAGGTGTTCATATAGCGGAACGTATTCTATCTAACGTTTTTAAAAACGTTGAACAAATGGTGCCAAATAACCCAGGTTACGATTTCATATGTAATAATGGTTATAAAATCGATGTAAAATCATCATGTAAAATAAAAAGTAAATCATGTACATGGATATTTAGCATTAAGAAAAATACAATTCCAGATTATTTTCTATTAATTGCGTTTGATAATAGAGAAGATTTGAATCCATTACATCTCTGGTTAATTCCATCTAATGTATTAAATACTAAAACTGGTGTGTCTATATCGTCTTCTACATTATCTAAATGGAAAAAATATGAAAAAGACATTAATACAGTGACTAATTATTGTAACACTCTTAGATAGCCCAAAGTCTATATCTGTATGTTCCTGATATAGTAGCTGTAGATGATCCACTTCCATCAATTTTTATAGATCGTGATTCTCCAGATGGAATATTTGGTAAATCACTTGATATTGTAGCATCTCGGATGGCTTCAAATTTTACACTATTAATGGTCATAGTTCCAGTGGCGCTTGAATAAAATCTAATATATACATCAGATTTCTTTTTAGTTCCACTTAAATAATATACGGTATCTGAACCGCTCCCCGATGTCAATGATGCCGTAGATACAGCAGTTGACCAGTTGCTACCATCAGTAGAATATTGGATAGTAGGATTACCAGTTACATTGGTTATGTTAGCAGTTAATTTTATGTTATCTACTAAAACTGCTGGACCATAGAACTTATAATAAAAGTAGTCATTGTTTCCCATTGTAACTTTTCCGGCACTTACTGAACACCCCGATGCAGTTGCGTCTTGTGTAAACAGTGTATTACTTGCGAAAGTATCTGTATAAGTGCAAGTAAGATTGCCGGCGTCATCCAAAACTATAACTTCGTTTGTATTTAATTGATCACATATAGTTAAAGATGATTCTGCGGTAACGCCATCCATAACATATAAAATAACATTCGTAAGATGGCTAGAACTTGCATAAATTCCTGTTACAGACAATTCATATAATGGGCAATTCATATGGCCATGATTTGTAATTGTTGATGTTGTAGTGTACGGCAAACTTGCGGAAGTTGCCGTAAATGTTGATTCATCATCAGCATATCGCCACGGATGCGTACAAACTAATTTACATTTTAAACAATTTACAAATCGTCTCTGATCATATTCTGGAACGGCTTCAATATGCGAAACTTTATAATAAAAGTCAGAAAATCCATCATAAAAAGTTGTAGGTGTTCCTAACAACGTATTTACAAATTCATTCATGATTATTCTGTCAGTTGTTCTTATCTTAAATTTGAATGTTAACGGGGTTCTTCCCTGATCAGTTGTATTATAATCTTTGCTATTTGGATAAGATAACTTGTTCATCTGAAGATCGAAACCATCAGCTTCAACATCATAAATATATTCAGTAAAGTCAGTACCATTAATATAATAATACGGAGATTTATATACTATTATATCTGCGGTTATAGTCTGCGGCGTTGCTGGTGTAGTTAAGTGTATATCCGTACTAATATTTTTAGTAATTGCGTGCTCAAGAATTAATATATCTGTTGCAATATTCTGTGAAA
>Ga0334901_1003222_pt1 | contig 12692 bp, 7 predicted proteins | sample GraSluR3_MG_3_FD_207216 | JGI IMG/M metagenome (GOLD analysis project Ga0334901, IMG submission 207216) | Sludge microbial communities from methane-producing bioreactor in Wageningen University, Netherlands - Granular Sludge_15_08-R3 | ecosystem: Engineered > Bioreactor > Anaerobic > Unclassified...
GCCGGATCGACAGATTAATACATGAAAAGCGAAATCTGGCGTCCTGAAGCCCGGTGATGTAGCGGTCAATCATACGAGGCTCTGGACCTCGTCACCAAGGTTCGAATCCTTGCCGGGCTACTACGGTATATTTTGTGGGATTTCTTGCTAGCGATTTTAGCTTTACTATGCTTTAATATGCCAAATATATATTTTATGGCATCCTACGCGGCACCCTTTCACCAAAGCGACGTCCAAAATTAAAATTATTTAACTATGATTCCTTATACCTAGCTCTTTCTCTACCTCCTCAAGTTCTGCTTTAAGCTGCGTGTGTCTTTCTTTTATCGCTTCAACTAAATTAGCCGCATTATCTTGTATTTTCTGAAAATTCGTCTCCCTTTTTGTGCTGCATTTTTCATATTGTTCGAAGCCACCCCTTCCTTCCTTACCTATATGAATCCTTTCAAGGTTTAGGTCGAAATAACGTTGCACATATTCAGATAGTTTTCCAGATTGACTTAGATGTAAATTCATTTGAATCTTATTCCAAAATTCGGTCTCTACAGACAATTTGCCCGACTCGCGGTCTATATAATTAGATAAATAATATAGAGCAAAAATTCCTTGGTATTCATTATCGTATGAGTACGCCTGGATATATAGAGGAGCAACTAAATTATCCATTTCATCACGAAGCCTCCTATATTTTTCTATTAGCATTTGCTTATCCATAATATTAGTTTGTCTTTCAGCATAGCTTGCTGACGCTTTAGCAGATCTCCATAAGAAATATGTAACTGCTAGCATTCCAATAGTAGCTAAAGCTTGAAATGAAGTCGCAAAGGCATTAATGGTCGAAGCGTTAGCGTTTACATTATACATGAATAGCTGTTAGTCTATTAATAATAAATATCTTTTCCTGTTTGAAACCGTATAAGCTTAATATCCGTATTTTATCATGCGCTCAACGTCGGGCATACTCGGCGGTATCGGCCATAGATCCCAACTCGGCATATCACGGCCATAGTACGCCGCGTTCAGTGGAATTTTCTTAAGACCTGTTTCGATATGCCTTATCGTTTGGCCACATGGTATCCAAAATGCGGTAGATGCATCAAAGCCTTTTTCTTTGATTAAAACACGGCCTCTATCAGGAGGTAGAACCCAACGCGATCCAAGACGTTGTCAGCGCTGATGTTACTGGTATTTTGGACCCCTTTTGTCTCTGGGACGGTCGTAATTAATGAGGTGGAGCTAAACCCGGCTGGTGACGATCGGGCTCAAGATGTTCTCGAATGGGTGGAGCTTTACAACACCGAGGGCGAGGATGCTGATATAAGCGGCTGGTCGCTCGTCACAACCCACGGCGACAGGGAAATTGCGCGCATACCTCCAAGAACTTCGATAACTGCTAAGGGCTTTTACGTACATTTTGGCCCAGAGCCGGGTGAACAATGGCTCGACAATCTATTGGAGTCTGTCGTACTGAGAGACGCATCAGGGTCCGAAGTCGATAGGACGCCGGAGCTTACGGACAACCGAGATGACAGCTGTGCCTGGTCCAGATATCCCGACGGCGGCCCGGATTGGGATTTCATGATATCGAGTAAAAGTGGAAGGGCTTCAGGAGATTTCTGCAATTTGGACAGATATGATGACGCTTTGAGCTGTTGTTTTGGAGAGCATGAAGGTTGTATGTGGAACATCTCATGTCTTAATGTTGGAGACCAACCAGAAAACTGCCATCTCGGAGATCCCTTCATTGAGTCTGAAGAAGGCGAAGCGTCAGAAGAGGACGAATGCTGGATCAAAGAGCAGGAAAAGGATGAAAACACCACATATTATATTAAATTTGATATGGAACAGGCGATCTCAGGGGCGGGTTTCGTCAACGTGGACAACGGCTACTACACCACTCCCTTTGGCGATGTCATCAGCGTCGAGCTGAAGACGAGGGAGCACGGCAGCGGATCATACGAGAGCGAAGAGAAAACGCGCCTTCTAAGAGAAAACAGGTCCATAGAATTCGATAACATCTCTTTCAACGTGGGGAATGCCTCCATAGAAATGGACAAAGACGTTTCAGCAACTTACACCGCCACAACTTTGACGCTTCCGCATAACAGGACCGTGACCTACTCCTCAAAGTGGACCGAGGAGGCCAGCTCCAAGAGCAGGATGAGAGCTCCAGTTGTCGGATCAAAATATTCAGACATATACCATGTCCCATGGTGTCAAGATGCAAAGAGAATTAATGAAGAAAACCGGATATGGTTTTCGAGCCCTGCAAATGCTTACGCTAACGGGTACCGTGCGTGTATGAACTGCATACAAAATAACGTAACTGATACCTCAATGAGCGAATCCTACAGATATGCAACCTCGATCGATCGTGAGAGCCGGATTGTGCGAGATCGAAATAGGTCGACGATGGTAGTCGATTCCGAATTTGATGGTATGGGTCATATCGGTGTTCTCAAGCTGTCAGATCCTGGAGCATCGGTTCATGGCGTCCCGGTCATTGAAGCGCGGGAAGATTACATCGGAAGCTTCAAGATCCATGATAGGATCGATGAAGATAATTCCAGCTTGACCTTCAATAAGTCGACATCTGGAACTGGATTCGTATCCACAAATAAGATGATCGGGAAAGGGCAGAAAACATACGAATACGGAACTGGCAGTTATTATTCTGATGAAATAATAGAAACTGATACAAACTATATCGCCAAAGACTTGACCGTCATTCATTCACAAGCAAACCAGAGCCTCACCGGGGATGTCTACATCAATTTATCATCAAGATGGAAGGAGGGAGTTTGGTCCCGGGGAAGAAACACGAGCTCCAACGGCGAAGAGTATACGAGCTTCATCGGGGAGGAGTACACCAGCATAGACTATCTTGACAAGGAGACCGAGGTGAGAGGGCTCAACGAGATGGAAACAGAAGCGCACTTCTCAGGCAATGCCGGATATAGAGCGATTTTGAGAAACGAATTCGACTTTGACGAGCAGTACGAAGGAGACTTCACGGTACACCGAAAGACGGTCGTTACAGGCATTCAAAAATACGATTCGCCTCATCTTAACGTGACAAAGACTGGAGAGATAGAACTACTGAACGGTTCTGAAAGATCTTGCATAGTCCGTTACACCATCACCTTGGAAAACAACGGAAACAGAGCGCTAGGTCCAATATACGTGAAGGATTTTTTCCCTGAAGGAGCAAAATTTATAGAATCTTCATTGAGGCCATCGAAGCTTACCCCTGCCAGAGCAGAATGGACCCTGACCCATCTTGCCATCGGCGACCGTTCAAGCATTACTCTTCGGCTTGAGGTGGCAAATTGTCCTGATGAGGTGATTGTGAACCGGGCAGAAGCCACCGGAGGTTACAACGGCGATTATTGGATCACCGATAGTAGCTCTTTTATTGTCGAACGACCCGGAGCAGATGATCGATGACCGAGGCCAGGCCTTCCCGGGACGCGCACCCCCGAGGCGGGATGCTCCCCCTCGAAAGCGGGGGGGTCTAGCCCCCTCCTTCGCCGCCAGGAAGCCCGCCGGGGCGATATTGAGGCGACGGAACCAGCGACGGCGCATCACAACGGCCTTCTCTCCGTCTTGAGGATCGGCCCGCCCGGCGCGGGTCCCCTGGATGATAAGGACGGACGCCTCCTTTGCCGCTTTTGCGAACTCCCTCGTCGAATCGCCTTTCCTGCCGGAGATCTCCGGAATAGGCCACGGCGACGTCGCCCCGGAGGATGTGGGCGGCCGCCCCGAAGATGGAATGGTTCACGGTATGGGCTGAGATCTCGACGGGAAGGTCCTCTCTCTAGATGGACTATACAAGTATCATAGATGTCATAAAATATATACCATAATTTTAAAGCAAAATATCTTATAATGTCTGAATGAAAGCACGCCTCTCAAATTCCATATAAGAAGAGAGGGGTTCACAGTAGGAGAGGTAAAAGCTATTTAAGGCCAGCAGAATCTAAAAATTATTCAATTTAATATAATTTAGAGAATATAGGCTAGGACACAGATAGAATATGAAGTCAATCAATGTATTTTAATCAGATCGAATTAAGGCAAACACTAAATGGAAATCCTCGATCAGGCTTTTCTAAATCCTCCCGAGATTGACCATGGGAATAGCCATTCATACGGAAAGGCTTAAGTGATAATAGACGATAGGATAATGTGCATTATGGTTAAGCGTCTTGAATCTCCGGTGTTTTCTGGCAAGCAATGAGGAATTGGTTTTGGATCTAAGTACGACTATACTTTTAGCTTTATTCTGCCTTCTACTGTGCCTATCTGCATTCTTCTCTGCATCTGAGACGGCGTTGATGTCACTGAGCAAAATTCGACTTATTCATATGTTGGAGGAGAAGGTAAGGGGTGCCAGCGTTATAAATCTGCTGAGGGAAGACCCCAACAAACTCCTGGGCACCATCCTCGTAGGAAATAACCTCGTGAACATCAGCGCGTCATCCATCGCTACCGTCTTAGCGATCAAGTACTTCGGCGATGCCGGCGTGGGCATCGCTACTGGGATAACCACCGCTCTGGTCCTCGTATTCGCAGAGATCACTCCTAAATCATTAGCTGCACAAAAATCTGAAAAAATTGCGCTCTTAGTGGCAAAGCCAATTTTTATTTTAACAACAATTATGGCTCCGATAGTATTTGTCTTCACGCAGATTGCCCGTCTTTTCTTGCGGCTGCTGGGCTGCAAATACAATGATAACTTGCCCACTATCACTGAAGAGGAACTTAAGTCTCTGGTTAATCTGGGGGAGGAAGAAGGAGTCATTGAAGATCAAGAAAAGACGATGATCTGCAATGTATTCGACTTTAAAGATCATTTGATCAAGGATGTCATGATACAGAGGATGGACGTAGTCGCCATCAATATAAACGCTTCCTATGACGAAATCATCAATAAAATAAGAACCGAGCAGTACTCCCGTTTTCCCATCTATAGCAATAAGATCGACAACATCATAGGAATACTCAATGTCAAAGAGCTGGTCTACCGAGATTTGGATGAAGTTTTTGATATAAAAAAGTTTATGAAGAAGCCCTATTATACATTCGAATATATGAATACCTCCGAACTTTTCAACGAAATGAAGAAGGGACGGACACACATGGCGATAGTCTTGGACGAATATGGGGGCACAGCCGGAATCGTCACCTTCGAAGATCTAGTTGAGGAAATCGTAGGAGAGATCTCAGACGAGTATGATATGCATACCAAAGAGATCGAGATAATCCAGGAAGGAGAATATATCGTCAACGGAAGTACCAGGATCGAGGAACTTAACGAGCTAATCGGGACCAGGATCGAATCAGAGCACTACGAATCCGTAGGCGGATTCATAATTGAGTTAATGGGCAGACTGCCCAAGCAAGGAGAATCTGTCGAGCACATGAACACGAAGTTCATCATCGAAAACATGGAAAGAAACCGGATTAAAAAGATCAAAGTGCTAATGACCGAAACTATGCATGAAGATAAACTCAATATAGATTAAAATCTTTGTAATAACCACATCAATCCACCTAAATCAGCTAGTTGCAGAAGGTTGCGACTCGCTTCTGTTCTCATAAATCTTACGTGTTAAGCTCCCTTGAATTGACTGCATGATCTTGGCTCTGGTCAACGAATGCAAGCCGACGAATAACTTTGGGCAAGACGAAATAACAACAGATTTAGCCGCAGTTAATAGAAGTTAGCTAACTGGAACTGGCTAGGCGAGATATCAAGAAATGGCTTTGATGATGCTGATTGAGATGAGTTAAACACATACCATCAATCAAATTGCATTTATCTGAGACGCTGAATTAGGAGATTCTTCGGTAGACTTAAATTTCTCCAGCTTAGCCAGATGCACTGACGCCAATAACCGTTCTTCGGACGATCCGATCGACGAACGAGGCCAGCCCTTACCGGGAGGCTCGGACCGGGGCGTGATGCCCCCCTCGAAGGCGGGAACAACCCGCCCCCCCTCCTTCGCCGCCGGGAAGCCCGACTACGCCGCCGCTCGACTCGATCCCCATAACAGAAAGAGAGATATCGACGTAATCGCCACTTTGAGTAAGCGATGATACCCTTCGAGTACCTCCTCCTGGGAGTGGCGGTGCTGCTTCTTCTGAGCGTCGTCTCCAGCAAGGCGTCCACCCAGCTGGGGGTGCCGGCCCTCCTCCTCTTCCTGGTGATAGGGATGCTCGCCGGAGCCGACGGCCCCGGAGGCGTCGACTTCGACAACCCCTGGCTCGCCCAAGCCCTGGGGACGGTGGCCCTTATCTTCATCCTCTTCTCGGGAGGGCTGGACACCCGGTGGAGCGAGGTGAGGCCGGTCCTCTGGAGGGGCGTCCTCCTCTCTACGGTGGGGGTCCTCATCACCACCGTCATCGTGGGGTATGCGGCTTACTACGTCCTCGACTTCTCCCTCCTGGAGGCCCTCCTCCTCGCCGCCATCATCTCCTCGACGGACGCGGCAGCGGTCTTCTCCATTCTTCGGTCAAGACAGATCCGCCTCAAAGGGGAGCTGAGGCCGCTATTGGAGCTGGAGTCCGGGAGCAACGATCCCATGGCCATCTTCCTCACCATCAGCCTCATCGGCCTCATCGCCGCTCCGGCCACCTCCCCCACGGCGCTCCTCCCCATCTTCGCCCAGCAGATGGCCCTGGGGGCCGTATGCGGCCACATGATGGGGAGAGCCATGGCCATCGCCGTCAACCGGATCCGGCTGGACTATCGGGGGCTCTACCCCGTCCTGACGATATCCCTCGTCCTCTTCACCTACGGACTGGCGGCGATCCTCGGAGGGAACGGCTTTCTCGCGGTATATCTGGCCGGGCTGACCCTCGGGAGCTACTCCTTCATCCACAAGCGAAGCCTGATGCACGATCACGACAGCCTCGCCTGGATGATGCAGATCGTCATGTTCCTGACCCTGGGGCTCCTGGTCTATCCATCCCAGCTAATCCCCGTGGCGGGTATCAGCCTCTTTGTCTGCTTTATATTGATATTCGTCGCCAGGCCCGTCAGCGTTCTATTATGCCTCCTCCCCTTCAGGAAGATGCGCTTTGCGGAGAGGATCATGATCTCCTGGGTGGGCCTCAAGGGATCGGTGCCTATCATCCTGGCCACCTTCCCCCTCACATACGGGATAGAGAAGGCAGATCTGATCTTCAACATCGTCTTCTTCGTAGTCCTCACCTCCGTCCTGGTTCAGGGCTCCTCCATACCCCCTCTGGCCCGATGGCTGGAGGTGGAGGCGGACCCGAGACCATCCCCAGCGCTCTCGGAGATGGCGTCGGCAGGAGGGATACGGGAGCCTCTGGTGGAGTTTGAGGTGATGCCCGGCAGCGCCGCGGTAGGAAAGCAGATCACCGACCTCAACCTCCCCGACGATACGTGGATAGCGATCTTGAGGAGGGACGGCCGCCCCCTCCGGCCGGGGGGGAGCACCGTCCTCCAGGCGGGAGACGGTCTATCGGTCCAATCGAGCGGCCCTTCCCTGGAGCTGCTCAGGTCCCAGGTGGAGAAGAGGGCCGCCGAGGATCATCCGTGAAGAGGATGCTCCAGCCCGTTGAGCAAAAAAGCCGTCTGAAGCCGTCTGACTGACGGGGCGGTGGCGCATCCTCGGATGATGCCCCCCCTCGAAGTCGGGGCTTTGCTTTCCGCCTCCCCTCCTTCGCCGCCGGGAAGCCCGCCGAAATTATCTTGAACCTATTGAGCCGGTGCCGGTGCCCAAGAAAGTCGATCTCCATCCCGACTGATGGATGGGGTCGATTATAAATTTGGAGGGCCCACCAAAAAAATCGTTTCTACGCCCCAGCGAAAAAAATCCGGATGTGAGCGCCGAGGCGGAGGGGCGGGCGGACCCGCCTCCCGGACCCCTGGCGCCGCCCAAAGATCGTTTCTTCACTCCACCACCCGGCGGAGGGTGTCGATGAAGACCCCACCCCCTTCGCCGTCCTGGAGGTAGAGGAGCTCGACCTCATCCTCGGAGATGATCGTCCCCACATCGTACCCGGAGCCTAACTCGGCGATGTAGAAGGTCGTATTATCCAGGGCGATCACCCCGGCAAACTCCTCTGCCATCTCGACCCCCTCCTCCATGTAGGTCACCACCCCGTTGAAGATCCGCCCCCGCTGCTCGGTGACGTTCATGGTGAGGATGTCGGAATCCTCGTCGCTGACGTACCCTCCTTCGTCCCCATACCCGGTCCCGACTCCGGACCAGAGCCCCACCAGGTTCGGGATCTCCGAAGCCGACGCCGAGACCGAAGCCGTCGCCATCGCCGCCAGGGCGATGGCCAATATTCCCAATAGCCTCCACTTCATGGCCATCAATATTCTCCCGTCTCCCAGATGAACTTTTCCACATCGGTGGCGATGAACCTGGCCTTTCTCGGAGAGAAGACGCTGTTTTGGCGATCGACCCCGCAAGATATAGAAATCAATATTATTATCCGGACGCCCCGGGAGCAAGCCTGTTGAAAGAAGGCCTAAAAGAGGAGGGGCTATGGTGGGAGAAGCCCAGAAGGAGAGGCGGACGGAAAGCCGTCCGCCCCCGTCCCCGGGCTCACTCCGGAACGCGGCGGAGGATGTCCAGGGATACCCCGCCCATCTCGCCGTCCCGGATGTAAAGGAGCTCGATCTCGTCCTCGGAGATGACCGTCCCCACGTCGTACCCGGCGATGAACTCGGCTATGTAGAAGGTCGTATTATCCAGGGCGATCACCCCGGCGAGCCCCTCCACGACCTCGGTATCGTTGATGTCCAGGTAGGAGATGGTGCCGTTGAACAACCGGCCCCGCTGCTCGGTGATGGTGAGGGTGACGGTGTAGTTCTCTCCTTCTCCGTAGTACCCCTCCAGGGGGTCGTAGCCCATGTCAGGGCCCTCCCAGGTCCCGACCAGGTCGGGGAGGTCCGCCCCAGAGACGGCCGGGGCCGCGAGGAAGAAGGCCAATATTCCAAAGATCCAGATTTTCTTCATGGTGGGCTATGGTGTCGGATCTCTCTTGAATTTTTCCCTCTCGCCCCGGAGGGGCGAGAAAGGACAAAAACCCTCTTTCTGGAGTGCCGGCAAAAAAGGAGCTCTGAGGCCGGGAGGGGGCTGAGGGAGACGCCCCCTCCCATCGCCCTTTCGCCGGGCTACCTCAGCCCAAGGAGACTATGCACAAATCAGGCGAGGTCGAAACGGTCGAGGTTCATCACCTTGTTCCACGCCGCCACAAAGTCGGTGAGGAACTTCTCCATGGAGTCCTCATACGCATAGACCTCCGCGATGGCGCGAAGCTGGGAGTTCGAGCCGAAGATCAGGTCGACCCGGGTGGCGGTCCATTCGAGCTCCCCCGTGACCCGATCCCGACCCTCGAAGACCCCATCGTCTTCCGCCGTCGCCCTCCAGACCGTCCTCATGTCCAGGAGGTTTGCGAAGAAGTCGTTGGTGAGGGCCTCGGGCCGCCTGGTGAAGACGCCGTGCTGGGACCCGCCATAGTTGGCGCCCAAGACGCGCATCCCGCCGATGAGGACCGTCATCTCGGGAGCGGTCAGCGTCAAGAGCTGGGCCCGATCCACCAGCAGCTCCTCCGCCGATACGGCGTACTTGGCCTTGAGGTAGTTTCGGAAGCCGTCGGAAGCCGGCTCCAGGACGGCGAAGGACGCCTCATCGGTCATCTCCTGGGACGCATCCGTCCGTCCCGGCGTGAAGGGGACGGTAACATTGTGACCGGCGTTCTTCGCCGCCTCCTCGATGGCGGCGCACCCGCCCAGGACGATCAGGTCGGCGAGGGAGACCCTCTTTCCCCCTGACGCCTTGCCGTTGAACTCCTTTTTGATCCCCTCGAGGGTCGAGAGCACAGTCTCCAGCCTGGCCGGCTCGTTCGCCTCCCAGTCCTTCTGCGGCGCAAGACGGATCCTCGCCCCGTTCGCCCCGCCGCGCTTGTCGGAGCCGCGGAAGGTGGAGGCCGAGGCCCAGGCGGTCGAGACCAGCTCCGGGATCGAAAGCCCCGAGGCGAGGATCTCGGCCTTGAGGGCCGATATATCGGCCGCATCGATCAGCTCGTGATCGACTGCGGGCACCGGGTCCTGCCAGATCAGCTCCTCCGCCGGGACCTCCGGGCCGAGATACCGGGAGCGGGGGCCCATGTCGCGGTGGGTCAGCTTGAACCACGCCCGGGCGAAGGCGTCCGCGAACTCCGCGGGGTTTTCGAGGTAGCGGCGCGCTATCGGCTCGTAGATCGGGTCGAAGCGGAGGGATAGGTCCGCCGTGGTCATCATCGGACGGTGCTTCTTCGAGGGGTCGTGGGCGTCAACCACCATATCCTCCTCGTCCACGTCCTTGGCCAGCCACTGATGCGCGCCCGCCGGGCTCTTGACCAGCTCCCACTCGTATTTGAACATCACCTTCAGATAGCCCATGTCCCACCTGGTCGGGTTCGGCTTCCAGGCACCTTCCAGGCCGCTGCTGATCGAGTCGCCGCCTTTGCCGCTGCCGAAGCTGCTCTTCCAGCCGAGGCCCTGCTCCTCGATGGGAGCGGCCTCAGGTTCCGGACCGACATGGGTCGCAGGGCCGGCGCCATGGCACTTGCCGAAGGTGTGCCCGCCGGCGACGAGGGCGACGGTCTCTTCGTCGTTCATCGCCATCCGGGCGAAGGTCTCCCGGACGTCCCGGCCGGAGGCGACCCGATCTGGGTTGCCGTCCGGGCCTTCGGGGTTGACGTAGATCAGGCCCATCTGGACGGCAGCGAGGGGGTTCTCCAGATCCCGTTCGCCAGAATAGCGGCTCTTGGGCGTGTCGCTCGTAGCCAGCCATTCCTCTTCGGAGCCCCAGTAGATATCCTCCTCTGGCTCCCAGACGTCCTCTCGGCCGCCGCCGAAGCCGAAGGTCTTGAAGCCCATCGACTCCAGGGCGCAGTTGCCGGCGAGGATCATCAGGTCGGCCCAGGAGATCTTGCGGCCGTATTTCTGCTTGATCGGCCAGAGGAGCCGGCGCGCCTTGTCGAGGTTGACGTTGTCGGGCCAGCTGTTGAGGGGAGCCAGGCGTTGAGAGCCGGACCCTGCCCCCCCGCGGCCGTCGCCCATGCGGTAGGTGCCTGCGCTGTGCCACGCCATCCGGATGAAGAGGGGCCCGTAGTGACCCCAGTCGGCAGGCCACCAGTCCTGGGAGTCGGTCATCAGCTCGTAGAGGTCCTTCTTCAGGGCCGCCAGGTCGAGCTTCTTGAACTCCTCGGCGTAGTCGAACTCCTCGCCCATCGGGTTGCTCTTGGATGATTGCTGGTGGAGAATCCTGAGGTTCAGCTGGTTTGGCCACCAGTCCCGGTTCGACCTTCCTATGCCGGCCATCCGCTGGTGAGCCCCGCCCGCTGTTGGGTGTTTGCTATCTTCCTTCATAATCTCTGCTCCTTTCATGGCCTGGATCGGTTATCATCGCCCTATTGATCACCGGCCACTTCCCCTAAGCTTCCTGCGGCCCCCTCGCCGAGGACGGCCGGTCCCGGATCCGGTCCCGGCCGAAGGGGGCTGTCGGAGAGGAGTGGTCTGGAGGCGTATCCCCTCTGGCGATCAAATACCAGTCTCATGCGAATGTTGCAATTTTTGTTAATCAAAGTACATTAGGGTTGCGGGTCCAAGGGCGATGGATGGGATCTCCGACGGCCGACGCGGGGAGGGAGCTGGCGAGGGCGAATAAGATTTTATACCCAATAACGCCAACAGACTATCCATTTGAGGAGGACAGTCGATATGCCCGACCGATCGACTCAGGGATCAGGAAAAGGGAAGGGAAATAAGCGGAATCGAGACCAGAACTCCAGCGCCTGCGTATGCCCCCGGTGTGGCTTCGAGATCGAGAGGGCCCCCGGCGTGAACTGCCGTTCGATCAAATGTCCAGAGTGCCGAGTCCCCCTCATGGGCAAGTGATCCCCCATCCTTCCAGCCGCGGCCACCCCGCCCGGGCCGCGTCATCATTGAGGCCTGCCGGGGGTTCCTGATCTCTCAGGCTCACCTCCATTGCTCCTTTTCTGGGGTGTTCCGTCTTGGGACGGCAAAGCTCTTGCGCCCTGCCCCGGGGATCAGAACCTGAGGGCTCCCTTCGGGCAGGCCTCGACGCACCGGCCGCACTTTATGCAGTCGGGATCTCCGCCGACCGCCCTCACATCAAGCTGCATGGGGCAGACCTTCTGACATCTGGAGCAGTCGATGCAGAGATTTTGGTCCAGCTTCAGAGGATACTTCCCCCGGCCGAGGAACCTCTGGAGCGTCCCCATGGGGCAGAGGGTGCACCAGGCCCGGGGGCTGTAGGCGGCTCCGAAGAGGATCGAGAAGGAGGCGGTGAGGATGGACATGGTGACGAAGACCATCCCCAGCTTATCCACCGACCCCTCCGTCGAGATGATCCTCGATATGTTCATGCCCATCATGGCGATAAATATCGGGACCCTCACCGCCATGCTGCTGAAGGATCGGGGTATCTGGATGTGACGGCTGATCTTCCCGACCCAGAAGTCGTTGAAGCTCCCCCAGAGGCAGAGGTTTCCGCAGAACCACCGCCCCCGGAAGGGGCTGATGGCGAGGATCGATAGAAATACCAGGGCGACGACGTAGCCGAGCTTGGGGTACCAGAGGCCGCCTAGCGAGACGAGGAGGACGATGATCCCTAAATAAGGGGTTATCTTGAGCA
>Ga0334901_1003225_pt1 | contig 12673 bp, 10 predicted proteins | sample GraSluR3_MG_3_FD_207216 | JGI IMG/M metagenome (GOLD analysis project Ga0334901, IMG submission 207216) | Sludge microbial communities from methane-producing bioreactor in Wageningen University, Netherlands - Granular Sludge_15_08-R3 | ecosystem: Engineered > Bioreactor > Anaerobic >...
CAACGGGACGTTCTTCAGTCATCCCATGGCGGACTCCGGTTATACATTGGGAAGCAAGGATCCTGCAGTTCGGGCATTCTGGATCGAACATGGGAAACGGTGCCGAAAGATCGCTGCATGGATCGGAGAAGAGTTGGGCTCACCTTGTGTCCTCAATACCTGGGTTCCCGATGGTGCGAAGGATCGGACGGTGGACAAGATCGGGTATCGAAGCATACTGAGAGATTCATTGGACGAGATCTTCGAGACTGAATACCCGACCGAATATCTACGTGATGCCATAGAGACCAAACTTTTTGGCATAGGAAGCGAAGCCTTCGTAGTCGGCAGTCATGAGTTCTACATGAACTATGCTGCGTATCGGAACAAGATGCTCTGCATCGATATGGGACACTTCCATATCGAGGAGGATATCTCGGACAAGCTCTCAGCCATTCTCCTCTTCCAAGATGAGATTCTCCTTCATGTGAGTCGGCCCCTGCATTGGGATAGCGATCATATCGTACTCTATACAGACAAAGTTCGAGCCGTTGCGGAAGAGCTGGTCAGAAGTGGCAAGCTTGAACAGGCTCATATCGGACTCGACTATTTCGATGCCTCGATCAATCGAGTCGGTGCATGGGCGACCGGCGCACGCTCCATGAGGAAGGCTCTCCTGTTCGCACTTCTTCAGCCACATGAACGCCTGCGCGATCTTGAAGAACAAGATAAGGGCTTTACCAAGATGGCACTGCTCGAGGCGTTGCATACGCTTCCGTTCGGAGCTGTATGGGATACCTACTGTGAACGGTTCTCCGTACCTTCCGATACAACGATTATCGATCATGTCGATGCATACGAACGAACCGTTCTAAAGGGGAGAAACTAATGCAGACCAACGATATCCAACCATTGATCGCAGTCTCGCGAAAGTATGGAGCCGACTCCCGGTTCGTGCTTCTCGGGGGAGGGAATACATCGTTCAAGACCGATTCGGTCATGTATGTGAAGGCCTCGGGTCATGCACTCGGGAACATCGGCAAAGATGGCTTTGTCGCCATGGATAGAGAGAAACTGAACGCTATCTGGGAGAAGCAGTACGCCGAGGATGTCGATGAACGTGAGCGATCGGTTCTGGCCGATATGATGGATGCTCGAAATCCGGGAGAGACTGCACGTCCTAGCGTGGAGGCTTTGCTCCATTCGTTCATCCCATTTGCCTATGTCGTCCATATGCACCCAGCAATGGTAAATGGGCTAACGTGCGCGCAGAGCGGCAAAGAGTCGATGGAGCGATTGTTTCCCGAGGCTCTCTGGATACCACTGGTGAATCCCGGGTACATTCTGGCAAAGGTGGTGCGAGATGCACAATCGGTGTACATCGAGAAGCGGGGAAAGGCACCTCAGGTGATATTTCTCCAGAATCATGGAGTGTTCGTGAGTGCAGACACCATTGAAGAGATAGATAGTCTCTACACGCACATTATGGAGACGCTCAGTCGTTCAATCATACGGAAGCCGAACTTCACCAAGTCCCGTATCGATCAGGATCGGGTCGCTCTCGTGCAACAGGCAATGAGCGCACATTTCGGTGGGCAGCAAGCGTATCCCATGGTCGCCAACCATGAACTGGAGAGTCGTCTCGTGGATCGGGAGACTTTCACCTCGCTTGCATCGGCATACACACCCGATCATATCGTCTATAGCGGTTTTAAACCTCTTTGGGTGGAACTCTCGGTATTCGATTCAGAACGTCCGGTAGAAGAGATCATTGCCCGATTCAAACGTTATGAGAGCGATTATGGTGTTCCGGCGAAAGTGATCGCAGTCCAGCAGACCGCAGGATTTGCAACCAGTGAATCCGCCATGACACTCTTCATTGACACGGTGAAGGTAGCTGCGTTCACTGAGAGTTTCGGTGGGCCGCGATTCATGGACGACGATCAGATCGAGTTCATTCGAAGCTGGGAAGTTGAGCAGTACCGAGCGAACGTGCAAAGGTGATAACCGGATCGGAAGATCTGGAGTCAAATATTCAATCCGGGAGAACCGGGAAAAGGAGTAACACATGAAGAAAGTTGCTGTGTTTTTGCTGATCGCACTCGTTGCGAGCACCATGGTGTTCGCACAGGGAGCACAAGAGGCCAAGGCCAAGGATTCATACGACATTGTGATTCTGGTCAAGAGCATGGGGAACGGCTTCTTCGATGCCTGTTTCAAGGGAAGCCAGGAGGCTGCTGCTGAATTGGGGAATATTAATACCACCTACATGGGTCCTGTCCAGACTACCGCAGAGGGACAGATCGAGATTATCGAGACGCTGATTGCTCAGCGAGTCGATGGTATTGCAATAAGTGCCAACGATGCCGATGCGCTTATTCCGGTGACAAAGAAGGCTATGGCTGCTGGAATCAAGGTCATCTCCTTCGATTCAGGTATCAACGAGGGTGGACGGATTGTCGATCTCGTTCCCTCCAAAGAGGAGTTGATCGGACGACAGCAGATTCAGCTCGCTGCTGAACTTGCAGACTACGCAGGCGATGTTGCTGTACTCTCGGCATCGGCTCAGGCAACCAACCAGAATGCGTGGATCAGTTGGATGAGAGAAGAGATCAAGGAAGCCGATTATGCGAACATGAATCTTGTCGAAGTCGTCTATGGTGACGATGCTCCAGACAAGAGCTACCGAGAAGCGGTTGCACTCATGAACAAGTATCCTAACCTCAAAGTCATTATCTGTCCGACCACCGTTGGTCTTCTCGCAACAGCTCAGGCTGTGAAAGATGAAGGAAAATCGGGAGTTGTAGAGGTGACCGGTCTTGGACTTCCTTCTGAGATGAAGGGGTATATCCTCGATGGTACTGTTGGTCAGATGGCTCTTTGGAATCCGATCGACCTCGGTTACACATCAACCTACATCCTCGAATCGCTGATCACCGGTAAGGCCGATGGTGCTGTAGGCACTTCGTTCGATGCTGGTAGAATGGGTTCCGTTGCTGTAGAAGAGAAGGGTATTGCAGTCATGGGTACTCCGTTTGTTTTCAATGCAGAGAACATCGAAGAGTACGCTGAGATTTTCTAACTCGATTTTTGCAGAAATTGCATGACTTCCGGCGCTTTCGGGCGCCGGTGTCTCTCCGGCTTCCTGTTCCAATCAGAGAGCCGGGCGGACAGGTACGACCTGGGCGTCGTCCGAGACATTGATGAGAGGAGACATCCTGTGGCAGAAACGCTATTGACAATACATGACCTCACCAAGTTCTTTCCAGGTATAAAGGCACTGGATAACGTGCATCTCAATGTACGTGCGGGGGAGGTCCACGCTCTGATTGGTGAAAATGGAGCAGGTAAATCGACACTGGTTAAAATACTGACCGGTATCTATTTCCCTACAGGTGGAACTATCACCATGGAAGACAAAGAGTTGCAGTTCAGAAATGCAATCGATGCGCAACATGCTGGAATCGTCGCAATCCACCAGGAAGCATCCATGTTTCTCGAGTTGAGCGTGACAGAGAATATCTATATGGGACACCATCTGAGAAGTCCGAAAACCCGCAAACTCGATTGGAAAGCCATGAGAGAGCAGACTGAAGAGTTGTTGTCCCGACTCGATATGAAGATCAATCCCGATACGCTCGTGAAGAATCTGAGTGTCGCTCAGCGACACATGGTCGAGATAGCGAAGGCGCTTTCGCTGAATGCGAAGGTCGTGATTATGGATGAGCCGACCAGTGCACTCACGACGCGAGAGGTAGAAGACCTCTACAGGATTGTCAGGCAACTTCGTGAGGATGGGAAAGCTATCATATTCATCTCTCACAAATTCGATGAGATCTTCCAGATCTGTGACTACTATACGGTTCTGCGTGATGGGCAATATATCGGTGAAGGATACCTGAACGAGACAACTCAGGATGAAATAATCAGGATGATGATCGGGCGCACTATCGATCACATGTTTCCCAAGAAGACAAGCCATATCGGAGAGGAGATTTTGCGAGTTGAGAAACTTGGGCAACTCGGTGCTTTCCAGAATGTCTCGTTCAATTTGCATAAAGGGGAGATCCTCGGTTTCTTCGGTCTCGTCGGTGCCGGACGAACCGAGGTCATGCGTACGGTATTCGGTATTGACAAACGAAGCGGTGGAACGGTGACCATCGATGGAAAACAGTTCAACCCACGAGGACCGAACGATGCCATGCGTCTCGGAATCGGATTCGTCCCGGAAGATCGCCAGAGACAGGGGGTGATTCTTTCGATGAGCATCGGAAAGAACATCACGATGCCCCAGTTGCAGACACTGTGCAGGTTCGGTATCACGAATGGGAAACGTGAGTTCGAGGTCACGAAGACCTATGGAGAGATGATGGAAATCAGAGCTGCTGGCTGGCATGTCGACACCGATACACTCTCGGGAGGGAATCAGCAGAAGGTCGTACTGGCAAAATGGATTGGAACGAATCCGAGAATCCTGATTCTCGATGAACCGACTAAGGGGATCGACGTCGCAACAAAGGCTGCAGTACACGAATTCGTTTCAGAGATGGCGAATCAGGGCATTGCAGTCATGCTTGTGTCGAGCGAGTTGCCTGAAGTGCTTGGTATGTCGGATCGGATCGTCGTTATGCACGAAGGCGATGTCACTGCACAATTCGATCGCGATGAATTCGATCAGGAGAAGATCATGAGAGCTGCTCTCGGAGAACTGAAGGAGGCGCTTCATGCGTGATGCCACCACACATCGAGCAACGGAAGAGCATGCAGTGAAACAGTTTATCAAGCGTATGCTCGCACGACGAGAGGCGAGTCTGGCAATTCTACTGTTCGTGATTCTCGTCCCGATAACCATTCGTTCACCACAGTTTCTCTCTGGGACGAACATCAACCGCATAGCGAATGATATGTCTATTCTTGCCATTGTGGCTATCGGTGAGTTCTTTGTCATTCTATCGAATGGTATCGACCTCTCAGTTGGATCGATCATTGCGTTCACCGGTATGGCCAGCGGTATGCTGAATGAGGCGTACCCCCAAGTTCCCGTCTTCTTGATTCTCCTGTTGGGAATCGGTCTCGGTGCAATTATGGGAACCGTCAATGGCATGTTGGTGGCTTATGGAAAGATTCCTCCCATCATCACAACGCTGGGAACCATGAGCGTCTATCGAGGGCTCACCTTCGTGCTCAGTGGAGGAACCTGGGTGACAGCGCATGAAATGACAACGAACTACATAGGCTTTCCCAGACAGACCTTCCTCGGTATATCGGCACTTATCTGGATGGCTCTCATCGTCATAGGTGTCACCTACTATTTCAGTAGATTCTCCCGTTCCGGTCGAGAGATCTACGCGATTGGGGGGAATGCGACCGCAGCGAAGTTTGTCGGAGTCAATGAAAAGCGGATTAGACTCATGGTCTTCGTGATCTCGGGAACGCTGTTCGGATTCGCAGGCTCACTGTGGACTGCGCGGTATGCATCGGCAGTGAACGAGATGGCCACAGGATTCGAGATGCAGGCAGTTGCAGCGTGTGTTCTCGGTGGGGTGAACTTCGCCGGTGGAGCAGGGGCGATTCCTGGAGTGGTATTGGGTGCACTGTTTCTGGGTGTTCTGAATAACGCCCTTCCGGTGGTCTACCTTTCGACATTCTACCAGACCTTGGTGCAAGGTATGGTGGTGCTTCTTGCACTGGTCATCAATACTGTGGTCGATGACCGGAAGACACGTAAGCTCCTTGAACAGAGGAGGGGACGATAATGAGTGACAAACAGGATCTGGTAGCGAAGACACGATTATTGGACGAGTCGGGATGGCGTAATCGACTCATTGAGTTGTTCACGAAATGGGAAGTGCTCCTGGGAATCATCTTTATTCTCATGGTAATCTATTTCTCGAATCTGACTCCCTACTTTCTCGATTCATTCAACCTGATGAATGCTTCGTTCCAGTTTTCGGAACGTGCAATCATGGCTCTCCCGATGATCTTCATCATCATGTGTGGCGATATCGATATTTCGATTGCAAGTATCATTGCACTCTGTGCGTATGCGGTGGGTACTGCCAGTGCAGCAGGTGTGGGTACACCAGGACTCTTGGTGATCGGCCTTGCTGTAGGAGCTGCAGCCGGGCTGGTGAACGGTCTGCTGATCACCGGGTTCAACATGCCCGCGATAGCCGTCACCTTGGCAACGCAATCGATCTATCGGGGAATCGCCCAGGCTGCTCTCGAGGAGCGAGCGTTGACTTCGTACCCCCAAGGGTTCGGATTCTTTGGTCAGGAGTTCATTCCTGGAACCTACATTCCGTTCATGCTGGTCCTCTATCTTGCATTGGCAGTGATCATGGGCTTTGTCCTACACAAGACCGCATACGGAAGACGTCTCTACGCAATTGGAAGTAGCCCTGAAGCGGCTCGGTTCACCGGTATCAAGGTGAAACAAATTCGAGTCATGAACTACACCCTCATGGGACTGTTCGCCGGTATTGCTGGTATTCTTCTGACCAGTCGTATTCTCAGTGCGCGTTCTAACATAGCACTCAATTGGGATCTCGAGGTCATCACCCTCGTCGTACTTGGCGGGGTCTCAATCAATGGCGGTAAGGGGACGATATATGGAGTGGTCGTTGCATCGTTTTTAGTAGGGTATCTGAAGTTCGGCATGGGGCTGCTCAGATTCTCAGGAACCATCATGACGATCGTAATCGGAACGCTACTTATCATAGCCGTTCTGCTTCCTCGTCTATTGGATACCTACAAGAACAACAGGAAACTGAAAAAACAGCAGTTGGAAGCAGCCTTGAATAGTGCGAAAGCCTAAATGGGGGAATAGATATGAGCGATTGGAGACAAGCATTCAAGATGCAGTTGAAACCAGGGTGTGAAGCGGAGTACGAGAAGCGACACAACGAAATCTGGCCGGAGCTCAAACGGTTGCTGTCAGAGAGTGGAGTTTACGACTATTCTATCTTTCTGGATCGTGAAACAGGTACGCTGTTCGCATTCCAGAGAACCACAGGAGATGGTGGGTCACAGGATCTGGGTTCGACTGAGATCGTTCAGCGGTGGTGGGCTTACATGGCTGATCTCATGGAGACCAATGCTGACCTTTCACCGGTATCCATTCCACTGCAAGAGGTCTTTCACATGGATTGACCGGTCCAGATCTCCTGTTTGATGATACCCCTGAAGTGAGATTCTTTTCCATTTCAGGGGTGTTGTATGAAAAAGTGTACCAATTGCTACATATTCTTCATCCACTCAGTGGTATCGTATCGTAAAACCGTGCTATGGAGTATCTCATGAGTACCTTCATTCTCTATGGACTGACAGCTTTGTTGCTGATCATCTCTTTCCGGAAAGACCGGATGAAAACCCGCATGGCATTGCGGAAGGCTTTGAAAGCGATCGAGAACATACTGCCGGAATTCCTTGTGGTCATTCTCTTGGTAGGTTTCCTTCTGGCTCTCATGAATCCGACTGTGATCTCGTCGCTCATCGGTGCCGACTCTGGTCTTTGGGGAACGATTCTCGCCTTGTTGGTGGGGGCAGTCACCTTGATACCGGGATTCGTGGCATTTCCTACTGCCGCCATGCTGCTGCAAGGTGGAGCAGGATACATGCAGATCGGTGGATTCATCTCATCGCTCATGATGGTGGGTGTAGTGACATTCCCAGTGGAGAAGCGATACTTCGGGACAAAGGTCACCCTCTTGAGAAATGGTACTGCCTTCGTGTTCTCTATCATCGTTGCTCTCGGCATCGGTTTCGTCATGGGGGAACTATGAGACAGATTATACAACGCTATCGAGCGTTTCTTGTGGTACTCATCGTCATGGGGATACTCTTTCTCTTCAATAGGGATCTCGGAGGGGCTACATTCCAGAAAGCTGGGCATACCATTTGGGAGATGCTTTTCATCATCCCTCCCATTTTCGTGTTGCTCGGATTGCTCGATGTGTGGGTTCCGAGAGAGACCATGGTTCGATTCATGGGTGAGCGATCAGGGGTCAAGGGAGTCTTACTCGCATTTCTCTTGGGGTCGGCTGCTGCCGGACCGCTCTATGGAGCTTTCCCGGTGGCAAGCGTGTTCATGCGTAAGGGGGTGAAGTTTTCGAACATCATGGTGTTCCTTGGCGCTTGGTCGACGACAAAGATCCCCCTGATTCTCTTCGAGCTGCAGTCGCTTGGCGTTCGTTTCGCCTTGACCCGTCTTGCCATGAATATTCCTGGAATCCTCATAATCGCATGGATTCTCTCTCGTATCGTATCGGAAGATGCACAACGGGCAGTATATGAGCGAAATACTGAGACTCAGAGCTGAAACGAGGAAGTTTTTTGGATTTTTCTTGAGTTTCACTGGTTCCATAGTATGATTTATCTAGAGATACGTTTCTGTAGACGTATCGGGGAGAGGTATGGAACATCAAGACAAGCTCAAACGACTGCTTGTAGTGTGTAATGGTGTTGCTCTGGCTGGAACCATCGTAGTGAATGCTCTGGCTAATGCTCTGCCGTTGAACGGCATGAATACCGGGGCTATTTCCGATTCGATTCCCAATCTCTTCGTTCCCGCAGGATTCACGTTTGCCGTGTGGGGTGTGATCTATGTGCTGTTGTTAGTGCTTGTGGTGTACCAGATCACTACTGTGAAACGGGCGGTACCGACCGAAGAGCCGATTCTTGACCTCGGTCCCTGGTTTCTCATCTCCTGTGTGGCGAATGCAACCTGGATATTTCTCTGGCACTGGCTTCTATTGATCCCGTCGCTTATGGTCATGCTCGTTCTACTTGTATCGCTCATCATTATGCACAGTAGATGTCGGAATTCGTCGGCCTCCGTAGGGTACCGAATTGGTATCATGCTCCCCATTAGTGTGTATCTGGGGTGGATCACCATTGCGACCGTCGCGAATGTCACTGCAGTGCTAGTTGCTGCCGAGTGGGGACGATTCGGACTCTCAGAGGTCTTCTGGACCGTCGCTGTACTGGTGGTGGCCATCATCATCAATATGCTCGCTGTGATCGTGAAAGGTGATATCTGGTTCGCGCTAGTCGGAATCTGGGCACTCTATGGGATCTATGCGAAACGGAAGCAGCCACAGTTCGAACCGACACCCCAGATTCTCTACATAACACTACTCGGCATGGCAGTCATAGCGATGGTGATACTCATCCATCTCGTGGTGAAGGGACGGAAGGTCGCTAGAGGGGAGCTTTAATAGAGTCTTCCTTTCAGAAACCACCAGCGTACAGTTCTCACCACACCAAGGCGTTTCAAGTGAGCGATTGCCTGAGAAAGGTCTTGCTCTGTCCAATTGGATAGGAGTCCAAGATAGGGGTTTGCTCGGTCTATCGGGCGTACCAGAGACTTTGCTAGACTACCGGTGAGCAGGTGTGCGCAATGTTCGGCATCGAACCGGAACGGGTACCTCCGTAGGAGCGTAAGGATCTCCCACAGTCCATCGGGTGTTCCGATTCGTATATGATTGCAAATGTCGCAGCCTGAGCAGGTGTCGTTGGGGAACCCCATCTCCTTCAACAGCGCCTCTCTTCTGCAGGTGGTTCCCTGCACGAAGAGGTTGAGCATGCGCTCTTTGGAACCTTCGTTTTGCTGTTCGTCGATGTTCAAAAAATGTTCATACGGAGTGAGAACGATCGATCTGCTTGGATTTCCATCGCGTCCAGCCCTTCCCGATTCTTGAAGAAACGATTCGATATCTTGTGGTGTGTCGGCGTGTATCACCGTTCTGATATTTCGCTTATCTATGCCCATCCCGTATGCAGATGTCGAGACCAACACTGCATCTTCGGCGCTGAAGAACCACTTTTCAGTCGCTTCCCGTTCTCGCGGATCGAGTCCGGCATGGTAGTAGCGTATGGCAAGGGGAGGAATCCGTCGTTTCAGTTCCCAGGCATACTGTTCGCACCGTCTCCTGCTTGAACAGAATATGACAGCAGGTAGTTTGGTATTCTGACGTAGCAGCATTTCCAACTCATGCAGAGGAGTCAACGAAGGGAGTACCCGGTAGGTTATGTTGGGACGATCGGGATCTCCTTTCACTATATGAGGCGTTATCCCATTGAAGAGTATGTGTGTGATTCGTGCAATGATTCTTGGTGATGCAGTTGCGGTGAATGCGATGATCTGATCCGGCTTCACGGTACGAATCGCATTGTGCAGCTCAAGATAGGAGGGGCGGAATGTCTCTCCCCATTGCGTCACGGTGTGTACTTCATCCACTACAAGGAGAGCGATGTGTAATTGTTTCAATCGGTTCATTATCGAAGGTCCCTGTAGGGTTTCTGGATTGGTGATCACGAAACGTCTGGTACCATTTTGCAGGTCGTGAAACATGCGTTCCCGCTCGGTGCCATGCTGGCCACCGCGGAAGATGGCCGCCTTATATCCAAGGTTCTCGATTCTTCGCCCCTGGTCGTTCATGAGTGAGAGGAGGGGATACACGATGAGTGTTATCCCTTCAATCAGTAGTGCCGGGAGCATGAAACAGAGACTCTTTCCGCTTCCTGTCGGAAGAATGACCAGTTGGCGGGAGTGTGCTTTGCTCTGCCTCCTGTTTCCGTAGAACCCTGCACGCTCGAGAATCGAGTGTATCACCAGTTCCTGATACGGGTAGAGTGATGGAACTCGGAAGTGGTGATGGAGCGTCTTGAGCAGCAGGGTATCGGGGTTGTTGTTGGTGGCATATGGTGATTGTTTCACATATCAATTACTGTAGTGATGTCTCTGTTTGCTTCACCTGAGTTGGATGCTCAAGCTTCCGACTCAGCGAGTACCGTGATTGCCCAACGAAGCGAGAGCAGCGGAGCCATCCCATGGATCCATTGCCGAGCGAGTGCCGGCAACGAAAGCTTGCTTGCATTGCCCAACGAAGCGAGAGCAGCGGAGCCATCCCATGGATCCATTGCCGAGCGAGTGCCGGCAACGAAAGCTTACTTGCATTGCCCAACGAAGCGAGAGCAGCGGAGCCATCCCCTGGATCCATTGCCGAGCGAGTGCCGGCAACGTAAGGTTCCATGCCTCACCCCTTGGGGCGGAAGAGGATGCGAAGCTTCCTGGGTCCGCCTCTTGCCCTTGGGTATTGATACCTTACATTTGACCAACCTATCCCTGAGACGCTATGCTTCGCGGTCTACAGCAATGCCTGCTTCGATTTCGTACTAGAGTAGGCGAAGTTCACCACCGATATTGACCTCCAGTACAGAGAAATCTGTCGTATCCAACTGAGCATACATGACGAAATTCGGAGTGACTAAGTAATTGACGGAAATATCCATTCCCAAAGTATTCGTAAGTGTCGATGAATCATCCAGATCCATCGTGGTGGTATTCCCGAGGCCGAAGCCAAACCAGAGTCTGCTGTACGTAGGAAAGTATCGCAGATCTAGTTTCACCAATCCTGTAAGCGAATAAGAGGGTGGGTCGATATACAGTATCTGTTCAGCTTCGCCTTTCACATAGAGCTTGTCATCAAGCAGCATATGAGAATACTCTTCATGGAGAGTCAGTTCGGTTTGCTCGATATCGAAATCTGCGAAAGTTGAAGGTAGTGCGGTGTAAGAGATGAACGGTCTTGCCGAGAGTCTCACTTCCCAACCATGGGACAAGTACTGACTGGTGAATCCACGACGAGCGAAATCAAATTTTGCCCGTTCATACCGGTACATTTGGGATCGACTCAATGCCAGAAGGTCCATATGTCGACCCTCCATACCCATTGCTTCGAGCAAAGCGGTGTAGTAGCGTATATAGTTCTGTCCGAAATCGGACGAGATCTTCTCCATGTACTGATCTTCCTTCGCCATGATGGTGGCCACGGCGATGATCGAGTCTTGTGAGGTGTCGAGGCCAAGACTCTGTAGCATGATTTTTGCGTATATCAGTTGAGAGATATTGTATGTCCTGCCGATGCCTACTCCGACATAGGGTCGGAGCGTACCGTTTAGACTCAATGAGTTGTTGATGTAGGTCATGGAAATATTCGAAGTACCGGTAGTAGTGAGTAGACCGGAATGGATGAACAATGGGAGGTTCTCACCAAAATCGAACAGATAGTTCTTGTAGTCGAAATACAATGCAATGTCCGTTCGATAGTCATCACGCTTGAGGTTGTAGTTGTTTTCAAGGTACATCAGTATGTTGTAGCTATCCTTCTGTGCTTCCTGGAGGTATCGGAGCGAGAAGGCTCCTTCGAGATTCGATATGCTGAATGTATCGGTATCGATTCTGAGATTGAATAGAGAGTTATTGGCACTGGCTCCAGCTACGTCACCCCTGATCATGAGCATATTGTAGGAGTAGGGACCAATGAATCGATAGTAATCTGAATGGGATGTTCTACTGACTGCTACCATCGGTTCATCTGCTACCATCGGTTCATCTGCAACCATCGGTTCATCTGCAACCATCGGTTCATCTGCAACCATCGGTTCATCTGCAACCACCGGTTCCTCTGCAACCACCGGTTCCTCTGCAACCACCGGTTCCTCTGCAACCACCGGTTCCTCTGCAACCACCGGTTCCTCTGCAACCACCGGTTCCTCTGCACTTGTCAGTGCTTGAATAGATCCCATGATGGGGTCCAGAGACTCTTCTGCTGGTGAATCGTCGGCCTCAAGATACACTTCTTGAGTCTGTTCAATCTCCGACGATGCTTCTTCGTCTGCGGCATAGATA